>Ga0307929_1000158_pt1 | contig 68885 bp, 59 predicted proteins | sample AceLakmetage1330_FD_203160 | JGI IMG/M metagenome (GOLD analysis project Ga0307929, IMG submission 203160) | Saline water microbial communities from Ace Lake, Antarctica - #1330 | ecosystem: Environmental > Aquatic > Non-marine Saline and Alkaline > Saline | place: Antarctica: Ace Lake... | reverse complement strand
GACAGGCCAGTTTCCTGATCCGTCGCCTATCGGAGGCCTGTTCCTGCATGTTGCCCACACCGCGCGCCGACCTGACCCCCAATACACTTGGCTACGAAAACACGCCGCTCGTCGCCCCGCAGGGGTTCCGCGAATATGACGCGCGCTGGTTGTTTGAAAAGGAAATCAACCTGCTTGGCGTGCAGGCGCTGGGCACAGGCCTTGGCACGCTTATTCATGAGCTTGGCGTCAAGCCTGAGATCGCAGTGGGGCATGACTACCGCTCCTATTCGACCAGTATCAAGCAGGCACTGATCACAGGGCTGATGACGGCTGGCATTAAGGTCAACGATATTGGCCTTGCCCTGTCGCCGGTCGCTTATTTCTCTCAGTTCGCACTTGATTGCCCCTGCGTCGCCATGGTCACCGCCAGCCACAATGAGAACGGCTGGACCGGCGTGAAGATGGGCGCCAACCGCCCGCTCACTTTCGGGCCCGACGAAATGACCCGACTCAAGGAAATTGTGCTCGGCGGCAAATCCATTGCGCGCGATGGCGGCGGCTACACCTATGTCGGCGATATGCGCGACCGCTATATCGCCGACCTCACCGACCGCCCCAAACTCACCCGCAAACTCAAGGTTGTCGCTGCCTGCGGCAATGGCACGGCAGGGGCCTTCATGCCGGACGTGTTGCGCGCAACAGGTGCGGAGATCATCCCGCTTGATTGCGAGCTCGATTACACTTTCCCGCGTTACAATCCGAATCCGGAAGACATGGAAATGCTGCATGCGCTGCGTGACGCGGTGCTGGAGCACAAGGCTGATGTGGGTCTTGCATTTGATGGCGACGGCGACCGCTGCGGTGTTGTTGACAACACGGGCGAAGAAATCTTCGCCGACAAGGTCGGTGTCATGCTGGCGCGTGATCTGGCAGCTCAACACCCCAATGCGAAATTCGTCGTGGACGTCAAATCCACAGGCCTGTTCCTGACTGACCCTGTGTTGCAGAAGCTTGGTGCCACAACCGACTATTGGAAAACCGGCCACTCCTACATCAAGCGCCGTAGCCATGAGCTTGGCGCGCTGGTGGGTTTTGAAAAGTCGGGCCACTATTTCTTCAATACACCCATCGGGCGCGGCTATGACGATGGCTGCGTTGCCGCGCTCGCCATTCTCGACATGCTGGACCGCGCGCCGGACAAGAGCATGGCGGATCTCAAGGATGACCTGCCGAAGACATGGGGCTCACCCACCATGTCGCCGCATTGCCCGGACGATAAAAAATACGGCATCGTCGACAAGGTGGTGGCGCACTACACCGCCATGCACGCCAATGGCGAAACAATTCTGGGCCAGCCGATCCGTGATCTTGTGACGGTCAACGGCGTGCGTGTTACGCTGGGCGACGGCACATGGGGGCTGGTGCGCGCTTCTTCCAACAAGCCGGGGCTTGTGGTTGTGGTTGAAAGCCCTGCGTCGGAAAAGAACATGCGGGCGATGTTCGAAGAGATCGACGCCCTTCTGTCGCAATACCCCGATGTGGGTGAGTACGACCAAAAGCTCTAGAAAAAGGCCTCAAGAAGATGTCTACGATACCTGAGGGCTGGTCGCCCATCCATACGTTTGACTACGACACCTTCGAAAAAGTATCTGGCCCGATCTACAAGCCTCCGCATCAACCGGAAGGCGAACAGGTCTATGGGTTTCTGGTCGAAAAGCGCCACTGCAATCCGTACGGCATGCAGCATGGCGGCATGCTTTCAACCGTCGCCGATACATTGCTGGGTGCCGTCGTCTTTCACGCGACCGGTGGCGTGCCGATTGCGACGATCCATCTGAATACGGAATTCATTGCTGGTGCCCGCGAAGGTGACTGGGTGACGGGCACCGCGACCCTGCGCAAAAAGGGCCGCCGCATCGTGTTCACGCAAGGCGACTTTTATGTTGGTGAAAAGCTCATCGCTTCGTCGTCCGGCGCGTGGGCCATTATCGGCGCTTAGCCGGCCAATACGCCGTAAAGCATTCTGATCGCCACGAGTGCCAGAAAAGCGGCGAAGCCACGCTTCAAGGTGCGTTGCGGCAGCCGGTGCGCCAGCCGCGCTCCAATCGGCGCCATGACGATGGTTGCGGGCACGATGCAGGCAAAGGCGATGAGATTGACGTAGCCAACTGAGAATGGCGGCGTGCCGACCTCATTCCAACCGCTGATGACAAAGCCGAGCGCACCCGGCACGGCGATAATCAACCCAAGTCCGGCGCTGGTGGCCACGGCCTGATGAATGGTGCGCCCGTATAGGGTCATCACCGTATTGCCAAATGTGCCGCCGCCGATGCCCATCAATGTTGACAGAAATCCGATTGTCGCCCCGATCAAATCACGGCTCGGTCGCCCGGGCATTGCATCTGCAAGCCGCCAGCTTGATTTGGCAAAGGCCATATTGGCGGCCACCAGCAGCGCAATGACGCCGAAAATCAAGGTCAGCGCCTCACCATTGATCATGTCCGCCACCGCCGTACCTGCCACGACACCGGCGAGAATGGGCAGTATCCAGTTTTTCAGCAGCTGCACATCAACTGCGCCGGATTTGAGATGCGCCCGCAGGGATCGTATCGACGTCACGACGATGGTCGCCAGCGACGTGCCGACCGCCACATGCATTTTCACGTCTTCGGGCACATCAAAGATGGTGAAGACGTAATACAGCACCGGCACGATGACGATGCCACCACCGACGCCAAACAGTCCGGCGACAAGCCCCGCCAGCACGCCCGCGCCCGCAAGGGCCGCGACGAATATGAGGAGGACGGAGAAATCGATTGTGGCTAGATCCATGATGCGGCGTATCTACACTGCCGCCGCGTCATGCGCACGTTCTTTCGGCACCGAAAAACCGGACTGACGGCTGACAAGGGCCATCGCCGCTTCAATCACCTCAAGTCCGGCCCCGTCCCGGTGCATGTTCTCCGACAGATAACGCCTGAAGCCACGCGCGCCGGGTGTACCGTGGAACAGCCCGATGAAATGCCGGGCCATTGAGTTGAGGCGCGTGCCGGCGGCAAGCTGCTGTTCCATGTAGGGGAAATAATCTTCCAGCATGGCGTGGCGGCATTTTTTGTGGGGGGCGTCGCCAAAAAGGCGCGCATCAACATCCGCCAGCACGAAGGGCTCGTTGTAGGCTGTGCGGCCCATCATGACGCCGTCCATATGCTGCAAATGCACCAGCGCCTGATCAATGCTCTCAACGCCGCCATTGATGCCGACGATCCAATCCGGGTGTGCCTGCTTGATGCTGTAGACCAGCGGATAATCCAGCGGCGGCACGTCGCGGTTCTGTTTGGGTGAGAGGCCCTCAAGCCACGCCATGCGGGCATGGATGATCAGCGCATCGGCTCCCGCCTCACGCATGGTCTTGGCAAAAGCGGGCAACACATCAGCGGGCACCTGATCGTCAACGCCGATGCGGCATTTGACCGTGACCGGTATGTCCACGGCGTCCTTCATGGCAGCGACGCCACGCACCACAAGCTCCGGCTCGCGCATCAGGCACGCACCGAAGCTACCGGACTGCACCCGGTCCGAGGGGCAGCCTACATTGAGATTGATCTCGTCATAGCCAAAGCCCGCGCCGATTTTGGCGGCTTCCGCCAACGCCCCGGGATCAGAGCCGCCAATCTGCAGCGCGACGGGATGTTCCACATCGCTGAACCCCAGCAGCCGCTCACGGTCCCCATTGATGACCGCAGGCGCCGTCACCATTTCCGTATAAAGCCGCGCGCGCCTGGTAAGGCAGCGGTGAAAGACACGGCAATGCCGGTCCGTCCACTCCATCATGGGGGCAACCGAAAAATGGTGGGTCGTGTCAGCTGTCATCGCAGAACGGGACTCATCTGATTCCATAACCCCTACCAGTAAGGCATTGGCTTTATTGAGTTTAACACGCGCGCACAGGGAATATCAGATGGGTATGATACATTCCAGTCCGCGCCAGCGAGCAACGGATATCAAGCCAAATGAATGATGTGCGCACGCCTGATGTGGAAATCCTGCCGCCGGTCCATCTAAAAAAGGATGAGCAGGAGACGATGGCGCGCGTGATGCGGCTGGCGACCCTGCTGGATGCGCAGTTTGGCCTGCCCGGCACCGGTGTGCGCATCGGCATTGACGGGATCATCGGGCTGCTGCCGTTTGTCGGAGATGCCGCTTCGCTTTTGCTGGCACTCTACGTTTTCTCTGAAGCCAGACGCGCCAAGTGCCGCAAACGCACAATCGTGCGCATGGCGATCAATACGGGGATCGACACCGCCATCGGTGCCGTTCCTGTACTGGGCGATTTGTTTGATATTGGCTTCAAGTCCAACCTGCGCAATGCGAGGCTCATTCTTGAAGATATTGAGCGGCGTCACCGCTGAGCGGATTTAAGGTCCCGAAGGGTCATTCACCGGGGAACTTGTATAGGCAACAACCGCCAAAGTCGCATCCGCTATGCCGATGCCATCGTCTGACGAAACCGCACGAGTGCCAGGGCAAAGAATGTCGCGCTAAGCCCGACCATAACCAGCATGTCCAGCCAGACAGTCTCGAACCCGGCACCGCGATAAAGGATCGCCTGCGCGAAGGATACAAAATGCGTGGACGGGGAGAACTGCATCACGTTTTGCAGCCACGTCGGAATGCTCTCCATCGGCGTGGTGCTGCCTGACAGAAGGTTCATGATCACCAGAATCGGCAGGGCCAACAGGCCAAACTGCGGCATAGAGGTTGTGAACGTCGCCAGAAGAATGCCCAGACCTGTGACGGAAACCAGATAGAGGATCGCCCCCGCCACGAAAAGGGAAACGGACCCGGCGATAGGCACACCCAGCAGACCCTGGACCACCAGCCATAGCGACAACACGGCCGCAATGATGATCACCAGACCATTGGCCCAGATTTTGGCCAGCATGATCTCCGACGGAGACACCGGCATAACCAGAAGATGCTCGATCGTCCCGTCACATATACACCGCCACAGAGTTTTCTATCGTCAAATAAAGGGCGAGCGACAGCGCGCGTCACCTCACGTAATGACGCACAGACTTCGGCCCCAAGCGTAGATCAAAAGCCGCATACGCATACCAACTTCGAACAAGTGTTGAGCAAGATGTGACAGGTCGCTCAGGCCCGCTTATGGCTAGACCTCCCACAGCCCCCCCTCGCCTGCACGCCCTGCATGGCCTAAAGTCACATAGGTGCAATCTTTGAGGTGGTGGCAAGGTGACAAATACCAGCGATACAGTCGGCTTCGCAGTCCTGACTATTTCCGATACGCGCGATGAATCAACCGACACGTCTGGCGCCTATCTCATCGGTGAGATTGCGGCTGCCGGACATAAGGTTGTCGATCGTGCCATCGTGCTGGACGAGCGCGAGGACATTGCCGCCAAGCTGCGCCAGTGGATTGATGACCCGGCCATCAATGCGGTGATCTCAACCGGCGGCACAGGGCTTACCGGGCGGGATATAACGCCGGAAGTGTTTCATTCCTTCTATGACAAGGAAATTGAAGGCTTCTCGGTGGTGTTCCACATGGTCAGCTTCCAAAGCGTTGGCGTTTCGACCATTCAATCGCGCGCGACGGCAGGTATTGCCGGCGAGACATTCCTGTTTGCCCTGCCCGGCTCCAGCGGTGCCGTGCGGGACGGCTGGGAAAAGGTGCTGAAGGCCGAGTTCGACGCCAACCACAAGCCGTGTAATCTGATCGAAATGATCCCCCGGCTAGGTGAGCGATAAGATTTCCAGTCCCCAGATGATCACCGTAGAGGAAGCCCGCCTGGCCATCGCGGCCAGGCTTGCGGGCCTTGAAGCGGAAACCACCACCGCGCCGCGTGCGTTCGGTCGCACCCTCGCGCGCGATATTGTCGCCAGCCGCAACCAGCCGCCTGGCAGCGTATCCGCAATGGATGGATATGCCGTGCGGTCGGAAGACATCGATGGTGGGCCGCTGAACCTCACCGGCGAATCCCGAGCAGGTGGCGGTCACCAGGGCGCCATCGCGCCAAGGCAGGCAATACGGATTTCCACCGGCGCGCTGGTGCCGGAGGGCGCTGATCAGGTCATTATTCAGGAAAATGTTCAGATCGATGCCGGCATCCTGACAACGCAGGACGCGCCAAATCCCGGTCGCCACATTCGCGCTGCCGGGTCGGACTTCTCGGATGGCACCGTCCTGCTCAAGACAGGCACAATCCTGACGCCCGCAAAGGTCTCTCTCGCAGCGGCTGCGGGATATGGCGGCATCCCCGTTGTGCGGCGACCGCGCATTGCCATTCTTGCGACGGGTGACGAACTTGTGCCTGCCGGTGAAACACCCGGACCGGAGCAGATATCCAACTCCGGCACCCCAGGGCTTTCCGCGCTGATCTTTTCCATTGGCGGCCAACCTTTGCCCCTCGGCATTGCGCGCGATGACCCGGATGACGTACGCGAAGCGCTGGCGGCGGCTGAAGGCGCAGACCTACTAGTGACCATCGGAGGTGCGTCAGTTGGCGATCATGATCATCTACGCCGCGTTTTTGCGGAAGAAGGCGGGCAACTGGCTTTTGAAAAGGTCCGCGTGAAGCCGGGCAAGCCCACATGGTTTGGCCTGCTGAATGACCTGCCGGTCCTTGGTCTGCCGGGCAACCCGGTTTCGGCAATGGTAACAGCCAGGCTCTTTCTGGTGCCTGCCATCCGCACATTGCTTGGCCAACCTGCGGCCCTTGCACTTGGGTTTGAGCAGGCGCTTCTTGGCGCGCCGCTAGAGGCCAACGGTGACCGGGAGACCTATCTGCGCGGTGTGCGGGATGGTGCCACGGGGCCAGTTAGCGCGCTTTCGAAGCAGGACTCGTCGCATCTCGCAGCACTTGCCGACGCAAATGTGCTGATCCGCCGCTTGCCCAGCGCACCGGCAAGTGCCAGCGGCGATGTCGTCGAGATCATGCCTCTTTAACCCGCACAAAGAAAAACGGCCTGCGGAAACATCCGCAGGCCGTTCTTTAATCCGCAAACGGATGATGCGTTACTTGCCCTTGGGCAATTCGTTGAACGGGACCGTCTTGTCCACGCGAATATCCTGCGGCAGGCCGAGCACGCGCTCTGCCACAATATTGCGAAGGATTTCATCCGTACCGCCGGCGATGCGATAGCCGGCCGCACCTAGCCACTGAGCCTGAAAGCCACCGCCAAGCGGTGCGATCTCGCGATCGGTGATGATGCCGCCCATGTCTTCCAACTCCATGGCGAAAGCGGCAAGGTCCTGCATCTTCGGTGCAGAGATGATCTTGCCGATCGACGCTTCCGGTCCAGGGGCCGTACCCTTCGAAAGTGCCGTAATGGTGCGGAAACGATTGAGCTTGAGGCCCTGGCTTTCCACATACCAGTCAGCAATTTTCTCGCGTACGGATGACTGCGCAACCGCAGGGCCATCTTCCAATTCGGTTGCCTTGGCCAGCGCCAAAAGTTCACCGAAATCACCGGCACCGGCGCCGCCGCCAACAGCGAGGCGTTCGTTCATCAAGGTGGTGATCGAAACTTTCCAGCCTTCACCGACTTCGCCAAGCCGCTGGCTGTCTTTCACCCGCACGTCCGTGAAGAACACTTCGTTGAAGTTGGCGTCACCGGAAATCTGCTTGATCGGCCGCACTTCCACACCCGGCGACTTCATGTCGATCCAGAACATGGTCAGACCCTTGTGCTTGGGCACCGTGGGGTCTGTACGGGTCACGACGATGCCGAAATCAGAGAAATGCGCACCCGACGTCCACACCTTCTGGCCGTTGATGACCCATTCGTCACCGTCCTTTTCAGCCTTGGTGCGGATACCGGCCACGTCTGAGCCTGCTGCGGGTTCTGAGAACAGCTGGCACCAGATTTCCTCACCACGCAGAGCAGGGCTCACAAAGCGCTTGCACGTATCCGCGTCGGCATAGGCCATAACAGTCGGCACGCACATGCCAAGGCCGATTTCAAAGACGCCGCCGGGGACGGAGAACTTGGCTTCTTCCTGGCTGTAAATCACCGACTGGATCGGGGTGCCACCGCGGCCACCCCACTCCTTCGGCCAAGTGATCTGCGCATAGCCAGCGGCGGCCTTCTTGGCCTGCCATTCTTTTGCGCGCTTCACCAACTCGTCATCAGACAGGCTGCCGCGATTGCGGGAATTTTCACCTGACGCAGACTTCAGGCGGGCATTGGCCTTGAGCCAGTCGTAGCACTCTTTGCGGAACTGGGCTTCTTCTTTGGTGTCATCGAAATCCATCTTCTGGACCTCCTGTTTCGCGAAATTCAAAAATGAGTGGATGGGGCTTAGGCAGCGTTGCGCTGCTCCAGCTGGCGCACGATCCGCTCTTTCCACTGGCCGACAGCGCCGAGCGTGAGGCCCAGCAATTTCGAGCGGCGGTAATAGAACTGCGTGTTGGCTTCCCATGTGTAGCCGATGCCGCCATGGGTCTGGATGTTCTCCTGAGCCGCGAAGCGGAAGGCCTCGGTCCCTGCAACGCGCGCGCCGGCAGCTGCAAGCGGCAGTTCAGGCGAATTGGTGGAAAGGGCCCAGGCTCCGTAATAGCAATGGCCACGGGCCAGCTCGAGCTTCACATACATATCCGCCAGCTTGTGCTTGATCGCCTGATAGGAGCCGATCTGGCGGCCGAAGGCATAGCGCTCCAGCGCATACCCTTTAGCCATTTCAAGTGCTGCCTGGGTACCACCAAGCTGCTCAAACGCTACCAGCACAGCGGCACAGTTGAGCACGTCCTGAGTCTGGTTCCAGCCTTCGCCTTCCTTGCCCAGCAGTTCTGCGGCTGCACCATCAAACGTGATGGTGGCATGGCTGCGGGTGGGGTCCAGCGTCGAAATCGGCGCGCGGGTGACACCGGCACCGGAAAGATCAACCAGCGCCAATGACAGGTCGCTGTCGCTTGTGCCCTTGCCGGTCTTCACAACAACAACCGCCACATCAGCAATATCACCATCCGCCACTGGCAGTTTAGTGCCGGAGACTTTGCCGCCGGACAATGTGGTTGCGATGGTGCGTGCGGTTGGTGCCTGCACGCCTTCAGCAAACGCAAAGCAACCAATGGCTTCACCCGATGCGATCTTCGGCAACCAGGCCTGCTTCTGTGTTTCTGTGCCGAAGCGGTTGATGGCCTCGGATGCCAGATAGACGGACGAAGACATCGGTACCGGCGCACATGCGCGCCCAAGCTCTTCAGCAATCACACACAGTTCAAGATAACCAAGACCAAGCCCACCATAGGCTTCGGGAATGGTCGTGCCGAGAAAACCCATCTCGGCAATGCCCTTCCAGAGCGCCTTGTCGTAAGGCTCATCACCTTCAAGGATCTTGCGTACGTCTTCCGGCTTGCACTTGGCGGCCAGAAATTTTGCGGCCTGATCCTTCAACAGCTTCTGATCATCAGAGAAATCGAAATTCATGGTCTGCGTTCCTCACCCTCGAATGCGATGGTCTTACGGCATAGAGGCCTGAAACAGGCCGCACGCGCGCACCGCTTGAATATCTCTTATACCGTCCAATTCATCCTGCAGATGCAGGACAAGACAGCATCAACCTATGTTTTCTGAGGCAAAAACTAGCGCTGGGCAAGGCCGGGAAAAGGGCATTTTTTACGTGGAACGGCGTGACCGGCAAATAACGTAGGGTCAGCCTATCGTGCCGTGCCGGGCTTATTATCAGCCTGTGTGGTGATCGGTTCACTGCCGGTTTGGGGCTCGGCCTCGTCCCGCACCATGAGATTGGCCTTCATGTGCGTCAGAGCATCGGTCGTCTGCTGCAAGGTGGTGCGCGAAATTCCCTCAAGGGCCCCGGCAAAAATATGTTTCCCGACTTCGTCCATGTCCGCTGCAACGCCGCCAAATTTGGGCGTAATGAACACGCGGCGCACGCGGCGGTCGTCGCAATCAAGGCCGCGCTGCACAAAGCCCGCCTCCTCCAACCGGTCCACCAGCTTGCCGAGTGGGGCACGCTCCATATCAAGCGCATCGGCAATCGCGGTTTGAGTCCGCCCATCCTCACGTTTCAGCAATGCCAGCACCCGCCCCTGCGCCTGGGTCAGTCCCAATTCACGCATCCGCCGGTCGAAGGTGCGCGCGATGAGCCGTTGAACATCATAGACAGCCCAAGCGAAATCCCGCTCCAGGGCAAGAGGATCTGTTGCAGTTTCACGCGGCGTTTCCGGCAGTGCGGTTTTGAGTGGTTGCTTTGGCATGGGCATATTGTATCCATGTATATAATATGCGTGAATACTAAAATTCATTTCCTCCGCGCCGACCAATCTGTTCCGGCTTTTAGGGCAAATGGACGCTGCGGAAACTGTAGTAGGGAAAAAGACGGCGATGACCATTGGGCCTTGTAGACTCGCTGCCGCAGCGGCGGTGTTGCTTACACTCCTCAGCGCGTGCAGCGATGACGCCGGTGACACCGCAGGCACCACGCAGCTGCCGGAACCGGTAGAAATGGCATCCGCGACGGTTACGGCTGTCCAGATCGAGCAGCCGATCGTTGGCACGGGCACGATTGCCCCATCGCAAAGCACTGATCTTGGACCGCGGGTCGACGGCATCATTGAGGAAATTTTTGTCCGCGTGGGGCAGCGCGTCACCAAGGGTGAACCGCTGTTCCGCACCCGCGACACGGAGTTCAAGCTCAAGGTTCAGGAGCTTGAAAACGAGTTGAAGCTGGCGGACGCTGCAGCCAAGGAAGCCAGCCGCGACTTCAACCGTATTGCCAAGCTCAACAAGCGCGGCAATGCATCCGGTGGTGCGCTGGACAAGTCCAGAGCTGCGCACGAATCCGCGCAGGCCCGCCACGGTATCGCCGAAGCCAAACTGGCTCTGGCACAACAGGCCCTCACGGATACCCTGGTTACCGCTCCCTATGATGGGGTGATTACAGCGCGCAATGTGCACGAAGGCCACTTCATGGCCACGCGTGGCGGTGGCGGCATGGGCGGTCCCTCCGGCGTTGTGCAGATCATGGAGATCCACATCGTTGCCGCGATTGTGGAAGTGCCGGAAACTCATCTATCCGAATTTGGACTGGGTAGCCGGGCCACGGTCATCGTCGATGGGCTGCGTGAGGAGTTTGAAAGCGAAGTCCACCGCATCAATGATTATATCGACCCGGTGAAACGCACGATCGAAGTGCGCATTGGCATTGCCAATGATGACTATCGAATCAAGCCCGGTTCATTCTGCCGCGCGCTCATCTATCCGCCTGCCCGCGATGTGCTGACGCTACCGCGCGCTGCCGTGCTTGGCTTTGACACCAGCCGATATGTCTTCGTGGAAGAAGGCGGCATTGCCAAACGCAAACCCGTGGAGATCACGCAGCTGGATGCGGAGCGGGTTTCCATAGACTCGGGTCTCAAAGCAGGCGACGTCGTGCTGTCCGGGCCGGGCCTGAGAACTCTGGTTGAGGGTGATCATGTCACCATCACCGACGGCCCGGATACGCTCGCAGTCAAATCAAGTGATGAACCTGCCTGACGGCACGCCAACAAAAGAGCCCCACCATGTGGATTTCAGACGTCTCCATCCGCCGCCCTGTATTTGCCGTCATGCTTGTGGCTGCCCTCGTCGCCCTTGGCTGGATATCGCTGGGGCGGATCGGTGTCGATCTGTTTCCCAGGGTGGAATTTCCGTATGTCTCGATAACCACTCTTTTGGAGGGCGCGGCACCGGAAACCATCGAGACCGAGGTCACCGATCCGGTCGAAGAGCAGGTCAACACGATCTCCGGGATCGAGTCCCTGCGGTCGATCAGCTCGGAGGGCCATAGCGCGGTCAATATCGAGTTCGGTCTTGACGAGAATGTTGACGTCAAGGCACAGGACGTACGCGACAAGGTTTCACTCGCCGTCGGCGATCTGCCGGCGGATGCCGAACAACCTATCGTCCAGAAAGTTGACCCGGACGCCCAGCCGATCATGTCTGTCATGATTTCCGGTGACATGCCGGTGCGCGACCTCACGCTTTATGCAGACCGCGAAGTGAAGGAGAGGCTGCAGCGCCTGCCAGGCGTTGGTTCCATCCGGCTCGTTGGCGGACGCGACCGCGAAGTGCGCATCTGGCTTGATGCGGTGCGGCTGCGCGCCTACGGGGTCACGGCTGAGGATGTGATCAATGCCATACGCCGGGAACATGCTGAAATTCCTGGCGGCCGGCTTGACACAGCCGGGTTGCGCTCAGAATTTTCGGTCAAGACCAAAGGCGAAGTGAAGAATATTGAGGAATTCGGGGACATTGTCGTCGCGTTCCGAGAAACCGGCCCCACGCGGGTCCGCGATGTCGCACGCGTCGAAGACGGCATGGAAGACCTGCGCTCCTATGCGGAACTCGACGGCAAGCCGGGTGTCAGCCTGGAGGTCCGCCGCCAATCGGGCCGCAACACGGTGGAAGTCGCGCTCGCCATTCGCGCGCAGCTTGAAGAAATACGCAAGACGGCACCGGAAGGTGTGCGCATCTTGGCCGCACGCGACACATCCAAATTCATCGAAGATTCCGTCAACGATGTGTTTGGCGATATTTCCATGGGTGTCGTGCTGGTTGTTCTGGTAACGCTTGCCTTTCTGTTGTCCGTGCGTGCCACCGCCATTGTCGCGATCGCCATGCCGACGGCGCTCATCTCCACCTTCTTCGCATTCTACGTCATGGGGTTCACGCTCAACATGATGACGCTGATGGCTCTGTCTGTGGCTGTCGGTCTGCTTGTGGACGATGCAATCGTTATTCTGGAAAGCATCCACCGCCAGCTCGAAGAGGGACATCCGCCGATGCAGGCGGCATCCATCGGCGTGGGCAAAGTCGGCCTTGCCGTTCTCTCCGGTTCGCTTTCAATCGCCGCCGTCTTCATCCCCATTGCCTTCATGGAAGGCATCGTCGGGCGCTTCTTCTTTCAGTACGGGCTGGCGATTGTTTTCTCGGTCGCCGTGTCACTCATCTGCTCACTGACCCTGACGCCGATGCTGTGCGCGCGGTTTCTCGAGCGTAATGAAGAAGGTGGACTTGGCCGAGTCGGACAGTTTTTTGATAACGCATATGTGCGGCTTGAAACGGCCTATGGGCGTCTGCTGGATTGGGCTCTGGCGCAGCGCTGGATAGTGGTGCTGATTGCCGGCGCCACAATGGTCGTCGGCGTGTTTGTTGCCGGCCTCGTGCCGTCCGCCTTTGATACGCGTGCTGACCGGTCGGAGTTTCTCGGCCAGCTTGAATTGCCATTCGGGGCAGGTGTTGAGCAGACGCGCGAAGTGGCAAGCCGTGCGGCGGCTGCCATGTCCAAGGTCGACCACGTAACGTCTGTCTTTTTTACCGTTGGTGGCGACAGCCGCGAGCAGGTCAATCAGGCATCGTTCTATATTGCATTGACGGCCAAGGGCGACCGCGATGTCGGCTTCATTCCCGTGATGGATGCTGCGCGCGCGGCCATGCGCAAGGCCGCGCCTGAGGCGACCCACATCTCCCTCACCGACGTGCCGTGGATTTCAGGCGGCGGGTTCACCAATTTTGAACTTGAGTATTCGATGTCGGGGCCGGACCTTGACGTGCTGCGCCAGCGCACTGACCTCATCGCTGCCCGCATGCAAGAGGCCGGGATTTTCCGCGACGTCAAAACATCCTTCGAGGAGGGCAAGCCGGAAATTCAGGTGATTGTCGACCGTGTACGCGCTGCAGACATGTCCGTACCCGTCCGCTCTCTCGCCGATACCGTACGTGCATTGGTGGGCGGCGTTGATGTTGCGACCTTTGAAGAATTCGGCCAGCGCTATGATGTTCGCGTGCGGCTGGAAGAAGACCAGCGCCACGAATTGCACCAGCTCGAGCTTATTCAGGTGCGCGCTTCGGACAATGAGCTCATTGATCTTGCCAACCTGGCTGCCTTCAATGTGGCGGCCGGGCCAGCGCAGATCGACCGTGAGAACCGGGCGCGGAAAATTTCGGTCTTCGCCAATACCGCGCCCGGCGTTGCCATGGGCACCGCCACGGATGCGATTGAGAGCATCATCGCGCAGGCGCGCATGCCGGACGGCTATTTCGTCACCGCGCAGGGCCGTGCCAAGCGCATGAAAGAAACTTCGCAGGCCATAGGCTTTGCCTTCATGCTGGCGCTCGTTGCGCTCTACATGATCCTGGCGAGCCAGTTCAACAGCTTCACCCAGCCGATGGTCATCATGCTGACGGCGCCCTTGTCCTTTGTCGGGGCCTTCATCGCCATCTGGCTGGCCGGTGAAACCATGACCATGTTCGCGCAGATCGGCCTCCTGGCCCTTATGGGGCTGGTGATGAAGAACGGCATCCTGCTGATCGACTATGCCAATCAGGCGCATGAGGGCGGCATGTCACCGCATGATGCCATGCGCGAAGCCGGGCCGGTGCGGTTGCGCCCGGTGCTCATGACGGCGCTCTCGACCATTTGCGGGATGATCCCGGTGGCGATGTCGGTCAGTCAGGGTGCCGAGTTCCGCAATGGGATGGGCTTCCTGGTGATCGGCGGGCTTACGTCATCAACGGCATTAACCCTCGTGGTTGTGCCGGTTGCCTATACGCTGATGGAGGATGCGCGCCACGGCGTGGCGCGGGCAACGCATTGGGTACACGGCCGTATGCCCGGACGCCGCCGCCGCGCCGACTACACAACCCGGGCACCAGGCTCCAAATCCTAGAAAACCCAGGTTTCAGCAAACCGAATTCTACAATTCAGTGGCCCAAAATGGCCCTATTACTTAAGCCTGCCTTAACTGCGCTCGTGTAACCCTCCTCCGACCTGAACAAATTCGGATACCCGAAAGCGGAGCGATAACGATGGCCAAGGCGCAGTTCCATAAGAACCAGCGCGTCTATGTCAAACCTGTGGGCACATGGGCTCAGATTGAGCGCGTACTGCCGCAGTGGGCAAAGGACGTAGAGGAGCCGATCCGCATCTTCTACGATGTTGGGCTCGGTCGGAATTTTGGAGCCGAAGAGCTGGCGGGCGAAGCCAGTTCGCAGACCGTTGAAGGCTATGACGGCGAAAACTGGCGCGTCACACGGGGCCGAAATAAATGGCAGCAGCCGGACGAATGCAGCCATCATCCGTATCCAGGCACATATCCGATTGTGGTGACGGGTGAGAATGACTGGGGCGGCTGGCGTGTGCCGGGCTCTGAATATGATCTCTATCCCGAGCGCGTCGAATTCCAGTCACGGCTGATTGCCGGAAGTGTCAGGCTCTACCGGCTGACCCGTGAACTGGTGGGATATGCAGCTGATCAACCGGAAAACATTTCCAACGAAATGATGAGTCTGATCCAGGACGCCAAACAGACACTTGAGGCCATCGACCAGGATCCGGAGGCTGAGGCTTCTGAACCTCAGGCTTCCTAAACCAGACGGCCTACACATTTACCCCGCGTGCTGCCCCGCTCGTCCGATGCGGCAATTGGGATTTGATGGCTCAGCCCCCCTTTTTTAGCGGGCAGGTTTCACTATAGTACGCTCCCCATTTCAGATGTTCTTACTGGAAATCCGTTGAGCGATATGACCGAGGGCAATCTGCCCGAAACTTCATCTGCCCCCACATCTATCCGGCTGGAAGATTATGCTCCGCCGACATGGCTGGTGGACACGGTCGCCCTCGATGTTTCACTTGATCCAAAGGCCACCCGCGTCCGTGCAACGCTCACCGTGCGGCCAAACCCCGCTGTGGGCGCGCCTGGGCCGCTGGTCCTGGACGGAGAGCGCATGGACCTACGGTCTGTCGTTCTGGACGGCAAAAACCTTACCGCCGACGAATATGTTCTGACTGACGCATCGCTTACCTTGCCTGAACCGTCGGCAGCGCCACACCGGCTGGTCATTGAGACAATATGCGACCCGGACGCGAATACGTCGCTGACCGGTCTGTATCGCTCCAGCGGCGTTTATTGCACGCAATGCGAGGCCCAAGGCTTCCGCCGCATCACATATTTCCCCGACCGGCCCGACGTGCTGGCTGTCTATACGGTGCGCATCGAAGCGGATGCGGCTGCTTGTCCCGTACTTTTGGCCAATGGCAATCCTGTTGCATCTAGGCATGCGGACGGCGGGCGGCATTTTGCCGAATGGCATGACCCCCACCCAAAACCGGCATACCTGTTTGCCATGGTGGCCGGCGATCTGGCCTGTGTCACAGACCAGTTCAAAACCATGTCAGGCCGCAATGTATCGCTTGGCATTTTTGTGGAACACGGCAAGGCGGACCGCACCTCCTACGCGATGGATGCGCTCAAACGTTCGATGGCATGGGACGAAGAGGTGTTCGGCCGTGAATATGACCTCGACGTTTTCAACATCGTTGCCGTGTCCGACTTCAACATGGGCGCGATGGAGAACAAGGGTCTCAACGTCTTCAACGACAAATACATTCTCGTGCGGTCGGACACGGCAACGGATGCGGACTTTGCGAATGTGGAAGCGATTATCGCACATGAGTATTTCCACAACTGGAGCGGCAATCGCGTTACTTGCCGCGACTGGTTTCAGCTTTGCCTGAAAGAGGGGCTGACGGTTTTCCGTGACCAGGAATTCACGAGCGACATGCGATCGCGCCCGGTCAAGCGCATTGCCGACGTCAAAACCCTGCGCGCGCACCAGTTTCCTGAAGATGCCGGACCTTTGTCTCATCCGGTTCGCCCGGCGAGCTATATCGAGATCAACAACTTCTATACGGCGACCGTCTATGAAAAAGGCGCAGAAGTCGTCCGTATGCTGAAGACAATTATCGGCGAAGATGCGTTCCGGGCCGGCATGGACATTTATTTCTCCTGCAATGACGGACGCGCGGCTACAGTTGAGGATTTTTTGGCGGCAATGGCCGAGGCATCCGGCCGCGACTTGTCGCAATTCAAGCGCTGGTATGATCAGGCAGGTACGCCGGAACTGGTCGTATCGGGAAAATATTCTCCGCTGGACGACACCTATGAATTGACGGTTGCGCAATCAACCGCGGCAACTCCGGGCCAGTCGATCAAGGCGCCGCTTCAGGTGCCGCTTTCAGTCGGGCTCATTGGGCCGGATGGCAGCGACATTCCCCTGACCATCGCCAAGGGCGCACATTCCGCTGATGCGAATGGCAACGCTGTGCTTGAGCTGACCGGCTATGAGCAATCGTTCGTCTTTGAAAAAGTTACGGTGCCGCCCGTCCTGTCGTTGCTGCGCGGCTTTTCAGCACCGGTGAAACTCACCACCAATGGGGGCGAGCAGGACTGGCTGTTCCGCATGGCGCATGACAGCGATCCGTGTGCGCGCTGGGAAGCCGGCCAGACCTATGCGCGCGAACTTCTTGTCACGATCACCCGCGCCTATGCAAAGGGTGACAAACCGCGCCGCGGCGTGCGCTATGCAGATGCCTTGCGCAATGTGCTGCTGGACGACACGTTGGAACCCGCATTTACAGCCATGATGCTGGACCTGCCGGGTGAAGCCGAACTGGCTCAGCATATCGGCATCAATGTGGATGCCGATGCCATTCACGCGGCGCGCAGCCATTTGCAGGGTGCTGTAGCCGACCAGCTTGGCGATCTCCTGCTCGACCGGTATGCGCAACTTCAATCCAATGCTGCATACAGCCCCGATGCTGAGCAGGCAGGCAGGCGCGCGCTCAAGAATGCCTGTCTTCGCCTTTACGCAGGCCTTGGCAATGAAAACGCTGCGCGCATTGCCGCCACGCAGTTTGCCGCTGCCAATAACATGACCGATACCGAAGCCGCACTGGCCACCCTGACCCACATGCAGCGGCCGGAGCGGGCGGAGGCATTTGACGCCTTCTACGAACGCGCTGCCGACGATACCTTGTTGCTGGACAAGTGGTTTTCACTGCAAGCCATGTCGTCACGCCCTGATACGCTTGAAGCAATTGAGGGTTTGATGAAGCACGAGGCCTTTTCCATGACGCGGCCCAATACGGTGCGGTCACTTGTCGGCGTTTTTGCAGGGTCCAACCCGGTGCGCTTTCATGCGGCGGATGGATCGGGTTACCGGTTCCTCACCCGCAATGTGGGGCAACTCGACCAGATCAACCCGCAGATCGCAGCGCGGCTTTTGGGCACGCTCAAGAGCTGGCGCATCTATGATGCGCCGCGCCGCGAAGCCGCGGCAGCAGCCATCACTGATTTGCTCGAAAGCGCAAAACTGTCAGAAGACACCTATGAGATCGCAACACGCATGATTGCGTGATGGCTGATCGCGAGTCCTGCATTCGTTAATGGGTGTCTGGAATTTCGCGAACCGCGAATCGTGAGTCTCCGCAGCAACACAATTGAGCTGATTAACGAAAAGTTAACGGCGCCACCTCAAGCCATGTGGACAGCCTGACTCAGTGTGCGAATCATCATGGGCGATTCGCATGATGGGTCAGGCCTTTGGGGCCTGCGGCGAGGGGAGCAGGTGACAATGCGTGATGCGCGGATGACAGGGGCAGTTCCGATAGGAGCAGGTGTCGGCACTGGAATGGGTCCGGGTTTGAATGCCGAACAGGCGCCCACGTCCCATGATACCAGCACTGGCCGCATTGCGGATACACTTTCCCAGCTTTTTGCCTCGCCAGACCGCACCGCCCGTGCCGCCCGCCTAAAACCAACCGACGAAACGCGCGCACGGCACTGGGCTCTGGTGTTCTCGGCCGTGGTCATTATCGCTTTCAACGGCATTGCCGCCTGGCAGCTTCGCACTGATTACCGTGCGGGCCTGGCTCAGGCCGGATTCCATGCTGCAACCCTTGCCCGATCGCTTGCCGGTGATGCCTCGCTTGCGTATCTCGACGAGGCGGCGTTTGCCGGACGGGTCGAACGCCTGGAACTGCGCCCCGGCATGACTGTTGTCCGCGAACAGGCTGGTACCTCGCGCGTGCCATATGGCGCCGGCGCCATTGAGGCACGGGCCGTCATTACCGGCACAACGCAACAAGTTGCCGTTTCCATCCCAACACGTGCAGCGCTTGCGGACTGGTACGCCACCCTGCCCTTCCATCTTGTATTGATGGCGGGCGCGTCCTTCTTCATATGTGTTTTGGGCGGCGGTCTGGTTCGGCAGATTGAACGCAAGTCAGCTGCGGACGTCGCCTTGAAGGACAGTGAACAACGTTTCGAACTTGCTTTTGCAGGCGCGCGCTGCGGGATTTGGGATTGGGATCTCGCCGCAGGGCGTCTTTACTGGTCGGCACCGATGTTTGCCCTGCTCGGCGAAAAGCCGCGTGCGGCGCGCCTCAGCCCGGACCAGGTGATGGACTACGTCCATCCCGACGACCGGCATATTCTGCAGGAAGTTGAAGACAGCGTGCGGCGCGGCACGCTTGGCTATGACACGACCTTCCGGCTTCGGCATTCGTCTGGCGACTGGGTATGGGTGCGTGCAAAGGGACAGGTATGGCGCGGACTTACTGCCTCATCCGAGCGGCTTGTCGGCATTGCCATAGACATCACCGAGCAAAAGCATGCAGAAGCCCGCGAGCGTATGGCCAATGCGCGCCTGCGCGACGCTGTTGAAAGCATCTCCGAAGCCTTCTCCCTGTGGGATGCCAAGGGGCGTCTGGTCCTTGCCAACGACAAATTCCGCGCGTTCCACGGACTAAGCCGCGATGCTGTTCCCCAAGGCACGACCGCGCGAACGCTTGGTCTCAGGTCAGATGAAGGCGAGCTTCTTCTGCCCGGCCGCATGGCGGATGCGACGCATCCGGAACATCAGGAAGTCAAGCTTCCCGGCGGGCGCTGGTTGCATCTTAGTGAGCGGCGGATGCGTGACGGCGGCATCGTATCGGTCGGCACGGATATTACCGCGCTCAAGCACCAGGAGACTGAACTGGTCCGCAAGGGCGAAGCCCTGACCAATACTGTGACGGACCTTGAAGCCTCGCGCCGCAAGCTGCAGGCGCAGGCGAGCCAACTTGTTCAGCTGGCGGAGAAATATGCAGGTGCCAAGACAAAGGCTGAAGCAGCAAGCCGCTCAAAGTCTGAATTTCTTGCCAATATGAGCCATGAACTGCGGACACCACTCAATGCGATCATCGGCTTTTCCCAAGTCATGCAGCAGCAAATGTTCGGGCCGCTTGGTGCTGAGAAATACAATGAATATGCGCACGACATTAATGCCAGCGGCCAGCACCTGCTGGACGTGATCAACGACATTCTGGATATGTCGAAGATTGAAGCTGGCAAATGGACCCTCGAAACCGCAGAGATTGATCTGGCTGAGACGGTTGATGAGACCCTGCGCATTGTGTCCGGCCGCGCCGCCGAGGCCAAGATCAACCTTGTCGTCGAGCCGATACAGATCCCCGCACTTCAGGCGGACAAGCGCGCTGTCAAACAGGTACTGCTCAACCTGCTCACCAACGGCATCAAATTTACACCGGAAGGCGGCACCGTCAGGGTCACGGCAGAGCATGTGGACGGAGACGGGTTCGCATCTGTTCGCATCACCGATACCGGCATCGGTATCAAGGCCGCCGACCTCGACAAGATCGGCCGGCCGTTCGAGCAGGTGGAAAGCCACCATGTCAGGACTCATGAAGGCACGGGTCTTGGTCTGGCGCTGTCACGCTCCTTGGTCGAACTACATGGCGGCCTGTTCGCAATTACCAGCACACCGGGCGAAGGCACGCAGGTGCGTTTCAGCCTGCCGGTCGCTGATGCCCGGAACACGCAGGAAGCGTAAAAACCTCAGGGACGTTCGCCCGGCTGATCACGATTGCCCCGCCCGCCTTGTGAACCGTCGTGAAGCCCGCCCGGCCGCCCACCGCCATACCGCGCCACTTCTTTGAACGCATCAGAAAATTTCTGACGTTGCTCCGGTGTCAGGTCAGCCATAACGGTGACCAGCGGCTTTTGAATGGACGTGGTGAAGTCGTTGTGGGACTCGCGCACAGCCTGAAAGGCGCTTGCCAGCGCCTCGGGTTCATAGGGCTCAGCACTCATGGCAGCAATCACCGCCCTGTGCTTTTCGCGCATGGCCCGGAACTTGTCGCGCAGATCAGGCACTTCATCACGCAGTTCCCGCAAGACCCTGCGGCCATCTTCGGGTCCCAAAATCTCAATAAACATGTGTGGGCTGGGCACCATGTTCGCGCCCGGTCCCACACGCCCCCCGGGACCACCAAACAACATGGGGCCGACGAGGATCAGGCCTGCGAAAAACAGGTTGAATGCCAGCGATACAAACAGCGCAACAGGCATCCAGCGCCGCGCGCCGCGCCTCACACCAGACTGGGATGGACTATCCGTCATAAACCCACTCCTGCAAATTTGAGCCGTCGCCATAAAGAATCAACAGCCCATCATCATCCGTCGGTAGCACGGACGCCGTTTCGGTGAATGTCGAAAGATCCGTCACCGGGATGATATCCAATGTGCCGACCCACACACCAATGGCCAGTGATGCGGCGAGGCCCATCGCAGGCTGCCACAAAGACTGGTCGGGCCAGAACCGACCGAGAAACACACGCAGCCGCGCGCCGAATGAGCCGCCACCTGGTGCGGTGCGTGGGGATTCTGCATTGGCCATAATTACCTGCGCCAGACCAGCCGGCACATGGGGAGTCGGGGCAGCCGCCAGCAAGCCGTCAAGCTGTGATGCCTGTTGAAGGTAGACCGAGAGGTCATGATCGCGCGCAATCAGGCCTGATGCTGCATCACGTTCATCAGCGGGCCAACGGCGCGCGTCAGCACCATACGCATCAATGATTACTTTTACCCGGTGCGGTGTCATTCCACCTCTCCCAACAATTCTTCCTTTTGCGGCGTCAGCGCCTGTTTCAATCCGCGCCGTCCGCGCGCCAAGAGGGACTCAAGTGCATCCACGCTTATCTCCAATGCCGCGGCGGCCTCAATATTGCTCATCTCTTCATAATGCACGAGCACGATAGCAACGCGCTGGCGCTCTGGCAGATCCTGCAAGGCGCGCTCAAGCACTACGCTACGATCCTTGTCGGCAATCTTCGCCGTAGCGCCCGGCGTCTCATCCATCGGTTCGGCAATGCCCTCAAGTGGCTGGGACTTGCCGTGTGCCGGCTTGCGCAAACGGTCGTAGCAAAGGTTGATGGCGATGCGGGTGATCCATGTGCCAAGCCGCGCGCCCTTGGGCACCCAGCGGCCGGCATTTTTCCACACCCGTAAAAAGGTTTCCTGCGCCACCTCTTCTGCGTCCGCGTCGTTGCGCAACATGCGCCGCGCCACCGCGTAAATCTGCGGCAGATAGGTCTCGACCGTGAAACGCATCGCCTCGGGCTCACCGCGCGCAATGCTGGCGGCAAGGGCCACGTCTTCAGCAGCCGGGCCTGTGGCAGGCGCCTGCTGTTGCGTGCTGGGCGATGCCGCCACGGGGTCCCCTTGTTTCAACATCAGGATCTGCGCCGGGCCGCATTCATACCGGCGGCCAACCCTGTTCTTACTCTCACGCTGCGTTGCCACCGCCGATGACCGGCGAGAGGCAAAGCTGGTGGCACGGGCAACCGTATCAGATGTGATTGCCCGTGCCATTAGCGTTACTCAGCCGCGTTGGACTTTCCGGCGCGGTGCGCGTCGCGCATGGCCTTGTGGCCGGCGCGCATCTCGTCATGCGTGATCTCACCGCTGGCATCCGTATCCAGGCGGGCAAACATCTTGTCGACACCCTGGGTTACGAATTCAGCCTTGCTGACTTCACCATTGCCATCCGCATCAAGCTCTGCAAAGCGGGCAGCACGGCGTTCGTCGTGCTTCTGGGTACGGGCATCAGCGGCCGCCTTCATCTCTTCCAGCGTAACGGCACCGCTCTTGTCGGCATCCAGCTTCTCGAAGCGCTGTTCAATACGGGCTTCACGATCAACACCGTCACGGCCTTTTCCGTCCCGGCCTTCCTGCTTATTGCCCTGCTTGCCGCCGTGATGGCCACGCATACCGTGGGCCTTGCCGAGTTCTTTGACCGTCAGGCTACCGGACTTGTCGGCGTCCATACGGGTGAAACGCTCAGTGCTCATAGTTTCAGCTTCAGCTTTGGAGATTGCGCCGTTGCCATCGGTATCGATGCGGGCGAAATGGTCCTTGCCACCGTGCATGGCTGCGAATGCAGCGCCGGTGCCGATGGTCAGTGCGATAGCCGCTATCGTCATTTTCTTCATCATCTGGTTGTTCCTTTGAACGAGAGGTTTGTGTTTTTGCCCCACATACCCTTTTTGAACGTTGCCGGTGTGGTCTGCCGTCTGCGCCAAGGGGGGCGGCACAGAAAGCCGACAGACCACACCGGTCGTGCAGCGCCCGAAGAAAGCATTTTGAGGGATGCCGACCGACCGGAGGCGCTCAGGGAGAGACACTTGTCCGGTGGCTCCTTCGCAGGTGCCGAACGTTGCTGTTCACAAGGTCAAACGGGCACGCGCGGCCGATCCGTCGCACTATATGGTATTTTTTTGAAGACTGATTGTTGCAGAAATTTGCCGTTTACTGCGCATCGGGCGGCGTACGGCAGGCATTTGCACACCGGAAGAACGGTCTTTGCACAATCTTTGCCGCACGCGGCTGTCCGCTTCTGGAAACGATATAGAGGTCATCGTCGCCGCCAAGCACGTCTGCGCTGATATCAGCCAGCGCAATCACCCGCTTGCAGGTTGGTGACCAGGCTACCGAATTCATGTGTCCGACAATTCGACGGGCCAAATGAATTGTGTGGACCTCAGGCACCTCTGCGCCCGCAATCTCTAACCCTACCAGCGCTGATGCGGCGCCTCGTTGACGCTGGCGCTCCAATGCCGCTTTCCCGGTGAAAGTTCCGTTGTCCCAGTCAATGAGACTGCCCATCCCCAATTCAAGTGGCGTTCGCCGTAAACTTTGGGGCGCGGTCAGCGTGCTTTCATAGTCACTGCCCGCAGCCGCATGACCGGCTTCAAGCCGTGCCAGCGCAAGCGCCTTTTGACCGACCGGCACCGGGCGGAACAAAACCGCCTCGCGCCTTATGCGGTCGAGAAGCCAGAGCGCATTATCGGCCCCTACCCGCATTTCATAACCAAGGCCACCGGTGCAGGAAATACGGGCCACTGTCACGGGTGTTCTGCCAACTTTCATGACGGTGACACCGCCCGGCCTGAGCGCCTGCAACCCGCCAAATCCTGCAGACAGAAGTGCCGCGCAGGACGTGGGGCCTTCAACGGCGAGTGTCGCTATCGTTTCCGACACGTCGGCGACCGTGCAGTCAAACCCCATGGCCGATACCAGCAGCCAATCGAAGCTGCGCACCGGCAAGGTCAGCAGCCACTCTTGTTCGCAAGGGCGCATCACCACCCCATCCGCAATCAACCCTCCCACATCATCACTCAAGACAACCCGGCGGCTCCTGCCGATGCTTACCTCGCCGCCGCAACCGCCCGCCAACCGATCCAGATAGGCTGCGGCGTCGCGCCCCGTGATGCTGTATGTCGCCAACGCCGTGCGGTCGGAGAAAGCGCAACCATTACGCAATGCGGCATGTTCCGCCTCCACGGTGTCGTAGACATCCGCAAGGGTCCAGCCGAGGCGTTGAGTCCACATATTGGTGCGGCTCAACTCAGCCATGCGGAAATGAAACGGTGTAGGCAGCGTCGCCAGATGCCAGGTCGGTTCGCTCATCTGCTCCTCCGCCCATTACCCAGTATCGCACTGACTGCAGCCATTGCCGGCCGGCCATGCAGACCGCCTCCGGGATGCGCCCCGGCGCCTCCCAGATAGAGCCCGGAAACAGGCCCGCCAAAATCTGCAAGCTGCGGTACCGGCCGCATCATCAAAGCCTGATCCATCGTCAGCTCACCTTGATGCCAGTCAGCGCCTGCAAGCCCGCATTGGGATTCGATGTCCGGTGGCGTCAAGACTTCCCCGGCCATGACCAGGTCGGGCAGATCGGGTGCATAAGTGCCAAGTGTCTTGATGACATCAGCCATCAACCTGTCTGCCCCGTCAGCCCACCCACCTTTCCGGTCAAATGGGACGAATGGCACAATCGCGGAAAGAACGTGCCTGCCTTCGGGTGCAAGACTTTCATCCCGTATGCTTGGCAGCGTCACTTCCATGACTGCTTGCGCAGGCAGCTCACCATATTTGGGTGCATCGGCGGCACGCTCCACACCCTCAAGGCTTGGCGCAACAATGAGCCGTGCCGAGAGGTCATCAGGCGTGGCATTTGCGAAAGCGGGCAACTTGCCCAAAGCCAGGTTCACCTTGGCAGACGCACCGCGCATACGTATCTGGGAGATATCCCGTGCCAGCCCTGCATCCAGATGCCGGGCACCGACAAGATCCAGATAGGTCGCCTTCGGGCCAATGGCTGACACAACAACAGGTGCAGAAATTTCGTCACCATTCTTGAGGACAAAACCTGTTACGCACCCGTCCGCAATGTTGATGGAGGCAACCTGGGCGGAGGTACGCAATTCTGCTCCATATGTTCGCGCCGCAATGGCCAGCGCATCTGCAAGGGCATCCGGCCCACCGGCCAGCTGTATGGTGCCTTTGCGTGTTGAGGCCTCCAAGGCCCGCTGCCAGGCCCATGAGAACATGGTGCCGGGTGCCCGTGGACCATGCCGACCACCGAGAACCGCCTCAAACGAAAGCGCGCCCTTCAGCAGACCGGTTTCGAATGCGTCTTCCAGAAAGTCAGCCGCATTCGACGGCAGTGTTTTCAATACGTCCTGAAACACCATCCGGCCTTTGCGCCGCACTCGGGCAAAATGCCGTATCCAGACGAGTTTTTCCTGCCGGGTCTGTGGCATCAGGGCTGGCGAGGCACCTGTCGCCATTGGCAGCATGGCCTGGGTGAGCACATCGAGCCTTTTGTTAAAGGCGTCCCATGCATCCGCATCGTGGCGTGACCATTGAAATATGGCTTCTCGGGTGAGCCTGCGCCCACTCCCGAAGGGGATATGCCTGCCATCGGGATCAAGCGCCAGCCGGCCAACTTTCTCCTGCACCACATGCAATCCATGCTTCTTGAGTTTCAATTTGCGGATCAATGCAGGTGGCAGACCGCTGACCAGATGCGAACATTTGGGCGCACGAACGCCGGGTGCGAGGGTACTAAGACCTGTGGCACCCCCAAAGCGCTCCAGAGCCTCACACAGAACAACCTTGCGTCCGGCCTTTGCAAGCATGGCGGCGGCGACAAGTCCGTTGACCCCACCACCGACGATTGCCACGTCGAAGCTGTTTGCATCACCGGTCACGCAGCCTGCCCCTTTATTGGGCCGCGTTTCAGGTCCGATAGAATCGTGCGGGCTGCATTGGCGCCGGGTGCCCCCATGACGCCACCACCGGGATGGGTGCTTGAGCCACACAGATAGTATCCGCGCACCGGTGTTCGATATTGGGCAAGCTCGGGCAACGGCCGGTTGAACAGGAGCTGATCCAGTGTCAGCTCACCGTGAAATATATTTCCCTGGGTCAAGCCAATCTGTTCTTCAAGTTCGGCTGGTGTTCGCGTTTCCACGTGCCGCACCTTGCTCTTGAAACCCGGCGCCTGTGCTTCGATCAGATCCAGCACTGTCTCCTGCAGCTGGGCGCGCTTCTTGTCGGTCCACGGTCCATCGCTCAGCGTGTCGGGCACATATTGGACAAAGACTGACGCGACATGTTTTCCGGGCGGTGCCAAGGTTGGATCCAGCCGCGACGGAATGACCATTTCAAGATAGGGCCGGCGGGGCATCAGCCGTTCTTTCCAGTCGTCATAAGCCCGTTCCATGTCTTCAACGGTGCCGCAAATTCGGACATCGCCATCAAGCGCCGGGCAATCGTCATCAACCGCTGAAAAGGACGGCAGCCCATCCAATGCAATATTAAGTTTGGCGGAAGAGCCGCGCGTCTTGAACTTGGAAACCCGGTCAGCAAAGCCCTTTGGCAGCCCACTCCAATCCAACAGAGAAAGAACTGACCGCTTCAGCTCAAGCCCGGAGACGACCAGTGGCGCGTCAATCTGTGTGCCGTCTTCAAGCGTAATGCCGGTGGTCTTGCCCTTTTTGACGCGAACCTCCTCGACCCCTGCTCCAAGCCGGATTGTGCCGCCCTCAGCTTCAAGGGAGGCGGCCAAGGCACGCGAAACGCTGCCCATGCCGCCGCGGGCATACCCCCAAGCACCAAGTGCGCCATCCACGCCACCGACCCGGTGGTGCAACATCACGTAGCTTGTGCCCGGCGACATGGGGCCAAGGCCAGTGCCGATAACCGAGGAGGCTGCAAAATGCGCCTTCACAACGGCGGATTCGAAATAACGGTCGAGCAAGTCTGCCGCAGAAAGTGTCCAGAAACGAATTGTTTCCGCTAACCCGTCCGTGCCCATCTCCTGCGCCTGCCGTAACAGGTCCAGCGCGTGACGCATGCTGCGGGGAGATAATGACGCGGGATCCGGCGGCGACTGCATCATCAAAGGACGGATGAAATCCGCCTGCTGCCGCATGTCGCGGACGAAGCGCCTGTAGGCGTCGGCATCGCGGGGGGAATGGCGGGCCATTTCGCGGCGCATTATGTCCGCATGACCTGAAGATGCCAGATACCGGCCGTCACCCATCAGGGTCAGTGACCCGTCATAGGGAATGATCGATAGGCCGTGCCGGGCGAGATCAAGATCGTGGATGATTTCGGGGCGCAGGAGGCTCAGCGCATAGGAGCAGCTTGAATAGATAAAGCCCGGCTCGATTTCGCGGCTGACGGCGGCGCCACCGATATAGTCGTTCTTTTCAACAACAAGCACGCTCAGCCCCGCGCGCGCCAGATAGGCGGCAGCAGTCAGGCCGTTATGTCCGGCACCAATGATAATGGCGTCGTAGCGCTCCATGGTTTATCGCTGGTCGAAGTGGCGTGGGCGGCCACCTGCCCTCCATTCATTAGGAATCCGGGATAAACGCCTCGCCCGTGGCGGGCAAGCCAAGCTGCATATTATGCCTAATATCAGGCCGTTTTTTGGCACAAAAGCTAGTCTGCGAGCTTTGTCACCAGCGTATTGAAAGCTGCCTCGACCCTTATTTTGGTCTCGGCCAGGTCACGCTCCACCACGGAAAAACTAGGCGCATCAACTGCTCGCGCAAGGCGACTCTTTAGGGTCTCAGGCACGGCATCCGGGTTGAAAGTGCCGCTGATCGCGATGCGCAATACCTGCGTGAGATTGTGGAAGCAATCGGCCGCAGCAGCCAGATCGTTGCCCATGGCCTGACTGATGACATCCGCCCGGGTCAGCTTCTCAAGCGCATCATGGGTATTGGCATCAAGCAGGCCCGGATTTTCCGGCGCGTGGATGAGCTGGAGCGCCTGAGCGATGAACTCAAGATCCACCAGCCCGCCACGCCCGTGTTTGATGTCCCACAGGGCGTCACTGCCGAGTTCGGCAAAAACACGCTCGCGCATGTTCACTACATCTCGTGCGGTCGCGCCTGCCTCGCGTGTCTGGCACAACGCGTCACGAATGGCGTCACCAACCATCTTGCGCATGCGCGGCGACCCGGTGATGACGCGGGCACGGGTCAGGGCCATTTTCTCCCACGTCCATGCGCTCTCCTGATGATAGGTGACAAAGCTGCGCAGGCGTGTTGCCAGCGGCCCTGCATGCCCTGAGGGACGCAATCGCATATCCACCTCATAAAGCGGGCCTTCCGCCGTCGGGGCCGTCAGCGCACTTATCAGGCGTTGGCAAACCCGTGTGTAGTAGCGCACGCCGTCAAGGGGTCGTGTACCGTCCGACACGGCTGCATTGCCTTCAAACTCGTAAATTGCAATCAGGTCGAGGTCTGACGTCGCGGCCATCTCGCGTCCGCCAAGTTTGCCCATGGCAACAACCGCTATGTCGCCTCCGGGTACTTCGCCGTGATCGCGCCTGATTTCGGCTTCAGCCACAGGCATCAATCCGTGAACCAGCGCCGTTGCCAGATCAGCATAGGCAGGCCCGGCTTCACGCGCAGGTGCCGTGCCAGTCAAAACCTGAACGCCTATCTGAAACAACTGCTCGCGCGCATAGATGCGGGCCAGATCAAGCGTCTGCTCAAAACCATCTGCGTGCGAAAGTGCCTCATCAACTTCGTCATCGCGCTGCTCGGGCCCGGCGAGTGGTCCATAAAAGTCTGCGGCAATGACTGCTTCCAGCACATTGGGATGATCGGACATATATCGCGCCAGCATTGGTGCCGAACCCATGATGCTGGCGAGCAGATCAAGCAGAGCCGGGTTTTGAAACAGCAGCGAAAAGAACTGCACACCGGCGGGCTGACCGGACAGAAAAGCGTCAAACCGGACAAATGCCTGATCGGGATTATCAACGGTAGAGAGCGCCCGCAGTATGGTGGGCGTCAGTTTGGTGAGCAGCTCCCGCGAGCGCGGCGCGCGGGTGGCGGGAATTCGCCCGAAATGCCATTTGCGAACGGTGGAGATAACCAGCGCGGGACTTGAAAATCCAAGACCTGAGAGCGTCTCGATTGTATCAGGATCATCGTCTGCGCCGGTAAAGACGAGGGATCCGGCCTCTTCGGCAAGTGATGGCTCGCGCTCGAACAGACCTGCGTAGTGGGTCTGCACCTGTGTCAGATGATGGGTGAGATCTGCCCGGAACTTGGTGTCGTCAGAATACCCCATAAATTTTGATATGCACCGCACGCCTTCGGCGGTCTTGGGAAGACGGTGGGTCTGTTCATCATTTACCATCTGCAATCGGTGTTCGAGGGTGCGCAGGAAGCGATAGGACTGCGTCAACTCGCTTGCGACCGAGGCGTCAATCCAGCCTTCATCCACCAGCGCCTGCAACATCGGCACTGTCTCACGTCCCCGCAATGCGGGTGTTTTCCCACCACCGATCAATTGCTGGATCTGGACAAATAATTCAATCTCGCGGATGCCGCCGCGACCCAGCTTTATGTCGTGGCCTTCAATGGCAATGGTCGCATGGCCGCCATGGGCGTGTATCTGCCGCTTGAGGGAGTGAATGTCCTCAATGGCCGCGAAATCCAGATACCGCCGCCAGACGAACGGCGTAAGCATTTCCATCAACCGGCGTCCGGCCTCCATGTCACCGGCGCATTCACGCGCCTTGATCATGGCAGCGCGTTCCCAGTTCTGCCCCATGCTTTCATAATAGGCTTCAGCAGCAACTGCGGAGATCGCCACATTGGTTGCACCAGCGTCGGGCCTAAGGCGCAGATCGGTTCTGAAGACGTACCCACCATGGGTCGGCTCCTGCAGGATTTTCACGAGGTCGCGGGTAAGCCGAACGAAGAAGGTGGCCGGGTCCAGCCCATTGTTGAATGTGAGTCCATCCGGCTCGTAGAAAACAATGATGTCTATATCGCTTGAATAATTGAGTTCGTTGGCGCCGTGTTTTCCCATAGCGATGACGATGAGGCCGGAGCCTTTTGTCGGATGGGCCTTGTCCCTCAGTTCGACTTCGCCCTTGGCCCCGGCGCGTGCGAGTAGCCAGCAGCAGGCGGCTTCGATCACCACATCGGCCAGCCGGGAGAGCGCACCGGTGACCTTTTCAAGTGGCCATGCACCTGAAATATCGGCCAGTGCCGTCAGAAGTGCGATGCGGCTCTTTGCGGCGCGGGCATGGTCCATCAGGTTGCCGATGTCCGGTGCGGTCGCCATGGCTTCCGCACATTGCGCCAGCAGTTCATCGCGCAGGGTATCTGGATCGCCTTGCAGCAGTCGCGGCAGCAGATCAGCCTCGCGCTGCAAAAGCCTTGCGAGAAAAGGTGCGTTGCCCGCCGCAGCCCGCAGCAAGCTAACCGCCTTTGCATCGGCCAGGAGTTTTGTCAGTGACTGACCCTCGCTGCCCATCGCCTGGACGTTTTCGGCAATTGCCTCTATCGCCCGGTCAGCGTGGAGCGGATCAGCGGGTTCGATCGTGGTCAAAGCCGCCAGCAGGCCGGTAGATGTGGTTGACGGTTGGGACATAGCTACGGTCTGGACAATCCCGATTTAAGGCATGAAGGGCGCTGTGCTTCATAGGGTCAGACGAAAAACCCGCCGGTGCAAGACACCGGCGGGCTGATCGTCATACTCAGAAGACTGCGCGGTGGCTAATTAGCAGCCTGCGGCTTCCTTGAGCTGAGCTGCCGGCTTGAAGCGCAGCACTTTGGAAGCCTTGATCTTGATGGCTTCGCCAGTCTGCGGGTTGCGGCCCATGCGTGCAGCGCGCTTGGAAATTGTGAACACGCCGAATGTTCCGATCGTGTACTTGCCTTCCTTCTTGGCGGCCTTGAGGCCCTTTTCGATTTCGCCGAATACGAGCTCAACGGCGCGCTTGGCTTCCGCCTTGGACATGTCGCCTGCTGCTGCGACGTTCTCGATAAAATCTGCCTTGCTCATCTTAATCTGCCTCTTTGAAATGGATGTGGCGCGCAGGTGCGCCGGTCATTCCTGCAACGGGGCTTCCCAGCCCCGCCAATTCCCGCCCCCCATTGTGAGATGTTCCGCCCGCCTGCCCTGCATTGCCGGAGGCTGGCGTGCGACTCACTTTGAAAGCGCTCTCATTTGTCGATATGGCCGTTTGAGCGTTAGCGCAAGCGGTTTTGAGCCAAAGGCCGCCACGAAACCCTTATGGCATAAGGGTTTCAGCAAAGCGTTGCCCTGAAACCCACTTGACGCCCGCAATTGGGAGGCGACGTCTTTCCAATTTTTGATTCGTTGCGAGCCGCGGTCAGATGCGGGTTTTGAGGTTCAATCTCAATGATTCCACGATCTGAAAGACGATGCCGATCTCCCTCACGATCTTTGCCACCATTTCCGGGTCGTCAACGCGCGAAAACATGGAGCCGCTCTCAAACCTGTCTTTGCCTCCGCCGACCGTCAGCAAAAGCTGGTTGGAATCGAAAGCCAGTTGCAGCCGTCCGCCGACAATGTCGGCCAGTTCCACCACCCGTTCCATGAAAGTAGGCGTCAGAAGGTACCGGGCTTCGATCTGATCGTCTGAAAAGACCTCAAACATCTTCTCAAACCGTGGATCTTCAAGCCGCACGCGTTGCCCCCCCTTGCCGATACCGCCAAAGAAGTTGCCGATCATGCCGCCGTCCCTGTGCAGCACGGTGCGGGTGTTGAACGGTTTTGGGAACGTAAAGCGCGCCAGCAAGCCGCGAAAGACCGTCACATAGTAGGTTTCGGTCCTGCCGTCGCTATCGCGACGGGTGCGGCGTTCTTCCAGGTGAGCCTCGCACAGCGTGAAATGTACGTCGTCGTGACTGCCATCAATTTCATCTTCGAGACTTTTCCGGTCATAGCTTGGAACAAGACCGATGGACCGAAACCACTCGAGTTGGGCCGATAGGGGCTCCGCATTGAAGGTAAAGCCAAGGAACCCGCAGACACGGGTCATCAGTTCCTCTTTCACGTGCTTCTTCACCTCGGCGACGCCGGCGGTGGCATAGGCAAGCACGCCCAGCGTCACGATGACGATGACAGCCGCGACAACCCAGCCGATCCAGCCTCCATCGAAGCCGCCAAGCAAATAAACAAGACCAAGGCCGAATGCCGCTGAGGGAAGGCTGATCAAGGAGTAAAGCTTGAGCTTGCTTTGTGCGGCAACGCGCAAAGCCTCCTGCTCAACAAGAAATGGCTCAAGCTCGCGCGCGTAGAACGCTTCAAAGCCCTTGAGACGCGGGTGGGTATGTTCGACCTGCTCAAACGACATGGCGAGCGCTACCCGACGCTATTTCAGGAAATCAGACGCATCGACCGGCGCGCGGGCAGCTTCTTCAATTTCATAGAAGGGCATGGGCTGCACACCCGCAAACCCTGCAATGAGGCTGCCGGGGAATATCTGCACCGAGTTGTTCAGGTCCGTGACAGATGCATTGTAGAAACGGCGAGCAGCGGAGATATGCCCTTCGACCTCCGAATAGGTTTGCTGCGCGGTGACCATGGTTTCGGCAGAACGCAGTTCAGGATAAGCCTCAGCCGTTGCGAACAGCCGTACCATGCCGGACTGCAGGGCGCGTTCAGTGTCGAGATGGGCTTTGACCGCAGCGGGGTCGGACTTGTCATAGTCGGACATGGCATTGGCGCGTAGTTCCGTGACCTCGGTCAGAAGCTCTTTTTCGTGCTCCATGAAGCGCTGCGCAATTTTCAGCACGTTGGGGATAAGGTCATGACGCTTGCGCAGTTGCACATCAATTGAGGAAAGTGCCTCCAATGCCCGGTTGCGCCGGGATACAACTGTCACATACCACGCGTAGCCACCAACAAGGACGACAGCGGCCAGGCCGAGCAGGATTTCCATGACATTCTTCTCCGGACAATAGGACACTCCAATATCGGGGCAGTATGCACGTGCCCACCAGCAGCTTGAAGGAATATAAAAGTGCGGATTGCAGCCTTTGAAAAAGACGGAAAAGCCGGACTAGGCATTGTGACGGGTCATGGGGATGGCGCCATGATCCAGCCCGTTAGCAGCGACGGGCCTGAGCCGCTGACGATTCGTGGGCTGCTGGACGCGGGCGGCAACGCGCTTGCTGACCTCGCTACAGCACCTTCGCTAGGTCCAGCCCTGCCGGTTTCGCAAGTAAAGCTGTGCGCGCCGATCCCAAAGCCCGGCAAGGTTCTGGCCATCGGCCTCAACTACCAGGCGCATGTGGAGGAAACGGGCCGCGAGGTACACCCGCACCAGATTTGGTTCAACAAGCAACGCACCTGCGTCACCGGCCCCCACGACCCTATCGACAAGCCTGTTGCATCAGACATGGTGGATTATGAAGGGGAGCTTGTTGTCGTCATTTCCAAGCGCTGCCGCCACGTCCCTGCAGACCGGGTACATGAAGTCATAGCCGGCTATATGGTGGGCAATGACGTTTCCGTGCGCGACTGGCAGCGGCGAACACCCACCATGCAGATGGGGAAGAGCTTTGATACGCACGGGCCGACAGGGCCGTGGCTTGTGACAGCTGACGAAATTGCCGATCCGCAAGCACTGACAATTGAAACACGGGTCAACGGCGAAGTGCGGCAGTCATCGTCCACCTCGAAAATGATCCACTCGATTGCGCAGCAGATCGAACATCTGACGACTGCATTCACATTAGAGCCGGGCGACCTGATATTCACCGGGACACCGCATGGTGTCGGGGTCGCCATGGACCCGCCGCAATTTCTGAAAGATGGCGATGCCGTCCGAATAGAGATCAGCGGTATCGGTGCCATTGAAAACCCTGTGGCCAATGAAGTGGCGCATATGGTTATCCGCTGATGGCTCTATTCGGCTGCCACGTCTGACGGGCGGCGGCGCGCGCGGCGGGCCAGTGAAATGACTACGCGCAGGCCGGGGTGATTGTCCTCAAGGCGGATGTCGCCACCATGCAGGCGCGCAACCGCATTGACGAGGCTGAGGCCTAACCCGCTACCTGGCGTATTGCGGCTCTGCTCAAGGCGCACGAAGCGGCCGAGTACCCGCTCGCGGTCTTCGATGCTAATACCCGGGCCACTGTCGGCGACGACAATCTCGGCGCCCATCATGCCGCGGGTGCGGACCGACAACCGCACGCTCTTGCCGCCGGCTTTCTCACCGGCGTGCTTGATGGCGTTGTCTAGGAGATTTGCGATCATCTGCGCCAGCAATTCGCGATGGCCGCGATACTCAAGGTCGGGTTCTATATCAAGCTGAAGCTCGAGGCCGGCTTCATCCGCAACAGGCTCATAAAGCTCGGCGGCATCCTGTGCCAGCTCACTCAGGTCCACCCATTCCATGCCATCGCGCGCGGCACCTGCTTCTGCGCGCGCGATCAAAAGCAATGCGTTGAAGGTACCGAGGAGCTCATCTGCTTCAAGTATTGAACGCTCCAGCGCCTGGGCATATTCCTCCTGCGTCGCTGGCTTCATCAAAGTGACTTCAAGCCGGTTGCGCAGCCGGTTGAGCGGACTGCGCAGGTCATGGGCGATGTTGTCGGTTACCTGCCGCATGCCCGACATCAGCCGCTCGATCTGGTCGAGCATGTCGTTGAGGTTTTCCGCCAGCTGGTCGATTTCATCACCGGCACCCGATACCGGAATACGGCGGGAGAGTTCGCCGCCCATAATGTCCTTGGCGGTGCGGTTGATGGCGTCGATGCGGGCAACCACATTGCGGCTGATGATGGCGCCGCCTGCAAGGCCGAGCAGGACCATCGCCGCAACGGACCATGCAAGCGCATTGGTAATCTGGGCCTCAAGGCGGCGGCGCTCGCCAATATCCTGCCCCACCAGCATGCGCATATTATCGGGCAACCGCGTTGCCATTGCCTGCGCTTCCTGTATTTCGATGTCGCCTTCCGCTGTGCGCCGTGCGTAGTTGAAATTTATCCAACCCTGCAGATCAGGCGTCTTATCGGGCCAAGCCTCCAGATTTCCGCCCAGCTTTTCGCCCTTGGCGTCTTCGAGCAAAAACAGGTTCTGGCGCGGATCGCGGGACTTCGTGATGATTGCATGCACCAATGCTGCGCGCCCCCCTTCGTCCAGCAGGGTCACAAAAGCAGATGTTTCCGCATGCACGGTGGCTTCTGTCTGGCGCGCCAGAAAGCCTGCGGTGTTCCAGTAAAGATAACCAAGCAGTGCGCTGGCGGACACCATGAACAGTGTCAGATAAACCAGCGCCAGCCGGAAAGTTGTTGTTGATAGAAGCTTATTCCGGGGCACGCAGCGTATACCCCGCACCACGCACCGTATGCAGAAGCGGTGTTCCGAAACTCTTGTCGATCTTGGCGCGCAGGCGCGAAATGTGCACGTCGATCACGTTGGTCTGCGGATCAAAATGATATTCCCACACATTTTCCAGAAGCATTGTGCGCGTCACCACCTGACCGGCATGTTTCATGAGATATTCCAACAACCGGAATTCGCGCGGCTGCAGGTCAATTTCCTGCCCGCCGCGTGTGACCTTGCGTGACAGGAGGTCCATCTCGAGATCACCGGTACGCATGCGCGTCTGCGCTTCACCCGGGCTGGTGCGCCGCACCAGCACTTCAATACGAGCAAGCAACTCCGCGAAGGCAAAGGGCTTGGTCAGATAATCGTCGCCACCGGCGCGCAAGCCGCTCACCCGGTCCTCGACATCTCCAAGGGCGCTCAGAAACAGCACCGGGGTTGTCTGGCCCTCATTGCGCAGGGACGCCACCACCGACAATCCATCCTGCTTGGGCAGCATGCGGTCGATCACCAGCACATCAAACTGACCGGACATGGCAAGGTTGAGGCCGTCATCACCGTCGGCGGCATGGTCCACCACATGGCCACTCTCGCGAAGCCCTTTCACGATGTAGGCGGCAGCTTCCAAATCATCTTCGACCACAAGGACGCGCACGTCGTTACTCCGGGCAAGGGGTTCGGCAAGGGCTGAGAGCTGTAGCATGGCTCAATCTCCAGCTTACGCCGCGCGGTCAGTTCAGGCTATCCACCTGTTGCCGTGCGGGATGCGTGACCGGGCCATACTGAATTGTCGTTGGAGAAAAAGGCCGCACCGGCGTCCCTCGTGGGGGAACACGAATAAACAAAAGACGCCGGCGCGGCGATTAAGCGACCCGGTGTGATGAAATTGCTTGGGGGCCGCCTCCAATTTGCAGGGCCGAATCAAATCGATCAGGTCCGCATCCCGGATTAAGATAAGTCTGGGCTTACCAGCATTACCGCTCGCTTTCGGCCACATGACAAATTGGTAATGAACGGCCGGCGCGGATGCCTCATCAGGCCTTTGGTGATGTGTGGATGACAATCTTGTTCTCAAGCGTCCGGTGCACCGGGCACTTGTCGGCGATCTCCATCAATTTGGCGCGTTGCTCATCAGACAGGTCGCCTTCAAATTCAATCTCGCGTTGCATGAGATCAACCATGCTCTGGGTATTGCCTCCGGTTGCGGCGCATTCATCGCAGTCATCTACATGAATACGGTCATGGCCAACGCGCACAATAACGCGTTGCAGAGGAAGCGACTTTCGGTCCGCATACATACGTATGGTCATCGCCGTGCAGGCGCCCAATGCGGCATTGAGATAGTGATACGGTGTGGGGACGGTGTCAGCCCCCCCCACGTCCTCCGGCTCGTCAGCCAAGAGAACATGGGCCCCGGCCAGTACCTGATTTTGAAATTTTCCATTGCCGGTTTCCACCACCGTCACCCGGTCGGGGTCGGGCCGCACCAACGGTGTGTGCTCTTCGCCGTCTTCCCCGAGATATCGCGACGCCCAAGCGGACAGGACGTCGGCCACATAGGCAGCATCCTGCCGTCGTGTCAGCAAATGGTCGGCGTCATCCAGCGAGACAAAGCTCTTGGGGTGTTTGGCAGCGAGGAAAATCCGCTCCGCATTGTCGATGCCGACAGTCCCATCGCGCGGCGCATGAAAGACAATCAGCGCCTTTTTAAGCTGGGCAATTTTCGAGGCGATCTCGGTTGACCGCAAATCATCCAGGAAAGTCTTGCGAATTTTGAAGGTCCTGCCTGCAAGCTCCACATCGGCTTCGCCGTCTGCTTCAATCTGATGCAGATGGGCGTGAAAATTCTCCACGACATGGGCGGCATCCGCTGGGGCACCGATTGTGGCGACGGCTTTTGCTTCAGGTACGTCCCCGGCCGCTGCAAGCACAGCAGCACCGCCGAGGCTGTGACCGATCAGAATGGATGGTGCTTCGTAGTTGTCGCGCAGGAAATCCGCGGCGCGCACGAGATCCCCGACATTGGAAGAAAAATCCGTATTCGCGAAATCGCCATCAGATTGTCCGAGGCCTGTGAAATCGAACCGCAGCACCGCAATGCCATGGGCACATAGACGGGCGGCGATACGCGAGGCTGCGAACACATCCTTGGAACAGGTGAAGCAATGGGCGAAGAGCGCGTAGGCCCGCGGTTTGCCGGGTGGCTGCTCTAGGCGGCCGGAAAGTTTGGTGCCAAGGCTGCCGTCAAATTCCACGCGCTTGATGTGTTGAGCCATGTGCCCTCGCCTCTGGTTTTACTATCAGGGGAGGCAGCTATAAACGCGTGTCCCCGCTTGTGATCCGGTCGATCCGTGTCTGCTCTTCATCGCTCAGTGAACCGCCATCAGCCTCCACCGGGACTTTTCGCCGAGCGGCAAAATAGCGAACAGCAAGACCTGCGGCCAATAACAAGACGATGAATGGCCCGAACCACAGAATATAGGTATGTGGGGCCATACGTGGGCGCAGAAGTACGAATTCGCCATAACGCGCCACCACAAATGCCATCACTTCTTCGTCAGTATCCCCGGCCAATAGCCGGTCACGGACCAGAAGGCGCAGGTCTTTGGCCAAGGGTGCGTTGGACTGGTCGATGGACTGGTTCTGACAAACCATGCAGCGCAGTTCAGCGCTCATAGCGCGCGCACGCGCTTCCAGCGCGGGGTCGGCCAGCACTTCAGATGGTTCGTAGGCGGCTGCCGTAAAAATGGACATTGCCGTGATCAGCATGACCAGCAGCATCCGGGTCATGCCTTTGCCCCGCTTTCAACAGCGGCAGATGCCGCTGCTGCACGCCGCGTAGGTGCGCCGACACGCAACCGGCGGTCGGACAGGGATACGAGCCCGCCTAGCACCATGATCATGCAGCCAACCCAGACCAAGGGTTGCAGGGGATTATGATAGGCCCGGACGATCCATTTGGTTTCACCCCCGGCGCCACGCTGTGGGTCACCGAGCACCACATAGACATCATCCAGAATGGTCGTGCGGATGGCCGCTTCGGTGGTCGGCATACGGGCAACGGGGTAGAATCGCTTCTCAGGCATCAACTGTCCGATCACCCGGGAGCCCTTGCGCAGCGTGAAGATGCCGCGATCAGCCTCATAGTTGGGGCCGGTGATGGGGGTCACGCCATCGAACGTCACTTCATAGGGGCCGATCTCAAGCTGGTCGCCCATGGCCATCAGTTCCACGCGCTCCTGCGCACCGGCTGTGACGCCGATGACGCCAAACACCAAAACGCCGACACCTGCATGCGCAATTGCCGTGCCCCATGCGGATCGCGGCAAGCCGCGCAGGCGGCCCAGGCTTTGTGCCAGCGGAATTTTTCCAAGCCGTGCGCGCTCGGCGAGGTCCACCAACGCTCCACCAACGAGCCATGTGGCAATTGCCATCCCCACAGCGGCAAGCACAGGCGCGCCTTCAAATACATAAAGCGCAATCAGTCCGACGACGAACGCAGCGGCCGCCGCAGCATAGAGCCTCTGCACAGTGGCCAGCGCGTCGGCGCGTTTCCAGGACAGCATTGGGCCGAAGGGCACTAGCAGCAGCAGTGGGATCACCAGCGGCACAAACGTCCCATTGAAATATGGGGGGCCAACGGAAATTTTTTCGCCGGTCACGCCTTCAAGCACAAGAGGATAGAGCGTGCCAATGAGCACGGCAGCCGCAGCGGCGGTGAGAAGCAGGTTGTTCACCACCAAGGCGGATTCCCGGCTCACCGGTGCAAACAGACCACCCAGCTTCAAAGCAGGTGCACGCCACGCGTAAAGCGCCAGCGCGCCGCCGATGAAGAAGATAAGGATGCCAAGAATAAACAAGCCCCGCTCCGGATCGACCGCGAAGGCATGCACCGATGTGAGCACGCCTGAGCGCACCAGGAATGTGCCGAGCAGTGACAATGAGAAGGCGAGAATGGCCAGCAACACGGTCCATGATTTGAGCGCGCCACGCCGTTCCACCACGATGGCTGAATGCAGCAGCGCAGTCGCCGCAAACCACGGCATCAAGGATGCGTTTTCCACCGGGTCCCAGAACCAGTAACCGCCCCAACCCAGTTCGTAATACGCCCACCAGCTTCCAAGCGCGATGCCGACGGTGAGAGAGGCCCAGGCAGCCAGCGCCCAAGGCCGAACCCAGCGCGCCCATGCGGCGTCAACACGGCCTTCGATAAGTGCGGCAACTGCAAACGAGAATGCCACCGACAGGCCGACATAGCCGCCATAGAGAAAGGGCGGGTGGAAAGCCAGACCGGGATCTTGCAACAGGGGATTGAGGTCCGTGCCGTTGATGGGTGCAGGATCGAGCCTGATAAAAGGGTTCGATGCCAGGATCACAAACAAAGTGAAAACCGCGCCGATCAGGCCCTGCACGCCCAATACCCGAGCCTTGAGAGTGTCCGGCAGATTGGTGCCGAAGGCAGCGACCGCTGCACCGAATATTGCGAGGATCAAAATCCACAACAACATTGAGCCTTCGTGATTGCCCCAGACGCCCGTCACTTTATAGAGCATCGGTTTGGCGGAGTGGCTGTTCTCGTAGACGTTGATGACTGAAAAGTCGGATGTCACGAAAGCATAGGTGAGTGCGGCGAAGGCGATGGTGAGCAGTATTAGCTGCACGCCTGCGGCGCGGGATGCCATGTGCATCAACCGGGTATCGCCAAGCGCCGGCCCATACAGGCCGAGACCGGTCTGCACTGCTGCGATCGCCAATGCGAGCACGAGAACGAAATGACCGATTTCGGGGATCATAAATCACCCTCCTGCCAGCGCCCGGATTCCTTCAGCGCATCTGCCACCTCGCGCGGCATATAATTTTCATCATGTTTGGCGAGCACACGCGTAGCCTCAAAAATGCCCGATGCGCCAAATGTACCCTCGGCGACAATCCCCTGCCCCTCCCGGAACAGGTCCGGCAGGATACCGTTGTAGGAAACGGTGATGCTGTTCTGAAGGTCCGTGACACCGAAGATCGTCCTCGAGCCGTCCTTGCTGACGCTGCCTTCCACCACCAGACCGCCGATGCGTGCCGACTGGCCGACAGGAGTGCCGCGCTCGGCGACATCGGTGGGGCTATAGAAATAGACAACCGTATCCTCTAGCGCCGACAGCGCCAGAATGACCGCCAATCCAAAGATCAGCACGGCAGCACCGATAAAGGCTGCGCGCCGCGATTTTTTGGTCCGGGGCCGGGACCGGCGGGGGGGTGTCGAATTTGTCATTACAGGCCAACATATAGCTGCCCTGAGCCGCTTCGCCCAACTGTCAAAAGACCGCACAGGCAAAATACCCGATTTTGCCTCAGGCAAGGTCCAGAGCTGTGAGGGTCGCAGGGCCGGCAATACCATCTGGTTCCAGACCGAATTCATCCTGAAACTGGATCACGCAGCGCTTTGTGCCCTCATCAAAAATGCCGTCGATATTGATGGCCCACCCAAGGGCTGCCAGTCCCCGCTGGAGGGCTTCCACGTCAGGTCCGGTCATTGCCGGTGCCGTGAGCATCAAGGTGCGCTGGCGCTCATCCTCGGCAGTCACCCGCACGGCATTCCACCCCAGCACATCCTCGCTGATGACCTGACCGCGCACGGTGAACGGCGTTACCAAGGACCAGTTGCCGGCGGCAATCAGCGCATTGAACGCATCCATGCGGTAAACCGTGCGCCGTAGCAGCGTGTTCGAGTGGCTGGCGAGCCAGCTACGGCGGGCCTTCACATAGCGGCCCACCCAATGGCGACTGCCGATCTGCTGCGGCTGGCCGCGTTGTGCGTTGACCTCGTCGCGGAGGCGCAGCCACGAGCCATGCACCTTGCCGTCATAGACCACCGCCACTGATAGCGGATCCCGCAGGCCGAGCCGGTCAGCAGCAAGGGTAGCAGGCACCCAGTAGAGGCGATCGAAAAAGGCATCCTGCGCATCCTGCATCACGGGATCGCTGCCGGCCTGCTTGAGAAGGTCCCGGAATGCCTGCTCATGGTCGAGCCGCAGATCGCGCACTTCCAGCCGGGCAAGATATGGGCGCAGAGCGCCATCGAAGGCCGCACCGGGCGCTGCGCAATACGCCTTGATGAGCAGATAGAGATTGCCGGAGCCAAGTGTTGTCTGCGCGCGGCCATAGGTCAGGTGCCCGCTGTCACCCGGTAGCAGGGTCACCATGCCGTAATCGCCCTGCGGGCTGCCAGTCTCGAAAACGTTGATGATGGCCTGAGCGGCGCGTTTTTGCAGCGGAGTCAGCGGCATGAGGGAACCTTGCGGGGAGCGGGTTTAATGACGCGCCACCCTATCACGGCATCCGGTGACCGGGGATAAGCCCGAAAGCATGACCTCAGGGCGATACGTCCGGCGAAGGTGGCTGCCATTCAACACCCATGTCCCGGGCTGCGGAAATCAGCCTTGCGGCCGCTTCCGCGTCCGGTGCCAAAGCGTTGATGGCGCGGTTGAGTGCGTCCAGTGCTGCATCGCCCTCACCCAATACTGAGCGTGCGCGAATCAACTGGCGCCATTCAGCCTCGGTACCACCCTCCTCGCTGAGGCGGGCATCCAACCCATCGACCATGCCGCGGATCGCCTGTTGGCGATCTTCCGGAGGCAGGCCCGCAATAGCTTCCCCGGCGGGCCCAGCCGGTGCGCCGCCTGCTTCCTCATCAGCGTCCAGTGCCGCGAGGCTCTGGCTGACCATGCGTGCCCAGGGGGCATTTGGGTCAGCGTCGGCTTTCAGCGCGCGCCATATTTCGCTTGCGCGGGCTCTGTTGCCTTCCTGCAGGGCGGCCAGACCGGTGAAGTAGCGCGCCTGGGCATTTTCAGGGTCGAGCCGCACGGCTTCATCAAACAGGGCGGCCGCCCGGGCGGTGACAAGCCCCTCGCCGGCAAAGACAAGCGCTTCGCCCAAATCCGCAAGCCGCTGGGCTGTCGGACCATCCAGGTCGATAATCTTTGCATGCGCGTCAGCTGCGTCATCAAAGCGGCCCATGCGCGCGTAGATGGGTGCCACGACACGCCAGCCTTCCGCATCGCCGGGATTGCTGCGCAAATGCTCTTCCACGCGGGCAACGAGTTCTTCGAGGTTTTGCTCTTCCGGCGCCTTGGCGAGACGCTCGGCGAAGGGCTGCGATGGAAGCCCCGGCGCGCCGGAATAAAGATAAAGCGGCACCGCCAGCAGGGGCAGCGCAATTGCGACGACAAACGCAAACCGCGTCGCCGCCTTTGCCGTCGCGGTTTTTTCCGTGGCGCGGGCTGCATCGGCTGCGAGAAGTCGTCGGGAGATTTCCGTACGAGCAGCGTCCGCCTCAACAGTGCCAATCAAGCCGCGCTCAAGGTCCCGCTCCAACTCTTCAAGCTGATCACGGTAAACGGCGACATCACTGTCCGCCCGACTGCGCGCGATCGTGGCACGACCGGCCCTCAGAGGGGCAATAATGATGACGATGCCAGCCACGATGAGGGCGGCCGCCGCGAGCCAGAAGAGAATCAGTGAGATCATGCCAACCAATGGGAGTTGAGAAATGAGGGCGAAACACAGGTGATTTACCACCCATTCCCCATTGCCGCCACGGGTGCTATGGTCACACCAGATTCAGCCCGGATATCCCAACAGCCGAAAGAAGCTTTGTCCATGTCCCGACGTCGTATTGCCGCTCTCTGCATCCTCGCCCTCTTGGCCATCGGCCTTGGCTTGCTGTTTGCTCTGGGCTTGCGGATCAATTGGGGCGCACCGACGCCTGATTATGACGGGTTCAAAGCACAGGCGGCCCGCTATGACGTGGAAATTCTCCGGGATGGCTTCGGCGTCCCGCATGTCTATGGCGAGCGCGACGCGGATGTGGCCTTCGGGCTGGCTTATGCGCAATCAGAAGATGACTGGGCGACGCTTCAAGAAGTGGTGATGGCGGCACGCGGGGAACTTGCGGCCCATCGCGGCTCCGGCGCTGCGGTGACAGATTATCTGGTGCAATTGCTGCGAGTCTGGCCGACAACGCGCGAGGGCTACCCCAAGCTGCCGCAGAACATCCGCGATATTTCTGAAGCCTATGCCGATGGTGCAAATCTGTGGGCGGCAGAAAACCCGGACGATGTTTGGGATGGTGTGTTGCCGCTGACCGGTGAAGACGTGATTGCCGTCTTTGTCTTCAAGACACCGTTCTTCTATGGGCTGGATAAAGTCTTCAAGGAGCTGTTTGCAGAGACGCGGGCACGGGAAATTTCGCTTGGGCCGGACAATGCGTTTATGTGGACGAAAGAACCTACCTACCCGATCGGGTCAAATGCATTTGCCATTGCGCCTTCGCGCTCGGCTGACGGGCATACGCGGCTGCTGATCAATGCGCATCAGCCATATACGGGGCCGGTTGCCTGGTACGAAGCCCGCCTGAAAAGCAATGAGGGGCTGGATATTACCGGCGGCGTATTCCCCGGTGCGCCGGTCATCCTGCATGGGCATAACCGAAATCTCGGCTGGGCGAATACGGTCAACAAACCAGATCTGGCCGACGTCTATGTCCTCGACATCAATCCTGAAAACCCCAACCAGTACATGCTGGATGGGGAATGGCGGGACATGGAAGTTTCGACGGCCACCATCAAGGTCAAACTGTTCGGGCCGTTTCAATGGCATGCGAAACGGGATGTAAAATTCTCCGAGCACGGACCGGTTCTGGAAACGGCACATGGGGTCTATGCCGTGCGCTATGCGGGCATGGGCGAAACGCGGCAGCTGACGCAATATCACGCGCTCAACAAGGCAATCAATTTTGAGGAATGGATGGATGCAATGCGGCTGCAAGCCCTGCCCAGCATCAATTACATCTATGCCGACAAGCAGGGAAACATTGCCTACATCTACAACGCACAAATGCCGAACCGCGTTGAAGGGTGGGACTGGGAAGCGTATCTGCCCGGCGGACAGTCAGCACTGATCTGGCAGGGCTATCATCCGTTTGACGAGATACCACAGCTCATCAATCCGCCCAGCGGCTTTGTGATTGACGCCAACAACACCCCGTTTGAGGCGACCGACGAAGAGTATGACCTCAATCCCGATGACTATCCCGCAAGCATGGGCATTGAGACAGGCATGACCAACCGGGCGTATCGCGCGCTGGAGCTTCTCAGGCCCGATGCGGCGATTACGGCCGAGGAATTCAAGGCCTACAAGTTCGACAAGACTTATTCAGACAAGAGCGAACTTGCCCGGCTTATCCGGCTTTGGCTGGCAACAGATTTTGACGGCGATGCAGACATGAAAGAAGCGCAAGCCCTGCTCGCAGATTTTGACATGAGCGCCGACAAGGAAGACCGGCAGGCAGCGCTTGCCATTCTGGCAGGTGAGCCCGTTGTATGGGCACAAATTCAAGGTGAGCCAACGCCGGACCCGATTCAATCGCTCCGCAATGCCGTTGCGCTTCTTAAAGAACATTGGGGGCGGCTTGATGTCCCGTGGGGTGAGGTCAACCGCATGCGGCGCGGCCCGCTTGATCTGCCGCTGGGCGGCGGGCCGGACCTGTTACGCGCCACCTATGCCCGCACACCGCAAGAAGACGGGCGGCTGAAATCTCAGGGCGGCGACACCATGATCTACATTGTGGACTGGGCGCCCGATGGCACGCTCAAGAGTGAAAGCATCCACCAGTTCGGCTCGGCCACACTGGACGAGACAAGCCCGCACTATGCCGACCAAGCCCCCCTCTTTGCCGAGCAGCAATTCAAGCAGGTACCGCTGGACCGTGCTGATCTTGATGCGCAGGCAACTCGGGTCTACCGGCCGGGCCAAACACCCTAAGCGACTATCGCCACACGGGGTTGGCGCTGCCCATGGGTGAGGACGGCAATTCCCAATGGGGCGGCGTCTTGCTCAGGGTATCGGCCGGCTTCAGGAAACGCATGGGACCGAACGGTGTTTCACGCTCGTCGCTGAGCTGGATGATTTCATCTTCGATGACTGGATTTGCCTTGCGGTGATCGGCACCACCCAGGTCCATCATCCACATGGCGGTGCGGGCAAGCGAGACGCGCACATGCCAGCTTCCGCCCTCACGCGCCTGACGCCGCAGCGCAGCGAGCGCACCGAAAGCTGCGAGGTATCCGGTGGTATAGTCCGCCGCGGCCGCCGGCACGAGTTCAGGGGCTGCATTGGCATCCAGTGTTTCCGCTGAATGCCACCGCGCCATGCCGGTGGTGCTTTGGGCAAGCTGTTCCCAGCCTGCCCGCTCGGCAAACGGTCCTGTATGCCCATAGCAATTGAGGGAGACATAGATGATGCCGGGGCGGCGATCGGCCAAGTCATATGGTCCCAGCCCATGACGGGCCAGTGAACCGGGTCGGAAGCTCTGCACAAAAATATTTGCCCGGTCAGCCAGATCATTCAGCTGATCCGCGTCCTCGCGGACACCGAAATCGAGTGACGCAGACCGCTTGCCGTGGCCGGTGTCCATGACGAAGGGTTCAATGGTCGGAAGGTGCACAGCCCCAATGCGCAATACGTCTGCCCCGTGCGATGCAAGCGTGCGCCCACAGGTCGGGCCTGCCAGCACACGCGTCATGTCGAGCACGCGAATGCCGTCCAGCGGGCGCGCCATGGTCGGGCTAAGCTCCAGCGGGTCCGCATCACCAAGGCGGATCAGTTCGACCACAGGTGTTTCAGCAAGGATCTTGCCGTGCTCAAGGGCCGCCCATTCGTCGCGCGACCTCACTACGGCGCCGCAGAGCTTCATGTAGGCAAGCGCATCTTCAAGCGCTGCCGCGTCCCATTTAGCAACGGCAGCGGCAACGGCCTGCGCATCGCCTGCACAATCAAGCAGGCGCAAAATGCCGTCGCGCAAATGCGGGAAACCGCCGTGCAAATGGATGTATCGCCCACAGCCGGCGCGATAGATGCCGATCGTGGGGTTGTCCATGGATGGCGGCAGCACCGGTTCACCGGCAACACGCATATGCAGGAACCCCAGAAGAGAGGCGGCCGCTGCACGCGTGTTGACGGTCACGCCCTGCCGGGACAGGCCCCGGTCTGCACCGATCTCCTGCGCCATCGCCGCAGCAGCGCCCAGGGCACCTGCCGCCGCGTCACCCACGCGTACGCAGGTTGGATAGACAGGATCACTGCCGTCGAAGTTCATTGATAGGGGCTGTGCAGCATATTCGCCTGCCAGCCGCATTGTCTGACGATACGCGTCCCCGGACACAGCGGGCCTCCCCGGCCTGATTAGCGGCCCAACCTGCCTAGATTTGACACGGCTGCGCGATTCGACCGGTATGTTAGCGTTTTGCACGCTTAACGAAACCAAGTCTTACGAATAGATGCCGTCCGAAAAGACCCATAATCCAAGAAAAAGCACACCAAACATGACCTCTGCCAATAAAGGCCCGCTTGCGGGCATTCGTGTTCTTGATTTCGGCCGCTACATCGCCGGCCCCTTCTGCGCTGCTTTGCTGGGCGATATGGGCGCTGACGTCATCCGCGTTGAACGGCGTGAGGGCAGCGAAGACCGGTATGTCCAGCCGATTGTGCCCGGTGCCGCCCCCGGCGAAGGGGGCGAAGGGTCGATGTTCATGCAGATGAACCGCAACAAGAAGAGCATTACCCTCGACCCGATGCATGCGGACGGACAAGACGTGGTCGCAAAGCTGGTGGCGACCGCCGATGTGGTGGTGGCCAACCTGCCGCCTGCAACCCTTGAGAAGATGGGATTGGATCTGGCGTCTCTGCGCGCTCACCGCGAGGACATTATCCTCACCACGGTATCGGGGTTCGGGCGCGGTGGTCCGGATAGTGAAAAGACAGGGTTTGACGGTGTGTTCCAGGCGATGTCCGGTGCCGCCTACCTTTCCGGTTTCGGCGGGGCGCCGGTGAAGAGCTATGCGGCATGGGTTGATTTTGGCACCGCGTCATTTGCGGCACTTGGCACGATGGCTGCCCTGATGGACCGCGGAAAGACCGGACGCGGACAAATGGTGGAAGGAGCGCTGCTTGGTACGGCGCTAACCTATGTCAATTTCCATCTCATAGAGCAGAAGCTGCGCCACACGGATCGCGCACCAAGCGGCAATCGCAGCCAGTATGCAGGACCTGCCGATGCGGTGGAGACAAAAGACGGCTGGATATTTGTGCAGGTCATTGGCATGCCGCTGTTCAAGCGCTGGACAAAGCTGATGGGTGAAGACCACTGGCTAACTGATCCCCGCTTTACTGACGATATTTCGCGCGGCGACAATGGCGAGGTGCTCAGTGCCCGGACCGCTGAGTGGGCCAAGGGACTGACGACGGAAGAAGCCCTGGCGGCCCTCGAGGCTGCGCGCATTCCCGCGGGCCCGGTGTTGAAGCCGCAGGACGTTCTGGACAACAAGCATGTAGAGGCAGTTGGTTATCTGGAGGATGTCAGTTTCCCCGGCATGCCGGGCGATGCCCCTGTAACGGGCTTTCCCGTGCGCATGTCAGACAGCGAAGTGGGAATCCGCACCCGCGCACCGTTATTGGGTGAACACACCGATTCAGTATTGGCCGAACTTGGCTACACGGCTGCCGAGATCAACACACTGCGCGCATCCGGCGCGGTCTAGCATTTTAAGGGAATTCACATGGCGGACCATTTCGAGCAAATAGACCGGGTAGACCTGGCAGGCCCGGCGACACCGCTACAGGAAATGTCCCGGCTGCGGGCAGCTCTGGAATCCACCGGTACGCCCTGCCCCCGCCTTTTCGTGAAACGTGAAGACCTGACGCAGACCGCAGGTGGCGGCAACAAGATCCGGAAGCTTGAATATCTGTTTGCTGATGCCCGGGCCAAGGGGGCCGATGTTGTTGTGACGGCAGGTGCCCTGCAATCCAACCATGTACGGCAAACGGCCGGCGGGGCAGCCTTGTTGGGGTTCGAGTGTATCGGCGTTTTGTTTGCGACCGTTCCCAATACCTCTGTGCCCTACACAACCTCCGGCAATGTGCTTCTGGATGGCCTGTTCGGTGCCGATATCAGGTTGCAACCAGGAGATGCCAAAGGCGGCGAAGTTCTGGATAGCATCATCAAGGAAGTGAGTGATACGGGACGCATGCCTTACATCATTCCCGTTGGCGGATCGAACGCCATTGGCTGTCTGGGTTATGTGCGGGTGGTCCGTGAGCTTAAGCAACAAGCCGAAGAACTGGGTATTCGGCTGGATCATCTGGCTGTCGCCAATGGTTCGACAGGCACCCATGCGGGACTTGTGGCGGGTACGCATCTTTTCATGCCGGAAACAAATGTTTACGGCATCGGCGTTCTCAACCCGGATGCGGACAAGGTTTGTCACAACACCGCATCACTTGCCCGCGCGACGGCAGCACTGGCATCCAGCGAAGAGGAACCCGCCGCATTGACCGCAGAGTCCATAAAACTCGTGAGCGGGTTCATGGGAGATGGCTACGGCATACCCACACCGGAAATGGTGGCTGCGGTACGCATTGTCGCGCGCACGGAAGGGCTGTTGCTCGACCCGGTTTACAGCGGCAAGGCAATGGCGGGACTGATCGGGCTTATTCAGTCGGGAACATTCTCAAGCGACGAGACGGTTGTGTTTATCGCAACAGGTGGCTCACCCGGGCTGTTTGCATATGCAGACACATTCAATGACCAATATGCCGAATAGCGCGCAGCCGGCCTCTTCAGGCGATAGCCGCCGCATCCTTGGCAAGCATGCCGCGCTTGCGCAGCAGGGCTGCTTCATCCGGACTGCGGAATATCTCCACAACGGCAGCGGCAGCATCCAGATAGGCTTCGGCACGCGTGCGGATGGCGGCTTCGCCACTGCGTAATTCGTCGACAATGCCGCGCTCGTAGTCATCCAGATATTTGTCGACCTCGGATGCGGCACTGTTAAGCGCCCCGACAAAGGACCCTGCTTCAGCGTAGCGGCGGGCATCTTGAATGAACGCAACAATATTGACCGCCCGCTCCGCGGCCACGGGATCAATTTCACGCGACAAATCCGGACGGCTCGGGCCACCCCGGCCAAACCGGCCGGTGGACCGCATAGGCAGCGCTTTGAAAATTCTTGCGGGTGCCCGATCCATCCGGTCACGAATGATTTCTGATACAGCACCACGCGCACTCATCAACCGTGTGGCCCACACCCCGTCGCGGCGCACGCCGATTTCATCCGTGATGCCGCGCGAGATATGCGTAAACTGTTTCAGCTTCTCAGATACGTCCTGAGGCTGCTCTGCGGGATCAAAGGTCTCCAGGCAATCAACGGCTTCTTCCATATCGAGCAACAGGAGCTCCCCGACAATGGAAATGTCGGTGCGGCTGATGAGTACATCCGTATTCGTGTGAGCGACGCCTTTGACGATGCGGAACATCTGCCAGGGTTTCACAATGTGGCGCATGGCAATAACAGCAGCGTAAGGTGCTGCATCGGGTTGCGCTTCGGCCAATTCGTCGAACAGATCGCGCACCTCATTTGCAAGTGCGGGCGTCAATTCATCGACATCTTTGGGTATGCCTGTCTTGAAGACGGACAGACGCGGCGCGACACCGAGCAGCAGTCCCATCTCGCGGGCATCTTCCAACACACCCTCTCCACCCAATTTCTCAATCAGGAGGCGCCGGGTCTTGCTGCCGGGTTTGGCTTCCTCAAGACCGTCGCGGATGGCGCTTGCGCAAGTTTCATGGAGCACAGCGACGGCAGCATCCAGGCTCTCTTCGTCCTTTGCCAGCGTATGATCGACAATGCGCTGTGATATTTCCGCCAAAGCGTCAGGTACCCGGTCATCCACCAACCAATCCCAAACAGGCATGATGGACGTGCGGGCAACGCGACCGGGATGTTTGGGGCCGGGGCGGGCATTCACCAGCAGTTCTTCGAACGGCCAGCACAGATGGCGCACAGGCGTCGGCGCCCCACCGCGCTTGAGCTTGCCGCCTTCTTCGCGCAACCGGGGCCGCAAGGCCTCCAGAATGAGTTCGTGCGGAAGCCCGCCGCCAGCGAGTTTATCCCGCTCGACCGCCACCATAATCTTTTCGGCCTCCGCGCTCGAAATTTCGGAGAGCGCGTCCTTTAACCGCCGGAGTGTGCGACTTTCCGTCACCCGAAATGGTCCTTTAACTGCTTGTGCCGGGGCGCATTTATGCTTGCTTCCCCAATGCCAACATACGGAGCCAATTAGTACATGATTGTGCTTAACAAGCGCTTGAAGGCCTTGGGCATTTACACGTTGTTAACCTGGGACCGCCGCGACATAGCAGGTGGGCAGCCGACCGTCGGCGCGATATGCTGCGGCCCATGAACATAAAAGCGCTAATCGACCGTTTCCGGTATTTTGTATGGGATGCCCCTCTGGGTGGCGCGCCGTGGTGGCAGCGCGGGCTGCAACATGGGTTGCGGGTCGCCAGCGTACTGATCCGGGATTTTTCGGTCGGGACGCTCAACCTGCAGGCGATGAGCCTTGTCTACACGACTTTGCTGGCACTTATTCCGGCGTTGGCGATTGTGTTTTCGGTCCTCAAAGGGTTTGGCGTCGATCGGGAGCTGGAGGTCTTTCTGACCGAGTTTCTGGCCCCCCTTGGGGACCAGGGCGTCGAGATCCGCACTACGGTTCTTGAGTTTGTGGCTCAGGTGAATATTGGCGTTCTGGGTTCAGTCGGTTTCGCGGTTCTGATCTACACCGGGGTCTCGCTGCTGCAGAAGGTTGAGGCCGCCTTCAATGAAATCTGGCAGGTACACCGCCTTCGACCTTTGGCGCGTCGGTTTTCGGATTTTGTCAGTGTACTGCTAGTGGGGCCTATTCTGCTGGTGGTTGCCATGGGGCTGATGGCCAGCGTTGCCGGTGCCGCGGCAATTGATGGCACCGGTTCCGGCCCGCTCCAGCTGATCGCAAGCCAGGTATCACGGGTTGTGCCCTATGTGCTCGTGATCCTTGCTTTCACCGCGATCTACATGATCATTCCCAATACGCGGGTGAAATTCACCGCTGCCCTGACCGGCGCTATTATTGCCGGTGTCGCCTGGAATATCGCTGGCTGGGCATTCGCTTCTTTCGTGGTGACATCAGCACGCTATGCGCTGATCTACTCAGCTTTTGCATCGCTCGTTGTCTTCATGTTCTGGATGTATGTGGGTTGGCTGATATTGCTCGCGGGGTCCGGCATCGCCTTTTATCAGCAGAACCCGGCTTACCTGATCCGCAGCGCGGTTTATCGGCTGTCCATTGATGCACGCGAGCGGCTGACGCTTGATATCGGCTTTCTGATTGCCTCCTCCTATGAGAAAGGCGACGCCCTGTGGACACCGCAGCGCATTGCCCGGGTGATGCATCTGCCGCTTCCGCCAGTGGAACGGGTCATCGGCTTTTTGCTGGCGGATGGGCTGTTGATTGAAACCGGCGAGGACATGCCCGGCCTGCTGCCCGGGCGTCCGACCGACAAGATCACGGTGTACGAAATGCTGAATGTCGTCCGTAAGGGGGCGGAAGGTCACGCGCACCTGACCTTGCGGCCGGGTGACGAAGTTGTCGATGACGGTGACGCTGTCACACCGCTGGTCAAAAAACTGGATGCAGCCCGCGCGGAAGCCCTCGCCGGACTTACGCTGCGCGATCTTGCTGAAGGCCGGGGCATTGTCGCTGTGCAGGATGCCGCAAAAGTCGCGTCCATCACCTGACACATTGATCTTCTGACCAAAAAGAAACGGGGAAGCGGTTTCCCGCTTCCCCGTTCAACTTGCCGATGCAGAAACGCGGTCGCTGACGCGCGCGTGGGTGCCCTAAATGGTGCGCCAGCTTCCATCCTGCATACGGCAAGCCGTTACGTAATCCTGATAAGGGCCTTGGGCCCCGTAATAGGTGCTCTGAACCTGCCTGCATTCGCGTCCACCATTGTATTGAGCGGGGGCGGACTGGAACTGGCCATGGTTGCCGGACTGCGGGTTACGCCACTGCACCGGGCCCCGGCTGTTGAGCGAATCTGAATAGGCCCGTTCGGCGTAAAGCTGGTCGGAGCGATCAAGACTTTGGCCGGCACTGCCGCCAACCGCGGCCCCCAGCAACGTACCAACGCCGGTTGCGATCAGCTGTCCGGACCCGGACCCGAACTGCGACCCAAGCAGGCCACCGGCCACAGCACCGACGACACCACCACCGACGGTCTTGGGGCCATACCCATATCCGCCACCTGCAGTCTGACACGCGCCAAGTGCGAGGGCGCCAGCAAGAACGACGGCGATTTTCAACATGCGCATTTTTTTGCCTTCCCATCATTTCGGGCGCACTTTTTTGCATGCGCCAATTAGTTGCCGGACGGCACGTGCCTGAGGGTAGTGGGGCATCGAGGAGCAAGCCCGCGCCGTCCGATGACCAAAAACTAATGGAGATGAATTGAGGCTGGGGTGAACCGGCTATTCATACCGGGTTCATTAAAAGCGGTCAGGCCGCCAATGGCAGCGTGAGCGTGGCTTTTACGCCGCCCAATTCGGATTCCGAGAGAGTAAACGACCCCTGATAAAGCCCGGCAATGTCGTCAACGATTGACAGGCCCAGTCCGGACCCGGGCACCGTCTCATCAAGCCGGGCACCCCGTTTCAGCACCCGTTCACGCTCTTCGGTTGTGAGGCCGGGGCCATCATCCTCGACCAGAATGATGAGTTGCACGTTCTGGGCATCAGCATGAAGCGTGATTTTTCCCTCAGCCCATTTGAAGGCGTTATCGAGCAGATTGCCCAGCATCTCTTCGAGGTCCTGCCGCTCGCCGCGAAAATCAAGGCCCGGTGCGCAGGTAATTGTGACGTCGTACTCGCGGTCCTGGTAGATGCGTTTAAGGGTACGAACAAGATCGTCGGCAACGGTGGGAACCGATGCCCGTGCCCCCAGAACGCTGCCGGCGGCTGCCGCGCGGGCACGTACGAGATAATGATCGACCTGCCGGCGCATCAGCCCGGTTTTCCGGTGCACTGTTTCCGACAGCATGGCGAGTTGCTCACCCGGCTGTCCGCCACCCGGCGATGACGCTTCGTTGGTCAGTACGCTCAGTGGCGTTTTGAGCGCATGTGCAAGATTGCCCACATGGGTGCGTGCCCGCTCGACGATCTGCGCGTTGTGATCGAGCAGTTTGTTGACCTCGCCCGCCAGCGGCGCAATTTCGGTGGGAAATTCGCCTGACAGGCGCTCAGCCCGCCCGGAGCGAATGTCCGACAGGCCCGCTTCAACGCGATTCAATGGCCGCAAGCCATACCGCACCTGAATGATGAGGGCGACGATCAGCCCGATCATCAACACGCCGACAGCGATGGTAATCGTGTCGTTGAAGCTTTCGGTCTCTAATTCGATTTCATCTATTGCGCCGGCCACCATGAAGGTGAACTGGCGCTCCGCCCCCGGCAGGCTTACGTCACGCGCCACCACGCGCAATGTCTGGCCTTCAGGCCCGTCTACTTCGGCGCGACGCGGGCCCGGCACGTTATCCTTGGGCGGAATTGGCAATTCCTGATCCCAGATGCTGCGGGACCGCAGGATGACATCGCCGCTGCCGACTTCCGCTACCTGCCAGTAGAGGCCCGAGAATGGGCGCTCGAACCGGGCCTGGGTAAAGCGGCGGCGCAGCAGCAGACGGCCGTCGTCGGGTTGGATTTCAGCGTCCGCGATAAGGCCACCCAGCAACACATCCATGCGCGCATCAAAACTGCGCTCGACGCTATCGCGGAAGGCAGATGCCAGCAGAAGACCACCACCCGCCAGAATGAGCAGGCTCCAGATTGCAGCGCCTGCGACCAGCCGGAAGGCTAGACTGTCAGGCCGCATCTTCCGGCTGAGCAAGGCAATAGCCGAGCCCACGGACCGTTTGGATGATGTTGACACCAAGTTTTTTCCGAACGCGGCCTACGAAAACTTCGATTGTATTGGAATCACGATCAAAGTCCTGATCGTAGAGATGCTCCACCAGCTCGGTGCGGGATACAACCCGGCCTTTGTGCATCATGAGATATGCCAGCAGGCGGTATTCCAACGCCGTGAGTTTGATCGGGCTGCCATCAATGGAGACGCGGGCAGCGCGGGTATCAAGCCGCAGCGGCCCACATTCAAGCTCAGAGGTGGCATGACCGGCGGCGCGGCGCACCAGGGCACGCAGGCGGGCCAGCACTTCTTCGATGTAAAAGGGCTTTGCGACATAGTCGTCTGCCCCTGCATCAAAGCCTGCCACCTTGTCGCTCCAGCGATCGCGGGCGGTCAGAATGAGCACAGGGGTTTTGACTCCCGCGCGGCGCCAGCGCTCAAGAACGGTCACACCATCGAGAGTCGGCAGGCCAAGATCCAGCAGGATTGCGTCATAGGGCTCAGTCTCGCCGAGAAAATGTCCCTCTTCACCGTCCGCGGCCGCATCGACCGCGTAGCCGGCATCGGTTAGGACGCCCACCAGCTGCCGTGAAATATCCACATCGTCTTCGACTACCAGAACACGCATGTCGTTGCCTCGTCTTTACCTGTTAACCGCGCACACCGAGTACGCGGCCAGTTTTTCCATCGACGACTACATCAACTACGGAATCATTAGGGCGCAGCATTTTCAGCCTGTACACGCCATTTTGCTTGTTGAGGTCCACCTCAAGAAGCTGTCCGCCACCGATCTCGCGCCGGGCAATGCCGAGTACGGTTTCCAGCGGCAATACGTTGCCGCCCTGAACCGCCTGCCAGACATTCTTGTGGGCGTCGTTCTCCAACCCCATGCCCTCACGCGGCAGGAAACCTGACCGCGTATCGGCATTGGCAGGAGCCGACGCCACAAGCGCGAGCGCCAGAATGGCGGCCCGCATGGCTAAGGCGCAGATATGAGTGATGTTCGTCCACATGATGTGGAATTCCTAAGGCTTTGACAGTGAACCCGGCATGAACATGAACCACTGCGGCCTTTCACGAAAGCCGGGGCGGCCCTTCGGTGAGGCAGCCGCTCAGCGGTTAAAGCCCTTTAAAGCTCACAATTTCTTCAAGCGGTGCGCGGTCAGTCCGCAAGCTATTGATGGGCGCATCTTCATCGCGATAGCCAAGGCCAAGGCCGCAGAACAGCATCTGCTCTTCGGGAATGCCGACAAACTCGCCGACCGTCTTGTGCCAGATGGCCCAAGCCTCCTGCGGGCAGGTATCAAGGCCATATTCGCGCGCCAACAGCATGATCGACTGGATGAACATGCCAAGATCGGCCCATTGGCCCTCCTGCATCGTGCGGTCGATGGAAAAGAACATGGCAACCGGCGCACCAAAAAATTCGAAGTTCTTTGCAAACTGGACCAGACGGCCAGCTTTGTCCTCGCGGGTGACATTGATGCTGGCATACATGTCCTCACCGCATTTGTAGCGGCGGGCTTTGTAGGGTTCTTTCAGGGATTTCGGGTAGATCGCATATTCCGTACCCTCGCCGAAAGGATTGTCCGGCAGTTTCTCAGCTATCAGTTTCTTGAATGCTGCAAGCTCCTCTCCTCCCACCACATACACATGCCAAGGCTGCAGGTTGCCACCGGAAGGTGCGCGTTTGGCAGTCTCAAGTAGCTTCTCCACGGTTTCGCGCGGTACCGGCGTATCCTTGAAAGCACGGCATGTAAGACGGGTGTCGAGAGCTTCTGAGACTTTCATCGGGACAATCCTTCAATACGCGGAATGGGAATGCAAAATTAGGTACCCGCAGCTGCGTTATCGCGCTGCGATGGTTGACCAGAGCGCAGGCCCACCGGATGAAATCGCCTGACGGCCGAGCTGGCGCGCCCAATGGGCCGACCCGCCATATTCCGGGCCCCACGACCATAAGCGGCGAGTCCAGAAATGCAGGCCATGTTCGTAGGTGAAGCCGATGGCACCATGCGTTTGATGGGCTATGGATGCGCCGATCTGCGCTGCATCCGCAGCCCTGACCTTGGCGGCAGCAATTTCAAACCCCGCATTGCCCGGATCGCGCGTTACAGCAGTGCCTGCCATATCAACAGCGACGCCAACTGAAGCTGCATGGGTGGCGAGTTCAGCAAGCTGGTGCTGAATTGCCTGAAACTTGGAAATCGGCTTGCCGAACTGTATCCGCTCGCCTGCATATTGCACGGCCTGCATCAGCGACGACTGCAGGGCGCCTGCAATACCGGCAGACCGCATGAGTGCGCCAAACAACATGACGCTGTCGACGGGCAACGATGCCGTACCGTGAGCAAGAGCGGGTTCGGAGACTGAGATGTCTGCCACCGGGTCGCGCGCAATAGTGGTCTGAGGGTTCATCACTTCGCCGGAGGCAAAAAGAGCGACTTGCAGACCGTCTGTCGCCGGCGCGACGGCGACTACATGCGCGCATTGACCGGCAAAGGGCACTGACGTCATCGGCTGCAGGCAGGTGACACCAACATCCGAGGTGGCAAGTGACGCAGATGCAAATGTCAGCGGCCCGTCGGGCACCTCAAGTCCTGCCTGATCAAGCAGCCAGGCCGCAATGATTGTTTCGGGCAGAGGTAATGGAACGGCGTGGGCGCCACATGCTTTCAAGAGGATCAATGCATCCTCCCAGGTGCCCCCTGCGCCACCGCCTGCTTCGCTGACCAGAACGCGGGTGAAGCCGTTTCCTTCCACGGCCGTCCAAAGCGCTGCGGGCCATTCACCCACTTCGGCTGCTTCGCGGATCTTCTTTGGCAGATGATCTGTGCACAGACGGTCCGCAGTGTCGGCGAGAATTTTCTGAAGGTCATTCATGTCCTCTACCTCAGGCCGAGCCCGCGGGCGATGATGCCGCGCAGAATTTCGCGGGTGCCGCCGCGCAGGGAAAACGAAGGCGCGTTTTGCACCAGATAGGCGGCTGCCTCATCGAGGCCGCCTGCACCGAGATGAAAAGGCCGCTCCAGCAGATCCGTCGCCAGTCCGGGTATACGCTGCTCGAGAACGGCGCCCAGATCTTTCACCACCGAGGCTTCCAGGGCGGGGTTTTGTCCGGCCTGAAGCATGCCGGCAACCGACACGGACATCTGGCGCAGCGTGGCAAGCTCCGCCACCACCCGGCCGACCTCGATTTCCTGACGTTCAGAGGCGGCACCGCTCTGGGACAGTTCCTGCACAAGCTCAGCCACCAGCGGATAACAGGAGAGATAGCGTTCGGGGCCGGAGCGTTCGTAGGCGAGTTCGGCTGTCACCTGCTTCCAGGCCCCGTGTGTTTCGCCAACACGCTGGGTGTCGGGCACCAACACATCCTCAAACACCACTTCGTTGAAATGAGCGTTGCCCGACAGGTCCTTGATCGGGCGAATGGTTATGCCCGGCGTATCCAAATCAACCAGAAACTGGGTCAGGCCGCCGTGGCGATTGCCTTCTTCGGTGGCTGTTCTGAACAGGGCGATCATCACATGGGCGCGGTGGGCGCCGGATGTCCACAGCTTGGTGCCGTTGACGCGCCATCCTTCATCGGTGCGTTCGGCTCGCGTACGTACCGAGGCAAGATCCGACCCGGAATCTGGTTCGCTCATGCCGATGCAGAAGAAGCATTCACCGCTGGCGATCTTGGGTAGATATTTTTGCCGCTGTTCTTCGGTGCCGTAATTGAGCAGCAGCGGACCGGACTGGCGATCACCGATCCAGTGAGCCCCCACCGGCGCACCGGATGACAGCATTTCTTCCAACACAACATAGCGATCAAGCGCAGATCGCTCATGGCCACCATATTGCTTTGGCCAGGTCATGCCGATCCAGCCCTTGTTACCCAACTTGCGGCTGAAGTCGGCGTCCCACCCCATCCATGTTTCCGCGCGCGTGCGGGCCGGATAGCCATCAAGTTCGGTGGCCAGAAAATCCCGCACGTCACTGCGCAGGGCAATGGCGCTTGGGGGTAAATCGCAAGGGTCGAAACGGAAAGTTTGCATGGAGTGCTGCTAACGGATTGTGGTGTCTGGAACGCTGGCGGGACTTTGGCCCGAGCAGGCATTGCAGTGCAAGCTAGAGCGACAAAGACGCCGCACCACCATCGACACGCAGATTGACACCTGAGATATGGCTCGCCGGGCCGCTTGCAAGAAAAACAACGGCGGCTGCAACTTCTTCACGGGTCGACATACGACCGGATGGATTGCCGCCACCCATTTCTTCCATTGCGCGGGTTTCAATTTCCGACCAGTCATCGCCCCACCCTTTTCTTGCCGCACGGGCCCTGAAATGGGCCTCGACTTCCGCCGTGCGGATGAGGCCGGGGCTTACAAGATTGACGGTGATGCCATGGGGCCCGAGTTCACGCGCGAGACTGGCTGACGCTGCGGCAAGTGCCGCTTTGGCTGCATAGTAATGCGGCGTCCGCGCGGGTGGCTGGATGGTACCGAGCGTGCCCAGATTGACGATCCGACCATAATTTTGCGCCTTCATGCCGTCAGACAGACGGCTCGACAACCGCACCATTGAGAGCACATTGCGCTCGTAATCCGCGTGCCAGTCTGCGGGGTCTGTGGCGGACCAGCGTCCAGGCGCGACGCCGCCCCAATTATTGACGAGAATATCCACATGCCCGTCCGACAGAGCCGTTTCCACGGCGGTATCGGCACCAGAATCAGTTGTGAGATCACCGCTTACCGCAGTGGCCGCACGTCCCTCTTCACGCAAAGTTTCGATGGTTTCATCCGCATCGCCAGCCGATGGGCCATGCACAAATACAGTCGCTCCTTCAGCAGCCAATTGCTGCGCAATGATTGCACCGGTGCCGCGATGAGCCCCGGAAATGAAAGCCCTTTTACCGCTCAGGCCAAGGTTCATCGGGCGGTAAAACCGCCATCGACGACGACTTCAGACCCTGTCATGAAGGCCGAATCATCGCTGGCGAGAAAGACGACTGCATTGGCGATATCCGCGGGCATGCCGAGCCGGCCCAGCGGATGCAGCATGGTCACCAGTTCGGTTGCTTCATTGTCGGACATACCCAGATTGGCCGAGAACTGGCCAACCAGATCGCGACCCATATTGGTATCGATGACGGCAGGATGAATTGAATTGGCGCGCACCTTGGTCTCGCCTTCCGCGCCTTCAAGCGCCACGGATTTGGTGAGCAAGCGCACGGCGCCCTTGGAGGCGTGGTAGGCCGTGCCGCCCGATGCGCCGATCAGACCGGCCACTGAGGACAGATTGATGATGGACCCGCCACCGCGCCACTTGCCGGCGCGCTCGCGAATTTTTGGCATCGCGGCGCGGCAACCAAGGAACACACCGTCCACATTGATCGCCATCATCCGACGCCAATCTTCAAGACTGATATCCGCCATCGGCCGGTTGAAATAGATGCCGGCGTTGTTGACCAGCACATCAAGGCCACCGAAGCGGGAGACCGCTTCATCGACGGCTGCGGTCCAGCCTTCTTCGGACGTAACGTCGTGGTGGAAGTAATGTGCCTTGCCGCCATCAGAGATGATCGCGTCGGCAGTTTCGCGGCCCTGATCATCAAGAATGTCGGTGAGCAGTACGCTTGCGCCCGCTTGTGCCAATCTGCGGGCAGCTTCGGCACCAAGCCCACGGGCGGCGCCAGTTATCAGGGCAACTTTTCCATCACAGCGGTTCATCCGCGTTTCCTCCGGTTTTTAATTCGGAGGGATGGTGCTTGGCCGGATGCAGCCGGTCAACCGCTTGATGGGTTGATTGACCGCAAAAACGAACTTGAAGAGGGAGTTATTCGCCGGAGAGCAGCGTGGCCGCAGAGACAATGACGCGCGGCGTGTCGTTGGGCACAGCGTAAGTGACACCAACATGTAAGCCCGCGGCGAAAGCGGCGCCTGTCATGGACGCGAACATCAGGCCCGCGAGCACGGTAGAGCCACGCGGTGCGCGGCGTTTCGGCGGGAAAAATATCATGCGCTTGGACATAGTAGGCATTCCATACATTCAGGACCGTATCTGCGACGCACCCGCGGCAAGAATAGTTTTGCCAATTACAGGTTTGAAATAGATCACAGGTTAGTCTGTGCAGTATGCATGAACGCCCATTAAGAAAGCGCAAACATAGCAGTGAAAATGCAATTCAGCTGCGGGCGTGAATCTGATCTGGAAAATCAGCCGCAGAGCGGGCTGCATAAAAGACCAGATCACCAATCAATGCAGTGGCGACCACTGAGCTTGCCCATGGCGGTTCTTCATCATGCCGGTGGCATAGAGTGGCGCCGCAGGTCGGATCTTCCTCCTCCCCGGCAGCGACCCGGCAAAGGCTGGAGATCGCACGTAATTGGGCCCTGCTGAGCTGTACCCTGCCCATGCCAGCATTCAGGCGCTGAAGGCCACAGGCGGCGGCCCATGAGCCATTGCCGAAATTGGGGTGTACACGGCCACATGCGCGCATATGGGACCGTGCCACACAGCAGCGGTTCCTGATCATTTGCGCAAGGGCAATATAGGCTTGCTCAGGCCCCTTGCCTGCCAGCCGAACGACCAGGCTGCTGGCCTCAAGAATGTCCTCCACGCATGGCGGATCAATCAGATCATCAAGGGACGCATTCACCGGCAACCCATCCATTTTATTCGTCCGGGATGTCTGCCGTTGAACAGGCAGATCGCGATATAGGATAATAATCCTATTATGGAGTCGAAGCACGGATCAACCGCAATCTGGCCCCGGCGTCGGAAAATACGTCTCAGGTTGTGTTCAAAACCGCATGCAACCTACTCGGGCGCCGATCGCCAATAGCGGATGCCTTTCTCGGCAGACCGGCCCATGACATATCCGCCGACACCGACTGTCAGCAGGTTCCACATCGCGGCCGGTAGCTCGAGGGTTACGGACACCCCGAACACAAGTTGCGCATATGGGGCGATCAGATAGTTATTCACCAGAATGACGGTGATCGACAGCATCAGTATCGGGCGCCATTGGGCGGCAAGTGGATGTTCGCTTTGCGCTTCAGCCTGAATGATCTTGCCGGCGGCGCGGGTCAGCTCGGCATCATTGCCGATGGCGGCAAGCTGAAGCTCCTGCTTCAATTTTGCCGCAAGCGCCCGATCCGGCACGGCCTTGTCGATAATACTGGCGACGGGGCCGCCAAGAAATGAAAGCACTGCAGACAGCATCGCTGAACCTCTCCTAAATCAAATCAGGTATCTGGAGCCGCACCACATGACCTGCGACGCGGATCTTGCCGCCGGTGAAATCTGCACCGGCGGCGGTAAAGCGGATCGCGGTGTCGGCGTCGTAAGCAGCCGGCGTGACAACGGCATTGATGTGTGTGTTCACCGCCAGCCCAATGGCACTTCCAAAGCGTTGATCGTCGCCGGCAACTCCGACCGAGAATGACGTGGCGCCGGTAACTGTCTCGGACACAAGACAGGTGACACCCAGCAGGATAGACCGTTCGGGAATGACAAATGTTGTGTCCGACGTCGCCGCCGCGCTCAGCGTGTGTTCTTCAGACAGCACATCAAAAACAGTGCCCGCGCCGAACGCTTCCCACACAAGAGCATCGCGCCATTTGCCATCGGCATATGTGATGGTGCGGCCTTCAGCGGCGACATGGGCCTGCCACCCGTCATTGGGAAGGAGGTACGTCCACGCACCATCCTGCCGGGCAGCGATCTGGTGATCGTGGCCGGCCCAATCATCGGTTGCGCTGGCGGCAACCAGATAGCGCGCGCCGTCAGCAGGGCTGGGTGGCGGTGCTGTGCGGGTGCGGTCGATGACTGAAAGCTGGACCACCAGATCCAGATTTTGCAGCGCTGCGTTGACCGTCACATGCTTCTGCGCCTGCGCGGCCTCAAGCATGGGCAAAGTGAGATTTGCAGTGTCAGACATGGACTGTTGCCCTTCGCTTTGTGCCACGGCCAAACGTGGCGTTCACTTGGCATATATCGACAATGAGCACGCCGGGCGGGCTGCCGAAATCCGCCACCTGGTCAACCTGGCTATATGTGGCGGTAGGTGCCGACGCAAAAAGCGTACGTAAGACGCTGCTCCCTGAAAGGACATCCACCTCGTACGCTTCGGCATCTTCGCCCAGCGGCACGTCGGTCTGTTCCCATGAATCACCGTCAATCCGTGTGCGCCGTATCCATGACAGGATGACATCGCCGCCTGGTGCCCTGGCCGCGCGAATATGGACGGGACTTAGGCAACGCAGACCGACACCGGAAAATGACAGCGTGCGGGCGGTGTAGGCCGGATCTGAAAGCTCCAATGGGGCGGGTCCGTACCGCCAGTGGAAGGGGAGCCCTCGCTCACCTGCGGCCAAGCCCGCCTGCCGCAACGCGCCGGACAGAAGCACGAACCGGCTACCTGCGGGATGCGGGGTTTCCATCTGCAACTCGGTACCCGCCTGTCCGCGCAGAAAGACGGACAGGTCATAAGTATCGGGTGCCACCAGTTCTGCGTTGCGGAACTGGATGATCTCAAACCCCCTTTCCTCACTCCCGATTGCCGCCACGTTGGCACCGCCCAGCACGGAGATTTTGCTGACACATTCAAGCGCACCATGAAAGAGCCGGACCCGGACGAGATTGCCCCTGTCCCACCGGCTTGTGGGGCCCGGATCAAGATCCCCTTCGGTTTCACCCATGACAGCCGGGGCGGAGATGGCGCTGTCGAGAACAAAGCCTTCATCTTCCGCAGCGCGAAATATGGAGATACTCCCCGGCCATGGTGACGCCGATGCAGCCATTTGTGGCGCATGGGCAATTTCATCGCCACGCAGCAAGGGCAGGTCCAGAAACAGCAAGTCCACTGCGCCAAATACGGGTACAGAGTCCGGCAGAAACTCGCGTGCCGGGGCAGCAAGGGCGCCGAAGATGCCGGGCTCTGTTGCAACAGCTTCTGCTTCGCGCGCCAGCCCATCGGCAATGCGGGCCAGCCTCAGCACGTGGGTGCGCCCGCTGCTCTGAATTGACACAAGGTCGCCGGGATCAAGCGCCAAGCCGGATGGTGGCAGGGCAAATGAGGCTTGCTCTCGGGCAATCCAGGCATCCTGCAATCCGGTCTCCGCAATCCGGATGGCCTCTTCCTGACGCATCACCAACGGCAACGCCGCGCCGGTTACACGTTCAGACCTTGTGACCTGACGGCGCGCATCAATCGCTGCCTGCCGGTAGTCCCCGTCTGCCTCTATATAAGTGAGCTTGCTGGTGGCCGGGAGATCCGTCTCCTGCGCGCGGGTTAGTTGAAGGGGTGATGCGGCACTGCCTTGAGGCACCGCAAGATCAGCGTCATTCGTCTGCGCACCAATCAGTGCGCCACGGTGGGTGAAGCGAATAACGCCTTCGCTTTCGACGGCCTCGAAAAAATAAGCCCGCATCAGGGGGCCAAGCGCCGCGCGCACATCCATGGTGCGGTCAATGACAAACCCTTCGACAATCCCTGACAGGCCGGTCACATCAAAAGCCGAGAACCCCTGCTCGAGCATCAGCTGTGCAACAAGACGGCCGAGTGGCACGGCGCCAAGGCGCCCTGTCAACCAGTGACCCAGCCGCCAGTTGAGGCCATCACTCCATAGATTTGTCGACTGCGGAAAGGCGGGATAGGGCCGCGCATCCCAAGTCCACACATGGATGGCGTCAGGGTCCACCATGCGCGCGCCATACGCCGACGATAGCGGGTTGTTGGCGTCGCTAAATCCACCCGCACCCGGTGTCCAGTAATCGTGATGTGCCTTGAGGAAGTGCCGCTGGATTACATCATCTCGCTGACCGCGTGAAAAATGTGGCAGCTGGCTTTCCGACGACTTTGGATCGAAGAATACATTTGGTTGGTTGGACCCGCGGTCCACCGCAGGGCAGCCGACTTCCATGAACCAGATTGGCTTTGATTGGGGGACCCAGGGCGATGCCGGTCCGCTTTCAAAACCTGCGACGCGGTTAATGTGGGTGTTGGACCACCAGTTGACCAGATCCTTGTAACGATAGACCCACGGTTTGCCTTCCGCACCATCGGTAATGGGGGTGCGGGTTTGGCTCGTGCGGTCGCTGGCGCTCGCATAGTACCAGTCGTACCCCTCGCCGCCTGCGATGTTTGACTTGAGGTAATCCAGATCATGAATGGCCGGTGAACCTGCGAGCGCATCTGCGTGCGCCTGACCATCACGCCAGTCTGATAGCGGCATGTAGTTGTCGATGCCGATCACATCGATATTCGCCGATGCCCAAAGAGGATCCAGGTGATAGGTGAGGTCGTTTGATCCATCCGGCAGTTGGTGGCCGAAATATTCTGACCAGTCAGCGGCGTAGGTGATTTTGGTGGCGCCGCCGAGGATGGCTTTGACGTCCGCAGCGAGTTGTATGAGGGCATCAACGGCGGGATATCCGGTGTCATCCCGCACCCAGGTGAGGCCGCGCAGTTCAGTGCCGATAAGAAAGACCGACACGCCACCTGCCGCCTTGCAGAGATGCGCATAGTGCAGCACCTGGCGGCGGTAACTCCATTCGTCAGGGCCGGTATAGACGACACTGGTGCCGGATATCTCGAAGTCCGACGCATCGGCGGTGCCAAAGAACGCATCAACCTGCGTTCTGGCGGCAGCCGTTGTGTCGGGTGATCCCACCGTGCCCGGCGCCGGGCAGACTGTGATGCGGCCACGCCAGGGATATGTCTGCTGGCCGGATATGCCGGAATAGGGATCTGTGAGGCTGTTGCCGGGCGCAATATCCATCATGATGAATGGGTAGAAAGTGACGGCAATGTTGCGTGCTGCGAGATCGGCAATGGCGGCAATGATGCCCCGGTCCGAGGGAGTGCCGCCAAAGGCCGGGCGGCCGCTGACCGTGCTGACGACTTGTGCCGTGGCGCGGGTCAGACCGGCGACTGACCAACTTTGCGGAGTCGTGACGGTATCACCACGTTCCACCTTCGGGCGCAGGGTACATGTGCCTGCCCGCAAATCATCGCCGAACCATGTGACAACCAATCCTGCGCGGGTGAGATTTGGGCAGGTATCCTGAAGCTGATTGAGTGCTACCTGCCAGTCGGTGCCGCCGAATGCGTTGTTCGTATTGACCGGTTGGCTAACGCCGCCGGAGAAGGTCTTGGTGATTGCGGCAGGCGAATAGCCGAACTCGGTCGCACCGGGGATGATGGTCACGGCCTTGATCTGGCCTTCCACATCATTGAGGGCACGAAAGACTTCTATCTGAAGCTGCGGCAGGCGATTGCCAAACTGCGCCAGGCTCATACGTTCAAACACCACATAGGCGAGACCGCGAAAACCAGGAACATTGCCCGCCCCCTCGACAGCCTCGATCAGCGGATCCGCCACTTGAGTTTCGCTCCCGGTTTGGAGACGATAGTTGACGCCTGAGAGGTCGAGAATTTTCCCGTCAGCCCAGATACGTCCAATGCGGGTAATGGGGCCTTCACACAGGCCGAGCGCAAAATTTGCGAAGTAGCGATACTCGGTCGTGGTGGTGCGGGACGTGCTGGTACTGGACCCGCCGCCGCCGCCACCCTTGCCGCCACCGGATGTAGTGGCGGTTGCTTCGGAAACGGTCTCGACAATTTCCTCTTCAAAGTCAGTTGCCCAGATTAATTGTCCGGACAATCGCACACGCCCATAGCCACGCGGAATGGACGCGCCTTCGCTTGAGGCCATGATCTGAACGTCCGACATACGCGGACCTTCATGCCGACTCTCAAGAAGGGTATTCTGGCCGGGCGGTGCAAAAAGTTGCTGATCTATGAGCGAGCCGAGACCAGACCCTATGGCACCACCGATAGCAGCGCCGGACAAAGATGCACCAAGGAACGAGATTCCTGCCGGCATCAGGGCATTGCCTGCAGCAGCACCGGCGGTCGATAGGAGAAGCGATGCCATGCAGCCTCAGAACTGAGTGGGGAATGAAGGCCAGCGGAACGCGTAAGCAAGGCGCGCATGCCACCAGCGGCCAAGACTTGTGCGGCAGACGGCGCGGCCCGCATAGGCGTGGATCATTGTGTCGCCGGGCGCGAGGATGCCTGCATGTTTGGCCGGAGACGTCGCGTTCATGCGAAACAACAACACATCGCCAGGCTTGATCTGCGCAATCGGCACCGGCGTCAGGTGACGGCTGGCTGCATCACGCAATGTCTCGCGGCCCGTTGCCTCTGCCCAATCGGCTGTGTAGGGCGGCGGAGTCTCGGGTTCTGCCCCGTAGGTTTCGCGATAAATGCCCCGGATGAGGCCAAGACAATCCGTGCCTGCGCCCTTGCAACTTGCCTGATGGCGATAGGGTGTGCCTATCCAGCTGGCGGCGGTGCTAAGAACTGTTTGTGCGACTGTGTCTGTTGGCATCGCCGGCTCCTACTGCAACGAGCCGCCGGTGTGGCCGTCACCGCGCCGGGGATAGCTGGAGACAAAATCATTGCCCGGCATCAGGGGAAAGCCGCGAAAGTTGATGCCATTGGAAAACTTGCCGCGGCAGGTGGTGAAGGTTTTGTCGCACCCCGCCGTCACCGTGAATGTGTCGGCGTCATCAACGCCACTGGGCGCTGCCTGCCATAGCTCAAGAGTGGCGGTATCGCCGTTGAGCACATGGCCGCGCAGTTCCAGCGCCAGCCCCTGATTGGCACCGCTGGTGAAGGTGAGGATGCCGCGGGCAAACCAGTTGTTTGCATAGGCTGCCAGGCCGGACACTTCGAGGATGCGATTATCCGCCGAGGACACCACACTGCCGGTGCCGGTATAATCGCTGCCACCAACCGCTATGCCGCAGCGCGCATCGCCGAGGCGGACATCGCAGGTAAACTGATAGATGCGACCTACGGGCTGATTGAGCTTGTGGGCAAGGCCGCGAATTTCCGCGCGGAAGGCCGTGCGCCCGCGAGACACTTCGCCCAAATTGCCTTTTCGCAGAAGGACACGTTGATCGGGGTCCGCCCAGTTGACGCGCCAGATCTCCACATCCGCATCATCAAACCGGCCAGAAGCGAGATCAACTTCGCTGAGTGCATCAGATGACAGCGCGCCGACCACATCGAGATTATCAACAGCAAGACCTGACGTACTTTCAATGGCGCTGGCCCCCATACCGGACACAGCTTCGAACGTAGTGCCGTCGAAGGTCATATCCTCATCATGTTCGGTAAACCCGAAGACAACGCCATCATTGCGTGTGAGTTTCCAGCAGTGGCACAAGGTTGTGGTACCGCTGTCCAGATGCGCCTGGAACGCGGGTGAGAGCGACTTCAAAGGCGGATCTCCACAATTGGTATGGCGGGGATGTCGCCGGCCAGAAAATTGCTGATGTGGATGTCCAGATAATCCGTGTCGAAGCGGACCGGCACGTCGAACTCAAAGCCTGCAGTAATGACGGCATCCGATGCCGGGACAGCAAGATAAGCGAACGTGACGAGACCGGATGTCGTGTCGACAGAAAAATTCGTTTCGGGATCCTGCTCGACTTCATCGACTGCAATACGAACCGAGCCCGCCACAGGTTTAAGAACAATGCGGGCATAGGACTCACTGCCGCTGACATAGGTTTTCGTGAGCTGAAAAGTGTCGGTCACGCCATCGCCGATACCCATTGGCTGGTCACCTGCCGCCACCTGTTGCTGCGGCGCGCAGGATTTGTAGTCGGTGTGATCCTTGAAGCGGAAACCGTGCAGCCTGCCGCGACGCGCTTCGAAAAATGCAATAGCTGTGTGCAGATCGTCGCGGGTCTTGACGCCGTAACCTGCGTTGAAGCGGCGCCGGGAGTGCGCCCAGGGGCTGTTGCGTTCTTCATGCCCGCTGGCCAACTCGACGATTTCTGTTCGGCGTTCGGGGCCACCGGAAGCCCCAAAGGCAATGGCAGTGGGAAATCTGATCTCGTGAAATGCCATGTTCCCGTCCCTACATTGTGCGCTGGGCGCGTGACAGGGCGCGGCTCATCACACCGGCAATCTGTGCTTCCGACCGGCGAAAGGACTGGGCATCGGCGGTTGAGATATTGACGGTTACGGAGATGGGATGTGCGCCGCCCTGTGATGCGACACCCAACCGCCCATCAGATCCACGAGCCAGCGGCAGAATGGCCTCAGGGCCTGCCTCTCCCATAACGCCCATACCTGAGCGTAGTGGAATCGCTGTTGGACCATCAACGACGCCGCCGCGCGCGAAAGGCCGCACGTGCCCGCCACCAACAACTGCCCCATTGGCCGCGCCCATAAAGCCACTGATAAAATTTCCCAGAGCCGAGGATGCGGCGTCCTTGATCGGACTGATTGCAGCATTCAGCGCTGACTGCGACACATTCAGCGCCACATTCCGCATGACATCGGACAGGGACTGACCACTAACGATTGCCTGTTGAAGCGCAGAGGTGAGCGACGTGCCGAGTGTGTCTCCAACTTCCTGCGCAATGGCGCTTATGTCCTCCATGCCGGAAACA
>Ga0307929_1000156_pt1 | contig 69258 bp, 70 predicted proteins | sample AceLakmetage1330_FD_203160 | JGI IMG/M metagenome (GOLD analysis project Ga0307929, IMG submission 203160) | Saline water microbial communities from Ace Lake, Antarctica - #1330 | ecosystem: Environmental > Aquatic > Non-marine Saline and Alkaline > Saline | place: Antarctica: Ace Lake... | reverse complement strand
AAGCCCTGTTGGAATCTCCCTCCTGAATTCTGAACCCCTGAACTCTGAACACTCGATTCATCAACGCTCAGGAAACCACGCTGGTTTTCTGCCCCACTCCTGCTATTCTACCCCGTGAACGGTTACGGATCGAATAATGCTCTTTATGGGGCATAGGGGGAACCATACAAAATGAAAATTCGGTGCATAGCGTTTACGACGTTTTTATTTCTTTTCTTTGGAGCATATTATACCCAATCCGCCAACGTATTGGAAGACTTTGAGGGCTGGACATACGGGGCAGGCATTCAGGATCAAACCCAAGGCGGCTGGTTTCTAGATGATGGCTTTATAAAAGGCCCCTCTTTCGAAACCTCAATCCCTCCGACAGCCGCTTGGCTCATCAACAATACGATCGGTTTCCCGGACTCAAGTGTACGCACCCCGATGCTGCCAAACGGCGCAGGAACCATCACCTTTGACACGGCAAGTTCAGCCGCTGGCGCCACATTCGTTTACTACATCCAAACCGGAGCCACAACCAATGGGCCATGGGGAGCTCCCATTGCTGCATTCACCAACACATACCCTACCGCAAAATCTTGGAGTGTTTCAACATATGACCTAAACAGCTACAGCAATATCTGTCTGCGCTTCAGCAAAGCACTCAGCGCGGGCAACGCCTGGGCCGGTCTTGATAACATTCTAATCACCGATCCCCCCGCAAAGGTCGTCTTTGGGACGCCCGATACAGACCCCGGCGTTCCAAGGGCGGCCATAGCAACTCACGTGTTCTGCACGCTGACAACAAACCTGTTTGCAACCATTACAGGCGTCACGCTCAGCTACGATACCGGCAACGCAACCGGAACCAATACTATGGGGCTGACGGGATACAATCTCTACAAAACAGACAACCCGATCCCCGCCGTAGACTTGGCTGGGCACCATGTTGACTATCAAATTGATGTCACATTCTCAGGCCCCAGTGCTACCCCAACCAACATAACCGCATCCTATATATCCGATCACCCAACCTATGACAGCAGCTATGCCTCTATCGACCTTATCGGCTCGACCACTGCCCCCATGGAGCTTCTTGAGGCGTATCTGTGGGGAGGCATCGCATCACTACCCACAACGAATAACGCCGGATTCCAGTTCCAAGGCGTGCACACCAATGGCACCACAACCAACGTTTGGGGGGATATCGACCAAGGCTCAACCACATTCATTGTATATGGCACGGCAGGGCTCGGAGAGGAAGCCTTCACCATCGACACCATGCCAGCAGGAACTTACTGGTTTGAATTTGATGAATCCACCAACCACTACTTCGTCAACACCGTCACAAGTACAAATTTTGATGGATGGACTAGCGCAACATCGGAAGGAAGCTATAACGCCAACGGCTGGGATATCACAGGAGGCCGCGTGGCCAGTGACGGCCCAACGCTAGGAGCGTTGACGTGCTACCTTGGTGACAGCGGTACTGCCAGCATCCGATCTCCAGAGTTGACTAACGGGATCGGCAACATCAGCTTCCAACTCTCCCACTTCCAAACCAATGCCACCCCTACCGCAGAATGCCGGGTACAGATATCAGCAACCGGGGGAACCAGTCCCGCAGAGTGGAGCACGATCGACACGCTTACAGTGGAAGAATCTGCGTTCAATCGCTTCACCATTCCGTTTAGCACACGCGACCAGCGCTATGTTCGTATTCTTAACACAACGGCAACCAACGGAGCGGAGGTCGCCATCGACGACTTCATGATTGCCGCACCCGGTGCCGGTGTATCCGTATCCAACCTAATCCATGATCCCTCCTCCCCCTTTATCACAAATGAGGTGACGGTGGCTGTAGATCTTACGCCCTATAGCGGCGCGACGCTTCAGAGCGTGCAAACGCTATACCGGTATGGAACAAATGCCACATTCACCGCCATCAACATGTCCACCAATACAGCAAGCGGACATTATGAAACCGATTCTGTGCTTCCACGCGACGCGTCAGGCTTGGTCCAATACTACGTCGAGCTCACCTACTTAGATCCAGTGGCTCAAGAGGTACACTATACCTACGAACCCCAAGAAGGTGCCAGCAATCCCCGTACATATACCAATACAGATGAATTCGCAGCCGCCACATATATCGAGGAATCTGAAGGATGGCAACGCATTGCTGGTCCAGTATTTCAGACAAACTCAAACGGTTGGGACTTAAGCGACTCCACCATTCGTGATAGATCATATGGGGGAACAACCACCATTGAAGCCGCGTTTCTGTGGAACCTACTTATTGGCGGCGCACCACGCCTCACCAACTCCTATCTCATGACGCCGGAACTCCCATTTGGAGCGGGCATTGTATCGTTTGAAGCTTACAATAATAACACTTTCGAGGCCGATCCCGACATTGCATTTCAAATTCAAAGCTCTACCAATGGCAGCGACTGGCAGGTGCTCTACACCCTCACAAACACCGGAACAAAAGTATGGAACACGTTCACTAATGAATTGCACATAGAGAACCCCATCTATCTTCGGTTCTTTAAGCACGAGGTTACCGAAAGCGGAAGATATCTCGGCCTCGACAACATCGAAATCACCTACCCCGTTGCCCGCGTCGCCATCTCCAATGTCGCCTTCCACCCGCTCTACCCTGCAGACAGTGATCCCGTGAACATCGCCTGCGATATTACCTCGCTCGGGGCGTTTTCCCCTGCACTCAACATTACTGCTCGCGTCTATCATAAACGATCAACAGACGGCAGCTTCACCGCCCCGCCGATTGAAATGGTTAACAACGACGGCGATCACTTCATCACCTCTACCAACATCCCGGCTTACGGTGCCGGTGACACCATTGAATACTACATCGAAAGCACTTTTGGGGGCTATAACCGCATCATCGCCTACAGCCCAACCGTTTCGCCATCGGGCGCCCCTTCTGAACGCCACTCCTATTTGATCCGCTCCCACGAATCCAATTACGAAACCCTCATTATCGGTATCGGTGCAGAATCCATTACCATGCGGCAGGTGGATAATTCAGAATGGGTAGGCATCATGAGTTTCTTGCCGCCAGAGGCCAATATTCCCATTGAAGTGCAGGGGCTTAACTTTTACGACGGAACCAACCTTAACCCAGGCGTTGCTACCACGTGGGGCGACTCCGATCCAGGAACCACCAATCTTCCCTACTCCGGCATAATGGATACCGCCGAAAGCAGCCTGACCATTCCGGGAAACCTGACCGGACAATATATTCTCGCTTTCAATGAGCAAACCGGGAGATACACCCTGCGGCGCGGCGTCTATCAGGATTTCAACTCATGGATATCCTCTCGTACCTATTTCACAGAGAGTGCCAACACGGGAAATCCAAAGGAATACGATGCAGACTTCAGCAACACTACCGACTGGCCAGCTACAGCAGCCACCATTCTTGACGATGATTTTGATTCGGTGGCTAATTCCACAAATTACCCCCTATCACTCCCCCCGTCTTTTCCCGTGAATGTAAATTCAATTCAACAATCAGACTACTATACGTTATACCAAAGTTTGGTTGTCACGCAACTCGTCGGACAAGCCGCCATGCTGCATCCCACTGTAAATTACGGGTGGGTTAGAACTGATTTGGACTTTAGCAACGACGGAGTCGGCAACTTTGAATTTGATGTCCGCTGCGTAAACGACGAACTCGCCCCCGCCACCTACGATGCAGGCGAAACCAACATCATCGTTGAAGCTTCAATCAAAGCAGACGCAATACCTGAAAACGAATCTGGCGACTCTCTCGGATTCACCTATAAATCCATTCTCGCTTGCTACGTTGATGATGACAATTACTATGAACTCCGCATGATCCAATTCACAGAAACAGTCCGGCGGCTCGAACTGTGGGAGAAAAATGAAGGGGAACTCCTCCTGCGAAAATGGAGCGGCAATTTCGCAGGAAAGATCACCACGAGCGACACGATGGCACTACTAATTCTCTACTCGCCTCCCAACACATTGAGCTTCAGAGGATTCCTCAATGGAGTATACAGGGTTGCTACCTACCTCGACGACACCCCCATCACTAACAGCACAACAGTTGGGCTATCCGGAATGGACGCTGACCTAGCCATCAACTCAGTTACCATATTTGGAACCACCAATCTTAACTATGGCACAGACGACCTCATTTACTACGAAAACTTTGAAGGCGGAACCGCTTCAGGATGGAACATCGGAAGTGACCCTTGGACCGTCACCAATGGCTATTTCAAACGTCCGGGCTACACAGGGGTTCCACTCAGCTTCACAGTCGACTACATCCGAGTGGCTGATCTAACAGGGGGGGTCGACGATGATCCCGGATCCTGGATTACCTCAGGCACCTACACAAATTACGCCAATTCCGACTACATTCACATTACCCATCCCATTGAGCGCCCCGAAGATCTATATGTTCGCGTACGACATACCTCAGGAAATGGAAGCCTCATCATCGACAATCCCCGGGCGGAGTCATGGCACGGCTACGATGACACCACCACCAACGGGTGGCAGGTCTCCGAGGCATGGATGCGGGGGAGCAGACAGTTCGAACTCAGAACCTCCAGAGCCTATACCAACGAAGTTCAATATATTCGCTCGCCCCTTCTGACGAATGGCATCGGAACCATCACATTCGATTACAAGGCGACCTCTACAAGCAACGAACTCGTCTTTGCCATTCGGCATACCAACACCGCCATCGACCCAAACAACACCAATGATTGGAGTCTCCCCCCAGTGGTAGTTGTTACAAACGCACCGCTTGATTGGACTCAATATGTTCATCAGTTCCCCGAGGGAAGCAATGCTTTTTCAATGTTATTGCGAATCGAGAACATCTCTTCAGATTGGGATTCAGGAATGCTTATCAGAAACATTTTAATCGCCGCCCCGATCCCGATCGACGACTTAGCCTGGCGCGGCTATAACGCTCTGATCACCGACGAAGAAGCAGACAAACTACTTCCAGAGGATGGAAACGTCTATGGAGGCTACCTAAACAACACCGATGACGTCGACACCGCTGGCGTTGTTTACTCCAACAATTTTCCTTACATTGAGTCAGCAAGCGTTCCTGACGGTATTGGCGAAATTCAATTTGCCTATCGGGCATGGAATGGCACGCCTACCCAGATCGACATCGTCGCCGCCACCAATCGCCTACAGTCCAGTGAGTGGACGCTGCTGCACTCGATCACAAATATCACCAACCAAACCTTCCAAGTCTTCGATAAATACTTCTACGATCGTGACCACAACTTCGTTCGCCTTCGCGTCAACACCGATGAAGGCCATGGTCGCGCCTGCGTCGATAACATCATGATTGCCGCTCCCTTTGCCGCAACCTTAAAGATTCGAAATGTAACGCTGGTGCCCGAAGTCCCCTTCCCCACAGATGAGGTCCGTATCCGCGCGCAGGTATACGATGAATTCCTCGCCCCTTCAAATATCATCCTTACAGCCTACTTCCAGGAAGGTACCAATAATTGGGGCGCTTACAACAGTGCCACTTCTATCGAGATGCCTTACGACCTAGAAACCGACACCTACGGAACCACAATCCCATTTGGACCAGACGCCATTGACACCGTTGTCCAATACTACGTTCAGGCCGAATTTGATGGACTCTTCAGCGAAATATCAAGCCCCCTAAAGCACAAAACATTCACCAACCCCGAATACTATTTGCCCAAAAACTACAACACAGGAGAAACCAACCCCACACCTTACTATGTGGTTTTCTCCTGTCTGACCAATCAAGTCTGGATTAACGAGTTGAACATTAAGGATCGTAACATCATTGCAACTCAATACGTTGAAGTGGTGGGTCTCGCCGACATCAACATCGGAAACTGGAAACTGGAAATCATGAACGTGAACGAAGACCGTTTAGGGTTCTATGAAGTGCCCCCATCCACCACGTTGCAGACTGAGACGAATGGCTTTGGTTTCTTCGTTTTCGGAACCAATTCTCTTGCCACCATGGATCTAGAACTCACAAACACGATTCCAGACGACGGAGCAGCTCGCCTCTATCGAAGCATGGGGGCCGAAGAACACAGCATATGCTTTGGCCAGTATGATGCCGTTTCGAACCTCGTTGCTCTGGGGTACCAATACGCGGGTGAGGATCAGGCAGGATTTGCTACTAAAAGACGGCCCTTAGTGTTTATTGGCGAAGGAAGCAACGTAACTGATTTCGCGTGGGCAGTAGGAGCTGATGATTCCTACAGCCCTGGCTTGATCAACATTGGGCAGACGCTAGTTCCATGGCCCAGCGGCACAAATGGCCCACTCGAAGGCTACCAGGGCGCATTAGCCATCGGTTCTTTCTGGACCACAGAAACGCAAATCCACCTTGTCGTAGCGGCGGAAAGTAACAACCTGACCATGACTCCCTGGTACTCCACAAACCTGCCAAATGCAGCCGCATGGACAGAGGGTGCAAACGCAGGACAATCTAATTCAGTCACAACCTACACAGTCTGGTGCGATCTCGTCACAAACGCCCCCGGCACCTTCTACAAAGTCACCACCCCATAATGTAGCGTTGGCCGTCTCAGCCAACGCTGCAGCAAATAGCATCACGCCCGATCAATGATGGCAATCTCGCCCTGATAGGGCCAATCATCTGCATCATCAACAAGCCCCGCTCGCACCGGAGTCTCCCTGACATAGGCCCATTTCTCGGCATAGCTCTCGCTGCCGCGCAGGAGATGATCGAAGAAGCCGGGCTGCCAAACGTTTTTCACGCGCTGACCATCAGCAGACTTCACACTCTGCCCCGAATCGGTTAACGCTTTACTCAAACATCGCTTTAACCCAGCACTCCAGCCTTTGAGAGTCTGTGGGGGCGCTATCCTGACAAAGGCGTGCATATGACACACGTTCCCCACCTTTTTCGAGCCCGATAAGGCTATTTTCTGAGCGCCGGTTTAGTCCTGTCTGCGGTTGAGTTTCGAGAGCTCAATTTCGAGTCCGATCCAGCCCCGCAATAGTTCTTGGAACCTCCTGTAGTTGTGGAGTTCACGTTCGACTTGCGCCACATGATCTGCGCGAACGTATTCGGTGTGCCCCTTGCCGCTATGGCTGAAACTGAGTTGGCAGTATTCTTGACCACGCGCCCTGGCTTGGTGTGATAGTGACCCTGGACGCATGTGTCCCAAGCCATCTATAGCCGCTTTCGTTTTCTTGATTTCCGCTTCAATTTTTTGTTGCTTTTTCATGACGTGTTGTATCATTATATAGATACAACACGTTGTCAAGTGCTTGCAGCGCATTATTTCGCCCTGTGACCCACAGTGGCTGAAGATGCCCACAGAAGGGGACGCCGACATGCCAGAGATTGATGCGATAGTGGAGCAGATGCAGATTAGCCGTGTGGATCATCTTCCGATCATGGCGGCATTTTGCCGGCGAATCGGCCTGATTGAAACCGTCAGCGCCGCTGCGGGAACGGGGATGGCGGTTGATGTGGGTACTGTGGTCCAGGCCATGGTTCTTGATACGGTGTCCACTCGCAGTCCGTTGTACCGGGTAGACCAGTTTATCGAGACGCATGACACGGAAGTGTTGCTGGGGCGTGTGTTGCCATCGCAGGCCTTCAACGACACGAACCTCGGGCGCGTGCTGGACGCGATCTATGAAGCCGGCAGCGAGCAACTATTCTCGCAGGTGGCATTGAAAGCCGCAGCCGTTTTCGCGCTTGATAAGCGTCATGTTCACTTTGACACGACATCGGTAAACGTCTGGGGCGACTACGATACGTGCAGCGAGCAAGAGGATGAGCGACTGAACATCACCTATGGCCACAGCAAGGATAAGCGCTCCGATTTGAAACAGTTCATGATCAAGATGTTGTGTGTCCACCGGAACATTCCGATCCTCGGGGGCTGCGAGGATGGCAATGCCTCGGACAAAACGGTCAACAAGGCGCTTTTGAGTCGCTTGAGTTCATACCTGGCCGATCACGGGGTTCAACCGGGCGGCTTCGTGTACATCGCCGACTCGGCTATGGTGACGCCCGACAACCTCAATGAGATCGAGCCGAACCTGTTCATTACGCGCTTGCCCTTCACTTATAAAGAGACGGATCGTGTCGTCGCCGAGGCCGTAGCTGACGAGTGTTGGGCTCAAGTCGGTACCGCCAATGAGACAAACGCCAGCTGCAAACGCCCGCCCGCCCGCTACCGCGTGTGCGAGAAAGAAGTCACCGTTGCCGCGCGTCAGTACCGCGCGATTGTTGTTCATTCCAGCGCACACGATAAGCGCCGCCTCAAGCGGTTAGATCGACAGTTGAAGGAATCGCAGATGGATGCCGAGAAAAGACTGCATCTGGCTGCGAAGATTGAATACTTCTGCCGGAAGGACGCCGAGGAAGCCTCCCGGCGTCTTGCGGACAAGCTCTCGCAATATCACCAGATCGAAACCGAGGTGATCGAACGGATCCAGTATGCACGAGGCCGGCCACCGAAAAACGGCGAGCGCAAAGTCAACGGCGTGACATTCTTTATCGGTGGTGTTATCACCGAGAGGCCTCTTCTGGCGGAACAGAAGCGTGAACAGGCCGGATGCTTTGTGCTCCTCACCAATACCCCGACCGAAGGTGACATGAGCCATACGCCGCAGGAGGTACTGCTGGCATACAAAGAACAGCACGGTATTGAGCGCGATTTCGGATTCCTCAAGGATCCGCTCATCGTAAACGATCTGTTCCTGAAGAAGCCTGAGCGCATCGAGGCCCTCGGCTTCATACTGCTGACATCATTGCTGATCTGGGCGCTCGTTGAACATGCCATGCGATCCGCCCTTCAAAGCACACAGACGAAGCTGCCGGGGTGGGACTCCAAACCAACGTCCCGGCCAACTACATTCATGCTCTCCACCAAGTTCTCCGGATTGCAAACCGTCACGCTCGCAGGCAGGAAGCGGCTCACGCAACCCCTCAACTCGACTCAGGCAAAGTATCTGGCCGCACTGGGACTCAATGATTCATGCATGTGTAGCCCAATATAGGCAGAAATGACGCCTCAAATAAATACCTCAAGGGAGCTCGAAAAAGGTGGGGAACGTGTGATATGATCAGACATGATTACGTATCGACCAACACCAACACCCATTGCTAGACCGAGTTCTCCGTAATCGCGAAACGCATCGTGAAGTGCAGAAGATGCCAGAAACGCCCGTCTCGCCAAGGTGCAAATCGTGATAAAATACAGAGGCCAACCCTCACACGAAAACACCTGAGCCAACCGTAGTGGTCGCCCCTTGAAAACCCGTTCCATCATCCCCCACTGTAGCGTTGGCCGTCCCGGCCAATCCACGTCCTCGCACTCTCGAATGCCGTCGCTTGCGGCGACATTTTTGGCCGCGACGGCCAACGCTACATCTGTACAGCAAGATGCCCGAAAGGTAGACCTCCCTGAGAACTAATACGACAGCCATTTGAAGAACCGGATAAAACAGTCATGGTTGCCATCAGCATTAGGGAAGGGGTCACGCCAGACTTGCACAAGAGCACGCTGCATGCCCAGGGTCTGTGTGATATTCTGTTGATCCGCCACAAGCCCCATCTGATCTCGCGCAGGTGTTGCCGCAACAATGATGGTAAACAGATTCTGACGTGTACCCAAGAGACCGTATGAATAGGCCAGCATCGCCTCTCGTTCTAAGTCAGAGCGACCAATAAAACAAGGAGCATCCCAGTCGATTTCTGCCATGTCACCAACGTTATAGAACTCATTACCCGCGTCACGCCAATCCAGAATTGTTTCACGAAGATCTATTGCATCCTGAAAATTTATTACGCCCGATTCGGGAAATGCCAACGCCATATTCGTAAATGCGGTATCCAAAACAACCGGATCCAGAGAGTTGATATTCACAAGCCCACGACGCACGGAATTGGTAGACAGAGTGAAGAAGTCGAACACTTTATCTCGCTCTCTAACAATCGTACCATAAACATGTTTAAAAAGGCGTATTGACGAAAAGTAGGGATAGTTACCACTCAGATTGACGGTTGTTCCTCGGATGAGATTCCCCAGCTCACCGACCGAAAATAGCGGGCGATTTGCGACATGCATTGACGTTCCTTTATCCACCGCACCACCGCTCATTGAAGGATCACCTAACCACAACCCCGTATAGTAGTTCTGCGCGTTGATCGACGAAGCAGCACTCTCCTCAGATGGATCAAACCACATTTCATCTACTTTCCAATTGAAACGGGGATCAACGACCTCTTTTGACAAATCAAACTCATTAACAATACCCGAAAACGTTTTCGCAATACGCATAGCCGTGTCAGTCCATGGCGCGGGAACAGAATCTACTGGAGTGTCCGTACCGCCACCCAGCAGCACTCGTGCCTTCACATCCACCGTCAGTTTAACCGTATCTCCGGGGTTGACAGAAAAGCTCTCATCAAAATCCCCGTTGCCATAAGTCTTTGATCCATAATGCGTCGTTTGTCCGCTGTACCCTGAATTGACGACTGCGTCGCTAGGCGAAAGAGCATTCGCAACACTGGTAGTCTGGGTTATATTGGTCCACACATATGACATCTCTAGTTCGATATCAAAGCTGCCAGAGGAGCCTTCAACAAACGGATAGAACCATTCAACGCGAACGTCAAACCCAACGCCCGAGCCATCCATGCCTCCATTTACGATAATCTCATTGATCATCGGAACAGCTTCAGTACAGGCTGACGCTAGATTTGTTGGAATGCTATCAGAGTCCACGTAATCAAGAAGGTTTTCAAACAAGAATGTACTATCTCCAACCGTTAGCATGTCTCCGTGGCCGTGGTCCATCGCTAACAGGAGAGCATCTGTGATGGCACTCTGCTGAGCAACAAGGTCACTCTCATCGCCACTCAGATTCACCTGAGGCACATCTGAGATAACGGCACTCGCGGTTCCCCCATGCAAAAGAAAGCCTTCTGGATATCGCGAAAACGTCTCAAATATATTCTCTGAATCATCCGGATCAATGCCGCTATTGATTGTGCCTAACTCGGCAAGGGTTTCGTAGCGCACATCGAAATCACGATCCGCCTCAAAATCGTTCCAGTCTACGATCGCCCCAAGATCTGAGATCTGGAGCTCATTGACATTCGTCCCCGCTCCCCGACTCTCACCACCCACAAAGTTAATGTCCAACATATCCGAACAATTCAAAACCACATAGGAATAATAGCCATTTGCACCTTCGGAATTGAATTCCTGCCAATAGACGGGAATACCTGTCACAAGGTTGCTCAGGGCTCTGGGAATATTGTCAAACACCTCACTCGAAATAATATTGTCTGCTGCGGATGCGCCGTTGGTCGGTGACAACACATCGAATGGAGGATAAATTGCATTGCCCATCTCATCATCAATTTCACTGAGGGCGCGAGCGAGGCCCGCCCATACCAAATACTTGCTAACAACCATATTTGAATAGTTTGCCGCACTGCGGCGTTCCACCCGCATCGAGACACTGAACGCCACCGCCATCATCATCAGGAGCCCTAACAGCCCCAACACAATGATGACCGCCACCCCACTCTTACGATCAGATTTCATTCTTATTTCTGCTTTCAGATCTTGAGTTTCAAATTTCGCATTTCAATTTACTCACTGATGTCAACGTAACCCGTAAAGAGACATATAGACGCGCAATCCTGTCATCCCGAGCTTGTCGAGGGATCTCCCGCTATATACCGGAGCCCGAGATTCCTCGACTTCGCTCGGAATGACAACTCGCATAACGTTTAGCGGACGACATTTCACTAGTACTTGTACCGCTGCATATTAACACACTGAACTCGCGACTGAAATGACCACTCCGTTGGCGGCAAAGTAGAACTCGGAAACTCAAGCTTATAGAGCCCCCCCCACGGATCTTTAAATCCGTTGCCAAGTTGCTCCTGATTAAACTCCATAAACGCAATTCCATTGGAATTAACCCCGCTTCCAGCGGCCCCCGCAAGCAACTGTGTCTCGGCAGTATTCATTTCCGAATAACTGGAGAGATCTTCATCTGGATAGCTCATGGAAAAGAGTTTCCAGGCCTTCTGGAGTTCAAATACCTCACTCCGAGCACGGTTAATGCGCGCCTTCTCTCGTGCTCTGAGTACGGCAGGAAAAAGCAGTCCCACCAAAATTGAGATCACAATAAGAACCACCATGATCTCCATCAAGGTGAAGCCTCCGCACCTCTGACTTCTGTCTTCGGATCTCTGACTTCTAAATTTCACGTCCCACCTTTCACATCCACTTTACTCGCGCCAGGTCCGAATATCATCGTCATCAGAATCTCCAAAATTATCCACAACTCCATTGCGCCCCAATGACGACACCTTAAACCCCACCCCACTCTCCGCCGTCTGAGTTAAGGTCAACTTAATCCCGACCCATGTCGGTAAATTCGTCGTGTAATCGCCAACATTTCCGGGCACGGTAACCTCAAACGTTTCCACATTTCCAATAAGATCAGATTCAGTCCCCCACACCAGCGAACCGTAGTCACCAACACTATTAGCTGCGCTAATGAGGCCTTCTCGCCGTGTGATAACACCATTTGCACCTGGGGATTGGCATTCGTACTTGACCCTCCTGAAAGCCCGATTCGTGCTCCCTCCTACGACTGGCGTACAGACTTCAATTTTATTATCGCTAAATTCACATTCCAATAAAGAGTTCGCACTTGCCCCATCCACAACCGCCTGCGATAGATCACGCTGAATCAGACTAATCACAGACCGCGCCTGAATACTCATTTCGGTCTGACGGAGCCCGTTCGTCCACGCCGTCGTGCTGGCATGAAAAAGCGTCGCCATCATGAGGACGATCAGCATCAGAATCCCCATCGCGACCAGAATCTCCAGCAACGTAAAACCAGCCTGTGAAGTGAAGGGTAGAGTGTGGACAGTAGAGTGTTGGATGCCAAATCGGCTTCCACTGTCACTGATTTTATGTTTTCGCATTCTTTCCCTCACATCTCACTCCCCACTCTCCACAGTCCACTCTCCACGGTCCACACCCCTCACGGCATTCCCATAAAAAAAAGCTCCGTATAATACGCTTCCGCACTGGTTTTGAAGATCGTTTCATCCGACGATCCGTACTGACCAGCCTGAACCCAAAGAGCCACCGTATAGCGAGAATTGTTGCTATTCGGGTCAACCTCGAGGTCTATCATGTACCGCACGTGAAGAGGAGAATCAGTCGGAAACTCAACACTACTCGGAGACCCTGCTTCCGTAAGCGGGAATGGTCCGTCCCATATATCACTGAGATTGAGAGGATTGGCCACATCGAACCATACGTCAGAATCTACGCCCATGGCATTTGCACACAGCGTCGACAACACATAGTCTGCAAACAGAGCCGTTTGCGTGTCCGTATGTCCTAACTCTGCCTGCTTGAGCCCCTTCGGAAATAGCGTGAACAACGTCAGCAACCCAATCGAAACAATGAAAATGGCCAAGCACACCTCAACCAAGCTGAACCCCCCGCGCAGGCCTGCTTTGTCCTCTGTGTATTCCTTTTTCATCTCTATTCTAAACCCATCAGTTTTCCACGCATGTTGCGTAGTTCGTGGTTCATTTCCCTGCTTCAGCTTTCAGGTTTCATCCCTCAGCCCTTCCCACGTCCCATTTCCAATTTTCGATTTCAAATTTCAGATTTACTACCGCACCCACCCCGTCATGCCGTCAATCTCCAGATCAACACTTTGCGGATGCGCAACATAAAGCTCCGCAAGGGATATATCATATCCCAATGTGTTGCCAGGAGTGCCATCGGCATTAAACAATACTGACGGCGGCACCGGATCAAACTCTATACCCGTGGCTAGATAGCGAGCTTCTGCCACCTCTTGACCAGGAACCTGCCACATCCGCATGCTGTTGGATGTGAAACGCACTTCTACGGAAACGCCCCGCATGATGGCATATTGGCGTGCCTGAGTCACAACCGATCTCACATTGGTTACGGCACCGCTAAAACCTGTCCCCCGCATCAATCCCCGCAGAGACACGGTTGCCATCCCCATGAGCATAAACATTATGAGCATGACCGCCATCAGCTCCAGCAGCGTAAACCCAGATCTATTCAGTTTTCGCATGCAAAACCACCTGTTTCCACGTTGCTCTCACCCGTCTCTGTAGCGTTGGTCGTCTCGGCCAATACATATTCCTGAACCATTCAATCCTACAGCTTTTTGGCCGGGACCGCTAACTCTACATCTTTATTCTATAATGCCTGCTCTAAATATCATTCAACCGAAACGCCACCTGATGGTGTGAAATCTTCGTTCAGATCCAGCTCAATCTGAAACGCAGCACCATTGATGGGATTCAGCACATTGCCATAACCATCCCTACGACCAAAATCACTCATATCAATTACGGATTCGCCGCCATCCCTCGGGGACTCAAGCTCGTCAAAAACTTTATTGTTTCCGTTCGCACCTGAACCATAGATCTCATCTTCACCCGCATTCAAATCGCCTAGAGGAGCTGGCCACTTGTGATATTGGGACCGATAAGCGGTAACGGCTGAGACGATTGCTCGCTTCTGAACATCATTCAGTTGCGATTTTCCCTTTTTTTTGATTTTGGATATCGCAGGCAGCAGCAACGCCATCAATGCCATCATGATACTGATAACCACTAACAGCTCAAGCAATGTAAATCCATGTCTCTGTTTCATAATATAGATCCCTCGACTTTGCTCGAGATTTCAGATTTCCAAATTTCGGATTTCAAATTTCGGATTTCAGATTTACTTACTAACTACCGATCCCTCCAACTACAAACATCATCGGCAGTACCTTCTTCACCATCTTCACCCTTTGAATATACTGCAACGCTGTGACGAATCGGCTCCTCAGAACCACTGCCATCAGGAACGGGAACATCAATCTCACCGTCGTAGCCAGCACCACCGCCATTATCAAGAATAACCATATAAGTGTTTTTCCATGGATCGCTGAAGTTGGTAACGGCAAAATGAAAATCCATATACTCCTGCCGACGTGGATTTTTCGAGTGCGTCTGCTCGTAAGGATTTTCACGTGGCTTTCTCAAAATCTGAATCGCATCCGCATTCATCTTGGTAATCGTAATGCTATCCTCACCAGAAAACCTGGCATCCGGAAACCGCTGGTAGTCGGCATAATAGGCATTCCACGCTATGGAAATCAGATCGACTTCACGTCGGGCCCGTGTTTTCTTTGCCCGTTGTCCCGCTGCATTCAGCCCCCCCATCATCAGGCCCGCCAGAAGCATGATAATGCCAATAACCACAATCAACTCAATCAATGTAAATCCATTACGCCGTTTCATTTCAAATTTCAAATTTACTGATCCACCCTACTCGCTGTACGAATCATGATTGATATCATCCTCGGGGGACAATGTGGGCCCCTCGGACCACAGCGTATAAGTCTGATAAGGATAGGTGGAGGAATAGCTATATTCCCTTCCCCAGGGATCAACTACAGACGCTACACGATTCGAATACAGTTGCACCGATTCCTCAAGTTCAAACTCTAAGGGCACATATCCTTCCGCCAGAACCACATCCTCAAGATAATGCGCCCAACGCGTCTTCGCCTGAACATCTCGAGGAGCTGTGTCTGCATCATACCAATGAGGCTGATCCCCCCGCGCACGGAGCCAGAGATAGGAAACCAGACCATACTCGTAGCCGACGGCCCTATCGATAGCGGAACCATACTGAGAATCACTTATTCGAAATTCAGCATCTGTGACGAACCCAGGGATTCCGGGAGTATTGTGGGCTGGTTGTGCTAAATATTGTTGAAGTGCCACAGGTTGTTTCGCTTTGCACTCAAAAACATAGCAGTTATCAGAAGTCGGCGGATACATGCCATACGCTGAATAATACTCATTCAGAGCATTCTCAATGTTCCCGATATCCGAAACGGCGTTTGCACGGGCGGCCTTCTCTGACACCATTCCCGCAATCTTGAAAAGCATTCCTGAAAGAATCACGATGATCATCACAACCACCAGCAACTCAATCAGCGTAAATCCGCGTCTCAACACGTCTGGTTTTTTCATACTTCGTCACCCTCCATCAATTAATAATACCATAAACAGCATTACCCTGCGAGCTATAAGAGAACAGCGGCAACAACTGCCCATCTCTAAAAGTACGTGCGTATCTCCGAGACGCACATCCCCTCTCCGATCCATACGCTCTAGACACGTCTCGGAGATACGTGCCTACTGAACTTCGATATTGTGGGTCCGATCCCACATGCTTCATTTGCAAAAGCCCCCCCGAAGCAACCCATTTCAGCTTTCAGCTTTCCCAATTTCAGCTTTTCCCCACCCTTCTACGTCATCTCCGTAATAATCGAAATCAATGGCACAAACATGGCGATAACAATGGTACCAATAATCAAGGCCAACAATATGATCATGATCGGTTCAATAATAGACGTCATGCTTTCTACCGCCATGTCTACCTCTTCATCATAACCATCGGCGATACGCTCCAACATTTCCGGTAGCGCGCCCGTTTCCTCTCCCACATCAACCATACTGACAACCATGCCTGGAAAGACACCACAGGACTCCATAGGCATCGCCATGGAATCCCCCTCTTTGACAGCATCGTGCACACCCTGAATGGCGCTCGACACAACCGCATTTCCAGCCGTATCGCGTACAATGCTCAAAGCCTGAAGAATAGGCACCCCAGATCCCATTAGCGTTCCCAACGTGCGGGAAAACCGAGCCACAGCCGCCTTCGTAAACAACCCACCAAAAGGCGGAACTTTGAGTTTCACCCTATCGAGAAACTCCGCCCCCTGGGGGGTCCCCTTCATAACCTTCATGATCGTCACAACCCCAAATATCGTCCCCAAAATCAAATACCAGCGATGTGCAATCGTATCGCTGATGCCGATCACGAAACGCGTTAAAGGCGGCAACGCTTTTCCTCCAAGAAGATCGCTAAAAATGTCTGCAAACTTGGGAATGATGAAAATCATCAGGAAGGTAAGAATACCTAATGCGGCAACCAAGACCACGACAGGATAAACCATCGCACTTTTAATCTTACCCTTGATCCGTTCTGCTTTTTCCTGAAACTCGGCCAGTCGTGATAGCACTTCCTCAAGAACACCGCCCGCTTCACCCGCACGCACCATATTCACGTAAAGATTATCGAATGTCTGAGGATACTGAGCCAACGATTCAGAAAACGTGCTACCCCCCTCAACCGCCTCACCCATACCCGTCAGCGCTTCCCGTAATCCGGCTGTCTTCGTTTGCTTTAGAAGAATCCGCAACCCACGCAAAAGCGGTAGGCCCGCTTCAATCAGTGTTGCGAGCTGACGCGTAAACACCATGAGTTGTTTCGGCTTTACACGGGGCTTAAACATCGACGAGAGTTGAAACCCCTGGGTTGCACTGGCGTTGCGGCGCTTGACAGGCGCATTTGCCTTGCCTTTCGACTCCGCACCTCCCCCCATCTCAGAAACACGGGTCGGAAACAATCCCTTTCCCCGGATGGCACTCACGGCCTGACTCTGGCTCTCTGCGTCCACGACGCCCTCTGTCTCGGCACCGCTCCCATCCATTGCAACATAGCGAAATCTCGGCATACTATCCTCCCGTGTCTAACTTTCATAATATTACCATGGCACATCCCAAAAAAACACAAAAAAAAGAAGCGTAGAGGAAATCCTCTACGCTTCAATCACAAGCTGATAAAACCGGCAGCTCCTAATCGTCCTTAGCCGCCGGGGTCTCCGTTTCAGTTTCAGAAACCGCCGTGACAGGTCCAACCCATTCGAGAATAGCCATTTCAGAACTATCACTCGCACGCCGCCCCAACTTCATGATCCGCGTATACCCACCAGCGCGACCAACACAGATAGGAACGATGTCGGTAAACAGTGAGCTAACAGCATCTTTCTGTCGCAGCGCAGACATCGCACGTCGACGGGCAGGAACCGTATCCCGGCGAGCCATCGTGACCATTTTCTCCGCAAAAGAACGGGCAATCTTTGCCTTAGCCAGCGTGGTCTTGATCCGGCGCTCTTTAATGAGATTACAAACGAGACTGGCAACCAACTCTTTATAGTGAGCCGACGAACGTCCCAACTTTTTAACTTTTACGCGATGCCGCATGACTAAATCCTGTCTTTAGTTATCCCTTGGAGCATCAATCAGGCTGGTATCAAACGCCACACCCAACCCCAAGCCGAGGTCCTCAAGCTTTTGCTTAATTTCGTTGAGCGACTTCTTGCCGAAGTTCCGGTACTTAAGCATATCCGCTTCTGTCTTCTGCGCCAACTCACCAACGGTGGTAATGTTTGCGTTATTCAGACAGTTGGCTGCACGTACACTCAGCTCAATCTCATTTACGCTCATATTGAGCTTCCGCTTCAACTCTTCTCGCTGAGCGTCAATCTCTTTTTCGTTCTCTTCAAACTCAACAACATCCTTGTCATAATTTACAAATACATCAAGGTGATGCCGTAGAATCGCAGAGGCCAAAGTCAGCGCATCATCTGGCGAAACCCGCCCATCCGTCCAAACGTCGATAATGAGTTTATCATAATCCGTACGTTGCCCCACACGTGTGTTTTCCGTCTTGAAGTTAACACGACGAACCGGGGAAAACGCGGCATCAATCGGAATGCGACCAATCTCAACCTGCGGGGCTTTGTTCCATTCTGCAGGACGATAGCCACGACCAATCTCGATTTCGAGCTCAACATTCAACGTGCCACCCTCAGCAAGCGTTGCAATGTGCATCTCAGGATTAAGAATCTCACCAAACCCACCGGTGTCGATATCTCCCGCCGTCACAACGCCAGAACCCTTTACGCGAATCGTCATCTTCTTCGACTCACGTACATTCATTTTCAGGAGAACCTGCTTGAGGTTTAGAATGATGTCCGTGACATCTTCAACCACACCCTCCATGGCGCAAAACTCATGGTCTGCCCCTTCAATCGTGACGGCCGTGATCGCCGCACCCTCAATGGACGAAAGCAGCACACGCCGCAGGGAATTCCCTATCGTCCGTCCGTAACCGACCTCAAAGGGCTCAGCAACGAATTGTGAATAGGTCCCAGTCGCAGTGGCATCGTCCTTCACGACCCGTTTTGGCATCTCAAATCTACTGACTCGCATCGGCATCGTTACCATCCTCTTGGTAGAATCGGAAGCGGCGATTGACGCATTCCGGTAAAGTTAACAGCAGTATTCAGAAAAAATCGTTCCCAATCTATACACGCCGACGTTTACGTGCGCGGCAACCGTTATGTGCAATAGGGGTTACATCCTTGATCACAGAAACACCCATCCCTGCAGATTGAATGCCTCGAATTGCAGATTCGCGGCCAGCACCTGCTCCCTGAACACGAACTTCAACCTCATGCATTCCCTTTGCAACCGCACCGCGAGCCGCCTCTTGAGCAACCAAGGTCGCCGCAAAAGCTGTACTCTTACGCGATCCCTTGAATCCAGCACGACCAGAACTACTCCACGAAATCACGCCACCGCGTGGATCCGTAATTGAAACCTGGGTGTTGTTAAACGTTGCTTTGATATGTGCAATTCCCACAGGAATGTGCTTCGCAAATCGCCCCCGACGCTTTTCGACTGGAGCCGCTACCGGCGTCGCGTCGGACTCGGTTGCCTCAACACCCTCAGCAGGCGCTGGCGTCTTGACTTCAGGTGCAGTCACGGGGGCAACGGCTTCCGTCGCCTTCTCTTCGGGCACGCTCTCCGTCGCTTGCTTTTCCACTTCCTCAGCCATACCTATTCACTCCTCAGTGATGAGCCAGCCCTTTGTTTGACCAGCCAAAAACTCACAATCTAAACACTATTTCTTTACGGCCGCACGGGCCTCTTTCCCACGAACTGCACCTACGGTACGGCGTGGGCCCTTGCGGGTTCGGGCATTTGTGCTTGTACGCTGTCCACGCACCGGCAATCCACGGCGATGCCGTAATCCCCGATAACTACCAATGCTGATAAGACGCCGGATATTTCCAGTCACCTCACGGCGAAGGTCACCCTCAACGCGGTATCCCTCTTGGATCACATCCAAGAGCTTACGCAGCTGCTCCGGTGTAAGATCGTCTGCCTTGGTAGCGGGATCCAATCCTGCCTTCTCGATGATCTCTTTAGATATTGCCGGACCAATCCCGTAAATGTAGCGCAATGAATACTCAATACGCTTGCGTCCCGGAATATCGACACCCAGTAACCTCGGCATCTTAGCTCTCCTTCACTCTCTCTTCACAAAAAAATGGCCGCCGACAAACCCGCCGACGCAACACCCTTAGCCTTGCCAATCACCATCAACACCAGAGACACTAGCCCTGACGCTGTTTATGACGCGGATTCGTGCAAATGATGCGTACTACACCCTTGCGCCGAATCACCCGGCAATGCTCACACATTCTTCTAACAGAACTTCGTACTTTCATATCTTCACCTTAAACATCACAAAAAGCTGCTTAGAGTAGCCACCTGAGAACCACAAGTCCACAACAAAATCCGCTACTTCGTAAGAATCTCAACCTCACCATCTCGAATGGCCACCGTGTGCTCAAAATGCGCCGACGGGCGGCGATCCTTCGTCAACACCGTCCATCCATCCGTCTGCACCTGAACATCCGCGCAACCCATATTCACCATCGGCTCAATTGATAGCGTCATACCGTCCCGCAAAAGGGGACCACGACCTGGCTTTCCAAAGTTTGGAATCTGCGGATCTTCATGCAAATCCCGTCCTATACCATGCCCAACAAAGTCCCGGACTATCGTAAAACCAGCACCTTCTGCCACTCTCTGAATCGCATGTGAAACATCCGACAACCGGCGTCCCACACGGGCTTCAGCCAACCCAACCTCAAGTGCCCTTTCAGTAGTCCGGACCAACTTTATAAGCGATGGGTCTGTTACTCCAACCATTACCGTTTTTGCAGTATCCCCAAAAAAACCATCAATTAAGACACCAACATCAAGACTCACGATGTCGCCAATCTCAATCCGACGATTCCCTGGGATGCCATGTACAACCACATCATTAACAGAAACACAAATTTGTCCAGGAAACCCTTTATACCCCAAAAACGCGCTTTTTCCGCCCGCCTTCCGGATAAGTTCATCCGCATAATCGCCAAGCTCAGACGTTGTCACCCCCGGGCTTACCCGTGATGCCACCTCATCTCGAACCCGAGCAGCAATTCCATTGCTGACCCGCATGCGCTCAAGATCCTGCTTTGACTTAATGACGATCATATCCGTCCACTTGTAACACGTTAAGCAACAAAAGAAGCTGTTGAATCCTAAGCTCGACTGCCACGAATTCTTCCCTTCTTCAAAAAACCGTCATAATGACGCATCACAAGGTGCGACTCAATCTGGCGCATGGTATCCAGCGTTACCCCAACAATAATCAAAAGACTCGTCCCTCCCATAAACCCAGCAACTAGGTTAGGAACATCAAAATAGCGAGAAAGTAAACTGGGAAGCACAGCAATGGCCGTCAGAAATAGGGCTCCCACCAGCGTAAGACGCGTCATGGTGTTGTCAAGAAAATCAGCCGTTGGACGCCCTGGTCGAATCCCAGGAACATAACCCCCATTGCGCTTTAGATCATCCGCAATCTGTAACGGGTTAAACTGTGTGGCAACCCAGAAGTAGGAAAAGAACAAGATTGTAAGTCCATACAGAAGCAAATAAAGCGGTTGCCCCATTTGCAACATCGTCCCAAGGGTTCGGGTTGCCGGAATCTTGAGTAAAATAGCGGCTGGAAACATCAACATCGCGGAAGCAAAAATAATCGGCATCACCCCAGAATAGTTAATACGAAGCGGCATAAATGTATTCTGTCCACCATAGACCTTCTGCCCCACAACACGCTTTGTCGTGTGAATCGGGATCTTACGTTGTGCCTGCGTGAGCGCGACCGTCCCCGCCGTCACCAGGAAGACCATGGAAACAAGACCTACCAACTCGAAGATGCCAAATTGGGCAGGAACATCTCCAGTGCTCACGAAAAGACCTACGCCCTGCTGGATCGCTGCGGGCAACCGACTCACAATGTTAATCGTGATAATGACTGAGATGCCATTGCCGATGCCACGTTCAGTAATCTGCTCACCAAGCCACATCAACAACATTGTGCCTGTGGTCGTCGTAAGCATAATCAGTATTCGGAATCCCCACCCCCGGAACTCTGGTGGAACAATCTGGTCTCCTCCCGGCATTCCTCCGAAGCCACGTTCTAGGGTAAGCGCCAAGACCAATCCTTGCACCACGCAAATCACCAGCGTCAAATAACGTGTATATTGGGTGATTGTTACACGCCCCGTGTCACCTTCACGAGCCAAACGCTCGAGCTGGGGAATCACCGCCGTCATCAGCTGGATAATGATAGAAGCACTAATATAGGGCATGATACCCAGCGCACCCACGGCACAGCGCCCAAGAGCGCCACCGCTGAACATATCCAGAAATCCCATCACACCGCCACCAGCATTCTTCGCAATGCTGTCCATAACCATCTGAAGCGCATGCGCATCGACGCCCGGTGATGGCACTTTAGAGATAAGTCGGCATATAAAGATTAGCCCAAGCGTGAACAGAATACGCTGCCGCAGCTCGGGAATCTTAAAGGCATTTGCAAAGGCTGAAAACATCGTGCTTAAACCACCTCACAAACGCCGCCGACCGCTTCGATCTTTTCACGAGCGCTGGCACTGAAAGCGTTAACTTTCACCGTGAGTTTCTTGCTAATTTCACCGCGGCCAAGGACCTTCACGCCGTCATACTGTCCATTCGCCAAACCCGCACGCTTCAGCATCTCAATCGTCACCTCGGCACCATCCTCGAAACAATCGAGATTGCACAAATTGACGCCGACATACTCCGTCCGACAAGGATTTTTGAAGCCACGCTTCGGAATCCGGCGGATCAAGGGCATTTGACCACCCTCAAAGGCAAGTTTGTGCTTGTTTCCCTTACGTGCCATCTGCCCCTTGTGGCCCTTGCCACTGGTCTTGCCCAGGCCCGATGCCATGCCACGTCCAACACGCTTGCGGCGGTGGCGGGCTCCCTCTGTATTCGTCAACGAGTGCAGGTTCATAATCCAGACCTTCTATCGCAATTTTTGCGTTTTCTAAAGCGCCGTATGGCGCACTTTTGCAATTTCTTCTTTGGAACGCAGTTGGTTCAGCGCATCAATGGTAGCCTTAACCACGTTCACCTTATTGTTGCTTCCCAGCGACTTCGCCAAGACGTCACGATATCCCGCGACCTCAAGCACAGCACGCACACCACCGCCAGCAATAACGCCAGTACCGGGTGCCGCTGGCCGAAGCAGGACTTTCCCGCCACTAAATTCGCCCATCGCTTCGTGCGGGATTGTACGTTCGCGCATCGTCACAGGAAACATACTCTTACGAGCAATCTCTCCGCCCTTTTTGATGGCATCTGCAACTTCGTTTGCTTTACCAAAGCCATAGCCCATGAGGCCTTCGTGATTGCCAACTACCACAATGGCGCTAAAGCTGAATCGACGTCCACCCTTAACCACCTTTGAGCAGCGATTTACAAAGACAACCCGCTCTTCAATATCGGACTTAGGTCCCGAATTCTGGTCTCTAAAACTCACTTCTCCTCCTTCGTATTCCTAAGCCCAGCTTCTATAGCAGCATCAACAATCGCCTTTACACGGCCGTGAAAACGGAACCCACCCCGGTCTACAACAAACTGAGAAAGTCCCTTCTCCTTTGCCGCTTCTCCAGCGCGCTTGCCAATCTCTACAGCCGTAGCAAGATTATTGCCTGACGCTTTCACAGAGCTCGCTGAAACCAGTGTGCATCCCGCGTCATCATCTATGAGTTGCACATACATGTGCTTATTGGAAACCATAACCGCCATGCGCGGACAAGCGGCCGTGCCGCTAATCTTCTTGCGAATGCGCTGGTGCCGACTGGCACGGTAATCTTTTCGTGTCTTCGCTTTCATGCTTCGTCCTTGCTCGTCCCATTCTCCAAAATCAAAACACCCTACTAGGCGACGGTCTTACCCTCTTTACGCCGGACTTTCTCGCCCTTGTACCGAACACCCTTGCCCTTATAGGGTTCGGCCGGGAAGAAGGAACGAATGCGCGAGGCGACCTCGCCCACCTGCTGCTTATCAACACTTGAAACCACAACCGCCGTATTGTTGTTCACAACAACGTCAACGGTGTCTGGAACTGTATATTCAATTGGAGAAGCAAAACCAAGAGAGAGACTCAAAGTCTTACCCGATAGGGCTGCTTTGAAACCAACACCTTGAATCTCCAACTCCTTCGAATAGCCATTACTGACACCCTCAATCATATTGGATATCAGACTACGGGCCAAACCGTGGAAAGCCTTACGACTATCATCACAACGGGCTACGGAAATCTGACTTCCTTCAACAGCAGCACTGATTCCCTCAGGCAAATCCAATGCGAGCTCCCCTTTTCCACCCTTGGTGGTAACATGGGAACCCTCAACGGAAACCGTTACCCCTGCGGGCACGTCAATGGGCATTTCTCCAATTCTCGACATGACTCAATTTCTCCAATCACCAGATGGTGCAAAGCACTTCACCACCGACGTGCTTTTCTCTAGCCTCTTTGCCGGACAGAATTCCCGAGGAGGTACTCAAAATGGCAACCCCCAGTCCCCCGAGGACACGCGGCACATCCGCAGCTCCACAATACTTGCGCAACCCAGACTTGCTATAGCGCTGCAACCCCCGGATAGAAGGCTCACTGCCCATATACTTCAAATAAACCGTAAGCGTCTTCTTCAGACCGCCCTCTACAACAAAGTCACGAACAAAACCTTCCGATTTCATCACGCGTGCAATCTCACCTTTCATTCGGGAATGAGGCATCGACACCGTCTTGTGTCCTACCGCTACCGCATTCCGAATGCAGGTCAACATATCCGCCAAAGGATCCGCCAAACTCATCTCAGCTCCTCGTTACCAACTGGCCTTTGTGACACCCGGGATCTGTCCCGATGATGCCAATTCTCTGAAACAGATGCGACAAAGTTGGAATCGCCGCATAAATGCTCGCGGTCGTCCACAACGCCGGCAACGGTGATACGCACGGACCTGAAACTTCGGGGCCCGAGCCGCCTTCGCAATAAGTGATGTCTTAGCCAATGACTTTCCTCCGTTAATTATTTGCGAACGGCATGCCCATTAAGCTCAAAAGCTCCCGGGAGTCGTTGGCATTCTTTGCCGTCGTTACGATCGTGATATTCATGCCCTGTACCGCACCCGTGTGGTTCGGGTCAATCTCAGGAAAAATCATCTGCTCTTTAAGACCCAGCGTATAATTCCCCTGACCATCAAACCCCGTAGCAGAAACCCCCCGGAAGTCGCGAATACGCGGCAGAGCCGCATTGATCAGCCGATCCAAAAAGTCATACATACGCTTGTGCCGTAAGGTCACCTTTGCCCCAATACTCATGCCCTCACGCAACTTGAAGTTGGAGATACTCTTACGCGCTTTAGTCACTAACGCCAGCTGTCCCGTAATCGCGGCCAACTCCTCTGTCACCTGCTTCAAGGTGTCCTTATCCGCACAACCCATACCCATATTCACGACAACTTTCGTCACGCGGGGTACTGTCAAACCATTCGTAAGCGCCAGTTTCTCCTTCAGCGCTGGTACGACTTCATCTCTATATTTCTCTATCATCGTCGACATTGCAGCCCTCAGTTATCGGTCAAAGACGTGACTGGACGCCTTGCTCTTGCGAAGCGGTTTATCGCCATCTTTGGCGCGACTGATCCGAACGCCCTTCTTGGCTTCAGGATCATATGGCATCAAATTCGACAGCGCAATCGGCGCCTCCCGATCAATGATACCGCCCTGCGGATTGTCCTGGGAGCGACGCACCGTTTTCTTCTTCAGATTTATGCCCTCGACGATGGCACGGCTCTTTTCGCCATCCACGAAAAGCACCTTGCCTGTTTTTCCGGCATTCACCCCGGAGATTGCGACGACATTATCGCCCTTTTTGATTCTTTTGATACTCACCTAGAACCCTCACCCGTTGAATGCCTACAACACCTCTGGTGCCAAGGACACAATCTTCATATAGTTCTTCTCACGCAATTCCCGCGCCACCGGCCCAAAAATGCGTGAGCCCATTGGATTTTGATTAGCATCAATCAAAACCACTGCATTATTGTCAAAACGTAAAGTTGATCCATCGGGTCGCTGAAGCGGATGCTTGGTTCGAACAATCAGTGCTGTGTGAACCTGCCCCTTCTTGACGGCGCAGTTAGGCTGCGCTTCTTGGATCGCGACCTTGATGAGATCGCCGACATAGGCATAGCGCTTGCGCTGCCCCAGAACCCGAAAACATTTCACACGCTTTGCGCCTGTATTGTCTGCGACCATTAATACCGCTTCTTCGGCTATCATCTCATACCCTCTATCACACGCCTAAGCGCGCTTTTCCTCAATTTTTACAAGGCGCCACCGCTTCAGCTTGCTCATTGGACGAGCCTCACTTATCACGACGTTGTCCCCTACAGTCGCCTGATTTTCCTCATCATGCGCATGAAACTTATTCACTTGACGTACGATCTTTCCATAACGTGGATGCGGCTTGCGCGTTTCCACCTGGACGATGATCGACTTGTCTCCGCTACGGCTCACAACAGAGCCGCTTCGTGTCTTGCGATTCCCGCGCTTCTTTGTACCGAGTTCAACCATGGTTCTTCGCGCCTTCCCGTTCAAGTTCTCTTAGTACCGTCTTGATCCGTGCCACATCACGCCGAAGCGAACGCGCTTTCAGCGGTTGCTCCGCGCCATCTCCCGTATCCACACGAACCTGCAGGTTGAATAGCGCCTGACGCGTCTCATCGTAAGTCTCGCGTAACTCGTCGGCGGTCTTTTCTCTTAACTGCGTTGCTTTCATCGTCTTATCCCGTCTATTCCTAAGCTACTGCTTTTAGCCCTCGCCCCGCTTCACAAGGCGGGTTCGAACACCCAGCTTGGCATCTGCCAAACGTAGCGCTGAACGAGCCACATCCTCAGGGACACCAGCCACCTCAAAAAGCACACGCCCCGGCTTGACAACAGCTACCCAATACTCTGGGTTTCCCTTGCCCTTACCCATACGAACTTCAATGGGTTTCTGCGTAATGGGTTTGTCAGGGAAAATGCGAATCCAGAGCTTGCCCTTACGTTTCATATGACGATTAATCGCCACACGACAGGACTCAATCTGCGTAGCCTTAATCCAGCCACGCCCCATGCTCTTCAAGCCGAACTCCCCAAATGAAACCACGGTTCCACTCTTGGCAGAGCCCTTGCGCTTACCCTTCATCACCTTGCGGTGCTTGACTCTCTTAGGCATGAGTGGCATTGCGTTTCGCTCCCCTCTGACCCGCTTCTGGATCCTCGTCCTTCTTACACACCCATACCTTGATGCCAATCAACCCTGCAGTCGTCTTGGCTTCTGTAAATCCGTATTCAATGTTTGCGCGTAGCGTATGCAACGGAATCCGGCCCTCTTTGTACCACTCCGTACGGGCAAGTTCAGAGCCTCCCAAACGACCAGCAGCACGAATCTTGATTCCCTCAACCCCCAAATCCATAGCCATCTTCATTGCACGCTTCATCGCACGCCGGAACGACACACGTCGCACCATCTGCATGGCGATGTTCTCGGCAACAAGTTGTGCATTGGCATCAGGGTCTCGGATTTCCTTAATCTCGATATAAATTTCCTTGCCCGTTTTCTTTGCAATCTGCGCACGAATCCGCTCAATGTCCTGGCCCTTTCGTCCAATGACAATCCCAGGACGCGCCGTGTGAATGCTGATACGCACCCGATTCGCATAGCGCTCGATATCCACCCGCGCCACTGCAGCACTCTCGAGTCGTGTCTTGATAAGATCACGAATATCAAGGTCTTCATTCAGCATCGTGCCGAAATTCTTCTTGCCTGAGAACCATCGTGACCGCCAATCTTTATTGACAGCTACTCTCAGTCCAATTGGATTTACTTTTTGTCCCAAAGCTGGATCCTCCTAAAAGCCTAGCAGCGTGAAAAGCCTGCTTATGTACATGTTTACTTCGCGTCCGTCAAAACAATCTTGATGTGACATGTCTTTTTTACGATATGTCTCACCATACCACGGGCCCGAGGCCAGTAGCGCTTCATTCGCTGTCCCTCGTCAATAACAGCACTCTTCACCCGCAAATCATCAACTGCAAGATCTGCATTACTCTCTGCATTCGCTATTGCAGACTTTAACGTCTTGCCAAGCTGAAATGCCGCTTTTCGCTCACTAATCGTTGTAATGCGCAACGCATCTGCCACCGACTTCCCCTGTATCTCACGCGCCAAATCACGCGCCTTTGTCGGGGACATCCGCACTCGCTTCGCTATCGCCTGAACTTCCATTTCAAATTCTCCCACCTCAACCCGAAATTTACTTCAGGGCAATAGTCTTATCGGTATGTGAGCCATGACGACGGAATGTACGCGTTGGTGCAAACTCCCCCAAACGATGCCCCACCATATTCTCGGTAATAAATACAGGAATGTGCTGTTTTCCGTTGTGTATGCCCATCGTGTGCCCAACAAATTCAGGCATAATCATTGAGCGACGCGACCAAGTTTTGATCGGACGACGGTCTCCTGAACGATTCATCCGCTCAATCTTCCTGAGCAAACTCGGTTCAACGTAAGGTCCCTTTTTAATGGAGCGTGACATAGATTACTTTCTCCGCTTAACAATGAACTTGTTTGAAGGCTTGCGTTTTCCGCGCGTCTTACCGCCCTTGGCCAATTGACCCCAAGGCGAGGTCGGATGTCCACCACCGGACGTACGGCCCTCACCACCACCCATTGGATGATCCACTGGATTCATGGCAACACCACGCACCGTTGGGCGAACTCCACGCCAGCGTTTGCGACCCGCCTTACCATCTTTAACTTTCGAATGCTCTGCATTACCCATCTGCCCCACCGAGGCCATGCAACGCACATGAAACAGGCGGATCTCACCAGATGGCAACTTCAGCTGGGCATACTTGCCCTCGCGTGCCATGAGCTGAGCACTACCCCCTGCCGAGCGGCACACTTTACCACCACGCCCAGGTTCAAGCTCAATGTTATGGATATACATGCCTAGAGGAATGTTTGCCAGCGGCAAGGCATTTCCCACAATCGCCTCAGCATCGGATCCCGATACCACCTCAGAGCCCACCTTCAATTTCGAAGGAGCTAGAATGTATCGCTTCTCGCCATCCACATAATGCAATAAGGCAATGTTCGCAGAGCGATTCGGATCGTACTCAATCGTCGCCACTTTAGCAGGAATACCTACCTTGTCGCGTCTAAAGTCGATCTGACGATATTTCCGTTTGTGACCGCCACCATGGTGGCGAACAGTGATGCGTCCCGCTGAGTTGCGTCCGGCCCGTTTCTTGGTCGCCTTCGTCAACGAACGCTCAGGCTTCGTTTCGGTAATCTCGTCGAACGCCGAGACGGTTGTAAACCGCATGCTCGGAGTCGTCGGATTGTATTTTTTCAGTGCCATCGTTCTTCTTCCCTATCAGCGCGTAGCACGCGTTACGTCATATCAATGCGATTGCCATCAGCAAGCGTCACCACTGCACGCTTCCAATCAGAGCGCTTGCCATACTTTGCCGTACGCTGGCGCTTCTTCTTGCCTATATAGTTCATCGTGTTGACTTGCGTCACTTTCACGTCAAATAGCGACTCCACAGCACGCTTGATCTCTACCTTGTTCGAGCTGGGGGTCACTTCGAAGATGTACTTGTTCGCCTCAGCGAGCAAAGTACCCTTCTCGGTAACTTGAATCTTCTTGATGATCGAACGGGAATCTTTCATCACTTCTCCAAACGCGTCTTGAGTTGGTCCATACCGGCGCTATTAACAACAACGGTTGGATACCGCAACAATTGGTATACGTTGACATCTGCGGCCCGCACGACCTCAATACGAGGAAAATTACGCGAGGCCAAAGCCAAATTCGAGTCGATCTGATCAACAATCAAAAGCAGCGGAGCTTTCACACCCATCGCTTCAATCATTGATGCAAACACCTTTGTCTTGGCGGCTTCCAGAGCAATCTGCTCTACCACCCGGATCTCACCATCGTTGAGTTTCTCACTCAACGCACGACGAAAAGCTAATTTCGCCACTTTTTTGTTTATCTTGGAACCGTAGTAGCGAGGACGTGGGCCGAATGCCGTTGCACCACCACGCCACACGGGAGACTGACGGTAACCGGCACGTGCACGGCCTGTTCCCTTCTGCTTCCATGGCTTGGCTCCCGTGCCAGCAACTTCCCCCTTCGTGAGTGTACATGCCGTGCCTGCACGACGGGCATTTTGCATCGCCACGACAACATCGTGAACGGCCTGCGTACCCTTCTCAAGCTCCAGCAGCTCCATTGGCAACGCATAGTCACCAACCTCACCACCACTCATATCAAATATCTTCACATTACTCATGAGGAGCGCTCCGTCTTCTTCAACGCTTTCTTCACCAGAACCAGACCACCATTCGGGCCTGGAACCGCGCCTTGAACAATCAATAAGTTATCGTCTCCGCGAACATCCAGAAGCTTCAAATTCTGCTGCGTGACACGCGTATTGCCCATGTGACCCGGCATCCGCTGCCCTTTGGCAACGCGCCCTGGATAGGCACACTGGCCGATGGATCCTGGACGACGACGCGAATGTCCACCATGCGTCATGCGGCCACCACCCATATTGTAACGCTTCACGACGCCCTGAAAACCGCGGCCTTTAGAGTTACCCACTACGTCCACATAAGAGGCACCTTCAAACATCGCTGCCGTAACCGTCTCCCCAACGGCAGTCGCGTCGCTTGCCTCACACAAGAACTCGCGCTGAATGCGGTATGTATCTACACCCGCTTTCTTGAATACACCCACTTCGGATTTCCGAAGACGGGACTCACGCTGTGGATCAAAGGCCAATTTGAGAGCCTCATATCCATCCGCAGCCGTTGTCTTACGCTGTACAACAACGCACGGGCCTGCTGCAATAACCGTCACCGCTACCCGGCGACCGTCTGCATCAAAGACCTGCGTCATTCCTAGCTTTTTTCCAATCAGTCCGTTCATGGTACCTTCACTCAGATCTTGATCGTTATGTCCACACCCGCCGGCAGGTTTAACTTCTTCAGTTCATCCACCGTCTTTGCCGTCGGCTCTATAATATCGAGGAGTCGCTTATGCGTACGCATCTCAAACTGCTCCATCGACTTCTTATCAACAAAAGGACTCCGGTTTACCGTGAACCGCTCAATTCGCGTCGGTAACGGCGTCGGGCCAGCGACTTGCGCCCCTGTCCCGCGTGCTGTGTCTATAATGTCAAGGACTGCTTGATCCAAAACACTATGATCATAAGCCTGCAAACGAATTCTTATGCGCTGACCATCCATTCGAGTATCACCTGTTAAGTAGCTCGTTCTTTAATTGCGCCGGGGCAATTTCAAACTGCTCCGGCTCCATCGTGTAATTGGCCCGTCCACGCGTCAATGACCGGATCGCAGTTGAATAGCCAAACATCTCGGCAAGCGGAACCGCCGCATGCACAACTTGTAAGACTCCACGATTTGTCATATTCCGTACCTTACCACGTCGACTGTTAATGTCCCTGAGGACATCACCCATATGTTCGGCCGGAGTCACTATCTCCAACGCCATAATCGGCTCAAGGAATTCCGGGCAAGCCTTTGATACCGCCTCTCGAAACGCCAATGTTGCCGCTGTCCTAAATGCGACTTCCGTTGAGTACTCAGGGGCTACCCTCGCATCGACTACCCGCACGGCTATATCCGTTACCGCGTAGCGACTTAAAACTCCCGTCGTCGCTCCATCTCTCAGACCGTCCTCAACACTCTCCCTGAATTTTTCAGGTAACGTGCTTTTGGAAAGCTCAAACGTTATTTCATTTCCAGAACCTCGATCCCGAGGTTCAACTTCAAGAACCAAATTTGCATAATGCCGTTGACCGCCTAAATCACGATCAAACTCATGGGAAGCTTTTCCCGCTCGCGTCACCGTCTCGTGGTAGGCCACCATTGGCTTACCCGTGTTTGCGGCAACCTTGAACTCCCGCAATATCCTATCTTTCAAAATCTCTAAGTGAAGCTCCCCCATTCCACTCATAACGGTCTGTCCCGTCTCAGGGTTGCTTCGAATCACACAGGAGGGGTCTTCCCCAGCGAGTGTGGCCAGTGCATCCACTAGCTTATCCCGATCTGCACGCGTCCTTGGCTCAATCGCCATGAACATTACCGGTTCAGGGAATCGAATTCCCGCCAGCAACACGGGCGCATTCTCTACGCACAACGTATCGCCTGTTGTTGCCTCCCTCAGTCCTGAAACCGCACCAATCTCTCCGGAATAAAGCACATCAATCTCTACGCGCTCGTCAGCATGCAACTGCATCAGACTCATGATCCGCTCACGCTTCCGGGTTCGCGGATTGAAAATGTTCTGTCCCTTCTTGATCTGCCCAGAGTAAACACGAACAAACGCGATACGTCCAAGGTAAGGATCTGTCATCAGTTTGAAGGCCAGCGCACTGGCGGGTCCAAAATCATCCGGTTCACGGATAACGGCCTCTTCCGTCTTGGGGTTAACACCCTCAATTGGAGGCACATCTAATGGGGATGGAAGGTACGCCACAATGGCGTCTAGAAGCGGCTGCACCCCTTTGTTTTTTAGCGAGGAGCCACACAAAACAGGGGTCATCTCGTTAGCAGCGACGACACGCCTGATGCCTGCTTTAAGGACATCTACAGACACGTCGCCCTGTTCGAGAAAGGCTTCAAGGACGATTTCGTCCCTCTCAGCAACCTTTTCAACAAGTTCTGCCCTCGCAGACTCAGCTGCAATGGACACGGATTCGGGTATATCACCATGGGTTAGCTTTGCACCATAGCCTTCTTCGTCAAACAGGATTGATTTCATCTCAATCAGGTCAACTAGGCCCACATAGGTTTCCTCGGCACCAATTGGAATTTGAATCGGAACCGCATTTGCGCCAAGGCGCTCGCGCATTTCCAACACTACTGTGTCGAAACTTGCACCCATGCGATCCATCTTATTCACAAAGGCTAACCGGGGAACATGGTAACGATCTGCTTGATGCCAGACCGTTTCCGACTGGGGTTGCACCCCACCTACTCCACAAAAGACGCCAACCGCTGCATCCAACACACGTAGCGACCGCTCCACTTCGACCGTAAAGTCCACATGGCCAGGCGTGTCGATAATGTTGATCTGGTGGTCATCCCAGAAGCAGGTGGTTGCAGCACTTGTTATAGTGATGCCCCTCTCCTTCTCCTGCGCCATCCAGTCCATTACCGTGTTGCCTTCGTGGACCTCTCCAATCTTATGAACGCGACCGGCATAGAAGAGCATTCGCTCTGTTGTTGTCGTCTTTCCGGCGTCTATGTGAGCTATAATCCCAATGTTCCGTACTTGAGATAACGCATGACCACGATCTGGAGCCTCCCGGCATTTGTTTCCAGACCCCTTGGTTTTTGCGTTACTGCCCAAGACGGCACCCACACTTGTTTCTCGATGTCAAAGAACACAAACTACTACCACGCATAGTGGGCAAAAGCCTTATTGGCCTGAGCCATCTTATGCGTATCTTCTCGCTTCTTAATGCAGGCACCCTGATTATTATAGGCGTCTAGCAACTCTACCGCAATGGCCTGCTCCATAGCCATACCACGACGGGCAGAGGAATACTGCACCAGCCAACGCAATGCCAGCGCAAGCTGACGACGCGTACTGATTTCCACGGGTACCTGGTAAGTGGCACCACCAACGCGGCGAGACTTAACCTCAACCCGTGGTTTAATATTATCAACGGCGCGAATCAACACTCCCAGAGGATCCTGTTCGGACTTCTCCTGAATCTTGTTCATCGCTCCATAAATGATCTTTTCAGCAGTGGACTTTTTCCCAGCGCGCATGACGTAGTTGATCACCCGCGCAACCAACTCACTGTTATACTTCGGATCCGGTAATACCGTCCGCCGCTCAGCTTTGCGTCTGCGTGCCATAAAGTAATTCCTTGCTCAGCGGAGTCTAAGACTTCGCTTTCTTCTTTACACCATACTTCGAACGACCGCGATTGCGTCCGTCCACCCCGAGACTGTCAAGTGCTCCGCGTACAACATGGTACCGAACACCAGGCAAATCCTTAACTCGCCCACCACGCACCAAAACCACACTGTGCTCTTGGAGATTGTGACCTTCGCCACCAATATAGGCGCTAACCTCAAAACCGGATGTCAGACGAACACGTGCAACTTTACGTAACGCTGAGTTCGGCTTCTTCGGTGTCTGAGTCTTTACTTGAAGACAAACACCACGTTTTTGAGGGCAACCCACAAGCGCAGGTGCTTTGCTCTTCTTCTTGATCTGCTTGCGGCCTTTTCTGACCAACTGATTAATTGTAGGCATTCTACCTGTCCTTGTTTTGGCAAACGAAGCTCGGAATGTACCAAAGCTATAACCCTAGTTACAAGCCTTTATCCCATAATTGTTCAAACTTTCTTTCTGCCTCTTCAATGTCAACCAAATCCTCTTCGGCAATGGGATCTACCAGCGGCACAAGCTTGATGTTGTGATGCAGATGGAAACCGGTACCGCCAGGAATCAGGTGGCCCATTATAACATTCTCTTTGAACCCACGAAGCTTGTCGATTCGGCCTAGCGTGGCGGCATCCGTCAGTACACGAGTTGTGTCCTGGAAGGAAGCTGCCGAAATGAAACTCTCTGTTTCCAAAGATGCCTTCGTGATGCCAAGCAATGATGGCGACGCTTCAGCCGGCCGTTTTCCTTCTTCAATGGCGGCTTCATTGATCTCAAGAAAACGCTGACGTGAGACTTGTTCACCCCAAAGCAATTCAGTGTCGCCCGGATTCGTGATCTTAACCTTACGCAACATCTGGCGTACAATACACTCGATGTGCTTATCGTTAATCTCCACGCCCTGTAGACGATAGACCTGCTGTACTTCGTTCACGAGGTACTCCTGAAGCTCCTGCGGTCCGCAGACTTCAAGAATCTCCTGAGGTACGATCGGACCTTCCGTAAGCTGCTGCCCCTTCTTGACACGATCCCCCTTGAAGACCACAATGTGCTTACCCATCGGTATGAGATGCTCTTCGGTGTCTCCCGTAATCTCATCACTAATAATCAGACAGCGACGGCCACGTTGATTCTCTCCAAAATCGACGAGGCCTTCGATCTTCGCAATTTCTGCAGCATCCTTCGGTTGACGTGCTTCAAATAGCTCTGCAACACGCGGCAAACCACCCGTGATGTCCTTAGTCTTGGACTCTTTGCGCGGCGTCTTAGCCAAAAGCTCACCCGCTGTAACGGAATCACCCGCTTTCACAACCACGTGAGCACCCGCCGGAATACTGTAGAACCCAAGAACCTCGCCACTCTCATGCTCAATAATGATCTGAGGATGCAGATTCTCTTTGCTGTCCAGAATAACCGTTCCACTCATGCCCGTGGCTTCATCCAATTCCATCTTCACCGAGACATTCTCGACAAAGTCATGAAAGCGAACCTTACCAGCCTGTTCGGCCAATACCGGCACACTGTACGGATCCCACTTGGCCAGACAGGTTCCCTTCTTGAGTGAGCCACCATCCTCAACCAAGACAACAGCACCCATGGCAAGCGTATAGCGTTCAACTTCATGCCCTGATGCATTGTGTACGCTAATCACACCATTCTTGTTCAGCACAACATTATCACCCTCGGTGTTCTGCACCACGCGCAATTCATGATAACGCACCGACCCCTTGTGCTTCACGATAATCTCAGGCTGCTTGAACACAGAACTCGCAGTGCCACCAATATGGAACGTACGCATGGTGAGCTGGGTTCCAGGTTCGCCAATCGACTGTGCCGCAATAATGCCCACTGCCGTCCCCACCTCGGCCGCATTGCCCGTGGCCAAATCACGCCCATAGCAGCGTGCACAAAGACCACGACGGCTCTCACAGGTCAGCACGCTGCGAATACGAACGCGCTCAACACCAGAAGACATAATTAGAGCGGCCTTCTCCTCGTCGATCTCATCGTTCATCTTACAGATCACTTTTCCAGTAGTGGGATCTATGATATCGGTCAGAGCTGTACGCCCCAAAACTCGAGTATCCAAACCAACGAGTTCTTCATCACCTTCTGTAATCGCTTTGATCTCAATACCGTTAACCGTATTGCAATCCTGCTCAACAACGATGACATCCTGTGCCACATCAACAAGCTTTCGCGTCAGGTAACCCGCATCAGCGGTTTTCAACGCCGTATCTGCCAATCCCTTACGGGCACCGTGTGTACTAATAAAATATTCAAGAACACTCAGGCCTTCACGGAAATTGGACGTAATCGGACGTTCAATAATCTCACCAGACGGCTTCGCCATCAAACCACGCATGCCGGCAAGCTGACGAATCTGTTGACGACTACCACGCGCCTTAGAATCAACCATCATGAAGACAGGGTTGGTCTCATCACTACCCTTATTTTCCTCAATGGCCGTATACATTGCGTTCGAAATCTCTTCCGTAGCATGCGTCCAGATATCGACGATCTTGTTGTAGCGCTCGCCATCCGTAATCACACCCTTGCGGTACTGGGCATCTACCTCGGCAACCTGCTTACGGGAACCAGCAAGAATTTCTGGTTTCTCCGGTGGAATGATCATGTCAACCATACCAATTGAGACTCCCGCCAGTGTTGCGTGCTCGAACCCCGTTTCCTTCAATGCATCTAGCGCTATTACAGTTGCTGCATGTCCAGCACGCTTATGGCAATGCCAAATCAACGAACCCAGAACACCCTTGTCAACGGGCTTATTTACAAAGCCAATTTCCTCAGGCCAGACCTCATTGAAGAACACACGACCCACAGTAGTCTCAATAACACGTGTTTCGGAATCACCAAAGGCCGTATCTTTACCAAAATCCGGGTTCCGCAGGCGAATCCGGTCATGAACGGTGACCGCACCCTCAACATGTGCCAATAGCACTTCGTTGTTATTCACGAAAATCGGAAGATGCTCAAGCGCATCAGGATCATGTCCGGGGCGGAATTTACGCATCTTGTCCGCTTGCGACAGCGTCGTCATATAATAAATGCCTAACGCAATATCCTGCGTCGGTGTCATTACCGACTTTCCACTTGAGGGTGAGAAGATACTGTTGGTTGACATCATCAACAAACGCGACTCAAGCTGCGCTTCAATTGAAAGCGGAACATGAACTGCCATCTGGTCACCATCGAAGTCAGCGTTAAAGGCTGTACACACCAGCGGATGCAGATGAATGGCTTCTCCCTCAACCAATTTCGGCTCAAACGATTGAACACTCAAGCGATGCAAGGTCGGAGCACGGTTAAGCATAACCGTCTTGTCTTGCGTAATCTCCTCGAGAATATCCCAGACTTCGTCAGACTGACGCTCAATCAATTTTTTGGCGCTGCGCACCGTATGCACAACACCCATCTCCTTAAGACGACGAATGATGAACGGCTCAAACAGCGTCAATGCCATCTTCTTGGGCAATCCACACTGGTTCAACTTCAACTCTGGCCCCACAACAATGACGGAACGACCGGAGTAATCCACTCGCTTTCCGAGTAGATTCTGACGGAAACGGCCACCCTTACCGCGAAGCATATCGCTCAAGGACTTCAGGGGACGATTTCCGGCGCCGGTCACAGGCCGTCCATGACGCCCGTTGTCAAAGACAGCGTCAACGGCTTCCTGTAGCATGCGCTTCTCATTGCGAATGATGACATCTGGCGTTTTAAGCTGCTGAAGGTTCTTCAAACGATTATTACGATTGATGACGCGACGATACAGATCGTTTAGATCCGATGTAGCAAAGCGACCACCCTCTAGAGGCACCAACGGACGCAAGTCCGGCGGAATCACAGGAAGCACGTCCAGAATCATCCACTCCGGCCGCGTTACGCTCGTGCGAAACCCCTCAGTAACTTTCATTCGCTTCGAAAGCTTCTTACGAGTCTGCTTGCTGCGCGTCTTCTCCATCGCCGCTTCGAGCTCAATCATCAACTCTTCAAGTTTAACGGCCGTGAGCAGATCGCGAATGCCTTCCGCTCCCATCTTGGCAGAGAATGAATCTCCGTACTTCTCCCGCGCTTCACGATACTCAAGTTCGTTCAGAAGTTGCTTCGCTTTAAGGGGTGTATCACCAGCATCCGTAACAATATAATCTTCATAGTACAACACCCGTTCAAGACTGCTTGCCGTGATATCCAGCATCAATCCAATGCGACTCGGGGTACACTTGAAGAACCATATGTGAGAGACCGGTACGGCCAATTCAATATGCCCCATGCGTTCGCGACGCACGCGGGATACCGTAACCTCAACACCACAACGATCACAAATCACACCCTTGTGCTTGATGCGCTTGTACTTTCCACAGCTACATTCCCAGTCCCGTGTCGGGCCAAAAATGCGCTCGCAGAACAATCCACCGCGCTCAGGCTTATAGGTTCGATAGTTGATCGTCTCAGGGTTCTTAACTTCACCACGGCTCCAGGAGCGGATCGTTTCCGGCGCCGCCAGCGTGATGCCAACAGAGTTGAATGTGCCGACCTCGCTCAAGCCACTTGTTTCTTTGCCTAGGATTGGATTCAAAGTATAGCCTCCCGGCTTCTAATAGGTTAAAGCAATCGGTCTTTTTTATCGCCTTCAATCAGAACATCAAGACACAGTCCACGCAATTCGTTGATAAGCACGCTAAAGGATTCCGGCATTCCAGCCTCAAGCGTGTTTGTCCCCTTAACGATGGACTCATAAATCTTCGTGCGACCCGCAACATCATCACTCTTGACTGTCAATAATTCCTGCAAGGCATAGGCGACACCATACGCTTCAAGCGCCCACACTTCCATCTCTCCGAGACGCTGCCCACCATACTGAGCTTTGCCTCCGAGCGGTTGCTGAGTCACAAGAGAGTAAGGGCCAACAGCACGAGCATGAATCTTGTCTGTGACGAGATGGTGCAACTTCAGAATGTAGATCTGCCCCACCACAATGCGCTGATCAAACGGTTCTCCCGTTCGACCATCATAAAGGACGGTCTTTCCATCGCGCTCCATTCCGGCCTGCTCCATCATGTCTTCAATATCGCGCTCCGCAATACCGTCGAACACAGGTGTTGCTGCATGAATTCCAAGAATCTTACAGGCGGCGCCAAGATGCGTTTCAAACACTTGACCCAGATTCATTCGTGAAGGAACACCCAGCGGATTCAAAAGAATGTCAACCGTCGAACCATCCGGCAAGAATGGCATATCACCATCCGGAACGAGTCGAGAAACAACACCCTTATTTCCGTGGCGACCGGCAAGCTTATCCCCTACCGAGAGCTTCTTTTTGGCTGCAACATAAACCCTTACCTGCTTGATAATGCCGGCATCAAGGTCATCTCCACTTTCCAAACGCTCAAGGGCTCGCTGACGCTCTTCATCAAGATCGACAAGTTTAGGTTTATACTCGCCAATAATCTCATCAATCTTGATCTGAATCGGACTGCTCTCAATCTGAATATGATCGCTTGCAGCTGCCAATTTTCGAAGGAGCGTTTTAGTGATCTTGCGATTTGCCGGGATAATAACTTCCCCCGCTTCCGCATCACGTACATCCAATGGGATTTTTTCTCCCAATAGAATGTTGCTCAGCGCTTCGGTCAGATCCTCGTGGAGTTCCTGCCGATTCGTCTTATGCTCCTCTTCTATAGCTTTCCGCTGTCGCTTACGCTCTGTCGGGGTAGCTTCGGCCCGCTTCGCCTCTTTGTGCGCCGTGACTTTCACGTCCATCACGATTCCGTAGGTACCACTTGGAACTGTCAGCGACGTATCACGGACTTCCGCAGCCTTCTCTCCGAAGATCGCTCGCAACAGGCGCTCTTCCGGCGCCAGCTCCGTCTCACTCTTCGGCGTAATCTTGCCAACCAGAATGTCACCAGGACGGACTTCCGCTCCTGGACGAATCACACCATCCGGTCCAAGGTTGCGAAGGGCTTCCTCTCCCACATTCGGAATGTCACGCGTGATCTCTTCCGGGCCAAGTTTTGTATCACGGGCACCCACTTCAAATTCCGAGATCTGGATGCTCGTGAACGTATCAGCACGCACTAAGCGTTCGCTGATAATAATAGCATCCTCGAAGTTGTAGCCAGCCCACGGCATAAACGCAACCTGCAGATTCTTACCAAGCGCGATCTCGCCCTGATCCGTAGCAGGTCCATCCGCAAGAGTCTCCCCAATCTTCACCTTTTGTCCAACGCGAACAATAGGCTTCTGGTTAATGCAGGTTCCTGCATTTGATCGACGAAATTTTTCCAGAACATACTCGCAATACGTGTCAGCACCGGACCGCTTGGTTGGCATCTTTCCATCTTTTGAGACAACGATCTTTTTGGCCGTAACATACGCCACAACACCATCGCTCTTAGAAACCACCATGACACGCGAATCGCGTGCAGCACGTCCTTCGAGGCCCGTAGCAACAAATGGACGCTCGGAACGTAGCAGAGGCACCCCCTGGCGCATCATGTTCGCACCCATCAAAGCACGGTTAGCATCATCATGCTCCAAGAATGGAATCATTCCGGCAGCGATACTAATCACCTGCTTCGGAGAAACATCCATGTAGTTAATCTCTGTCCCCGGGACTTCCAGAAAATCGCCACGATGCCGCACAGATACCAGAGGATTTACAAAATCACCATTATCCGCCAAAGGCGCATTTGCCTGAGCAATCACGTACCGCTCTTCTTTATCTGCAGATAGGAACTCGACCTCATCGGTGACTCGGCCGTTCTTCACCTTGCGGTAAGGACTTTCAATGAAACCAAAATCATTAACACGGGCATAGATACTCAACGATGAGATCAAACCAATGTTTGGTCCTTCAGGAGTCTCGATCGGACAGATGCGACCATAGTGACTGCTGTGCACGTCTCGTACCTCGAACCCGGCACGCTCACGACTCAAACCACCTGGTCCTAACGCGCTGAGACGACGCTTATGCGCCAGCTCAGACAGAGGGTTCGTCTGATCCATGAATTGGCTCAACTGACTGCGCCCAAAGAAATCCTGAACAACAGCCGATAGCGATTTGGAATTGACCAAACGCTGTGGCGTCAAAACACCCGTTGAGGGATCAAACAGTGTCATACGTTCGCGGATAAGACGCTCAGTACGCGCCAGCCCAACACGACACTGATTCTCCATCAGCTCCCCAACGGTACGAACACGGCGGCTTCCGAGATGGTCAATATCATCAACATTCTCGGCACCACGACGGACATTGATCAAATGCCGTAAGGCTTCAATCACATCCCGCTCGTCTAGAACACGCATCTCATTGTCAATCTCTCCGTCCAATCCCAGCTTCTGGTTGATCTTGTAACGGCCCACACGACCGAGATCGTAACGGCGCGGATCAAAGAACAAACGGCGGAGCAGTTGACGAGCATTGGATGGCGTCGCAGGATCACCAGGACGCAGTTTGTGATAAATATCCTTCAGAGCGTCATCAGAAGACCGGGTCGGATCCGCCTTAAGGCTCTGGAGAAGAACACCCTCATCCCAAGAAACATCAACAATGTTAACACTCTTGACCCCAGCCGCCTTGATCTGTGTCACGGCAGCATCCGTAACCGGCTCATATTTGCGGGCAAGAATCGTTTTCGAGTCGAGATCAATGATGTCGTCTTTGAAGACTTTGGAAATGTAATCGGACTCGTCCAACGACGCCGTGAGCTTCAGCTCAGCAAAGTCATAATAGAGACCTAACACTTCCTCGTCGGATCCGTATCCAAGAGCGCGCAGGAACGTCGTCGCCAGAAACTTACGACGACGGCGTTTGCGATCCATATAGATCCAGATCAAGTCCGAGGTGTCGAACTGGATTTCAATCCACGAACCCCGATCCGGGATGATACGCATGGAGTACAGCGTAGCCCCATTGGCATGGGTTGATTTCTCTGAACAAATTCCAGGCGAACGATGTAGCTGACTCACGACAACGCGCTCAGCCCCATTCACCACAAATGCACCCGTATCGGTCATCAATGGCACTTCACCCATATAAACCACATCTTCTGTGACGTGATCTCCATCTTTAAGACGGAAGGTTACATGCAACGGAGCAGCAAAAGTCTGCCCCTCATAGACACTCTCTACTGGGTCCAACTTCGGATCCGAGAGCTCATACTTTACAAAGTCCAGGATGTAACGACCATCGTAACTTTCGATAGGAAATACCTCGCGAAAGACGCTCTCTAATCCCTGAGCCTTACGTTTGTCCGATAATAGATCGCGCTGCAAAAAGTCGCAATACGACCGTGTCTGCACGTCAATCAAATCTGGCGGATCAATGATTTCCCGCAGTTTTCCGAAATTTATTCTTTCGACCACCAAGGCACCTCGCTGTTAGATCAAAAACGACTTGAAGAAAACGGTGAATAGCAAAACCGTTGCTACTTCACTTCGACCGTAGCACCGGCCGCTTCAAGTTTGCCCTTGATCTCTTCAGCTTCGTCCTTGGAAACGCCCTCTTTAACAGCCTTCGGAGCAGCTTCAACCAAGTCCTTCGAGTCCTTCAAACCCAAACCGGTGATCGCTCGCACTTCCTTGATGACTCCGATCTTCTTAGCACCCATCTCTGTGAGGATTACGTCAAACTCAGTTTTCTCTTCAACAGCACCACCACCATCGACGGGGGCAGCCGCAGCAGCTGCCATTGGTGCAGCAGCCGTCACGCCCAGACGATCTTCAAGCGCCTTGACGAGCTGTGAGAGTTCCAGAACGCTGATGCCCTCGATCCAATCAATGAATTCGGCCATCTTACCTTCAACAACTTGTGCTTCTTTGACCTCTTCAGTCATAACTCATTTCTCCTTTTTCACGCAGTCCGTTACGCAGCGCTATTCTTCTTTTCTTCAATTGATTTCAATACATACAACACGCTCAACACCTTCGCATTCATAACGCCAACCAGTGACGTCATTGGTGCCTGAACCGTACCAACAAACTGACTCAGCAATACGTCGCGCGGTGGAATCTTTGCCATCGCCTCAACGTCGTTTGCCGACAGAGTCTGTTCATTTAGGATTCCGCCCTTCAGGACAGGAAGCCCATTAATTTTCGCATATTTTGTGAGAACTTTGGCCGTCGCAGAGGGATCGCCTTTTCCTGTAATCAGGCCGGTCGGTCCTTGAAGGTCGTTGGCAAGCGCCTTGCGGCGATCATCACCCATAGCGATTCCAATGAAGCTGTTCTTCAGCACGTGCATCTCGGAGTCAGTCTCCGCGAGCGCCTGCCGAATCTCGGCAAACTGCTTAACATTCATCCCTCGATAGTCCGCAAGAAATGCGTACTCCGCGGCATCAAGTGCAGCCTTTGCCTCACGCACAATAGATTCTTTTTCCAGTCTCATCGTATTCTACCCCGCAAGCTGATCCCTGACATTTACCCGAAGTCCAACCCCCATCGTGGATGTCAGGCTGCAATTCTTGATATACGTACCCTTGGCCCCAGCCGGCTTTGCCGCCTTGATGGCATCAATGATCGTATTGAGATTCTCCACAAGATGAGCTGCCTCGAAGGAGAGCTTACCTGCGGGTGTGTTAATGTTGCCATTGCGATCCATGCGGAATTCAACCCGCCCGGCCTTGGCTGCCTTAACCGCCTGTACCGTATCATCTGTTACCGTTCCCGTTTTGGGATTCGGCATCAGCCCTCGCGGCCCTAGAACACGACCCAGTTTGCGCACCTCTTTCATCGCTTCCGGCGTTGATATCGCAACGTCAAAATCGGTAAAACCGCCTTTGACCTTCTCAATCATGTCCTCGTTGCCAACAAAATCGGCCCCCGCTTCCAGAGCCGCATCTGCAGCTGCACCCGAAGCAAATACAAGTACCCGCACCGCTCGCCCCGAGCCATGCGGTAACCCGCACGTTCCGCGAACTGAATTATCAGACTTTCCTGCGTCCAACCCCATCTTCATGGAAAGTTCGACGGTCTCGTCAAACTTTGCCACCGGGTTAGCCTTAAGAAAATCCACTGCGGCCTCAATTGACAGCACCTCAGTCGGTGCTTGCGCCTTGATGCCCGCGTATGTCTTTCCGTGTTTCGGCATATGGTATTGGTTCCCCTCTGTGATGACCTGCCCGCATTCGCAAGCAACTCGGTCTTCGCTCTCTCCCTATCATCCGCACTCACGGAGACGGCTCAAAAGCTCCCGTTTAACAGATCCTTTAATCTACAACGTCGATGCCCATACTACGGGCGGTTCCGGCAATGATTTTGATTCCCGCTTCTTCGTCGTTGGCATTGATGTCTGCCATCTTGAGCCGTACGATTTCAAGCAGCTGATCCCGCGTCACAGTCCCCACCTTTTCCAAGTTGGGCACGCCAGATCCTTTTGCCAACCCCACGGCACGTTTAAGCAGCGACGCAGCGGGTGGACTTTTTGTTATAAAGCTAAATGAACGATCTGCGTAGACACTGATGACTACCGGAATAACCAACCCTGCCTTATCCGCATCCTGAGTCTGTGCGTTGAACGCCTTGCAGAACTCCATGATGTTGACACCATGCTGTCCAAGCGCCGGACCAACCGGTGGTGCAGGATTCGCCTTACCTGCAGGAATCTGCAGCTTAATTTCACCGATGACTTTCTTGGCCATCTTGTCCTCACTCTCTATATGCGTTTAATGACGTTCGGGCGGGGGGACTATTATCCCCATCTAGACGCGTTCCACTTGCCAGTACTCAAGCTCAACTGGAGCCGTTCGACCAAAAATAGCAACCGAAACCTTAAGTTTTCCACGATCGGGGTCAATTTCTTCAACACAACCATTGAAGTTGAGGAACGGTCCATCGTTGATCTTGATGGTTTCTCCAGGCTCGAAGGCCACCTTGGGCGCTACCTTCTCCTGCTTCTCCTCAACTTGATTCAGAACAGAGTCAACTTCCTCAGGCAGTAGCGGAACCGGCCGTTCACCACCAACAAAGCCAATCACCCCACCGGTCTCCTTTATGAAGTGCCAGGAACGCTCAATCATCTCACGCTCAGGGCCATAAAGGGCAATATGCACAAGCACATATCCAGGAAAAAACTTTCGGGTTGTCGTGGAACGTACACCACGCTTCACTTCCGACACCTTCTCGGTGGGAATGATCACCTCATCAAGAAGATCTTCCATCTCCTCAATCTTGAGGCGCTTGTTAATGCTTTCCTGGACCTTGCCTTCCTGTCCCGTCAGCGTGTGAATCACAAACCATTGCTTGTCCATTGTATGCCTCACCCCTGCGGAACCAGCCACCGGAGCAAGGTGGCCAGAATTTTATCGCTAATACCTACAAAAACACCCAGCATGCAAACGGACACAATCACGATTACCGTGTGTGACACAAGCGTCTTTCGCTCCGGCCAGGAAGAACGTTTCATCTCAAGCACCACCTCATTGAGGAACGTCTTGAGTCGTGTGATTGTTGAATCCGTCTTCTGCTTCATGCCAGCGGACCTTTTTCTTATCCTCTAAACAAAACGTACCGGATGGGCCCACACACTCGGTGGTAAATACTCCCGGTTTCCGTGGCAGGCCAGGAGGGAATCGAACCCCCAACCCCCGGTTTTGGAGACCGGTGCTCTGCCAAATTGAGCTACTGGCCTATACTACAAATCGTTCAAATGAGTTCTACTTCGTCTCGCGGTGTATAGTGCGCTTACGCTCAAACGGACAGAACTTCTTCATTTCCAAACGCCCAGGCGTATTGGTCTTGTTCTTCTTCGTCATGTAATTTTTGCGTTTGCACTCAGTGCACGCCAATGTGACAAGTTCTCGTGCCATCTTTCCCCTGACTCACGCGAATCAACTTCGCCGCGCATGTTTGCGCGATAAAGTCGAAATCAACGGTTTATGGTGTCAATTCTCGACTACTTAAGAATCTTCGTTACCGTGCCAGCACCCACCGTGCGGCCACCTTCGCGGATAGCAAAACGCATCTTGTCTTCCAACGCAACGGGCTGGATCAATTTGACAAACATGCTGACACTGTCACCCGGCATCACCATCTCAACACCTTCAGGAAGCGTGATGTCGCCCGTTACATCCGTTGTGCGAATGTAGAACTGAGGACGGTAGCCCTTGAAAAATGGTGTGTGACGGCCACCCTCATCTTTGCTGAGAATGTAGACTTCGCAATCAAACTCCGTATGCGGTGTAATCGAACCGGGCTTGGCCAAAACTTGACCACGCTCCACGTCGTCTTTCTTTGTTCCACGAAGCAGAACACCAACATTATCACCCGCTTCACCCTGATCAAGCAACTTACGGAACATTTCCACGCCCGTTGCTGTCGTCGTGGCGGTATCATGGATACCCACGATTTCGACGGATTCACCCACTTTGATGATTCCACGCTCGATACGACCCGTAACCACGGTTCCACGTCCTTCAATCGAGAACACATCCTCAATCGGCATCAGGAATGCCTGATCTGTCACACGAACGGGCTCTGGAATGTAGGAATCAAGAGCATCCATCAGGTTCGTGATGCACTCACAGGCAGGATCATCAGCCGAGTTGGCATGCGTTGCCGAAAGAGCATCGCCACGAATGATCGGAATGTCGTCGCCTGGGAAGTCATACTTGGAAAGCAACTCACGGACCTCAAGCTCAACCAGCTCAAGCAACTCTTCGTCATCAACCAAATCAACCTTATTAAGGAAAACGACGATCGCAGGAACACCCACCTGACGAGCCAGTAAGATGTGCTCACGCGTCTGAGGCATCGGACCATCTGCAGCACTACATACCACAATCGCACCATCCATTTGAGCAGCACCCGTGATCATGTTCTTCACGTAGTCAGCATGTCCCGGACAGTCAACGTGCGCATAATGACGTGCGACCGTGCTGTACTCAACATGTGACGTTGCAATCGTCAGAATCTTTGTCGCGTCACGACGACCCTGAGATTCAGATGCCTTGGCAACTTCGTCGTAGGCGATGAATTCACTCAGCCCCTTAAGAGCCTGAACCTTGGTGATCGCCGCTGTCAGTGTCGTCTTGCCATGATCCACGTGCCCAATCGTTCCGACGTTCACGTGCGGCTTCGTTCTTTCGAACTTTTCCTTCGCCATGATGTTTCCTCCGTTGTCCTTGTTGCTGATTCAGTTACTATTCGTTGTCTATGTACGCTATCTCAAAAACTGGAGCCCATGAGCGGGATCGAACCGCTGACCTCGTCCTTACCAAGGACGTGCTCTGCCGACTGAGCTACATGGGCTACGATCCCAAACTCCCCATCATGACAGAAAAACAACAGAAATACGGCCTTAACCATTTGGCTAAGGTTCAAATTCCTGTTGTCTCAGATACGTTATTCCGCCTGTTTACTGCCCTAATATCCCAAAAAAAAACGAGCGCAAGACTATCATTCCATCAGTCTCTGTCAACAATTATTACCATTTTTTTAATCTTTTTTGAAAAGGCAATATTTGCACTCCAAAAAGCTCACTGCGGAACCCAGCGAAATCCGCAGTGAGCATTCACTCATTTCTGTAGCTTTCGGCTAAAGATTTTAAAAGTCAATGCCAACACTAACAGCCACGGGGTCTTCCAAAGGAAGATCGTACGAAGCATACACGTCGATCTCACTCATCTGACCTCCCTCAAGCGCACCGTCGTAGTCGTCAATATCAACATTACCCCAGGCACCCACGGTCAATCCGCCTAAATCACTGACCTCAAGACCAAGCTGGGTTACAGCCCCATCATTGAATATGACCCCACGTAACACATACGCACTTGCGAAGTCCAAAGAAAGACTGGCTTCTGTAGCGTAAAGCCCAGATCCAGCCACCAACATCACCGCCACCATTCCCACAACGTTCAATGTTCTGTTCATTTTGATTCCTACCTTATTTTGCTGTCGCGCCCACTCTGAAAGGCGCAACAATTATTTTCTTAACATTTATTCATTCTCAGCACTCTACTCAACATACGGCTTGACCCCAGCAAGAGCATTTCAACTGCTCTTTTTAGGTTAACGTGCCTACCCAACCACCGCCTTCCCTTTTTCCTCGGTTCTGATTCGGATGCACTCCAGCAGGTCCAAGACAAAGATCTTTCCATCGCCAATCTCCCCCGTGCGAGCACCCTCTATAATGGCATCCACCGTCTCTTTAACATAATCCGCATTCACCGCAATCTCGAGGCGCAGTTTCTTGAGAAGGTTGACCTCAACATCCACACCTCGATAGGACTCGTGATATCCCATCTGCTGGCCACACCCCAAGGCATTGGTCACAGACATCTTGTAAATCTTACTTCCATAGCCACTGAACTTTGTACGCTCAGCCATCGCATCAGACACGATGGTTGCGGCCGTGCCAGCAAACACCGTCTGAAAAATCAAAAACGTCCATTCCCAACCGCTGCCAGCAGGGTCCACCCCCCGAAAAGCCAAAAAATAACCCCCTTTGTGACATCAAACATGAGCCCAAAACTAACCAGATAAAAGGCAAGGGTGCCAATGGAGAAGTCCATCAGGTTCTTCATCATGATGTTGATTGCATTCTTTGCACGGGTAAATCCCGTCTCAACCATGGCAAACCCTGCCTGCATAAAAAACACGAGAAATGCCGCTATACACGTCCATACAATATCTAAGTTCAGCGTCACCTCATCTTTGGCTGCAGCAATAGCATCTGTAGTCGCAGCATCCTACGCCCACACTGCACTACCACACACAAGTGCTCCCGTAATAATCGTCCCCATCAACATGCATTTCATCACTCTCATGACTCTTCACCCTCCCCTTTTCTTGCCAGCGTATACAAACACGCTAATCTCACGCTTTGACCAACTTGAAATAACCCAATCGTTCGAACTGCGATGCTATATCGCAAATGACGTGTCAACATCTCAAACCGGACGCAAACATTAGTCGCATCTATTTTATAATAAACGCCTTATGAATGTCATCTCGAACAACACAAACCAAATCACCATAAACAAACAATACATTTATGTTGACAACTTTTATATTTGATACAAATATGTAATACTTAATGTAAAAAGTTCTTAGCCGATACTCTTAGTCCATACTCCTAGTCGGGTACACTTAGCCGAACCGCTTCATTATCGGTAAGTCAATTGCGACTAAACGCGTCAACTAGGAGTGGCAACTAAGCGTGAAAACGAGGAAGAACCCAGTTTTCCTTAGAGGAGCATATATATGAATATAGAATCACCAACACGAAACAGAAGTCGAGCTGAACAAGAGCTTGAAACCCTATATCGCATCTCACAAGCCATGGCACACCAACATGGCATTGCAGATCTACTCGATAAAGTTCTGGATATTCTGGATACCCAAATGGGGCTCGCGCGGGCAACACTTACACTTCGCCGTTTGGACTCAGACATTTTTGATATTGAAGCCTCTCGCGGTCTCTCTGCCAAAGAGCGCCAACTGGGCTCCTACAGACTGGGAGAGGGAATTACCGGGACGGTGGCACTAACGGGACAACCCGCTCTTATTCCTGATGTATCAACAAATCCAAACTTTTTGGACAGAACTCAGACCCGAAAAGCCAACAAGCTCGCCTTTATCTGTGTCCCCATCTCACATCAAAACGCAGTCGTGGGCACAATCAGCATTGACCGCCCCCTCGCCACCGAAGAAGAACTACAGCAGGATCTGAACTTTCTGAAACTTGTTGCCGACTTGCTCGCCGAAGCCGTCTCTCGCATTCGCCAGCAAATGGAAAAGCACGACAGCCTTCTGGCAGAGAACCGCAAACTAAAGCAAGAACTGGGAGACCGCTACCGTCCATCCAACATCATCGGAAACTGCCACGGCATGCGTGCGATCTACGACCAAATTGCGCAGGTGGCCGACAGCACCGCAACCGTTCTGATTCGGGGGGCATCGGGAACCGGCAAGGAACTTGTGGCTCGCGCTATCCACTTCAGCAGTCCACGGCGCAACAATGCTTTTGTCTGCGTGAACTGCGCAGCACTTCCCAAAAATCTTATTGAAAGCGAACTGTTTGGACATGAGAAAGGGGCTTTCACTGGAGCCATGCAACAGCGACAAGGACGCTTTGAACTCGCCAACGGAGGCACACTCTTTCTCGATGAGATTGGAGACATCAGCACCGCGATCCAAGTGCGACTCTTGCGCGTGCTTCAAGAACGTTGCTTTGAGCGCGTGGGCGGAACGACAACCCATAACGTCAATGTTCGCGTCATTACAGCAACCAGCATTGATCTAGAAAAAGCAATCAGTGAAAACCGATTCCGCGAGGACCTCTACTACCGACTGAACGTTTTTCCAATCATGCTTCCCCGCCTACGGGATCGGCGATCCGACATCATTCTGTTGGCGGATCATTTCGTCCAGAAATACAATGCAGCCTACGGCAAGAACATAAAGCGCATCTCCTCTGCCGCTATCAATATGATGATGGCCTACTATTGGCCAGGCAATGTCAGGGAGCTTGAAAACTGTATTGAACGCGCCGTGCTAACCAGCGCGGATAATGTCATTCACGCCTACAGTTTGCCCCCCTCTCTACAGACCGAAGAGCAAACCAAAACAGGACTGATTCCGACCGAAGGGGCCAGCCTAAAAGACATGGTCAACGCCTATGAACGTGAGTTACTGGTAGACGCACTCAAAAAATATCGTGGCAGCGCCGCAGCAGCAGCACGTCACCTGCAGACAACCCCCCGCATTCTCAACTATCGAATCAAACACCTTGGAATCGAGCGTTCTCGCTACCGACAACCCGACGCTTAATTATACGAAGCTCCATAACCCTAATCCCGTCGCAGAAGGCTTGTCGCTCTATACACCATCTGCTACAGTTTCGAGAGAGGTACTATGAAAAGTATTGAGCACATTCGAGTAGAACATGGCGAGGATGCGGGGAAGCAGTTCACAATCCCCCCCGAGGGTGCGCGCGTGGGGCGTTCATCAAAGAACGATATCGTCCTAGTTGACCCATTGCTCTCCCGCCACCACTGCCGCATTTTCTTTAAAGATGACGGGCTCTGGGTTGCAGACTTGGGAAGTGCCAACGAGACACTCCTCAACAATAAACCCATCGTCGAGGCTCCCATCTACAGTGGCAATCACATTCACATTGGAGACTCCGTCCTATGCGTCGTTAACGATGGACGTATCACCATTCCAAGTACACCCTCAGATCATCCGGTCAACCTTGGACTCTCCGGAAACGCGACGCCCCAGAAACCCTCTAAACAATTCGGCATTGGAACACTCCTCACCGCTCTCTGCATCGTCATTGCAGTCGCTGCAACTGCCTATATGTTGAAAGTTCTGAATCGCCCAGCACCCACCCCAGCACCAATTGCCATATCTGTGGTAGAAGTCGATATGACGCTGGCCGTGCATTACGAAAAAATCGAAGCCTCAAACGGCAATATTTTTTACTACCGCCTAACCATCACTCCTGAAGGAATTCTCTCCATCGACATAGACGATCTGGAGAACAACCGTACCGTTCGCGAATCTAAACAGGTTCAACCCGATCTCCTTGAAGGCCTCGCCGAAACATTAAGTCAATCTGGATTTCTTGATCTCAAAGAGACCTACCCCGGCGTCAATCCAAATGCGCTTGAGCAATCCACAATATCAATCACCATTGGAAAAGACACCCATCAGGTGCGTGTCACCAACTGCATCGAACCCGATATATTCACCATGGTCCGAGATAAGCTTGAGGATTTCGGACACGTTGAACTTGGATTTTGGGCCATTCAGTTTTCCACGGAGAAGCTGATCACAATGGCAAATGACACCTACCTTCTCGGAAAGAAGTTATACGCAGAGCGCCTTATTGCTCTCGGCAACCTCGCCGCTGCAATCAAGAGTTTCAAGGAAGCCGCATGGTATCTCGAAACCGTCGAAGAAAAGCCGCCGTTTTATGGCGATATTCTCGTATCCCAACGTCAGTGCGAGGAAGACCTTATACAACGATACGAAGAACAGAACTTCCAAGCCGAACGCGCTATTCGCCTCCGCGAGTGGGAAACCGCCGCTGAAGAGCTACGAACTCTGCTGGAATTGATTCCTAACCGAGAGGATTCAAGACATGCAGAAGCACGTAACAAGCTCATCGAAGTAGACGCACAACTGGAATCTCTGAAATGACAGCACTCCGATACAAATGCACCCGCAGCACCCTTACGCGTCTCATCTGTGGAATACTCCTCGCAACGTTCGCACGGTCCGCCGCTCTAGCGGCACCCGCGCAGCTTCATATCGAATCCGATCCCCTCGGGGCAACAGTAACCATTGACGAAACCCCACGCGGCGTCACCCCCTTAACCCTGACAGACCTCGCCCCTGGAAAACATCTGATGCTCGTCGAGAAACGCGATTATGACCCCATTCGCGAAACGGTCACCTTGGATTCGATGGAGAAGCTATCACGCGAATTTCGCCTGAGCGCCACACGTGGGCTTATTCTCATTCACTCTATACCCGTCGGTGCTGAGGTGGAGATCGACGGAGCACATCGAGGCGCAACCCCGCTTCTCATTGCGGATCTCCCACTGGGGCACTACCGAGCCCGCCTACACAAACCCGGTTACATATCCAAAGAGATTGAACTCACCATTGAGGGACGTTGCCCCACAAAACACGACATAACGCTAACCTCCGACTCAGCCACGCTAAAGCTCGACTCGGAACCCACTGGCGCCACTGTAACCCTTAGCGGAATCGCGCGAGGAACAACGCCGTGCTCTGTTGATCGCATCCCGTCTGGAGACCTCAGACTTGAACTTACTCTCGAGGGTTACGAACTCTACAACGAATCGTTCAAACTCGCCGCCGGCGAAACGCAAACCATCACGGCAATCCTCAAGCCCATTCCATCAGATCTCACGATTGTATCTATCCCTGTTGGTGCCCGTATCTATGTTGATAATCAATTCCGCGGAAAATCCCCTGTCAAACTGGAAACTCTGCTTCCAAACACCTATCGTGTCCGGGCAGAAATGGCAGCACACGACATACTACTGCGCAACATAGACGTTGGCCGCGACCAGCATATTGTTGAAGAGTTTCGCCTCCAGCGAAATGCGGGAGAACTCAGAATCACGACGGAACCCGCCGAGGTTGATGTAGTACTCGATGGCAAGAGCGTGGGAAGCACAGAAACAGGAACCAACGCTACGGATCGAATCTCACAGGAGTTATCAATCGACCTGCTGCCCCCGGGGGGCCATGTGATCACCCTCACAAAGGTCGGTTACTACGAAAGTAAGGCAGGCATTGATATCGTACGAGACCAAATTCTAACGCGTCATTTCAAATTAAAACGCCGTTTCATTCCGAACTACGAAATCAAAACCAGCACAGAAGTCTACACGGGGCTTCTGATTGAGGTCGACGCACAGAAAAACGTAAAACTGGAAACACATCCCGGCATCTTCAAAACGATACCACATAACGAAATTCTATCCGCAAAGCCGTTACGCACCGACAGTATCGAAGAGGATCTCTAGGCGATCCCCTCGCGTAAGTGATGAAACATCCAACCACCCGGTCGCACACTCCACAACCGCATGTGCGCTGTGCCCGCCAAGCGCAAACCAATTTGGGTGTAACCTCTGTGCCGTACGAACAACTCGTTGCTGACGATCCAGAAAAATAACATCCAGTGAAAAATGCATTCCCACCGTGTGGATAGAACCACACGGTTTCAGAAACATTCCGGTTCCCTCTGGAAGACTCGCACGTCCCAACAGACCTCGCATTCGATCCAGCATTCGGGTCGCAATCAGAAGGCGAGGAACAATGACCTCACCAGCAGCAACAAGCCGCGCCCTCCTCATCGCAACAGGGCCCCGATAAACACGCCAACTGCTAAAAAGAAGAAGAAAGCCAGCGACGTGAGCATTTCGATCTTAAACAAGAAAAAGTTGATTTTAACTTCACCATTCGTATTCAGAAGAAGAATTAAAACCGCAACACCGATCAAAACCAGTCCTGCAACAAATCGCCTACTCATGCTCTGAACTCCTTTCCTCGCAACAGTGCAACATCAACAATAGCATCAAGATTGGCCATACGACCTTGCGCCTGATAACCGCAGGCAAGATCCCCTGAACCCACGTCTACAATCGTTACGCCTCGCCCCTTCAGACATACCACATTCTCCTGGGTCGCCGGATGCAGCCACATACGATCGTTCATCGCCGGGGCCACAACCAAGGGGGCCTTCATCGCCAGAGCGGTACAGGGAAGCAGGTTGTCAGTAATGCCATGTGCAAGCTTAGCGATCACATTTGCAGTGCAGGGCGCAATCAGAAACACGTCAGCCCACTCCCCCAGAGAAATATGATCCGGCCGCCAAGACTCCGTCTTCGGAAACATCTCAACATGGACGGGATGTTGCGAAAGCGAACGGAACGTCAGCTCACCAACGAACTCAGTTGCAGACGGAGTCATCACAACCTGTACATCACAATTTCGCTTCTGAAATAGTCGAACTAATGCAGCCGCCTTGTATGCCGCAATCGACCCAGTAACCCCTAGCAATACATTCATTTCGTGACCTCCCTCGCTATGATATTACGAATCTCGGTGAGCGCAATATCAAGCTTATCGTTTACAACCGTATAACGATAGGCATCCGCACACGCCATTTCCTGGGTGGCATTCTTCAAACGATGCTCAATCACATCCGTGGCATCCTCTCCCCGCCCCTCAAGGCGAAACCGCAAGGCATCCATAGAAGGCGGTTGAATAAATAGATCCACAAAACCACGCACCATAGAATCATCTTCACGAAGCGTGGCTAACGTCTCCCGCACCTGAAAAGCCCCTTGAACATCAATATCCATCATGACGCTCTTACCCATAGTCATGGCAGAACGAACCGTCTCCTTCAGTGTTCCATAACGATACCCATGCACCGTCGCATGCTCAAGAAAGTTCCCGGCGCAGACGCGCGACTCAAATTGCTCTGGCGAAAGAAAATAGTAAGCAACACCATCGACTTCCTCTCCGCGCGGAAGGCGCGTTGTACAAGAAACGGAATACACAATACTTGAGTCCTCCGCAAGCAAACGATCACAGAGCGTACTCTTTCCGGCCCCAGAAGGAGCCGACACTACAATTAGCAACGGTTTCGTCATACTATTCAACGTTCTGAATCTGCTCCCGAATACACTCCAGCTCCGTCTTGAATGCAATCACATGCTGCGAAAGTCGAGAATCATTTGCCTTTGAACCAATTGTATTGATCTCTCGCAAAAATTCCTGACACAGGAAATCAAAGGCGCGACCGGAAGGAATCTCACTCTGCATCAGTTTCTGAACCTGCTCAAAGTGACTCCCTAAACGCACAATCTCCTCTGTGACATCACAACGATCGGCAAACATAGCCACTTCCTTGGCCAATTGCTCATCACTGAGACCCACCGATAGATTCGCCTTTTCGATGCGCGCCAAAAGCGCCTTTCGATAGTGACGCGGAACACTGGGCGCTAAACGTTGTATCTGCCCCACGCGGCGCTCTAGTTTTGAAAATCGTTTTGTGAGATCCTTCTCAAGGGATGCTCCCTCCTGAGCACGCATTTCGACCAACTTCACAAGAGCGCTCCGCAAAGCGCGTTTCAGTACCGGCCAAACCTTCTCAGAATTCTCAGCCGCATTTTCAAACCGAATGATATCGGGCAGCCGAGCCAATGACCCTATTGATAAATCATCAACTAACCCAAGTTGCTTTCCCGCCCCCCGTAACGCTTTCACATAAGCCGAAGCCGCAGCCATATCAACCTGAATGCCGCCGCTTCGCGTTGAGTTTTCCACTGAGATGCAAACACTACCCGTCACACATCCCCGGGACACATAGGCATGCACCACCTTGGATGCCTGCGATTCCAATGCCACAAGCGACCGCGGCAGATTCACACGCATATCAAATTGCTTGCGGTTCACAGAACTCAGCTCAACGGTCACCGTAACCCCACCGGAAGCGGCCTCTCCCCGTCCATATCCAGTCATACTCGAAATTGCCATTAGCGTCTTCCTCTTTCAACACTTCAAACCACACCCAAGCGCCTCACCATCATTTGGGCACCCTTTTTGGAGTGCGGCGATGGAATCGCCGCTTTCCGTGAGCGCGGAGCGCGTGAATGCATCCAACGTGATCGGTTCCGTCTACGACTCTTATCCGTGTCACACTTTGCTCGAATCCAAAGCGGTGACTCCGTCACGGCACTCCATATCACCCCAAGTCTCACCCCTAAACAATCCTAACGCGCCGAAAAATGAACCTTAGTCGAAAACGGCTTTTTTGTTCTCGGCTTTACTCTTCAACCAGCCCTCGATGAACATCTGAATGTCGCCATCCAGAACTTTTTGAACATTTGAGGTCTCAACCCCACAGCGGTGATCTTTGACCATGGTATAGGGCTGCAACACATAGGAGCGAATCTGACTACCCCAGGCAATCTCGCCCTTCGCCCCATAGAATTTCTCCATATCCTTGCGCTTTTCGGCAAGGATCCTCTCATACACCTTGGCGCGCAACATCTTCATCGCTTTCGCGCGGTTCATGTGCTGCGATCGCTCCGCTTGGCACGCACTAACAAGCCCAGTTGAAAGATGCGTAATCCGTACTGCGGAGTCCGTCGTATTGACATGCTGCCCTCCAGCCCCACTGGCGCGATACGTATCAACCCGAATGTCAGAATCGGAAATCTCGACCTCAATATCATCAGGGATTTCAGCCACAACATCAACGGCTGCAAAGGATGTATGCCGACGTTTGTTTGAATCAAACGGACTGATTCGAACCAAACGATGGACCCCGCGTTCCGCCTTCAGATATCCATAGGCGTAAGCTCCCGAAATCTGGACCGTAGCCCGCTTGATGCCTGCCTCATCCCCTGGCTGAAACTCAAGAAGATCAAACTGAAAGCCCTGCATTTCGCTGTACCGACCATACATCCGAAACAACATATCTGCCCAGTCGCAGGACTCTGTTCCTCCAGCCCCCGCATGTAGTGTTAGATAGGCATTGCTTGAATCAATCTCAGCACTAAGCAGCGATTGTATCTCAAGCTTTTCAAAGGAGGAGTCAACATCTCGAATAGATTCGTCAATGTATTCAACCGCCTGGTTGCGCTGAGCGTCATCCTCTTCGAGCTCCGCCAAATTAAGCATCACCATAGCTTCCTCTAGCGCCGACTCAATATCTCCAAAAGGCTTAAGAATGGTACGCTGCTGATTTGTCTTCTCAATGATCTCCCGGGCATGTCCTGGATCATTCCAGAATTCAACGCCATTACTCTCGGCTTCTAATTCAGAAAATCGTTTCTCACGTGCTGGGATGTCAAAGATAACCTCGCATCTCCGCCATGCGCGCGTTCAACTTATCTAAACGTTGTTTAATATCGTCAATCATTGTCCCTCTCCTTGTCCAGATGTACATCGTCATTCGATCAGTCAAACGCGACGCTTTGCTCTCCATCTCGAGGATTTCAACCACGCCATCATTAACAAAACCAAGGTTATCATAGCGCAAGGCCGTGCAAACAGCCAATCGCCAAATCGCGTATAGGGTGTCATCGGCATCCCCGCCGCAGCCAAACGCATCTCAGAAACCGAAAATCCCCTGAGGTTGGTGCAACCCTCGTCCCCCTCAAGCATCTCCATGATTCTCCCAAAACTGTCCACATAGCAGGTAACACCAGTATTTGCACAACGCACCAGTGGCACACGATTTTCAACCGCCCGAAAAACAGCATTGGCCATGTGCTGACGGGACGCGGCAGAGTCTTCAAACCAGGCATCATTTGTCTGGTTGACAAGAAAACGGGCACCCGTCTTGACATCCCGGCGCGCCAAATAGGGGAACACATCCTCAAAACAGATCAAAACACCGAACAACGCAGTTTGATTTGGGGAGCCACTTCCAACAGGAAGCTCCATTAGGCCACTCTTCCCTCCCGGCATACAACTGAATCCCAACGGCGCCAGACGTTTGATCAACCCAATCTGATTTTCGAAGGGAATGTACTCCCCGAAGGGAACAAGATGACGCTTACGATAAGACCCCACAATGCCTTCGTCTGCGTCAACAAGGAAGCTTGCATTGTAATAGACTGTATCCATATCAGATTGCTCAAAATCCATAGCCCCGACCAACAACATCGTGCCGGGCATCACCAAAGCAGACACCATCTCCTGAACGGTTGGTGCTGTTCTCAGCAAATCAGGAATGGCCGTTTCCGGCCAAATCACAAGATCCGGTCGCCCCATTACCGCAAGCTCCGTCTGCTCCTGAAGCACGCGATAAATAGACGCGCAATGCGCCTCAGACCATTTCTGAATCTGACGCGTCTGAGGCTGTATCGCTGTAACCCTAATATGCGCATCTTCGGCAGAGATACGATCCGAACGCCGCACAGTGCGCACCCCCCACGACCAACTCATCGCAACCGCAATCAGCCCTATCATCAGTTCAAAGTGAACCCGACGGCGTCGACGTTCCCTACAACGCAACTCAACAGCGATGCGCAACACCGTCATCGCAATAGCGGCATTCAAGAGGACAATGAGTCCAGAGACAGCATAGACACCGCCCCAGCCTGAGGTCTGAATAATCGCAATATTGCGGTACTGACTGACCCCCAGAGCATTCCACGGAAACCCTGTAAACAGCACCGCACGGAGATATTCACAACCTACCCAAATTACGGGCGTCAGCAGAACAAGTGCTACGCGACGAAGAGACCCGATCGATCGAGCACTCTCATTTCCTTCAGAACGTAGTGGCCAGACGCTTGCGAGCAAATAGGCAAAGACCCCCATGTAGAGAGCACAATAGGCAGCTAGGGCAACCCACGCCAAAATGACGACCGGCAAACATCCCCAGGAATTACGAAGTTCCAGCACCCAAGCAGCCGAAACCAGCCAAAACAGAAAACCACACACCCATCCCCACCAGAAGGCCAGCTTCGGGCGCGTCAGTCGGGACACCAATATCAGCGGAATCAGTCCCAGCCAAGCGGCGGATGCCCCCTCCATGGATGTCAACACCGGTGGTAGCGGAAACGCACATGCCAACAGAAAACTCGAAAGGAGAACCGCAAAGGTCCTAAGCAGCATTGGAACAGAAAAGAGGCCCAGCATTCCACTCCCCATTTCAGCTTTCAGGTTTCAGGTTTGCCAATTTGAGATTTCCAAATTTCAAATTCTCCAATTTCAAATTTCCCAATTTACCCCCCCCCCGCCTCATTGCCCACAGCACTTCTTGTACTTTTTTCCACTGCCGCAAGGACACGGATCATTGCGACCCACCTTGTCATCCTGTAGAGACGGTAGAGACATTCTCGAACTCGCAGAGGGTTCCGATGGCTGGGGTGGCTGCCCCGGCTGTGATAGCGAACTCCCGCCACCCAGCATAGATACCTCATCGTGAATCAGTGTCTGGGGCAAGGACTCCAGAAATTGCTCAAATGTATCCACCGCTGTCGTCGTACGAAACACGGTATTCACGATCTCGGTCTTGATGTCACTCATGAGATGCTCAAACATCGTATAGGCTTCGCGTTTGTACTCAACTAGGGGATCGCGTTGGCCATAGGCGCGGAGCCCCACCCCCTGGCGAAGCCCATCCATAGCTCGCAGGTACTCCTGCCAATGGTTATCAATCGCCTGAAGAACCACCTGCCGCTCCATATAGGGAACCGATTCCGGATTCTCCAACGAAACCTTCAATCCATAAGCACGCTCAACACGCTTGAATACCTCTTCGGCGATGGACTCGGCATCGTCGCCTTTGCGCTTGATTTCATCGATGCGCAGCGGCACAGGAAAGGTGAGCTGCACCCATTCAACATAGTCATGCAGTGTGGCATCAGAAATGTGCTCCAGCATGACCTCAGTCGTGCTGAAAATGACATCGTTCATAATATCAAAAATGATCTCACGAACGGCATCGGAACGCACCACATCACCCCGGAATCCATAAACGATTTCCCGCTGCATGTTCATCACATCGTCATACTCAAGCGTACGTTTTCGAATCGAGAAGTTCTGCTGCTCAACTCGGCGCTGGGCCGTCTCAATCGAACGGTTCAACCAGCTATGTTCAAGCTCCTGTCCCTCTTCCAACCCAAGTCGACTCATAATGTTGGCAATACGATCCGACCCAAACAAACGCATCAAGTCATCCTCAAGCGAAATGTAGAAGCGGGAAGATCCGGGATCACCCTGACGCGCACAACGCCCACGAAGCTGCCGGTCAATACGCCGAGCCTCGTGACGTTCTGAACCCACAACATGCAAACCACAGGGATTCTCCTCGAGGTAATCCCCTAAAGTCGTATCCTTATACTTGCTGCTGAGCGCCGTCTGAGACATGATAATATCGCGTGGCACCGTGACAACACCGAGGCCCAGTTTAATATCCGTACCACGTCCGGCCATATTGGTAGCAATCGTGACAGAACCCGGCTGTCCGGCACGCGTCACAATCTCGGCCTCGCGTTCATGATTCTTCGCATTCAGCACACTGTGAGGAATATTGGCCCGCCGAAGCATTCGGCTAATGAGTTCCGAAGAGTCAACCGTAACCGTGCCCACCAGCACTGGCTGACCACGCTGATGGCGATCGGAAATATCCTTAATCAATGCGTTGTATTTTTCACGCTGGGTTTTGTAAATGACGTCATTGCTATCCATCCGTCGGACCGGACGATTTGTCGGAATAACGACGACATCCAGCTTATAGATTTGGTGGAACTCATCCGCTTCGGTTTCAGCCGTTCCCGTCATTCCCGCCAACTTGTCATACATGCGGAAATAGTTTTGAATCGTGATGGTTGCCAGCGTTTGAGTCTCACGCTCAATCTTCACACCCTCTTTGGCTTCAACGGCCTGGTGCAAACCGTCACTCCAACGGCGACCGGGCATTAACCGTCCGGTGTACTCATCAACAATCATCACCTGATTCTCTTGGACAACGTACTCGACATCCTTCTCGTAGAGACAGTAAGCACGAATCAATTGGTCAACATTGTGGATGCGTTCACTGCGATCTGCAAAAAGGGCCTGGATTTCCTGACGTTTAAGGGTCTTAGCCTCTTCATCCAGATCCTCCTGACCATCCAGTTCCGCCATGGCCGACACCATATCGGGCAACTCATACATATCGGGATCACTGGGGTTCAACGTCCCACACCCCATCTCGGTGAGACTGGCGTCACGCCCTCGTTCATCAATGTTAAAGTGAAGCTCTTCACGCAATGCTCGGGCTTCCTCTTTGCGCACATCCGTTAGCATCGCATTCTCAATCTGCTCACGCAGTTTCCGAGTCGAAGGCTCCTCCATCATATGCATGAATTGCGTATGCTTCGGCATACCGTGCCCAATTTGATACATCAGTAGTTGAGCCGATTCGGTATCCCCTTTCTTGAGCAGCGATTGCGCATCACTCACCATCTTGTTGCACAAATCGCGCTGAAGCCGCACGAGCCTCTCCACCTTCGGTTTCAGTTCAAAATACTGATGGGACGAGGTTGGGGCAGGACCTGAAATAATGAGCGGCGTACGTGCCTCATCAATCAGAATATTGTCCACCTCATCAATAATTGAAAAGTGATAACCATTCTGAACCTGATCCTCAGGGCGATACGCCATCCCGTTGTCACGCAGATAGTCAAAACCAAATTCGCTATTCATGCCGTAGGTAATATCTTTGGCGTACTGCTCACGCCGCTCCGCCGGGCTCATTTGGTTCTGAATGCACCCCACCGTCAGCCCAAGATAGGTGTAGACATGACCCATCCACTGAGAATCACGGCGAGAAAGATAATCATTCGTTGTCACAAGATGGACATTCTTGCCGGGCAACGCGTTGAGGTAGAGCGGCATTGTAGCTACCAGCGTTTTGCCTTCTCCCGTCTGCATCTCGGCAATCTTACCCTGATGCAGCACAATACCGCCGATAAGTTGAACATCAAAGGGGACCATTTCCCAAAGAAGGTCATGACCACAAACATCAACCGTTGTTCCAAGAAGACGACGACAGGCGTTTTTGACAGTCGCAAAGGCTTCACACATGATATCGTCTACCGTCTCACCCTTAGCAAGACGATCCCGAAATTCCTGCGTTTTGCCCTTGAGCTGGTCATCTGAAAGCGCCTGATACTCCTCTTCCAAAACATTAATACGATCTACCAACGGACGAAGTTTCTTCACATCACGCTGATTCTTCGTACCCACAAACTTTTTGAGAATCCACTGCATAAAATAGTCTCCGAGAAAAGGGTGTAATTGGCATGAAAGACTACGTCAGGCATGGCGCAATAGCCAGATCAAAAGGGATGCAAAACGCGTCATTTGCCTACAAGACCTTTGCACAGAAGAATCGTCTCTGTAGCCTCCTGCGCCAGCAGGAGGATCTCCGCCGCAGATGACACGACGTCCTCAGTCCACGCGCTGGCGCACGAGGCTACAGGGAACTAAAAGGTCAGTAAATTGAGCAATGATCACACAGCCCCGTAATAAACCCCGTCAGGCCGTTCAACCGGGCGAATGACGCCATCCTCCAACAAAACGTTAACCATCGCTTCGGCTACCGACAGTGTGATATCAAAAGCGGCAGCAATGTCTTTCTCCGTACAGGGGCGACGCGTCAACATTGCAAGAACATGCCGAGGCGTAACCGGCAGCCCCGCTGGAGACGGCGAGGAGGCACAAAATCGGGCAATAATCTCTGCGGGCGGCGAAAAAAGAGGTGCCAGCAGCTCCAGATCACCCTGAGAAAGAGCTGTTGCTGTAGCATCAGCCGGTGGACGAACCACGGTATTGAGCTGAATCACGTCCGGGCTAATGCTCTCGGCTAACGCCGCAATCCGAGCAACATCATCAGGCGCATCGTTAACACCACGCAAAAGAAACACTTCAAGCCACAATGCCCCGGAAAAACACTTCCGGAACAGTCGTAAGCCCGTCACAACAGAATCAAACGTCAACCCCTGTGCAGGACGATTCATACGTTGAAACGATTCGGAATCCCAGGCACTAAGCGATCCCTTAACAATATTCGCCTTTGCAGCCGCTTTTCGCACCGCATCTACATGCAACAGTGTACTGTTGGTCAGCAGCACAATCGGAATGTCACAGCTCGCACGGATGGCGTCTATAATCTCACCAAAGTGCAGATGCAGCGTTGGCTCTCCAGATCCAGCAAGTGTAATCACATCGGCGGCCCCGCCTCTGAGCAACCAGTGCCGAAACTCCTCAATGACAACCGAGGTGGGCACATACTCCGCTCGCTCACAAGTAGAGTTCGTCGTACGCCCCACCTCACAGAACGCGCAGTCAAAACTACAGGTTTTGAAGGGCAACAAATCAATGCCCAGAGACCGTCCAAAACGACGCGAAGGAACAGGGCCAAAAAGAGTGTGGTAATCCATGAAAACAAAAAAGCCACGCGGCTTAAAAAAACCACGCGGCCTCTTCTCCCTAACCTAATTCAGAGACTAGCCCGCGCTAATCGCCCCCACAGGACATTCGCCTTCGCACAAACCGCAATCCACGCAGGTATCCGCATTGATTTCGTACTTGGAATCCCCTTCTGTGATCGCCTCGGAGGGACATACCGCTTCGCAAGCACCACACTTTGTGCATTCGTCAGAAATTACATAGGCCATTGTTTATCTCCTTGTTGTATGTTTTGCACGCAAATCTGATAACGTCAGACTATCCCGTAATCCAACAGGGAGTGGTTTCTATCCAACCCGCCTGTGAAAGTCAAGGCTACTTCCCGTAATCAAGGCGCTTGGCTAAACGGTCCGGCAAACCTGCCTCCATAATCTTGCGTTGCGTGGCTTTAATATCATACGGAACCCGACGCAGTTCAATCTGGCGCTCCGCAGGTTCATAGATGACGTATGCCGCACGCGGATCCCCATCTCGCGGCTGTCCAACACTGCCGGTATTGACGAAACATTTGCGACCCAAGGTTACATCGAACGTTGTAAAGCTACTGCGCACCACTCGCCCCTGCCGCTCAAATACCACCGGAACATGGGTATGGCCATGGAAGCAAATGGATGAAGTCTGATAGTTAAAGTTTGATTCCGCATCCAACGTATCAAGCACATACCCCCACTTCTCGGGCATATCCAGCGTACTGTGTACAATCGTAAAACCATCAACCATCTGCGAAAGGCGAAGGTTGCGTAGATACTGAATCTGCTCACGCGTCAATTGGCGACGTGTCCAGTCGATAACGTTTGCTGCTAAGGGGTGAAAGTCCTCAAGACACTCATCGTGCGACACATAGTGGTCATGGTTTCCACGCACAACAGCAACGCACAACTCCTTGACCTTCTCAAGGCACTCCGATGGGTTCGCATTGTATCCAACGATGTCCCCAACACAGACATACTTCTCGACCCCATTCGCCTCGGCATCCTCAATAACGGCAGACAGGGCCTCCCAATTGGAATGAATATCCCCAAGTATCGCGTATTTATTGCCTTTCATATATCAGGCGGTTCCCTAAAGTTTAAGCAAAATTCCTGCCAGAGGCAGATCATCTGAAGTGAGTATTTTAATGTTATACGGTGACCCGGGCACCAGACGTACCGATTCCCCGAGTCGCTCTACCGCAGAGGCTTCATCGGAAAGCGGATGCTTTGGGTCCAGATTCGCTAGAGCACGCCTCAAAACATCAATCTTGAAACTTTGGGGAGACTGTAGCATCCATAGCTTTGAAATATCCACAGCATCCGAAAGCGTTACGCCACGCTCTGAGTGCATTACGGCATCTGCCACTTTCAGTCCAACGGAAGCCGCACCCGTGCGCTTGCAGGCCTTCAGGGTCTCTGAAATCAACTCAGATGTCACAAGCGGCCGGGATGCCTCGTGTATGGCAACCTGTTTCACATCATCTGGCATGGCCGCCAGCCCGTTGATAACAGACGCGCTTCGCAACGTTCCACCCGCAACCACGTCGATAACTTTGGAACACCCAAAAAGCTGTAGCAAGCTGCGTGCTGCATCAACACGGTCTTTTCGAACAACAAGTACGATGCCCTCAATATCCTCACACTTCTCAAATGCCAAAAGCGTATAGGCCAAGACGGGTTTAGGTCCCAGACTCAAAAATGCCCGATCAACCTTAGAACCCAGTTTTCCACTCTTTCCTGCCGCCAGAACCAATCCGTAATTCATTGAAACTCCTGTATATGAACGCTCTGATTTCCGGTCAAATGTGTGAGATTAATACGACCCCAGAACATGAACAAATTAGACCTGCGCTCACTCGCTAAGAGTAGGGATTGTCCTCCTACGGGTCAAGGGTTGAAATCAGAATGGCGCAGATGACCGGATGTAGAGGATACCGCGATTACGATTAGGTGTAGGATTACGATTAGGAACGGCTAGATGATTGAAGCCTCCTGAAGTTTGGTAGAGCCCCATCATTCCCGTGATGCCATTTTTTCGAAATCACTCATGCCGCAGGCTTCACGTTTAATTTCTCGGGGCTCAGGCTCGGGCGAGGTCGCTAAATGCGAGCGGCAAGAAATTACTAGTTGTTTCCTGTATGACCTCCTGATGCACCTGTTTGATAAGATCAGAGGTGGTCACGCGCGATTCCTTCTTTTGCGGATACCACTTTGGCAGATACCACTTTGGCGGATATAGTAGTGGATAGATAATTCCTACATTAGACGCTATCAGGCTGTATTTGGAAGACAACATCCTCGTCCCACGCTCATCCACGGTCTGGCGACCGAGGCTACGGGGGGTACACATAAAATATATCGATATGTTCACTTTCGAGATGGCTCTTTACGTGTGTAAATGTAAACATAACTCACATGCCAAAGCTACAACCCGATATTGACCGGATACTTGACCTCATCCACGAAGAGGCATGGGATTGTATTGTAACAGAGCTCGCGTCCTGGCATCACGCTGACATCGCTGATCTCATCGATTCAGCCCCAAAAGATGCGCAGGATCACCTGTTTACACTTCTCAAGGATGATGTAAAACCAGACGTTCTGTCAGAACTTGATGACGCCGCTGAGTCTGAGGTCATCGACTCTCTTTCCAACGCCGAACTCTCTGAAATTGTGGAAGAAATGGATCCCGATGACGCCGCAGACGTCATTGGCGAACTTTCCCAACAGCGCTCCTCCGCAGTGCTTAAACTGATGGATGACGAGGATTCGGAAGAGGTTCGGCGCCTGCTTGCCTACGACGAAGATACTGCCGGCGGCATCATGACCCCCGAAATCGTCACGATGCGCAGCAATCAAACGGTGGCAGAAGCTATCGCCGCCATTGCCTATCTGGAAGAAGGAGAACCCTTCGTATACGCCTATATTGTCAATGAACAGGGAAAGCTCACCGGATATATAGATATATGGGAACTGCTGAGGGAAAAGAATCGCAACCGGCCCCTGAGTGAACTCTGTCATACCGAGTTTGTGGCAGCCAACGTCAATGACGATCAGGAGGATGTTGCGCACCACCTGAGCCAATACGACATCTCCTCAATCCCCGTTATTGATGATGATGGCCACGTCGTCGGTCGAGTCACCGTTGACGATGTCATTGACGTCATCGAAGAGGAGGCATCAGAAGACATCTTTCATCTTGCGGGGTCAGATGATAGCGAGTTGGAAACAAATTCGGCCATACGCAGTTGTATCGCGCGGCTCCCATGGCTCATGGTAACACTGTTCGGCGGTCTGATAACAAGCCTGATTTTGCAGGAGTTTCACGCCCATATAGTGAAAGTAATCATGCTTGGAGCCTTTGTCCCGGCCGTACTCGCAATGGGTGGCAATACCGGCATTCAAGCATCAACGCTTGTTGTGCGGACCATCGCGCTCCGTGGCATGGAAGGTAAGAGCATTAGAAAACTACTCCTTCGGGAGATTATTGTGGGCGCTATTATGGGTACAATATGCGGGATTAGCATCGGAGGCTGGGCATACATCTGGGTTATTCGAGATCCCGACCCCACGATCTCAGCTTTTCCTGTCGCATCCGTTGTTGCACTGGCACTATTCTGTTCGATGTCATTTGCCGCCGTTTTCGGCGCACTGGTTCCCATCATATTGAACAAGGCAAACGTTGACCCCGCCGTTGCATCCGGCCCCTTTGTCACCATTACCAACGATATCGCCGCACTGCTAATCTATTTCGGCATCACCGTTTCGCTGTTGCCTCTCGGATAACGGCAACGTCGTGCCCCCCTCGCCGATCCTAAAAGAACAAAAATACGAATACATACAATTGAACAGCGGATGGGCTTAACGCAGCATAGCCGCAACCAAAGAAAAATGAGAAGAGAGATTTGACAGAATCATTAACAGCAGAATGATTGTTTATGCCAGCTTCCACAATAATCAAGACAGAGGCCATAACACTACGGGTGGCCCCTTTCTCAAACACCTCACATGTGGTTACATGGCTGACGCCGGAGCATGGCAAAATTGCGACTGCCATCAAGGGTGCCTGTCGCCCCAAAAGCCCTGTTTTCGGTCAGTATGACATCGGCTATCGGTGCGAACTCCTATTCTATAGCCGTGATCACAACGGTCTTCATATTGTCAAGGAGTGCACCGCGCTTGATGCCCGGCGCCTCTGCCGCGGCGATTGGCAGCGCACCGCTGCCATAAGCTACCTCTGCCATCTTGCCGCCGTTGCAACCCCCGATGGTGCCCACGCCCCTGAGCTATACAGCCTCCTTGCAGCATGCCTTGGCCATATTGCTCCTGATTCGAAACTTCATTTTGAACGTCCAACATCCAGCAAAGAAAATCCCCAACTTGGACGTTCGGCGTTGGGCGTTGGATGTTGGGCGTTGAAAGCCTCTCCATCGACCTGCCTCCTCCCACCTCCCACCTATCTGCCCGCCCTCCTCTTGTGGTTCGAACTTCAGATGCTTACACTTCTGGGGCTACCACCACAACTACTCCAATGTACAAGTTGCACACAAAACGTTAACACAGGGGGGAGCACACTATTCTCGACAACGCATGGGGGCATCCTCTGTCAGGCATGCAAACCCACAGTAAACAGAACCCTACTGTTACCCATATCCGGTGATGCACTCGCCATTCTAAGGCGTTGGCAAGCCACGCACGACTTCCAACGACTTCCAACCCCACGCTACACCCAACAGCAACAGGAACAAATCCAGCCCATTCTGGCATCCTTCATGCCCCACTACCTCGACTTGGCTCCCGAGTGCTGCCACATCGCATACAAAATGATCAACACCAGCCTCTAATACCATTTAGGCACGCATCTCCGAGGTGTAGCCCCAGATTGTATCTGGGCCCGCCTGAAGGTCGGGAATACGTCATGCAATGACGCACTACAACAGGAGCGCACTCCCGACTATCCCTCACCGGCGTTTCCCAACTCGGAGATGCAGACCTATTTCAGAATAGAGTGTCCCTCCATATCGCATTTTTGCTAGCATTCGTATCAAAGTGGAACTACGTCATCAATTTTGAAAGGAGATCGCTTCCCAGATGAAAATATATACTTTCTTACTCGCCGCAATCCTACTTTCAGGATGTTCAGCTAAACAAAACAAACAGCAGGAGGAGAGAAAGGCCGCAGAAGCAGAAGCCAGATCCAATGAGGTGCTGGTTGAAGTAAATGGACGTAAACTACTTATGGGAGAGGCAATAACCCGGATGAACAAAGAACTCGGGCAACCTCCACAGAATATTCCATCAGATCGGGTGCGGGTCATTAAACATCGCAAGCTGAAGACGATAATCAATGGCTTTGTAATAGAGTCGCTTCTTGCATCAGAAGCAGAAAGATTGGAAATAGAAGTCACAGAAGCTGAAAAACAAGAGGCTTTGGATCGTATAAGAGCCAAATTACCCGAGGGCATGACATGGGATGAATATGTCAAAGAAAATGAAACCAAACTTGATACTACACTTGTATCAGGGCTCCGCGTTCAGAAGCTTCTCAATCGCATCCGTAGCGAGAGAGATTCA
>Ga0307929_1000155_pt1 | contig 69310 bp, 40 predicted proteins | sample AceLakmetage1330_FD_203160 | JGI IMG/M metagenome (GOLD analysis project Ga0307929, IMG submission 203160) | Saline water microbial communities from Ace Lake, Antarctica - #1330 | ecosystem: Environmental > Aquatic > Non-marine Saline and Alkaline > Saline | place: Antarctica: Ace Lake... | reverse complement strand
CAAAGGCTTTTTTTAGTTTGTTGTTTTTGTCGTGCAGCACCTCGTAAGTTTTTAGTTCTACGATGCCTTCGAGGTCTTTTACCCTTTCCACATCAATACGCTCGAAAATGGCTTGCGAGACCAACAATATTTTGGAGTCGGAATGATTGATGATGTGATGGATATTTTCGACCGAAAAAATCGGGGAGTATGGGCACCACCACCGCGCCATAAGTCATAATCCCGATAAACGAAATGCTCCAGTCGCAGGAGTTGTTGCCCAGCAGGGCAATCTTGTCGCCCTTCGCTATTTTGGCTTCTTTAAATATCTGATGCAGATCAACGATGCGCTCGGCCACTTGCCGGTAGCTTTGGCTTTCGCCACCAAAATCGGTAAAGGCTTCCCTTTCCCAGTTTTTGCGGATGGCTTCGGAAAACAATCCCAAAAGTTTGCTTTTCTGTTTTTTCATAATGCAAGAATATGAATTTTCGATTTCGGACGGAAAGTAATACTTTTTCAATGAATTGTATTACTTGCCTTGCGCGGATGAGCGGAATCAGGGGGTCGATATATTCCATCCCTTGCGTAAGAGGGCTTTTCTCAAATTCGATAAAGTCGATGCTGTGATTATGGGCCAGCATTTTATGATAGTTAATCAGGCGGATTACCTTGTCGATGGCTTCGCTAAATACCTGAAAAGCATTTACTTTTCCATACTGGTTCAGCAGGCTTGCTGCCAATCTCAACTTGTTTAGGTATTCATAATTTACCGGAATGTGGTTGTGGAACCGATTAATGTTAACTCACCATCACTACCATTTCCATAACCGGTGAATTGCGCCATTACTGGCAAAGTTGTCATGCTCAGAAGCCATATCGCAAGCCACAGCAGCCTGATATGTTGCCTCAGTTGGCCTGGATTTTTTGTTTGTAAAATTGTTTGCTTATTCATTTTAATTTCTCCTGTTCTAAATTTTTATCAATGTCATCAATACCTTAATCTATTCTCAGTTTACTAATCCCTGATGCAGCGCACCGAAAACCCCAGTTTTTTATTGATGTACCAGAAGTTAACATCCGCTTTAAGGTAGGCTAAGGACACATAATAAATATCCTGCGTGCCTTCTATCATGTTAGAACTCCACCAGGGGCTGAGGTCATTTAAACTATAAAACCCACCATTAGTGTTTCGATAACCACCGGGTAAGCCCGTAAAGCCTGTTTCATTATTGATGTTTGCAGGATTACCCACGGCACAAATTACAGAGGATGTATTCCAAAAGTTTGTTGATGCCAACGATTTGGCTATGAATTCGGGATTACCAATGCATTGGTAATCTGATTCTGCTTTTAAATAGTTTAGCAGTGTTTCCCAATCCCAATAGTTTGACAAACGCCAGTGGTCGGGGCAAATGCCCTGAACGTCAAAATTAGTAAGGTACTGCATCATTTCGTCCCATTGATACAAACCGCCATAAGCATCGCAGTTGGCCGGATCGTTATTGTAGCAATATTTCTCGATAGTTGCATTATCGCTTTGGTTCACCGTACCCTGGATCAGGGTTCCGATATTCAGGTTTTCGGCCATCCAGCATTGATTACCAATTTTAACGGTTTGGTACTCCCGGCCTTTACGTTTATCGATAAAAGGTTCTCCACATACAAAAGGCCGCTCCTGGCAGGGTATTACCGTTCGTTGGGCTGTACCCTCGCAATCGTTTTCATCCTTAACCGTAAGCGTATAAGTTGTGCCATTGGGATCATCAGGATCAGGCACATGTTGGATGGAAGAACCGTTGTCGGCGATTAGCGTTCCGTTGCTCCACGACCACACGTAAGTAAGCTCTCCGCCACAGCTTGAGTAGGAATTTACACCGGGAATTGTGATGGTATCACCCGGGCAGGGACAATCGGGAATGGGGCAGCAAATTTTTGCAATAACGGTACATACCTCCAGGGAGAAAGGATCGGAAGCTATGTTGTAGCACTCGTTGATATCGGTAGCCGTAACTACATAATTGCCTTGCCGGCTTGCCCAATGGAACAAACCAATCTTTAAGAATTCCCCATTCAGGTACCATCGATAGGTACTGCTTCCATCCGCATTATCTACCGCTAATTGCACGCTATCTCCTTCGCAAATAGGAACATCGCCCAAGGCCACAATCTCTGGTTTTACAGGTGCAGGAGCCAGGCATATCGAAACGATATTGCTGAAGCAGGGCGGACATCCGGAGTTTGGGTAGCTTAAAGGCAAACAGGCGATGCGGTATTCAATGCAAGTTTCGCCTAAAGGCCAAAGGTAAGGAGAGTCCGCTGGTTTTAGGTGCGGCAATATATTGGTGTTTTGGCTTCCGTTTGTGAAGCCCAGATTTACCCAGTTTTCAGGATCCTTATTAGGAAATCGGTATTGCCACTGCGGCCTGCATTTTTCGAATGGAATATCAATTTTAACCGCCGCGTCATCACCAGGGCAAATTAAATAATTATATGGTTGTCCTGGAATAGTGATAAGATTATCGCTTGCCCCGGTGATGGTTCCACAAACCGGCTTGGGGTCGACAGTAAAGCATTTAATTATTGTTTTTGGGTCGCAAGCACAGTTGCTTACGGTTACTCTGAAGCAAACTGTACCGGGAGTCAAAAAAGTTAAATAAGATATAGATGCCAAATTCATTGTTCCTGGAATAGTTGTGTAAGCATCTCCATTTTTGCTTACTTCCCATTTTATGGAAATATAATTACTATTATTATGGCCTGGTGGAATAAGGTTACAACTGGCGGAGATGTTAAATACGTTCCCTCCTTCACACAATACATCCTGCGTTTCCGGATTAAAGTCAATCCTCAGGTCTTTCACCGGGCAGCATATCCGCAGCGAAGTTGTATTGGTAATATATTCGCAGGCAAAGGGTTCATCGCCAACAGTAATGGTGGCTTTGAACATCCGATCAACATATCCCAAAGGATGTTCGGGACAATTTGCTGTGGTGGCCTGATGATTGGGTTTAGATACAAAGCTAAACCCGTTGAACATGGGGCCTGCGGTATCAATATCAGTCCAGGAGCTGCCGCCATTATCGGAGTAAGCCCAGCGAAAGGTGGTATTTGAAGTTGATGCTTGCGGTTCGTTCCATGGCTTGGTGATGCTGAAATGAACCGGATCGCCACTACAAATTTCTGACAACTCCTTGCTAAGGGGCGGGTCTCTCAAGGTTACATTATAATCGAAGTAGGCAGGGTAATGAACGGGAGATGTAGATTTGATAAAATTGCTTTCATCCCCTTGAAGATTAAATCCATCAATCACACCTTGATTAGACGGAATAAATAATGAAAAATCAGAAACATCCTTTTTATCCCTATTATCATCATTTGGAATTATATCTGCATCATTAAAACTATAGTAAGCAATTAATGTGGAATTATAATCAGCGGGATTAATTGGACAAGGTTTACAATTTATTTCCGTGATTTGTTCTATTGGTAATGAAATATTCCAAAGGCGGACTTCGTCAATTTGGCCATTCCAGAAGAGATTTTCAGGAAATGGTTCGGGAGAAAAGCCAGGAAAAGGATTACTTCTTCCAATTTCAAACCAATAGGGGTTAAATTCACAGATTGTAGCAAAGAATTTATCATCTTGAATGACACAAGAACCTTTTAGATATACAATAAGTTTTTGAGCTTCTCGTACCACAGCAATGTGATACCATCCATCGTCAATTGGAATTGTTTCATTCCAAATGTCCACCGTAATTATTTTGCTGTAATATTCCGGATATATGGGATACGGTGGTATAGGTGATGTCATTATTTGACAGGCGAAATAAATGCGTAATTCACCGTTACACTCACCCACAATGAATCTTGAATTTTCACCACCATAAAAAGAAAACAATCCTCTGAAAAATTCTCCTTCACATTCATTACCCGGACTATCCAGTTTAAACCACATCTCAACAGTAAAGTTTTCCGGTTGTATATCCATCCCATTTATGGGATACAGAACAATAAAATCGTTTTCTCCATCAAAATGGAGGGCATTGTTTTGGCTGTAAACCTCGCTGCACGATAACAACAATGCCATCAACAAGCCGCAAAAGGCAGTCGCGCTGTATATTAACTTAAGTGTTTTCATTGTTATTGGATTTTTTGTTGTTGATAAAATTATTTCCGTTTGCATCGTATTATCGTTTTATAATGCGTAATGTTCCCAGCCTCTTATCCATCATCACCCTGATAAAGTACATGCCCTGCTGCTGTTTGTCGAGGCTTAGGATGTATTGCTTTTGTGCCGGCATTTCGGTGCTAAGCACTTTGTTGCCGATCATGTTGTAGATTTCAAGATAAACCCTGGTGTCGAGCGGCATATCGCTTATTTCGTTCAACTCGAGGGTAAAAGTGCCCGTAGTTGGATTGGGATACACCTTAAAGAAATCATTGCCAACTCCTGTTTCAGCATCCGAATCCAAGGCCGGTGTACCATTTATCACCTCCAATGCCTTTGGACTAACTGTATTGTCGGCGAGGTATTTTCCGGGCAGGCAAGGCTCGGGGCACTGAACCACAGTACCTGAATCTTTCCTGACACAAGGGCCATATTCGGTCATGCAAGTTGTTTCAACCCTGAAGGTTCCTGCATCAGGCGAGGAATATTCAGAAGCTGTTGCATCCGGGATCAACTCACCGTCGAGGAACCATTGATACGTGCAGTTGTATGTATAAGGGCAGGGCTTGTTGGGCGGTATTATCATCGACACCGATAATTGGATGTCCGTGGTATCGTCGAAGCAGCGGTAGCATGGCCCCGAAAGAACAGGCACGCAGGCAGGTGTAATTGTTTTAATCGTTGATTTGGCTAATTGCCAACAGCAGGTATCCCGCACTGTTGCAAAATACTTGCCTGCGGCGTTGCCTGGCGACACCCAGGTGAAACTTACCGACGACACTGATGAAAAAATAGAATAGAGTTGAAGGCCGTCTTTATAAAATGTTACTTCATAAATGCATGGCTGCTCAACTGATGGCGGTGTAAATGCCAGCTCCATGGCTGCTATTTCGGAACAGGGATCGGAAGTGAGCGAAAAGTTGGTAATGGCGAGCGAGTCTTTCACCTCAACCCTCAAGTCAGCATATTGAAGTGGGCAAACCCCATTTCGTTTTTCAACCCTATACCAGGTGGTTTGGTACAAACGGTTGGTGTTATAGAGCGGGTTTCTGGTTCCTGCATTGGGTATGGGCAGATAATCATCCGGTACAGGCGGATCGATGGTTGTGGAATACCATTTCCATAAGGGCGGATCGCCGGTGCATTTGGCTGTATATTTTAAGGTAAGATCCTCACCAAAACAGAGCGGCTGGAATTCAAAAGGATCTATTTCCAGGATTCCATCATCCGAATTGTGATTAAAAATACGGATGGTTTGCGAGGCACTGCGTGTGCCGCAGATATTGGTAACTTCCACGGTGAAAACATGATCGGTATAACAAATGCTATCGGCTTCTTCAAATTTGAGCAAAGGAGTTTTACATTTCTTACCCGAAGCCATGAATACCCCGTTGTGTTTCCATATTATGGACGAGTAGTTACAAACCGGTTCATCGGGTGGAGTATAAAAAAGACGAGAAGTAAGGTGAATGGGCGGAGCAGAGCCACAAAACTGCCAGGTGTCAATTTTATCTATTTTAATATTGATGGGTCGGCAAAGGTCTATCCGGGCCACATTCGATTGTACTACCTTCAAACCACACTCCTTGCAGTTGAGGTTCACCCTGGCCTTTATCTCCAGGCAAGTTTCGCCTTCATATTTATTGGGCAAGAACAGAAGTGGGTTGAGACCGTAGGTATCCTGGTAGGTATCCCAATCTAATTCGCCACATTTTCTGATAAACCATTTCACCTTATTCACATCGCAATAATTACCCTCATAATTAAGCGGGATATATGCTGCCGTTTGATTAAAACAAAATGCGGTATCGCGAATACTTATCGGAGGCGGCTCATCGCAACAAATAACAATGGTGGTATCCATATCCTGCTCCCAGCAGATATTGCCGTATTGATCCATCTCTACAAGCCAGGCACTAATGGTATAAGTACCCAAATGGCTGTAGTAATGCGTCCAGGTGCCATTGGCCGGTATTTCAGGCTCCAGATACATTATTCCCCCTGAGCCATCGCCCCAATCGGGTTCGGCTGTCCAGATAAAATGACAACTGTCGTTGAACTGATCGGCACTTACAGTTACAGAGCAATTTTCTTCGTTAATTGTAATATCCCAGCCCTGAGCAACCCGTGCAAGGAAATCCGTTGAATCCATACAGCAGCAGCAGAGTTTTTGAATAAATATGTCATAATTATCAGAATTTCCTGTGCAAAGTAATGTTGGTGAATTTGGCGGGTAAGGTGGTGGAAGAATAGGAGGATTATCCGGATCGAAATCAGCAAATATAAAAGCACCGGTGGTATGCAAACAGCCACCCTGGCCAACTGCAATGGAATGCAAGCCGGGAATGATGCCGTAAGCAACCAGGCTTTCATTTATTAAAACATCCACAAACTCCCCAAAAGCAGTATTAAGTTTGAGGATAAACATATCGGTATTAAAGGCAGTGATCGATCCGAATTCACCGTCAGGATCAAAATCAACGGTGCCTTCAAATCCACCGGTAATAAAAATGTGCCTTTCACCTCCCAGTTGTTGAATCACCGATCCTATGGTAATGGAAATCCCTTCACCCCATGAACCCGGCTGACTTTCCATTTGTTTACTCCACTCAAGATTCCCCAATGTAGAGTATTTTTCAGCAATAATATTTGATGCTTTAGTCCCCGCAATATAGGCATATCCAGCTAAATCTAATGCAAGGTCATTTCCAAAATCATCCCCTGTCGAACAAATTATCGACTTTATTGCCCATTCTGCCAGTCCTGTTGTTCCGTCATGTTTGGCAATTACAATATCCCTGCTGCCCGAGCCGGTATTTTCTAATTCAATGGGAGTTGTTGTTGTCGGAATAGTTAAAGTGCTGCTACTAAAATCACCGGTTATAAAAATATCACCATCTGAGTTAACGGCAATACCTCGACCTGCGTCAGCATTATCACCCGAATATAATTTATGCCAAACCAGGCTAAGAATATTGTCCATTTTCGTAATAAAAATCTCACCCCAGGAATCTCTGGAATTTTCAAGCCCATCCTCAAGTACCCCTGATAATTCTTTCGCTTCCCAATGTTGCCACCTGCCTGTGATATGAACTGTCTCGTTATCGCCAAGAGCAATACCCAATCCCTCGCTTCTACTGTAACTGGTTAACCATGGGGATGTTTTAAAACCTATAATATTACCAACAGGATTATATTTGGCAACAAAACAACTCAAGTCCAAACCAAAACCTGGAATACTGGCGTAAATTTTCCCTGTTATGTAAATATTTCCACTAGTTCCTATTGCTATTGCATTTCCGGATTCAATGCCAGTAGCCTCAGGAATTCCTCCATCCAACTGTCGTACCCAAAGAAATTCTCCATCACTATTTTGTTTTGACAGAAAAATATCTGAACTGTTTCTGGTTGAAACAAGTGCAATACTTCCAAAATTTACCGCACCTTTGAAGTAACCTGTTGTATAAACATTTCCCTCGGCATCTGCAGTTACAGCATTGCCTTTATCATAACTTACTCCACCTGCCTGTTTTACCCAGAAAAAAACCGGATCCACACATTCTTCCTTACAATCGATATTTAGCGTCATACAATCGTCAACACTATCACATGGCGGAAACCCATAGGCTCTTAAGCAAATATTTACATAACCCATGTTTTGATCCTCCTCGCTGGGAAAATACTGCGGAGTGCTCGTCCCCTGGTTCGTGAAAAAACCGGAGCCGTTGGTGGTGAACCAAAACAGCGATGCATAGTTTTGGGCTGAACCGATGAGTTGCACCGATGCGTCGCAGCCAATGCTGATATCTGCGCCGGCATTGGCAGCGGGTTTGCGTCGGATATTTAATGTCATCACATCGCCCACATAATACATATAAGGGTCGTTGGTAAACACAATAAGGAGGAGTTCGGCATCCCCACTCTCTATATCCTCTGTGCCGGGTGAATATGTTGGATGAATCTCTCCGTAGTTATCGAAGCTGCCATCGCCAAAGCTATACCAGAAAAAGGTTTCGTATTCACCGTTTATATTGGCATCCAAAATTGGGTAGCTATCTCCTTCACATATTGTGGCATCATCGCCGGCGTAAACTATTGGCAGGGCTTCCACTGTAATAGCAAAGGTGAAGCTATCCGTGCATCCATGTTCATCGGTGTAAACATAAGTTATGGTATGCGATCCTACTCCTGCGGTTTCGGCTTTAAAATGATTGTTGATTACGCCCAGGCCGGAGTACGTGCCGCCTATGGGTGTACATCCGCTTAAAACGAATATTGATTCATCGATACAAACCAAAAAATCATTTCGACAGTGCATTTCCGGCAAGGGATAAAAAGTGATGATTATGCAATCGGAAGCGAACATGGCGCATGGAGGAATTCCATCAGCATACAGGCAAAGCTCCACGCTGCCGATGGAGTCGCAATCATAATCCGATGGATAATAAACAGGATCTAAAATATCATTCTGCGAAAATGTGCCCGTGCCCGAACTTGTCCAGAGTAGCGCAGAGTAATGCAAGGCCACGGCCTGAGACAGAATAAAAGGTTCGCATGCACAAATTGCGGTATCGGGGCCAAGTGTTACCTGAGGATAAGGATAAATGGTAAGAATCATGCAATCCGTTATGGTGTCCTCGCAAGGGTAAACGGGGTAGGCGGTAAGACAAAGCTCCACATCGCCATAGTTGCGATCGATTGGTCCCGGATAATAATCGGCATGTAAAATTGTGGAATCAATAAAAGTGCCATCGCCCGAGCTAGTCCAAAGTAGTGAGGCATGGTTTATGGCATAAGCATAGGCAAGATTGTAAGATTGGCAACAATAGGTTTGATCCGGCCCAGCATCAGCAATAGGCGGATTCTGTAAATAAATAGTCATGCAATCCTCCGCAGCCACCGTACACGGGTCTATCGGATAAGCGACTATGCAAAGAACCACACTATCGTTTTCACAATCACCGGGACCAAAAGTGTAATTGGGGTTTTGAAGTGTTTCATCATCAAACGCGCCATCTCCGTTTGTTGACCATTGCAGCCAGGAGTAATGGGAAGCCAGGGCATCGGCAATGGTGTAGGAGTCGCCACAGCAAAACAGAGTATCAGCACCGGCATAAACCGTGGGAGGACTTTGCAGCGTGAGCACCATCGAATCGCTAAGTTCTTTGGAATTGCCTTTCGGAGGATATTTAGAAATTGTTAGCGTAACACTGCCATTTAAAATATCTAATACACCCCAGCAGTACCACGGGTCTAATAAAAACGGATCATCAAAATATCCATCGCCATCTGTTGTCCAGTCGTATTCGTCAGGGTCTAAATTTGTACTTCCGTAAAGTTGGTAATAAGCCCCTTCTTTTTGAAGATATTTTCCACCCTCCACACAAATCGTATCATCGGGACCTGGATAAAGATATGGGGCTTCTTCGATGGTGAGCGTCATGCAATCAGTTACCGAATCCATGCACTGATCAAGCGGATACGCGGTAAGGCAAAGCGTTACCTGGCCATTTATTGTATCCATTTCACCCAAAGAATATTCTGGATTTAAAATTTCAGGATTACTGATTGTTCCATCGCCACTTGTTGTCCACAACAATGAGGAATAATTTACGGCAACTCCGTTAAGATAGTAGCTATTATTGGAGCTTATGGTGGCATCCTCACCGGCAAAAACCACCGGAGCCAATTGCCATTTTAATAAAGGATAGCCGTCATTGGTAAATCCATCCACAGCCCAGACATTATCAAAATCCCAACCGGCATCGGTAAACGTGCTTTCGGCTTTCATCTCAGCAGTAGTTTTGCCAGTGACACACAAGCTTGTGCTTTGACCGGATGTTTCGATGTCCCAGAAATTATTGTTGTAGCTTGCCTCTGGATATTTTCTACCAACAAATCCTCCAACGTATAATGAAGGAGCACTTACAAGCCCTGTTGAATAACAATTATTTACTGAACCGTCTCCAAAATCGCCAACAAAGCCGCCAGCTATTGCCCAGGTTCCAACTACTGCACCCCTGGCATAGCAATTCAAAATTTCGCCGCCACTCCAAATTACACCAACAAGCCCTGCATAAATATTATTAATCGAACTGTTTAAGTTTGTTAAGCTGTAACATTCCTCTACCAAAGTTGAATTTGATATCGCTCCGACAAGACCACCAATCCAATTCGCATGGTTGGCACCTCCTTTGCTTAATTGTCCTGATGAAGAACACCTGTAAATGGATGAAAGAATAGCTTGCCCAACCAAACCCCCACTATAATTATCGGAAAGATATATTTGAACGTTTTCAGCTTGCGCATAAGAAATGCTTGTTGAGTTAGAAATTTTCCCAGCAAGCGCTCCTACTAACTTATTTCCAAGTATGTTAAAATTGAGAAGCCGGAGTTCTTTAATCTCGGCTTCATCTGTTACTCCAAATAGCCCAAGGTAACTTTCATTTGGTCTGTCGATGAAAAGCGATTCGATGGTATTACATCCTCCATCGTAAGAACCGGAGAATGGTTCGTTCACTGTTCCAATAGGTTCCCATCCGAGTCCACAAAACCAGCTTTGGGTTTCGGAAGCATCAATGTCTGCGGTTTGCAAAAAGAATTTACCAACAAACGTATTGCCGGCGTTTGTTTGAACTGCCATCCAGTAAAGGTTTTCAAGGCTGGCAATGAGGTGGGGATCATCAGAAGTACCGTTTCCCAAAGGCTCTGTTGATGGCGGTTCAGTGATAATATGCAATTCGATACAATCCATTAGCGAAACTACACAAGGATTGATGGGATAGGCATTAAGGCAAAGCTCGACAGAACAATTGGCACAATCGCCAAAGCCGGGAAGGTAACCAGGATTCTGAACTGTTTCATCAATAAAAACCCCATCGCCGTCTGTTGACCATTGCAGCCCGGAGTAATTTGTGGCCAGGGCATCTTCGATGTAATAAACGTCTTCGCAATTAATAGTAGCATCGGCACCGGCGAAAACTGTTGGGATATCCTGAAACGCAAGTATCATGCAATCCTCGGCAGCAATTGTACATGGAAAGATGGGATATACCGCCACACATATTTCAACCGAACCCATTATACAATCAATAGAGCTTGGGAAGTAGGTTGGATTCATAGCATTTTCATCATCGAAAAATCCAGCACCAATTGTAGTGAACCATTGAAGCGAACTATAATTTGATGCCGCTGCATCAGAAAAGGTGTAATTGTCGCCACAGCAAATGGTGGCATCAGTACCAGCATCCACTGTTGGGCACAAAACCCCACCTTCATCCAAATATCCGGCAATGTTCCAATTGTAATCCATCCCGTAATCGGATAAAGCTATCCAGTTTATGCCATCCTCCGAGGCCATGTCGCCAAAACCCGCGATGGCAGGATCGGCATCAACACCTGCAGGATACAAGCCGGGATCGTGCGTAGCTTTGTAGCCAATCCACAGGTCATCGCCCGTAATGGAAACAGGATTTGATAAATCAATCATTATCCATGAATTTGCAGCAGTGGTGATGGCTTGTGTATAAATAAGGCCACCTGGCGCGGTGCTTGTGCCCGACCCGTAAATTTGCAAAGTAGCCGAAAAAGGATTTAGAGCTATGTAAATTTCCACCTGCGTCAATTCCATCCCCGCATATTGCCCCATAGTGGAGGCAGGAAAATAGGCCGCTGCATAAACTTCGCCCCCCGACGAGCCAACGGCGGTGAGGTTTGTCCCATCATCGTACCTGATGGTTTCGCCTTCGGTGATGATTGGCGAAGTACCCCCGGGATCACCCTTGTAAATTCCAAAGCCATGAGGTGTATTCATGGTGGATTTGTTAGTGGAATCCGGCCACGTATCTGAAAAAGAATAAATTTGTTTGCCTTCGTTTTTTTGTATCCCGATGTCAGGATTGCAAACAAGCATCACCGGCAAAAGAAGGATGGCGGTGATTAAGATTGGAAAGAGGGAGTGTGTTTTCATTGGTGTATATTTTTGGTTAATTCATAATGGTATTTTACTTTAGCAGGCAAAATTACTATCCAAAACAAGCTAAATACCAGGCCTTTGATTGAAAGGATGGACTTGTTGTACCAACGGTATCAAATGAAGTGTGAACGGTGCCGAAAAACCCGAAATCTTTGATTTCATAGTTTTTCGAGCATCCACGAAAAATTACGAAAATTGAAAATTTTCTATTTTTCGGGATAAGCAGTGGGCAGTCCAGAGTAAGCAGTAGGTGGTAGGTGGTAGGTAGTAAGTAGGGTCTGTCGAACTGAAGACTGTGGACTGTGGACTGTGAACTGAAGACTGCCGACTGAAGACTGGAGACTACCTACTACCTAATGCCTACTGCAAACTATCTTCTGAAATTCATCGACCTTTCTCCGCGAAATCATCAATCGTGTGCCATCGGCAAGAATTATTGTATCATTAGTAAACGAATCCAAATGAACAAGGTTGATGACCGTATTTTTGTTAATCCCGAAAAATCCTGAATCGGCCAAAGTCTTTTCCACTTCTTCAAAAGAACGATCTGCAACGATGGTAGCAAATCCTGTAAGATGAAATACAGTAAAATGATTATCCTGTTGAAAAAACATCAGATCGCTAAGATCAATTATTTGATGCCCGGATTGATCCTGGATGGTAATTTGACTAATCATACCCTCGTAAAATTTTAAATATTTGCCCTTATAAAAGCAAAATTATCGCAATGGCGAGGGAACTTCTTTGGGAATGTTTGACTTGCAGCCTATGGTTGACAAAAGGTAGTTTTTGTTGAGCAAACGGTTGGTCTATTTAAATTTTGAAAATGAAATCCCATAAATATCGAATAATGAATCTTGAAGTTGAAAAAGGGGGAAATGAGGATAAATCGTATTCCAAACCATCTTGGCTCCGATCCCCTTCTCCGCTGATCAGCAGAAAGGGAAACACAGCTGCAATAACCACAGCAGCAGCCAGTGCGCTGGAATCCTCCCCCTCCAGAGCCTGTCCCGACTTTTCGGGAGGGAGTTAGAGGGGGTCGGCCTGTGCGCCGAAAAACCTCCAGGGGGAGTTAGTGGGGATCTCTACTGTAACTCACCGGAACGACAATCACTACTTTTGTTCCCGGATTAATCTGTCCCGGCTGAACCTCGTGGTAAGTGATGGCGGTGTGGACTTTGTGTTTTTTTCCAAGTAGTTCAAGCCGGCGGCGGGTTACCTCCGTGCTCAGGTTCAAATGTTTTTGACCATTTGTTAAAACCGGCTTTGTCTGGTTTTTACCCAGGCCGTTATCTTCGACAATTATTTTGATGGTGTCGTTGGTTTCGGGTGAAAAAGTAATAAGGATTCGGCCTGTTTTATTTTTGAGCTGCGCGATGCCATGCCCGATGGCGTTCTCAACAAAGGGCTGCACAATCATCGAGGGAATCATGGCCTCATCTTCCTCCATGTCATCGGCAAGGCTGATGGTGTAATCGAAAGGATTTTCCATGCGCAACTTTTCCAGTTCAAGATAATTTTTCAGACGGTCGATCTCTTCTTCGATGCTGATGAACCCGGTTCGGATGGCGTTGAGGTTTTGCCGGATTAGCCGCGCGAATTGTGAAAGGTAGTGCGCGGCATCGTTGGGCTGGTTGTGTAGCAGATGGTTTTGCACGGAGCCGAGCGCGTTGAAAATAAAATGCGGATTCATCATCGTAAGCAGGGCTTTTTGTTCCAGCAACACCAATTGGTTATCCATTTCGAGGGTGTGGCGATGGCGCAGGCTGCGGCGATGAATCGACCATAAAATCCATCCTGAAATCAGGATAAACAGACCAACATAAAAAAGCGGATGCTGCCATAAAGTAGCTGAAACCACAATCTTAAAATTCAGGGGTACACTAAATTCCGTCCCCGGTTTTTGTGCCCTCACCCTAAAAGTGTAATCCCCGATACCCAGATTCTGATACACCACCTCACGTGCTGTACCCATGCTCCAGCTTGTATCAAGTCCCGCCAGTTGATAAGAATAAATAATCGGGGCAGCAGAATAACTGATGCACGCAAAGGCACATTTGATTTGGTTTTTCCCGCTAATCCTCAGCTCGTCTTTCGCCAGGTCAACGTCTGCCCCATTTACCTGCACCGATTGCAAATAGGGAATGGGAACTTGCGATGTCATTTCGCCAATCCCGGCTTCGGGGATGATGGTAAGCCCGTCGTCGGAGGCCACGTAAAGCGAGTCATTAAAAACCAGGATTTCATTTATTTTCCTGAAGTTAATGTCGATAAACCGGAGGTCAACACTTTGATGATTGGCCATAAGTTCGGGATGTTCGATCACAAAAATATTTTGGGCAGTGGCGAGGTAGAGTGTCGGTTCGTACCAGGCCATTTTCCGCACCATCATGTCGATGGGCTTATTCATGGCTTGTGTCAAGTTGCAGAGCCGATGCTTGCACATCAGAAAAATGCTGTCGCCCTCTACGTTTATTACTTCTGTCGAATCGTTGATGCGAAGGTGGCCGGTGATGATTTTACCATCAAAACGCGATAATTGGGGGTTAGGAATTAATTCCCCATCCCGGTACAAATAATTTTTCTTGGCGTTCACCACCAACTCATCATCGGAGTTGAAGAATATGTTGTGGATACGTTCGCCAAGATTATCAATAATATCCTCTTGAAAAAAACTTTCAGAATTTAATAAAGACAGGGTAACCTGTGTATGAGCAAACACCTTACCAGTAGTCGGGCTAATTGCAAAGGCTTTTGCACCATGAAACGAATATGGCTTTTTATGATACATGTATTCGTTTTTCCCGGATGCCTTCACAAGTTCAAGATTTGTAAGATGATAAAAATCGGAACTTTTAGTCCCGACAATCAAACTATTATTTCTGAGGTAATAAATCTGATTTAGCTTACGCTGGTTCAGCGAAAAATCGAGGGTATAAAATCTTTGATCTGTCACCAAATATATCCTGTCCCCATTGGTCATCCACGCCCCGGTTTCGGGGTTTAGGCAAATAGCCGAAATCCCGGTATTGTCAAAAAATTCGCTTCCGTAATGTTTGTGGCTGTTGAAGTAGGGGCTGATTTTATACACCCCCTCGCTCATCGAGCTTATCCATACATTCCCCTCGTGATCCTGCACAACGGCCTGTGCTTCGGCAATGTTGAGGTGATTGATGATGACATTGTTTCTTAAACAATACACACCTTTGTCGATGGTGGTAATCCAAAGTACGCCATCGTCAGTTTCGATGGCTTCACCAAAAATTTTTTCGGAATAAAACGGCAGATCAATGGGATCGCTCAGGATGCCCTTGTAATAAATGAAAACCCTTATTATTGGACTTTGTGCAATTCTACCTTGCAACATAACCTTATTTTCATTCAACTTATAATAAGAAGCAATATGTAAGGAGTCGCAAACCTGACAGAGGTCTTCCGAAAAATCCCTAAAGAAGAACCGGCTTTGCAAGGAATCCAGAAAAGGGGCATTTTGCGGGTTGAAGATTTTGTTTTGGTAAAAATAATTCATCGACCCACCCAAATTAAAAAACCAGATGCGCCCCTGCGAATCTTCCTTTATCACAATGATTTCGTTGCTGTTCAGGCCATCCTTTTTACTAAAGCAGGTAAACTCAGTCCCATCATACCGCGCCACCCCGGCATCGGTGCCAAACCAGATAAAATTATTCCTGTCTTGTATAATCGGATAAACGGTATTGGAGGGCAGGCCATCGTTGGTGGTGTAATTTTGGATATAGGGGTTTTGTGCCGGCAACAGTTGGCCGACAATCAGCAAAACCATAATAACAATTATTTGCTTCATTTCATTTGGATGATGATAATAGTTATCTGTTATTAATCAAATGATGCACATTTCGTACCGACGCGACGCATCGCGTCTCTACCCGTTGCTTCTGATGCACGTACCCTGACATCCCTCCATCACTCCCCCACGTAAGCAGGATTCTGCTTCGCTCAACATCACTCCATTTTCCTCCTCATTTCGCTCATCTCTCATTTCGCTCATCCCCCTCTCGAAAACCGCATCACCGCTTCCCGAAACTCATTCAATTTTCGCCGGGATATGGCCAAACGTGAGCCATCGGTCATTTCGGCGTAATTACCCTCGTAACTCGAATAGCCTTTTAGGTAATTAAGATTAATGATTGTTGATTTGTGAATCCTAAAAAACGTGGTATCATCCAGCATTTTCTCAAACTCGCCCAAAGTACGGGTGGCGGTAATTTTTTTATTGTTGGATAAATAGAGGTTGGTGTAATTGCTGTCGGCCTGAAGATACATCAAGTCAGCGGTGTTTACAATCCTAAATCCAAACTGCTCCGCAATCGTTATTTTATCTAATCGCTTACTTGCAGATTGCAGATGATGATTTAGATTTTCGAGCGATTCCTGATAAACAGTGCGGATTTCGGCTTTACTTTGCCGCAGCTCGTGGTAGCGGATTGCTTTTCCTACCGCTTCGATAAGTTCATCGGGATTTACCGGTTTGAGCAGATAATCGATGGCGCTTGCTTTTAATGCCAGTAGCGAATACTCTTCGTGTGAAGTTACAAAAATGATCCCGTATTGCGCTTTGGGGATAGATTGCAAAAAAGCAAAACCATCTTCATCCGGCATCGAAATATCCAGAAAGATAAAATCAATCTTGCCATTTTTAAGTAGCTCACGCCCCTCCGCAGCAGAGGATGCTGCCCCACACAAAACTATCTCAGGACAATGATCGGCAAGCATCAATGCCAACGATTCACGAAGATTTTTTTCGTCATCAATGATTATTGCCCTGTATTTTTTCATAAAAAAGAGGTTTGAAATAAAGGGGTAAATTTAATAAAAATATATTCATGGAATACTATTTTTATAACTGGAAACCAAAACTTTCGGAGAAAGAATCCTCCATTAGCATAGGCTGGCGGGATTTATTTTTTTTGCGGTCTTTATCCTGAATTATCGTTCGTTAGATTTCTGCTAATTTAGAATCAAAATAAATTTTACAGATTCTTAAAAATGTGATATGTGTTTATGGCGGACTTGACTTTTTTTGAAAAAAAATAGTTCTAACCTGCATAATTCACAAAATTTTGTGAATTATGCTCTGACGTAGTCAAAATCAATCATTGATCTTTCATCAATGATTGATTTTGCCCAGTCAGGGTTAGCCTGTAATATTCATAAATATTGCAAGAGCTAATATTTATGAATACGTCAGGCTAAAATCGAAATACATTTCTACAATGAATCCTCAGAAAATTCTTTTCAATAATTCAAAATAGTATTCATTACAAGAAAAAGGCAAAAGGCCAACTCATTGGAATGGAAGCTGTGGGTTGGGCTGCCTGAATTGTACTTATTTTGGTTTTATAATTTTGTGTAACCTTGATCTAAAATAGTCTGATAAAACTCAAAATCCCGGTAAACGAAAATGCCGGGATTTTTTTTACCTATCCCCCTAAAATTACTTTTGTACCTTTGCTGGCACATTATTTACTCATACAGCTAATCTTTCCAACAATGAAAAAACTTTTAGTTCTCCTTTGCGCACTGCTCCCGGTGCTTTTCGCTCAAGCTCAAGCTCAATATCAAAACCTAAATCCCGATCCCAATGGCGAACCCTGGATTGTTGGCGGCCTTCGTCAACTCACGCCTGCCGATTACCAGATGCTTTCGCAAATACCCCAATGGAAATCGCCCAAGCCAGCCAATGCCGAAGATTTGCCCCTGCAGGTGGACAACACGTCCAATCCCTGGTTTAGGCCAATCTTTAATCAAAGCGGTGGCTCATGCGGCCAGGCCAGCGGCATAGGTTACAACTTTACCTACGAAATTGATTACGAACGCCAGATACCGGCCAATACGCCCGAAAATCAATATCCCTCGCATTTTACCTGGAACTTCCTCAACGGTGGCGTAGGCAATGGTTCGTGGTATTTCGATGGCTGGACTATTATCAACGAAATCGGCTGCCCCACCGTTTACGACTACGGCGGCATGGCCTATGGCGGCGAAGCGCGATGGATGAGCGGCTACGACAAATACTTCAACGGCATGTTTAACCGCACGCTCGATTTTTATGCCATCGACGTAAGCACCCACGAAGGACTGGAAACGCTAAAGCAATGGCTCTATTCGCGCGATGGCGGCACCCTGCCCGGCGGACTAGCCAACTTTGGTGCAGGTATTGGCCAGGCTACTATTGGCTACCTGCCCTCAGGCACACCCAACGCCGGCAAATCGGTGGTTACCCAATGGGGAACTACCGCCGACCATGCCATGACTTTTGTTGGCTTTGACGATGAAATTATGTACGATTTTAATAATGACGGACAATACACCGATGACATCGACATCAACAACGATGGCGAAGTTGACCTGCGCGATTGCGAAAAGGGCGGCCTGGTCATGGCCAACTCATGGGGTACAGGATTTGGCTTTCAGGGCAAGGCGTATGTAATGTACAAGCTGCTGGCCGACCCCATGGAAGAAGGCGGCATCTGGGCAAACGCCGTACACCTGGTGCAGACCAAAGCCGATGCCGAGCCACTTCTTACCTTCAAAACCACAATCAAACATACCTCGCGCAACAAAATTAAAATTATGGCTGGCGTGGCCACCAACCCCGAAGCTGAAAAGCCCGAATTCATTCGCTCCTTCCCTATGTTCAATTATCAGGGTGGCGATTTCTATATGCAGGGCGGAGGGTCGAATGCCGACAAAACTATCGAAATAGGCCTCGACATCACCGACCTGTTAACTTACGTGGAGCCGGGAAGCGAAGCCCGCTTTTTCGTTCAAATTATTGAGCAGGATCCTTCGGGTGCCGGCGATGGCGAAATCGTGGACTTGTCGCTCATGGATTACACCAATGGAGCTATGGAAACCGAAAGTACCATGCAAAATGTCAGCATCAATCAAAATGATACCACGCTGATTTGGGTAAATGCTACCATCGATTTTGAGAAAGTGGAAATACTTACCGAAGAATTACAGCCGGGAATCGTGGGCGAAGCTTACAGCCAGCAGCTCGAAGCCACCCAGGGAACCGCTCCTTACACCTGGTCGTTCAAGATCGATTATTCCGAGGAAGCCATCAGCGAAGATTTTCCGGCTATCGAAAGCAATCAACTCACACCGACCAACGAAGATGATGGCTTTGCGATGCTGCCCCTGGATTTCGACTTCCTGTTTTATGGCGAAAGCTACAACGAGCTTACCGTCCTCACCGACGGAGCCATTACCTTTGATGGCAATTTTGGCTACGTCAGAGATGATGCCGGCATTATAGGCAACAAATGCCTGGCGGCCTACTGCGCCGATTTGATGATTTACCCGGCACTCGGCGATGGCATTTATTACGAAGGCGACGAAAACGCAATGACTATCCGCTGGAAGACTTCCAAATTTGATGAGCCGAATTTTAATGTGGATGTTGCAATGACGCTTTACCCCGATGGGACTATCAAGTTTTATTACGCCAACGATATCACCGCTTCCAGCGGCTGGGGCTCAGGCATATCGGCTGGTGATGCCAACAGCTACCTGATAACTTCAGTTTCGGGTTTAGTAAACCTGCCCGATGACTTTACAGCCGAAATCGTAAGTACCCCCTTCCCGGCTGGTATGGAAATTACCAGCAATGGGCTTTTTCAGGGAACGCCAGCTTTGAACTATGGCTATGTGTGGGAAATCCCTTTTAAAGTTACGGATTATATGCGCATTTCCAGTATTAAAAATCTGACCTTCGAAACCCTCGAGGTTGGTGTAGATGAGATGCAAGCCAAGGCGGTTTCTGTTTCTGTAAATCCAAATCCTTTTGTTGATAATTTTGAACTGCGGGTAGCAAACAATGGTTTTTATCATTTTGAACTTTTGGATATGAGCGGCAAAAAGATAAGTGCTGTTTTTAGCGGACACATGGCTGACGGCCAAAGTTTTGTGTGGAATTCGCAGCAAAATTTAAAGCCGGGTATCTATATTTTAAACTGGACTTCCTCGCATGGGGCGGGATCGCAAAAGCTGATTGTGGGAGAGTAAAAAAGTATCTATTTATAATATTGGAATACAAGTACTTGGTCTAAGTAATACTTTTGTTAAAACTATTTTTTAGAATGTTTATCAAAAACAGTTGAAAGGTTTTTTTTAACGGAGATGAAAAAGACTATCTTTGTAACTAAACTAAATTCAAGTTAAAAGATGGCACAAAATAAATTAATAGCACCTTTTTTAAAGTGGGTTGGTGGTAAAAGACAAATCATACATACTATTGCTAATCATTTACCAAAAAATATTTCCAGACTAAATTATGTTGAGCCTTTTGTAGGGGGTGGGGCTGTTTTATTTCATCTTCAGCCAAAAAATGCAATAATAAATGATTCAAATTCAGAATTAATCAATGCGTATGAAGTTATTAAAGAAGACTTAGGAAATTTAATAGAAGACCTCAGGAAGCATAAAAATGAATCCGATTACTTTTACAATATTCGAGGAATTGACAGAACAGAGATTTTTAAAACCTTAAGTAATTTAAAAAGAGCATCCAGAATAATTTACCTTAATAAAACATGCTATAACGGTTTATACAGGGTAAATAATGCTGGTGAATTTAACGCCCCTTTTGGTAGGTATAAAAATCCAAATATTGTAAATGCGCCTACACTAACAGCCTTAAATAAATATTTTAATTCAAATAATATAACAATTTTGAATGGTGATTATGCTGACACATTAAAGCTGGCGGACAAGAATTCATTTGTTTATCTCGATCCTCCTTATCATCCAATATCCTCAAACTCAAATTTTACTGGCTATATTCAGGGGGGCTGGAATATGTATGATCAGGTTCGCTTGAGAGAAGCCTGTGATGAGCTTGATGATAGAGGAATCAAATTCTTACTTTCAAATTCATCCTCTCAATTTATTAAAGATCAATACGAAAAATATATAATAAGTATTGTAAAAGCAAATCGCGCGATTAATTCAGATGCTTCGAACCGTGGAGAGGTTGAAGAGGTATTAATAAAAAACTATGAGTAAATCAAAGAACGATATTCAGTGGGAAAAACTCTTCAATAAATACAAAATTCTCGAGAGAATTTCACAGGAAGGACACACAATAATTACTTCCGCAAATATTAATGCGTTTCGCCAAGCAAGATTGATGACAAAATTTGATCATAAATCTCAGTTACCAAAACTTTTTACTGACAACAAGTTAAGCATACTACCCATTTCAAGAGGAAGTTATGTGATCGGGCAGTTCGAAACATTTTTTGATTTTGACAAAGATATTGTTGAGGCCACAAAAATTCATTTCCCAACATATTTGGAAAGTTTAGACTTTAAAGAAATCACAAGCGAATCAACCGCGATAAATTGTGCATTTGTTTCTGAGATTCTTCACGATTTTACTGAAGAAGAAAAATTATTTCCAACCGTTAGTGGTCGTATGAGTTCTTCTTCTTTCACATTTAACATCAATTCATCAAAAGGATTATTTAAAATTAATGTAAACAATTCCCAAATTGAAATTGATGGTGGTTTTGAAGGAGATAATTCGCTATATTTAATAGAGGCTAAGAATTATATTTCTGACGATTTTCTTGTCAGGCAACTGTATTATCCTTACAAATTATGGAGTGGAAAAATACAAAAAAATGTTCGCCCCATTTTTCTCACCTACACTAATGGAAGTTTTCACCTTCGGGAATATTCCTTCGAAAACCTTGATCATTACAATTCTTTGGTCTTGGTTAAACATAAAAAATATCTTGTTCAAGAGGAGGAATTTAATACCCAAACTATTGAAGATTTAATTAATAAAACACTTGTAATCCCAGAACCTCAAATCCCATTTCCACAGGCAGATAGTTTTGACAGGGTTATTAATCTTTGCGAACTATTAAGCCAAAAAGGCTTTATGTCAAAAGAAAACATTACCCGCAACTATGACTTTGACAAAAGACAGACCGACTATTACACAAATGCAGCAAAATATTTAGGGCTTATCACAATAGACAATGACCCTGATAATGGTCATAATGGATGTTTTCTTACTAATATTGGCAAACAAATTTTTAAAATAAACTTATTTGACAGGCAGAAAGAATTCATAAAATTAATAATACGGCACGCTGCTTTTCAACAAACTTTGATACTGTATCTCGAAACTGGGGAAGTGCCAAACAAAAAAAGCATTTTTGATATTATGCAAAAGTGCAGTCTGTATAATATTAAATCAGAGGTAACCTACAATAGAAGATCTTCAACAATTATTGGGTGGGTTAATTGGATAATAAATCTAATAGAAGAATAAAACTTTTGGTATTTGAAATGCAATTTATTTCATATTTCGAATCCCGCAAAGTGGCTTTTCCTGATTGCCGGAATCCTCATTTTTATTGGCTTTGCCGCTTTTGCGCAAGCCGATAGTAAACCAGAAGCCTCCACCCTATTTATCGAAGCCAACACGCACTATGGTTTTCTGGCTGCACATCATCCCGAGATGTGGGTGCTTACCGATGGCTATTTTCCCACCTGGGAACTAAGCATTCTTAAGCAAACCGATGGGAGCAAATCCTGGCAATACCTGCGCAATTTTCCACAGATCAGCTTATCGTATTTGCATAGCAACTTTGGAGACAGCCAATCGCTGGGGATGATGAATGCGCTGATGCCAAAAATTCGCTTACCCATCATCCAGAAACCGCACATCAAACTTTTTTTTACCATCGGTCTGGGAATTGCTCTTATGAGTAAAAAATTTGACCGTCTCGACAATTATCAAAACCTCGCTATTGGTTCATATCTTAATGCGGCAGTTCAATTTGACCTGCTATTGCGTTTTACACTATCGCAGCGGATGCGTTTAAATACGGGTATCTCGCTGCTGCATATTTCTAACGGCACCATAAAATCGCCCAACTATGGCCTGAATGTGCCGACAGTAATGGTGGGTTTAAGTTGGAAAATAACACGCCAGAAGATTACTTTTATTAAAACCGAAACTCTGATGGAGAATAAGGGAAAAATGAATCTGAGCTTAATGGCCGGAGTAGCCTCCAAGCAGTTGCTGAGCGTGCGCGATAAGCATTTTAGAATACTTAACGCAAGTATCGTTGGGTCCCGATTTTACAATGCTAACAATAAAATACTTGCGGGGCTGGATGTGATTTATGACGAATCGACACGCTATCAGCTCGAAAAAGATAATATCGCGATAACGTGGACAGATGCAACGAAAGTTGGCATTAGCCTCGGACATGAGTGGACTTTTGCACAGCTTTCGATGTTTGTAAATCTGGGCTATTATGTCCGCAACAAAAACGAAAACGACAACAGGATTTACAATAAAATGGGGGTAAACTACTACGTTTTAAAGCATACTTTTGTACGCCTTGCTTTGCAATCGCATTGGGCCAAGGCCGAATTTTTGTCGCTGGGTCTGGGTTTTACAATTTAAGAAAGTTCATTCGGCAAAGAAGCCTCGGTATAAATGAATGACTTGTCAATGCCCTTTTTTTAGGACGCTTATTGAATTATCACCTGGTTTGCTAATAAAAAATGAACATTAAAAAAATAATAAATACCAATAGCATCGGATTTTGGATTGTGGTGTTTTTTGTGATGCGTCTCTACGGCATTACACAGCCACCGCTTGAGGTGGCTCACAACTGGCGTCAAACCAACGTGGCAATGGTAGCACGTAATTTCCTGGAAGTGAATGCCAATATTTTTTATCCGCGAATAGATGTTGCCGGGGACAAATCGGGTATTACCGGTATGGAGTTTCCGCTGCTCAACTACCTGATTTATCTGTTCTCGCTGGTTTTTGGCTACGAGCATTGGTACGGCAGGCTGATTAATCTAATCGTATCAAGTTTTGGGATTTGGTATTTTTTTAAACTTGTAATCAAATTCTTCAGCAAGCCTATAGCCTTCAATGCGTCCATCGTCTTGCTGGTGTCGATTTGGTTTGCCTATTCGCGAAAGATGATGCCCGATACATTTTCGGCTTCCATCGTTATGGCCGGCATGTATTACGGAACCAACTACCTTTTTGAAAGGAAACAGTTGTTCCAACTTTTGCTCTACACGCTTTTGTGCAGCCTGGGCATATTATCCAAACTACCCTCCGGCTATCTACTGGTATTATTTCTTTTACCAATTCTGGATAGGAACATTCCGGTAAGCCGGAAGATCTTTTTTTCGATGGCTTCGGCGGTGATATTGATTGCTACAGCAGCATGGTATTTTTACTGGGTCCCTTATCTGGTCGAAACTTATGAGTTCTGGTATTATTACATGGGCAAGAGTTTTGCGGACGGAGCCACCGAAATATGGCAAAACATGGGTGATGTGCTGGCACAGTTTTACGAAAATGCACTGAAGTTTTTGGGCTTTGCAGCCTTTGTCGCTGGAATCATTATTGCCATTATGAATCGAAACAAGCTGCTCCTGAAGATTTTGGCGTTGGGATTTTTTACTTTCTCGATTTTTATAATCAAAGCCGGATTTGCCTTTGCACATCACAGCTATTACATCGTCCCCTTTGTTCCGCTAATGGCTTTGCTGGCTGGATATGCCCTTGCCCAAATTAAAAAACACAAAATCGCCATCCTCCTCCTCTTTGCTATTGCCGCCGAAGGAATTCTGAACCAGCAGCACGATTTCCGCATCAGCAAAGAAATTACCCCTTTGGAAGGACTGGAGGCCGACCTGGATCGGCTTTCAAAACCTAACGACTTAATCCTTATCAATAGCGGGCAGCAGCCAACGCCCATGTATTTTGCCCATCGCAAGGGATGGCTGGCCAATAACGATGAAATTAAAAACAGCGACTACATTCGCTCACTTCAGGAAAAAGGCTTGCTTTACATAGTTATTATAAAAAAGAAATTTGGTAGCGATATGACTTTGGATTACGAAATTTTAGTTGAGAATGATCTTTACAAAATTTATAAATTGTGATTTTTAAAATCCGGCTTCAATGATTTTTAAAAGCAGAAAATATAGCGTTGCCATTTTTTTATTTTGGATATGGATATTGCTTTTGGCAATGCCTGCCTGCCACGATGCCTTTAACGAATGCCTGAGCGGCCCGGGCAAAACCAAAACCGAACGCATGGGATTGTATCCTTTTAAAAATGTAAGCGTTAACGACAACATCGATCTCACCATCCAAAATGGAAACAATTACAATCTGGAAATTACTGTCGGCGAAAATATTATCCCCGTGCTGGGCATCGAAATCATAAACGGAACATTGAACCTGAGCAACCAAAGTAACTGTAAGCTACTCAAAAAACCCTGGGAAGCCATTAGCATAACTCTAACCGCCCCTAACCTGGATACAATTTTTGTAAAAAACCATGGGCAGATTCACAGCCAAAAACCCTTTAGCAGCAAATCCCTTTTAATCAGAATTACCAATAGCCCCGCCGACATTGATCTTGAAATCGAAGCCGAATATTTCAGGCTTGAGAATTTAAGCGGTACGGCGAAGGTTAAAATTTCGGGGCTGGCGCAAAATGCCGAATGCTACCATGCAGGTTTTGGTATGATTGATTTTACCGACCTGCGCCCACAGTATTTGTACTTGAATATGAACAGCACCAACAACAGCGAGATTTGGGGAGCTGAAAAGTACATGTATGCAGCCCTAAGCAATATCGGGAACGTGTATTACTACAACGAGCCTTCGAGGATTGAATTGGGTATCAAGGATAGCGGCCAATTGATACGAGTGGGAAAATAAAACACCAGCACAAAACAAATTGTGCTGGTGTTTTATTTAACTTTTCGAAGTCCTGCGGACGCTCGAAAGTCAGGGCGCAAAATATTTATAAATATTGCAAAAGCTAATATTTATGAATACGTCAGGCTAATAAGCCTTGGCAAAAATAACCCGCTCCTTGCTGGGGTTCCCCGAATAAATACACTTACCATCTTCCTGCTTGTTGTTCAAAGGAATGGTGCGGATAGTTGCCTTGGTTTCTTCTTTAATTTTAAGCTCGGTCTCGGTGGTTCCATCCCAGTGGGCAAGGATAAATCCTCCCTTTTCAACCTGGGTTTTAAAATCTTCCCAAGTATCCACCTTCGTGGTATTTTCTTCCCTAAAATTGAGTGCCTTGGTGAAAAGGTTTTCCTGAATTTTGTCGAGCAGATGCACAATCTTGCCTTCGATATCGGTAAGCTGATAGGTTTCTTTTTCGAGGGTATCGCGGCGTGCTACTTCCACTGTACCATTTTCCAAATCACGAGGACCCATGGCCAGACGAACAGGCACACCCTTAAACTCGTATTCGTTAAATTTCCAGCCAGGCTTGAAAGTAGTTCGGTCATCGTATTTAACCGAAATTCCCCGGGCTTCCAGATTCTTCTTAATCGCGTTGGCCTTTTCGCTAATGGCTTCAAGTTGTTCTGGTTTTTTATAAATAGGTACAATAGCCACCTGGATAGGTGCGAGCTTTGGCGGCAGCACCAGTCCGCTGTCGTCGGAGTGTGCCATAATTAATGCTCCCATCAATCGGGTAGAAACGCCCCATGAAGTAGCCCAAACAAGTTCGAGTTTATTTTCCTTGGTCAGGAATTTCACATCGAAGGCCTTGGCAAAGTTTTGTCCTAAAAAGTGTGAGGTGCCGGCTTGCAATGCTTTACCATCCTGCATCAGTGCTTCGATGCAATAGGTATCCTCGGCACCGGCAAATTTTTCGTTCGCCGATTTCAATCCTTTAAGCACCGGCATGGCCATCCATTGCTGGGCAAATTCGGCATAGATATCTAATATCTTAAGCGTTTCTTCGATGGCTTCCTGCTTGGTTTCGTGTGCGGTATGCCCTTCCTGCCACAGAAATTCGGTAGTACGCAAAAACAATCGGGTACGCATTTCCCAGCGCACCACGTTGGCCCACTGGTTGACCAGGATTGGCAAATCGCGATAGGATTGAATCCAATTGCGGTAGGTGTCCCAGATGATAGTTTCGGAAGTAGGCCTTACGATAAGCTCCTCTTCAAGTTTTGCATCTTCGTCAACTACAATACTTTTGCCGTCATCAGAGGTTTTGAGCCGGTAATGGGTAACTACGGCACACTCTTTGGCAAAACCTTCCACGTGGGCGGCCTCCTTGCTCAGAAATGATTTGGGGATAAACAACGGAAAATAAGCGTTGGAGTGCCCGGTGGCCTTGAACATCTTATCTAATTGTGCCTGCATTTTTTCCCAGATGGCATAGCCATAGGGCTTAATGACCATGCAGCCGCGTACTGCGGAATTCTCGGCCAGGTCAGCTTTTGTAACCAGGTCGGTGTACCATTGCGCGTAGTTCTCGCTTCTTGTTGGAAAATCTTTAGCCATGTCTTTTTTGGTATGGATTTTGGATATTTTCGTGTCGAATTATTCGCTTGCAAAAGTATAAAAATATTAATCGGACATAATTACAAGTACCATTTAAGAATTAAAACATACAGGAGGCTCATCCCATGAAAAACTTAATCATAATTCTAATCGCAATTTTTGCCCTGGCTTCATGCAAGTCGTCATACCAGTCGGCAGCACTTTACGATGACGTGTATTACAGCCCCAACAACGATGCCACTGTTTCGACCAGCACCAAAAGCAGCTCAAAGGTCGTTTATAGCGGCAATGCCGATGATTACCAACAAAGCACTGCACCAAAATCCGTGGCTGTAGGTCAGGAAGATTACAAGTCATATCAATATGTCGAAGATACTTTACCTCTATCCAGTGATGAAGAATACTATTATGCGGAAGAAGATGAAGAATACTACGATTACGATTATGCTTCGCGCTTAAACCGCTTTCACAACGGAGCCGGTAATTTTGGCTACTATGCTCCGGTTTATTCCGGATATTATCCTTCGTATGGTTCCAGTCTTTCGTTCGGTTACGGATTTGGCATGCCCTCGTCCTATTTTTCCTTTGGCTTTAACTATGGCTGGGGTGGCGGCGGATATTACAATCCATGGTACTACGACCCCTGGTTTGGTTATCCCTCTTATGGCTATGGCGGCTCCTACTGGGCTGGTTATAACAATGGTTATTGGAACGGTTATTATGCCGGCGGTGGTGGATATTATCCCGGAGGCGGTAGCTATTACCCGGGTGGCGAAACTGTGTATCCCAATCATTATTACGGCCCACGCAATCAGCGAGGCAGCAGTTTACTCGGCGACCAAAGTGGACGCGGTTCACGAATCAATCCGGATGATAACGATAATATGAAACAAACTATCGTTACCGGGCGGGGCAGCCGCACCGGTGGCGAAGCCGGCAGCAGCGTTGCACCCACTGTTTCGGGCGTGCAATCGCAAAGAAGTGGCCGCACCCTTGAACCCGGCAACAGTGCCGAATCAGGTAGCAGCCGTATATCGCGCAGTCAGGAACTGGCAAAGCCCACAAACGAGCAAATAAATACCAACAGTGTAGGCTCGGAACGCAGCAACAGAGCTGTGGCCGAACCTGCCGAGGCGAGTAAAAAATATGCCAAGCCCCAAGGCAGCAGCATTCAGGGTGAAGGTGTTCGTGGTGAGCGCGCCCAACCAAGTACCCAGCAGCCTGCTACTAACTCAGGCAGGGATGATGTGTATTCGCGTACTAAAAAATATGCCAAGCCAGCCTCCGAGAGTTTGAGCGGAAGTAATAGCCGCAGTGGCGAAAGCAAAAGATACACATCACCCAACACCAACCGCCCCCGATCGAGCAACGAATATACCGTGCCACAATCCAGGCCGGTACGCACCTATACTACGCCCTCACGCTCCAACAATAGTTTCGATAATCAAAATAATAACCGAAGCTCAAGATCGTATTCGACGCCCTCGCGAAGCAACAACAGCAGAAGCACCACACCAAGCCGGAGTTATAGCAGTCCGTCACGTAGCAGCAGCACGCCCTCGCGGAGCTACTCCAGCCCCTCACGCTCATCGGGAAGCAGTAGCAGTCCCAGCCGCAGCTATTCGGCTCCTTCACGCTCATCGGGTAGTAGTAGCTCAGGGAGTAGCTCTGGAAGCAGTTCGAATGGCAGTTCCTCAGGAAGTGGTCGCAGAGGCCGCTAAGCTAAAAATCCTATTTTATTAATGTTTTAAATTACTGATAAAATGAAAAAATTCATTCTTATAAGTCTTGCTTTATGCTTGATTTTGCCGGCAATCCAGGCACAAAACGAAGAAGATGTACTCCGTTATTCCAACTATGCTCCCATCGGCACAGCCCGGAGTGTGGGACTGGCAGGAGCCAATGGCGCAGTTGGCGGCGACTTTTCTACACTGAGCAACAACCCGGCAGGGATAGCCTTGTACAAAAAATCAGAACTTACCATCAGCCCTGCTTTATTTTTTGGTAACAGCGAAAGCACTTATCTGGGTCGAAACCAGGAAGATGGGAAAAATAACTTTGCCCTGGGTAATGTGGGTATTGTAATTACCGGAACACCCGAAAACAGATTGGGCAGCAATCCTGTAAGCAACTTCCAGTTTGGGTTTGGTATCAACCGGCTAAAAGATTTTAACAATCGCATGATCATCGATGGCGAAAACTTTGACAATTCCCTTTTAAATGTTTACACGGATTATGCCGGCTCGCAAAACCCCGAATCGTTGAATGCCTTCGACACAAGGCCTGCCTTTGATACTTATCTTATCGACACTGTTGAAGGAGCGCAGCCTTTCGATTACGTAAATGCTTACAGCTATCTCGGGGGTTTTACCTCGGCGATACAGCGCAAATCGATCGAGACCAGCGGCTCGATGAATGAACTGGTGCTTAGCGGCGGAATGAACATTGGTGACAAATTTTATTTCGGCCTTACCTTTGGTTTCCCATACATGCGCTACCAGCAGACTTCGACCTTCAAAGAAATAAACCAAACCGAAAACCCTGATTTAAGAGATTTCACCATATACGATAAGCTCGAAACCAAAGGCAGCGGATTTAATATTAAACTGGGTGCCATCGTTAAACCCACCGAATTCCTAAGGCTGGGTGCTGCCTTCCATACGCCAACCTGGTACAACGATATTACCGACAAGTGGAGTTCGACCACCAGTGCCAATTACAATGTCGATGTGAATGGCACAAGTTTTAGTTCTCAATCACCCATTGGTGAATACAAGTACGACATCCGGACACCCTGGAAAGTCATTGCAAGTGCCGCAGTAATTATCAACAGGATGGGATTTATTAGCGGAGAATACGAGTACATCGACTATACCAGTGGCCGACTAAGTCCAACGCTGGACTTTAGCGAAAAGAACGACATTATCAAAAACAGCTTCCAGTCGAGCCACAACTTTCGCATTGGTGCCGAAGCTGTGCTGGGCATGATGCAGGTAAGGGGCGGATATGCTTACCGCATGTCGCCATTTGCCGATGACCTGAACGATGCCTCGATGCACACTTTCTCGGGCGGCTTAGGCTTCCGTGCACAGGAATTCTTCGTGGATGCAGCCTTGGCTTACAGTGTGTCGAAACAGGACTATTATCTTTATACCCTGCCAGAATACAAGGCTGTGGCCAACAACAAATTCAAAAATTACAACTTCGTGGTAACCCTGGGTTATCGTTTCGATTAATACGAAATTCGGCACGCCTGAATGCGTGCCCGGATCAAATCAATTTATTATCATTACAAAAAAAGCGATGCACTAAGCATCGCTTTTTATTTTGTATCCCGCTAAGGGGCTATTTCTCATTTACTTTCTTTTCGATTTCCTCATCTACCAGGATTCGTCCACAATATTCGCAAACGATAATCTTTTTGTGCATCCGGATATCCATTTGATGCTGGGGTGGAATCTTGTTGAAACAACCGCCGCAGGCATCTCTTTCGATTTGCACCACAGCTAGGCCGTTGCGGGCATTTTTGCGGATACGGTTGTAGGCAATCACCAAACGTTCCTCGATGGTTTTCATCAAATCCTGGGATTTGTTGAAAAGTGCTTTTTCTTCGTTCTCAGTTTCCTGTACAATATCCTTCAATTCCGATTTTTTGATACGCAAATCCGATTCGCGCTCTTTAAGCAGCGACTTAGCCTCTTTTATCTGATCGGTCTTTACTGTGAGCGATTCGGTAAATTCGCTAATCCGTTTTTCGGCCAGTTGCATCTCCAGGTTTTGAAACTCAATTTCCTTGCTCAGCGAATCGTATTCCCGATTGTTGCGCACATTCATCTGCTGCTCTTCGTATCTTTTTATAAGCGCAGTACTCTCTTTGATGGCTTGCTTTTTTTCGTTCACCTGTTTATCGAAACCCTTCACTTCCTCCTGATACTTATCAATCCGTGTTTGAAGGCCTTCTATTTCATCTTCAAGGTCCTGAACTTCCAAAGGCAGCTCACCTCTGATAATTTTAATTTTATCAATCTGTGAATCGATTTGTTGAAGGGTGTAAAGTGCTATCAGCTTTTCCGCGATCGGAACTTCGCTCAAATCAGCTTTCTCGCCTTTAGCCTTGCTGGTTTCCGCGCTTGGACTTTGTTTTGCCATATTCTGTGGAATTATTAGTTTAATCTATAAATAATGAACGGGGTTTGTGTTTACCTCCGATATTTGGGCGGCAAAATTAGGAAAATTTTTCTTTATTAAGTTCATTAATAATTCTTTGGTAAACTGCTCGCTTTCGTAATGCCCGATGTCGGCCAACAGGATTTGCCCATCAGCATCAAAAAACTCATGATATTTCAAATCGCCGGTAATATAAATATCGGCTCCGGCGCGCATAGCCTCGCCAATCAGGAAGCTACCACTGCCACCACACACGGCCACTTGCTGTATCTCGTCTTTCACGATGGGCGAGTGGCGAACACACCCGGCACCGAAGGTTCGCTTAAGGCGGGCAAGAAATTGTTTGGTGTTTTCGGGAACTTCCAGATCGCCAATCATGCCAGCACCCACCCGGGCAAAACTATTGGCAAGGGGATAAATGTCGTAAGCTACTTCTTCGTAAGGATGGGCAGCAATCATGGCCTTTAAAATATCGCCGCTAAGATAATTGGGATAAATGGCCTCGATGCGTGCTTCCTTTTCAAAGTGCAATTGGTGCAAATCACCAACATAGGGCTGCGCACCTTCGAGGGCACGGAATGAACCCTTCCCCTCAATATTGAAGCTGCAACTGTCGTAATTACCAATATGGCCTGCGCCCGCTGCGAAAATGGCCTGCCTGAGTTTTTCGGCATGATCGACAGGGCAAAAAACCACCAGCTTGCTCAGGCCTTCTTTGGCAGGAGATAAGATGCGCGTGTTTTTTAGCCCGAGCCGCTCGCTCACCATCTGGTTTACGCCATGATAAACGTTGTCCAAATTGGTGTGAGCCGCGTAAACCGCAATATCATTTTTAATGCACCGGCTCACCAATCGTCCGATCATATCCTGCGGGTTTATCTTCTTCAATCCTTTAAAAATCAAAGGATGATGGGCTACAATAAAATTGATGCCGAGCGTGATGGCTTCCTCCACAACCTGGTCGGTTACATCGAGGGTAATCAAAGCTGCTGTGGCTTCTTTTTCGGCATCGCCAATAATCAGACCTGCATTATCGTACGATTCCTGCAAAACAAGGGGTGCCACCCTTTCTATTAGATTTGTGATTTCTCTAATCTTCATATTTTTAATTATTAAAAAATAAAGCGGATTTCTTTCAAATCAAAATCCTTGATTTCATTTTCGATTTCCATTATCAATCTCCCATATTTTGAAACCCCCAAAATAGTTCCCGTAAAGCGCAAACCCGATGCAGAATAAGAAGCCTCGCGCTGATAATTGAGCAAGGCTGAAAGATATTGTTTGTCGATTTCCTCAATATTATCATCATTGAGCATGGTATAAAATTTTTGCAAATAAAATGCAAGCTGCCGCAAAACCTCGTCAATTGAAAAAGTATTACCACTCAGCATTTTCAACGAAACCGGGTTGGGCAAGGCACGCGAAAAACGACTTTGATTCACATTTAGCCCAACACCAATAATAGTGCTTTCGATATTTTGGCCTGCTATCGTATTGCGCGACAAAATACCGGCAATTTTTTTATAGCCTGCATAAATGTCGTTGGGCCATTTAATGAGAGCCTCGTAACCGGACGGCAGAAAATGTTGGGCACAAGCCCTAACAGCCAGCGAGGCCACTTTGTTGAGGGTAAACTGCTGGTCGGCGGGCAGAATGGCCGGATACAAGACGAAGCTCACCAGCAAATTAAGCCCCTGCTCACTTTCCCAGGTATTCTGTCCCAAACCCTGACCGCAGCTTTGAAAGTCTGCCAATACTGCCGAACCTTCGGCAGGCCGGGATTTGGAAATCCAATGCTCAGCCTCAGTATTGGTGGATTCCAACTGGCTGAAATGCTTTATGCTTTTGAGAAACAGGGTTTCTAACATGTGAACATATTTAACAAGTGTGGGTTTATGCTGTGGGTTTGCGAAAGTAATCATTTTCGCTTCTTTAGCGCAGGGCATTGTTTTTGATTGGGGCCTTTTCTCTTACAAAACTTATGTTAATAGTAGTAAGCAGGTTTTCAACAATAAATCGCTACTTTTGCACCTCAAATTTAATTTTACTAAATGACTGATAATAAATCGATAAACCAAACAAACAAGATTTTAGAATTTGTAATCAAAGGAATTCAGGATAAGAAGGGACACGACATCGTGAATCTTAACCTTGGAAAAATCGAACATGCAGTATGCAACAATTTTGTGATATGCCATGGAGATTCTAAACGACAGGTAACCGCCATCGCTGATTCGGTGCAGGAAATGGTGAGGATAAACACCCACGAGAAACCCTGGCATAAAGAAGGTACTGAAAATGCCGATTGGATATTATTGGATTATGCTGACGTGGTGGTGCATATTTTTAGCAGCGAAACCCGTCCGTTCTACAATTTGGAAGGGCTATGGGCCGATGCACAAATACAAAAAATTGAAAGTTAAAATCTGGAAAGAAACGCGTAATGGCTAACGAAAAAAATATTAATCAAAGTGCTAAAAAAGCAAAGGATCAGAAAAACGATGCGTTCCGCAATCTGATCAATCCTTCTGCAAAAAATAAGGGCGATAATAAATTCAATTTTTATTGGATTTACACCATCATTGCCGCCATCTTTATCTTCATGTTTTTTTTCAACTCGGATACCCAGACCAAAGAAGTGAATTGGGGTGATTTGAGAGAGATGCTTACTGATGGCGATGTTGAGAAGTTGGTTTTGATAAAAAATGAGCAGGTGACCGAAATATTTATTAAACCCGATAGGCTGACTAAAGCCCGGTATCAGGATCTCCCCAAGGAAAACAGCAGTAATTTTATGGGCATCGCGCCGCACTATTCTTATGTGGTAGGATCAATTGAGTCGTTTGAAGACAAGGTACAGGAAGCGCAAAAAGGGGTCTCTGATCCTGTTGATATTAAATATGAAACCCGGCAGGACTGGAGTAATTTGTTGAGTATAATTATCCCCATTGGCTTCCTGGTCATACTTTGGATATTCATCATGCGCATGATGAGCCGTGGCGGTGCCGGCGGTGGTCAGATTTTCAGCATCGGGAAATCCAAGGCGCAGTTGTTTGATAAAGACACCCATGTTAAAATTACCTTTAAAGATGTGGCTGGCCTTGAAGAAGCAAAGGTGGAGGTAATGGAGATTGTGGATTTTTTGAAAAACCCGACTAAATACACCGAGCTTGGGGGTAAAATACCCAAGGGAGCCTTGCTGATTGGCCCTCCTGGCACAGGCAAGACCCTACTTGCCAAATCGGTGGCCGGGGAAGCTGACGTTCCTTTTTTCTCCATCTCGGGATCCGACTTTGTGGAAATGTTTGTAGGGGTGGGTGCCTCGCGTGTTCGCGATCTTTTCAGGCAAGCCAAGGATAAGGCTCCCAGCATTATTTTTATCGACGAGATTGATGCCATTGGCCGGGCACGTGGTCGCAATGCTATGACTGGTGGCAACGATGAACGCGAAAACACGCTTAACCAACTACTTACCGAAATGGATGGCTTTGGTACCAACGCCGGGGTTATTATCCTGGCTGCTACCAACCGGGCTGATGTTTTGGATCGCGCCCTGATGCGCGCAGGCCGTTTCGACCGACAAATCAGTGTGGAGCTGCCCGACATCGAAGAACGTCGCGCCATTTATCTGGTTCACCTCAAGCCCATCAAATTTGATGAAACCGTGGATGTGGACTTTTTGGCCAAACAAACGCCCGGCTTTTCGGGTGCCGACATTGCCAACGTTTGCAACGAAGCCGCGCTGATTGGTGCTCGCTCGGGCAAAAAGGTGGTGGATAAACAAGATTTTATGAATGCCATCGACCGCATCATCGGCGGCCTGGAAAAACGCAACAAGATTATCACGCCAGGCGAAAAAGAAACCATTGCCTATCACGAAGCTGGCCATGCCGCCATTAGCTGGCTGCTCGAACATGCCTCGCCTCTGGTTAAGGTTACCATCGTACCCCGTGGCAAAGCCCTGGGTGCTGCATGGTATCTGCCCGAAGAGCGTCAGATCACTACTTTCGACCAGATGTTCGATGAAATGACCGCAACGCTCGGGGGACGTGCCTCAGAAGAAATTAACTTTGAACGAATTTCTACCGGTGCCCTCAACGACCTGGAAAGAGTTACCAAACAGGCTTATGCCATGGTAACTTATTTTGGCCTGAACGAAAAAATTGGCAATATCAGCTACTACGATTCCAGTGGCCAGCAGGAATATTCGTTTACCAAACCCTACAGCGAAAAAACAGCAGAAATTATCGATGAAGAAGTTCGCAAACTCATCCAGAGTGCCTATAAAAAAGCACTGAGCCTGCTCAAAGAAAACAAGGCGAAAGTGGATGTCCTGGCCAAAGTCCTGCTCGAAAAGGAAGTGATTTTTAAAGAAAACCTGGAGGAGATTTTTGGAAAACGTACCTTTGACCGTGATATCGAACGCGAAAAAGAACGCGAGATCGAGAAAAAACGCATGAAAGAAAAACTGCGTATCATGAAGGAAGAAATAGCCAAAGACAAGGAAGATGCAGCTGCTGGAGATAATGGCAGCGACAAAAAAACCGCCGCAAAAAAGGACAGCGGCAAAAAAGAGAAGACAGATAAGGATAAAAAGAATGTTGCTGCGGAGACAAAAACAGAGAAGGATAAGTCCGAATAATACATCCAAAAAATAATTTTTTTCCTGATGGAAGAAAGCACCACTCGTGAAAAGATTTTTAAACACATTCGCAATGCTTTGATCGAAAAAGCTGAGCCGCCCTTTACCAGGCTCGATTTCGACAGCCCGGTATTTAAAAGCATGAGCGAAAGCCCGGACTTAACCTTTGCCCAGGAGTTTACAAAAATTGGTGGTAAGTTCGCCTATTGCGAAAACGAAGCCGACATGATCGAAAAGCTAAAGTTTATCATCAACGAAAACAAGATGGAGCAGGTGTATTGTTTCGAGAAAACTTTAAAACCCGTGCTTGAGCAGAATGATATTGCTTTTACCGATCGCCCTGACCCGCTCCATGATCGCAGTATTGGCATTACCTTCTGCGAATTTCTGATTGCCCGCACGGGCAGCGTGGTGGTTTCATCGCGCCAGATGAGCGGTCGCCGACTCAATGTTGCTCCCGAAATTCATATTGTGCTTGCCAATACAGCGCAATTGGTCGGCGATGTAAAAGACGCACTGGGGGCACTCCGCTTAAAATATGACGGTGTCTTTCCTTCGGCGGTTTCGGTAATATCCGGCCCCAGCCGAACGGCAGACATCGAAAAAACTTTGGTAATGGGGGCACATGGTCCCAAAGAATTATACGTTTTGCTTGTTGAAGCTAACATTTAACTAAATCCTAAAACTATGAGTAATGATTGGACAAAGGTCTGGACTGTCGGCAACCGTCAGTTAGCCGCAATGATTAAAGGGATGTTGCACGAAAATGGCATCGAATGCAATTTGATGGACAAAAAGGATTCGGAATTGTTGTTTGGTGACATCGAATTGTATGTTATGGCCAAGGATGAGGCAAGAGCAAAGGAGCTTATTAACGAACACAATGAGGCTGAATAATCTCCTGGCGCGTACCCTTACGGGGGCAATATTTGTAGGTGCTATTGTTGGCTCGCTCATGTTCAGCCCCCTTGTTTTCGCGTGTCTTTTTCTCGGCATTGCGCTATTGGCCATCCACGAGTTTTATCGATTGCTCAACTCCGTGAAGGGAATCAAAGTGCAGATTTTCGCGGGTAGCATTGCCGCTGCTGTGCTGTATATTTCGCTTGCTGTGGTAGCTTTGGGTTTTGCCGAACCAAGCTCCTTGCTTATCAATTTGTTGTGGCCACCTCTGCTGTTTATCGTTGAGCTTTATCAAAAAAACGAAAATCCCGTTAGCAACATCGCCTATACATTTTTGGGTCTTGCTTATGTGGTTGCTCCACTGGCATTACTCAACTTTTTTTTCCTGCCGCTCTCAGCCGAAGGTGAGCATTATTACGGGTTTTTATTGGGCTTTTTTGTTATCCTCTGGAGCTACGACAGCTTTGCCTACCTTACGGGCATGCTCATTGGCCGCCATCGTTTGTTTCCGCGCATATCCCCTAAAAAATCGTGGGAGGGAGCCATTGGCGGTTTTGTGTTCGGACTTCTCGCAGCCTGGATTTTATCCGGTTTTTTTCCCGAATTCGATCTTTTTACCTGGATAATCGCAGCACTGTTGATTATGATATTTGGTACCTTTGGCGATTTGTCGGAGTCAATGATCAAACGAAGCCTCGACATCAAGGATTCAGGAAATCTCTTGCCCGGACATGGCGGCCTCTTAGACCGTTTTGATGCTGCTTTGTTGGCCGCTCCGGCTGTTTTTGTTTTTATCAATATCAAGTATTTTTTATAAAATGAAAATCCATAAAGAAGGCTATCCAACCATTGCTATTATTATTCTGGCCATTGCAGCCACGCTATTTTCGGTTAATTATTACAATCCGATACAAACACCCTTTCATTATTTCCTATACCTGATTTCTGCCGGTTTTTTTGTATTTATCGTGCGTTTTTTCCGCAATCCCGACCGGCCAGTGCAGGTGGACGATTCACGCCTGATCTCTCCGGCTGATGGCAAGGTGGTAGTTATCGAAGAAAGTCAGGAAAACGAATACTTTAAAAGCCCGCGCTTGCAGGTTTCTATTTTTATGTCGCCCAACAATGTGCATAAAAACTGGTATCCCTTTAGCGGCCGGATTACTTATTACCGCCATCACCCCGGAAAATTTCTGGTAGCCTGGCATCCCAAGTCATCCGAGTTTAACGAACGCACCACCGTGGTGATAAAAAAGGATGATGGCACCGAGATTTTAGTCCGTCAGATAGCAGGTGCCGTAGCACAACGCATTTCGTGCTATGCCCGCGAAGGGCAACAGATTAGCCAGGGCGATGAACTGGGTTTTATAAAATTTGGTTCACGGGTGGACATTTTCCTCCCCCCGGGCACTAAAGTCAACGTTAGCAAAAACCAAAAAGTAAGGGGCTGCCGCGATATTATTGCGGAGATATAATTGGATGGATCTTAACTTTTTGGAGATTAAAACAGAGCCGCCCAAATTAGGCGGCTGTACCAAAAGAGCCCTTTTTTATATAAATGCAATCTCAGTTAATCTTTACCCTTCCACAATCCTGCTGCGATGAGCCTTTGAATCGGCACGTTTACCCTTGCTATCCCACACGAATAAGCTCCCAGCTCATAAGCTTCGTAATAAAAAACAAGATATTCCAGGCTTAAGCCAAATAGTTGAAAATCGGCATCGGCGGTGGGAGGCCGGGTGAAACAATCCTCGGGATTTTCAAAATTATCGGCGAGCAAAGCGTTTAGAGTCGCGATATTTTCCTCGCCCGAAAGATCCAGAATATCATCGATAGCTAACATTTTGTTGTGCTCTACATCAAAGTTATAGGTGTGCAAAGCTGTAAAACCATGCGCCCCCAGGGCATAGCTGTATGTTTCCATCATAATACTAATGCGATGCGCCGAAGTATCCAAAACCGTGTATTTATTGTTGAGGACATAGCTACCCGATGCCTCCGAATCTTCAATTGTAGCCCGAACCGAATCGAGTGGAATACCCCAGTAATAAATTGCAGCCGTATCCAACAATCCGCTTATCGCTGAATTTAATTTATCCAGGGGATTTTCGCCATCATTGCCTACAAATACCGGAAACTCGAAATCGATATTATAATAGCCCGAATCTTCGACCATGCGATGGCTGTCGATGACGGTGTAACTTTTGTTTTCGTTTGTTCCTGATTCGCTGCCGCATGACCAAACTAAAAGCATCAGCACCAAAAAAATAAAATAATTCATTGTTTTCATTAGAGTAAGTTTTGAAGTTCGATTAAATTATAAATCTGATATTTAATACTCCCGTTAATATCCAGTTTTTTGGGATTAAAAAACACGCCATCTATCCCGGCATTTTCGGCTCCAAGCACATCCACCTCCTGGTCATCGCCAATCATAAGGCTTTCGCCCGCTTCGATCCCCGCTTTTGCCAGGGCATATTCAAAAATTCCTGCATCGGGTTTTTTACATCCGGCGGCCTCCGAAGTAATTACGTGGGCAAAATACTGATCCAACTTACTGTTTGCCAACTTGGTAAACTGCACCTCCTCGAAGCCATTGGTGATAATCGACATGGGATATTTATCGTAGAGATATTGCAGCGTTTGGTGGACATTGGGAAAAAGATTGGTTTTTTGCGGGCTGATGGTAATATAATCCAAACCAATAGCTTCGGACAACTGCTTGTCGTGAATGCCAAAATCGCGAAGCGTTAACTCGAAGCGGAGCGAACGCAAGACTTTTTTATCCAAATCGCCTTTTCGGTATTGTTCCCACAGCCTGTCGTTGTGAACAAAGTAGGATTCCAAAAACACATCCAGGTTCTCGATGCCTCGTTGCTTGAGCTCATGCTTCCTAAAAATATCCACATAAGCCTCCCGTGCATTGGTTTCAAAATCCCACAGCGTCATATCAAGATCGAAAAAAATATGCTTGTATTTTTTATTTTTAATCATGCCGCGAAAGTAGTGAATTGTGGAAAATGGAGTAGAGACGCGATGCATCGCGTCTGTACAAAATGCACATAAATTGATTGAAACAAAAAAAATGAATACTGAATATCAGGTAATTTCACCTTCCCTATTTCATACCAATAACAGCCACGCGCTTGCGCCCGTCCATTTTTACACTTATGGCTTGGTCGAAACGCGCATGCTTAAAATATTTGCCTTGGCTGATGCACGCCTGCTTATCGAGCAAATCATATTTAATATAACTTTTTGAGAACTCGGGCTGTACCGTGAAATAGCCCACATTCATCGAGGTTACATTATGAAAAAAGTGCGAGCCTGACGAAGCATCCAGGGGGAAACCCTCGAAACTGGTTTCGACAATTATTTTGGCATTGGATATTTGCGGCCACATTACCGGGATGCCAATCCACCGATCGCGCGTACCCCAGCGTCCGGGGCCAATCAGGACATACTTGCGGTTTTCGGCCACCATCTGCGCATTCAGGCTTTCGATGTCATCGGCCATCTCGGGAGTCTTGCTCTTGTCAAATTTTTCGGGATCCAGATAAATCACATCATACAGGTCGTTGATTACTCCGTTGCCCATTCCCTTATCCGAAAACAAAATTGACTTTTCATGGTCGATTTTATCCAGATCAATTTCGTAATCGTTGGCATTGCCAAGCAGTGGTTTTATTTGCAGCAGATAGAAGGAGGCTTTATAATCGCTGTCCTTATTCAAATCCACGGCAAATTCGATTTCTACCGGCGTACCCATGGCTTCTTTTACCACATCCAGCACCACCTCGATGGTTTTGGCCAAAGGGATGTAATTATATTTTAAGATGTTGGCAAAATTAACGATGCGCGGCCCATACTGATTTAGGCCGGGCGAAATGGCATTGTTTTCGGGATTATAAACCGAGGCACAATGACGTAGCGTGCCATGACGTTCGGCATCATCGATATCCAAACGCCGCAGTCCGGCCATATCGCCTTCGAGCAGGTTAAGTGCTTGTTTTTTTAGATCCACGGCAAAGAAGTTTACCTGCGAGTTTTTGTTCTGGTCTTTGGGCGAATTGATTTCCGTGTTAGGATACTTGGGTGAAAAGCGGTATGCTCTTTCGCCCTCCACCACATATTTGCCCAGCCCCAGCGCAGCCACCGCAAAACCCTCCTCGGGTTTCATGTGCGACACCGGATAGTAATTGTACGATTGCGCCACACCACTGATGTGCGGATAAAAAACATCATCGTACTGGTTACCCACCACTTCCTGTATCACCACCGCCATCTTTTCTTCCTCAATTTGATAATTTACCGCCTTGATATAATCACGAGCTGTTTTGGAAAACACCGAGGCAAAAACCAGTTTAATGGCATCCATGGTTTGTTGCAGCCTAACATTGAACTGCGGGTGGTTGTTGGGCAGGATGTAAGTTTCGAATATCCCTGCAAAGGGCTGCATCTGCGAATCCTCAAACAGACCCGATGATCTGATGGCAATGGGTTTGCGAATGAGTTCCAGGATGATTTTGAGCTTTTTTATCAGCGTATCAGTGAGATTACCTTCCAGAAACTTTTGTTTAATCTCATCATAAGTTATTTCGCCATACACCACATCGTAGAGCTTGTTGCGCTCCATAAAATACTCGAACTCCTCGGTACCAATCACCGAAGTACGCGGTGCCTTGATGTTAATATTGGGGACATATTTTGAAAAATCGTAATTATAAATCAGGGTATTGATAAAGGCCAGCCCCCTACCCTTCCCACCCAATGAGCCGGGAGCCAGGTTAACCACGTTGCTTTCGTCAAGGATGGCATTTTTGTCGAAGGGGATGATCTTGCCCTTGTTTTGCTCGTTTCTAAACTTTTGGATAACACTGATAAGGTATTCGCGCAAACCTGTGGGACTTTTGAAATCGGTAACCTTGTGAGGGTTTATAATTTTTGCTACCTGTATCTCGCCGCGCGCCATCAGCCACAGCGAAAAATGGTCACGCCGGGCATGATATATCAGCGATTCATCGGGGATAGTTCGCAGGTTGTGTTCAAATTCTTTGAGCGATTTGGCAATGGCAATCTGTGCACCGCGTTGATCGCGATAAATAAAGTTGCCAAAGCCCAGGTAGTGCGTGATAAAACTCTTGAAATCCTGCTCCAGAGTTTCCGAATCCTTGTTGATAAAACTCGCCCTGAGCTTATACGCCACATCGCCATTGGCCACGTCCGATGACTGAATAACCACCGGCAGGTCTTTTATTTGTGCCTTGATGAGCCTGGCCAGCCTGAAACCGGCGTTCTCGTCCCACTTATCTTCGCGTTTAAATTTAACATCCGAAATAAGGCAAAGCAGATAATCTTTGTAATTGTTGAAAATAGCCAGGGCTTCCTCGTAGTTAGAGGCCAGCAATATTTTTGGTCGTGCCCGCATCCGCAGCACCTTGTACAATTCGTCAGTGCTTACGTCGTCGATAATGCGTTTGGTTTGCGCCATCACCACATTGTAAAGCAACGGCATGTAACGCGAATAATATTTGGCCGAATCCTCAACCAACAATATCACCCTTACCAGCCCCACCTTGGTATCGTTTTCCACATTAATTTTATCTTCCAGATGCTTAATCATGGCAAAGAAGATATTGGAGTTTCCATTCCAGGCAAACACGCGGTCAATACTGTGGTTTTGCTGGCGGCGATCTTCAAAATATTTGATGTCGCGGTTGTTGTTGAGCAAAAAATAAACCGGGATGTAGGGATATTCCTTCTTAACGGCCATGCTCAGTTGCACGGGTAGCTTCTTGTCGCTGCCCACCATCATAATAATAAGGTCGAAATGCTTGCTTTCCAACTGCTCAAAAACCTCTTCGATGCTCGAAACCCCGGTAATACGCGGTACAGAGGTCAGGTTCAACTGGTGATATTCGTCCAGCACATGTTCGCTAAAGCGGCCTTCACGCTCAATACTGTATGCATCGTACAAGTTGGCCACCAGCAAAATCTCCTTCACCTTAAACATCATCAGGTCGTGATAAACATCGCGCGCCATGTTGTTTTTGTTCATAAACATTTGCAGCAACTGGCGGCTGGGCGATTCGACAACTTGTGCCTTGGCTCCTTTACTTTTTTCGCGTGTTTTGGTAAGTATGGTTTTCCCCTCAATGCTGCTGATGTGCCCGGCTACCATCCCCACAAGGTTTTCGAGCAGGTGGCGTTCTTCCCTCAAAAAAGGGCCATCATCCATTTCAGGGAAGGATTTTAGATAAGCAATTTCGATAAAACCGTCTTTGTTGTCGATGGTTTCAAAGTTTTGTTTCAAGACCCACTTGGTAATCTTAAAGTTGGAAGTTGAATAAACCTTTTCATTCCATGTAATTCGTGCGGCGGTAAACTCGGGATACTGCCAGGCTCGGGGCAGCAAGAGGGCAATTTGCTGCAGGGTTTCCTCGATGGGCTTGCCTTCGCGCAGGATGGAAGTAGTTTGATTGATGCAGGCCAGTTCTTTAAGACGTTCGGTGGTTTGCCGCGAAGTTTCCATGCCCATCACGCTGTTCAGGTATCCCCGCAGCAGTCCGGAAATATTATTGATCAGATTGCGCTCTTCCTTCAAAAACGAGCCTTCATCAGCATCAGGATAGTGTTTCAAATAAAATATCTCGATCGAGCCACGTTTTTTGTCGATGGTTTCAAAAGTCTGCTTCTGCACCCAGGGCGATTCTTCAAAGTAGGGACTTACAAAAGTCCGGTCTTCGTATAGAATTCGCGCAACCGTTTGTTCGGGAAACTGCCAGCCAGCGGGCAAAACCGAAACAATTTTTTGCAGCGTTTCATCCACAGGCAGTTCTTCGTGAAGGATAGTACTGGTTTTGTTGATGGTTTCCAGTTCCTTAAGTCGCTCCTTGTTTTCGTGAGCCAATTTCGAAATATCATCGGGTACATAGCCGTGCGAGTTCATAATCTTAACGTTTTTTTGTTGGTCGGCCAAATTAGTAATTTTCTGCAATGCAGAGGGAGCCAGGCTTGGAAATTTTTCTATTTTTGGATAGGAAGTCCGCAGTCCCGAAAAAACAAATATCTGTGATTTAATCTTTTTTCGTGGATGCTCGACCGAAGGTCGGCATAGGCAGTGGGCAGTAGGCAGTGGGCAGTAGGCAGTGGGCAGTCCCGAAAAAACAGAAATCTTTGATTTCATCTTTTTTCGTGGATGCTCGACCGAAGGTCGGCATAGGCAGTCCGCAGTTTGCAGTCCCGAATAGCATCCCGAAGTTTCAGGATTTGAATTTATCTTTCTCTGATTTCTCTGTGGCTTCTCTGATTTCTCTGAGGTTTACACGCTAATGTTAAATTTAGGAAATCTGAACTTAAATTGTAATTTCGCCAAAATTTTTCAGAAAACGCATTTGTCTTAGGCTGCATTATGAGCACGATTAAGCTAATTCACATCGACGAGCATCCCATTGTCCGAACGGGCATACAGTGCCTGTTGGCCACTGCTGACGAAATCGAGATTATTGCCTCGGTAAAAAATGTGGATGCCTTTTTTGAAACCATCAAACATATCCCCGCATCTTTCGTGCAGGTAGTGTTGATCGATATTTATTCGCCCAGCGATCTCGAAATCGAATCGATACGCCGCATACGCAAAGCCTACGGAAAAATAAATATCCTGGTGATGGCCATGTATTCAAACGAGAGCTTTATCCTCAAAACCATCAAAGCCGGAGCCAAGGGAATTATCTCCAACCAAACCAACCGCAACGAGATTGTAGAAGCCATCTATACCCTGCGCAATGGCTACGAATATCTGGGCAAAACCATCACCAACATTGTGCTCAACAGCTATTTGAACCGCTCGCAGCCCGGCGAAACCTCGCAAAACGACATGACCCAGCTATCGCTGCGCGAAATCGAAGTACTCAAACTTTTTGGCGAAGGCCTCACCAACCAGGAAATCGCCGACCAGCTATTTATCTCCATCCGCACCGTCGAATCGCACAAAACCAATGTGATGAAAAAGATCAACCTGCGCACCACCGTCGATCTGGTAAAGTTCGCTATCCGCAATAATATTGTGGAGGTGTAGGGTGGGGAAGGGTTAAATCGTGCTTGACTTTAAAGTAAGTTATTAGAATTATGAATTGCCTCGTCCTTTAGGGCGGGGCTTAAAAGGAATGAGAAAAATCCCCGCAATTTCATTTTTCCCCGGGTTAAAACCCAGGGCAATTCAAAGTATCTACTTTATGGACAGACTAAATAAAGCAGGATTTTCTATTTGACGATTCCATGTCCTGCGGACGATGGAATGTCAGGTATGCAGATTTCCAAGGATTGTAAACTTGATGCTCCTCATTCCTTTACCAGTTTATTTAGTCACCCCGTGAATGAACTCCGGCAGTAGCGCAAATCATTGAAACTTATGCTTTTTACCCCGGCATAATTCATGGGGTGACTTAAAACGAGAATTTACCGCATGACATTAATACTTCAACAGCTTTTTGTTTGCAATTTTTCCATCTATTTCAATTTGCAAGAGGTAAATGCCAGGTTCGAGATCCTGGATATTGATAATCGTGTTTTTATCTTTGAGGATTTCAAAACCTATGCTTTGACCATCGATGGAGAAAATAGACAAAAGTCCGCTTCGCTTAATTTTGGAATCTATCGAAAGCACAAATTCATCTTTAGCAGGATTGGGGATAATCTGAATTTTGAGACCACCAAGGGGTTCAGAAATTCCGGCGGCCAAAACTTTGATATTAGCAATAGCCGAAAGCCCATTATTCGAGAACACTTTTACAGGATTTGGCATCGATGCTTCGAAGGAAACATCCAAATCTTGTTCTTCTTCATTTTCAGGATTCCAAAGCCTGAATTCGATGGCTTCATTTTCCATAAATCCATCTTTCACATTTGTCAGTGGATCATCCCCAAATAAGGTTATCGAAGTATTATCCCCCTGCCAAATTCCCACGCCAAAGCAATTCCCTGAATTGTCGAAAGCTTTTATCAGGCTTCCTATTGGGATTTGTAGGTTTGTTACGGCTTCTTTTGGAAGTGCAATGGTGTGGGTGGTGGCTGTTTTTTTGACCTCTCCTCGAAGAGAGGGAGTGCCGGCACACCTTGCCGTTACATTTCGTTGAACGTTGCTGTTTTTGTTTAGTGTCCCTCTTCGGTCATATTGATGATTTGAACCCGGGTCTGCCCCCTTCCCCTCCAGGGGAAGGGTTGGGGATGGGGTCATGATGGGGCTACACTCCGGAAATGTAATTTCTGCCTCTTGAGTCATCAAAACAAAATAGGCTTTACCAGGCTCTAATATTTCCAGGGAATTTATCCCAAACGCTGGCCAATACACATCCCAGCCTGCGACTTCTTTGACGATGATGATATCTGTGCCACTAAAAAGATTTTCAACATCAACATCACATTCAGAGAGCACCGGAATCAAATTCCAGTTGTCGGCCAGCGACAGGGTTTGGTTGCTTTCTCTTGAACCTGCAAAGGCAATTGCAGTAGTGTCGGATATTTTAATCTGGTAGCCTATGTGCGTGTTCCAGTTGCCCAGCGTATTTATGTTCTGACCGGGCCAAAACATACCCGATTCGTTTTGGAGGATAATGAGGTCGGTGATGATAGGATCAAATAAAACTTCAATATCCGATTTTTGTGGATTTACCCAGGAGGATAGCCCACTCCAACCTGTGGCCAGTTCCATGCGTTGAACCATCGCCTGGAATTCAAAAGCACCCATATCAATGGAGCCATTTTCGTAAATTCGTGGATTGTTGGCAAGGTCAAATTCAGGCAGATTGAAATTGGTGGTATCCGGATTGCCCGTGTTAATGCAGGGCGAAGTAGCATTTAAGCTAAAATCCAATTTTGTCGGATCGTTAAACTTTGGGTTCTGATCGAAGATGTTGTTTCCGCCATCGATTGCTCCGGCAGGGAGGGTTTCGTTACTCAGCAAGGAGTAGCTGATGGTGGGATTGCTGCCACCTTCGAGGTGGATGTTTTCGCCCTCCTCGTAAATGCCATTTCCGTAAATGATGGTATTTTGGATGGCAGGATCGGAGTTATCTTCCAGATACATTCCATAAACAAAATTCCGGTTTTTGGGATTAAAAAGCATAGCAGATTCGTGCTTGAAATTCCTGCTATGCAGCGTTTGTTTAGCTTGATTTCCATCGAAGGTAATGGTATTGTTGCTAATGGCCGGGCTGGATTGGATGCAGCGGATGCCATAGCCCAGGTTGCCATAAAATTCGTTGTTAATGATTTTGGTGCCGGAACTTTGGAAACACAAAGCCCCTCCCTCGTAGTTGAAGTTAAAATGGTTGTTGACCAATGTGGGTGATGAACCGTAAGCACTGACAACGCCGGCGAAGCAGGTGGAGAAGTTACAGTTTTCAACCGTAGCTTCAGAGGCGTTGAATGAAACTGCGCCAAAGAAAATATCGTTAAAATAAACAGCATTGCAGTACTCAAAGTTGCAATGTTTCATAATGCTGCCCGGATCTGAAGTGGATTCAAAGAAAACAACACCCCACAAGCCATCATCGCACAGGCGCATGAATTGTATGGGATTTTCTTCTGTTCCTTCTGCCACGAGTTTCCCCTCCACCTTCAGGGTTCCCATATTGAAAAAGGATGAATTATAATCGTAGTTCCTACCCGTTTTAAACAACACTTCCACTCCTGGTTCGATGGTGAGTGTTTGACCTTGGGGGACAATGGCTTTGGCTTCTACTGTGTAGGGCGAATTGGCCAATGTCCATGTTCCTGATATCTGCTCACCATTTGCAATAAGGTTGGAGGCGATAAAAAAGGTATTATCCGTTTCATCTTTGATGGCAGCGTTGTTTTTATCGCTTACCCTGATTTTTGCAGCACAAACATCCACATCCGGGATATTACTCCAGATGAATTCGCCATCATTTGGAGTATATGCGGAAATTGTTTCCCAACCATCTCCATTATCCGGTGAGTATTCAATTTTTACATTTGAAATGCCCTCGCTGCCAATCCATCTAATTGTATCACTTGTACCACCTTCTAGTACCTCTTTCCAATTGGGATACACCATATATAACCACTCGCCTGTTTGCTGGTATTCGTAAGCTCCCATATCCACACGGCCATGGCTCAGGCGGGTATTGCCGGCCAAATCTGTACTATCCAAGATGGAAGTGTTGAATGAACCAGCATTGATACAGGGGGAAGTGGGGAGCAGGGTAAAATCGTTGTTGGCGGTATCGGTGAATTGGGGGTAGGTAGCGAGGAGATTGCCACCTTTATCAAATGAACCACCTGGAAATACAGGTTCATTTAAAACTGTATTTTCAAAGTAAAGCATTCCACTACTTTGAATAGGTTCATTGTAACTAATGATACAATTAATGAAAGAATTTGATGAATTAACATTCTCTACAGCAGGGCCCATATTATTTGAAATTGTGTTATTCTCAAGATAAACATAAGAGAACTTGCTATAAATGCCTGCGGAGCCATTTTTAATAATGATATTATTAAAATAATTAATATTACCCCCGTACGAATAAACACCATAGTTGTGGTTTTGCATAACTATATTTCTTCTAAATCCAGTTCCGTCCGGATAACTTGCCCAAATCCCATTGTTGGTGTTATCAATAATTAAATTATCTGAAATATCAGATTTACACCAATTGTAAGTTCTTATTCCACTGCTATTTTTTGTTAATATATTGTAACTAATAATCCCTTCCGACTCATCAGCGCAATAAATACCATATCGGTTATTTGAAACATAATTATTAATTATTTCCGGATTTGTATTTCCAGCTACAAATATTCCATCCAAGGCATTATTTTTAATAACACAGTTTTTAATAAGAGGCCAGTTAGAACCTTCACCTAAATAAATACCGTGCTCTAAACCATTTGATATTATGCAATTTTCAATTATTTTAAATTTCGCATGTTTACAAGACAACACACCTTGGTAATAGGTAGCTTTTGAAGATATGTATCGTGACCCATATTGCAGATTACAATATCTGATTATACTTGTATCTGAGCCACCTAAAACTACACTGCCCCAATTCCCAATACTATCTATACGGGTAAAATAGATTAAACTATCTGGTGTTCCTTCAGCCTTCAAAAGACCATCAGCAATTAAAGACCCTTTTTCATTATTATTTGTACCTGTTTTTAGCTTAATTTCTGAACCAGGTTCGATTTTGAGGGAGCTTCCTGTTTTAATAACAACCTCACCCCATATCTGATATGGAGACCATTCAGATTTCCATATACCTTCAACCCATGAACCCGCAGGAACAGATGAATATGGCTTTAATTCCATATTTATATCACTTAAATCAAAGATTGATTCATCATTTGATTTTACAATTTTAATGTAACAACTGTCACTAATCCCATCAGGAGTATTCCATAGATAATTATTTAAGCCGGTTATTTCTTCCGCTATTGGAAACCATTCATACCCACTATCCAAACAATAATACAAATCCACCATCTCAATATTTCCTATCCAGGAAATACTATATTCTGATTCATTTTTTAATCCAACAGGTCCATTCGGAGCTGTTAACCATACATGACCTCCACTATATTCGTGTGCTCCAATATCAACAATATTCTCAATTATTCTGTTGTTTCCATAGAGGTCATATGCTCCTAAGAGCAATCCGGTTGTATCATGTGTGCCATTATTTATGCATGGTGAGTTTTTCATTAATTTAAAAGTTTCAACTTCCAAATGAGGTGCAATTCCAAAAATATTATTACCCAAATCAAGTAATCTCGCCGGCAAATAATCTGTCAAAGCGTTTTTTAGAGATGAACCAAGAGAATTATGAATATAAAAATTTGAACCATTTTCATAAACAATTGAATTTAAAATCTCTGAAACTCCTGAATGATAAATTCCATAATTACTATTTTTTACAATCGTGTTACTATGGATGAAAAAGTCCCCTCCTGATTGTGCAAAAAAGCCATTGTTGTTTTTGGTAATAATGTTTCCTTGAATAAATACATCCCCAGCATTAAAACAGTAAATACCATTTTCAATATTATTATTAATATGGCACAATTCAATTCGTATTGGGTTATTTGAAGTGCTTGAAGTGTATATACCACTATGCCCATTGTGGTGAATTGTACATTTTTCAATGTGAATCGCTTTTACATAATTACCATAAGTTATAGCACCATATGCATTAAACGAACTATAGACACTATTTACCTTATTCCCATGTGAAATATCACAGTATTTTAATTTACTCGTTTGATATTTGTATTTAAAGCTAAAAAAAATTACCCCCCAATAAGAATTTATTGTATCCCCTTTGGTAAAAATAATTGTACTATCAGCATTCCCCTCGGCAATTAAAATGCCGTCAACCCATAGCATGCCTGCATCAAATCCATTACTCCCATAATTGAAATTGGTTCCTGTTTTTAACCTTACTTCAACACCAGGTTTTATAGTTAGAACTAGTCCTTCAGGTATAATCGCTTCTCCTTCCAAAATATAGGGTGAGCCAGCAATATCCCATGTGCCAGAAACGCTTGTGCCATCTGGGATTGTGGTTTGGGAATGCAGCGTATTTGCATTGAAGGTTAAAGCTGCTAAAATCAGAAATGCTGTAAATTTTTTCATGGTTCATTGTGTTAAGTTTCTCATTAATAAAAACAACACGACAGCCTCCCGGCCACCAGCTGCAAGTAATCCTCCTAATGCACCACCAGTTTCCTGGTAATTTGTTTGTTGTTGTACGCTATTTTCAGAAAATATAATCCTTTAGGCAGTTGCGCAATGCAAATGCTATTTTGCCTGTGTTCCAGATATTGCTGCTGCACCTTCTTGCCATGGCAATTCATAATTTGCAAAAGGGCAGCACCCTCATTCTTCAGTTCGATATGCAGTATATCTTTCGCCGGGTTAGGGTAAATTTGAATTTCGTCAGTTTTAGTGAAACTGATTTGAGTAGCTGAAGCATTAAGGGTTTTAATAGCCGAAAGCCCATTTGCCCTGAAAATTCCATCATTGTCAGGCAACGACTGGTCAAATTCTACTTTTAGGATTAGCTCCTGACCAGCATCTCCACCTATTATTTTGAAAACAATCTCATCATCTTCATAAAATCCACCTTTCACATTTGTCAGTGGATCATCCCCAAATAAGGTTATCGAAGTATTATCCCCCTGCCAAATTCCCACGCCAAAGCAATTCCCTGAATTGTCGAAAGCTTTTATCAGGCTTCCTATTGGGATTTGTAGGTTTGTTACGGCTTCTTTTGGAAGTGCAATGGTGTGGGTGGTGGCTGTTTTTTTGACCTCTCCTCGAAGAGAGGGAGTGCCGGCACACCTTGCCGTTACATTTCGTTGAACGTTGCTGTTTTTGTTTAGTGTCCCTCTTCGGTCATATTGATGATTTGAACCCGGGTCTGCCCCCTTCCCCTCCAGGGGAAGGGTTGGGGATGGGGTCATGATGGGGCTACACTCCGGAAATGTAATTTCTGCCTCTTGAGTCATCAAAACAAAATAGGCTTTACCAGGCTCTAATATTTCCAGGGAATTTATCCCAAACGCTGGCCAATACACATCCCAGCCTGCGACTTCTTTGACGATGATGATATCTGTGCCACTAAAAAGATTTTCAACATCAACATCACATTCAGAGAGCACCGGAATCAAATTCCAGTTGTCGGCCAGCGACAGGGTTTGGTTGCTTTCTCTTGAACCTGCAAAGGCAATTGCAGTAGTGTCGGATATTTTAATCTGGTAGCCTATGTGCGTGTTCCAGTTGCCCAGCGTATTTATGTTCTGACCGGGCCAAAACATACCCGATTCGTTTTGGAGGATAATGAGGTCGGTGATGATAGGATCAAATAAAACTTCAATATCCGATTTTTGTGGATTTACCCAGGAGGAAAGCCCACTCCAGCCAGTGGCCAGTTCCATGCGTTGAACCATCGCCTGGAATTCATAAGCTCCCATATCGATGGCACTATTTTCATAAATACGTGGATTGTTGGCAAGGTCAAATTCAGGCAGATTGAAATTAGCAGTATCAGGATTGCCGGTGTTGATGCAGGGTGAGGCTGCGCTCAAACTAAAATCCAGTTTTGTCGGATCGTTAAACTTTGGGTTCTGATCGAAGATGTTGTTGCCGCCATCGATGGCTCCGTCAGGGAGGGTTTCGTTACTCAGCAACGAATAGCTGATAGTGGGATTGCTGCCACCTTCGAGGTGGATGTTTTCGCCTTCCTCGTAAATGCCATTTCCGTAAATGATGGTATTTTCAACGAATGGATCTGAGCCATTTTGAAGATAAAGTCCATATACGAAATTCTTATTTTCCGGTTTGAATTCCATATCTGATTCTAACCGAAGATTTGTGGGTTTAATGGATATCCTTGGTTTCATACCAGAAAAGGTGAGGGTATTATTAGTTATTTTCGGACTTGATTCATAACACCATATCCCATAATATTGGTTACCAAAAAATAAATTATTGATGATTTCAGTATTTGAACTTTTCCAACACGCTACACCTCCATCATAGTTTAAATAGAAAGTATTATTCCTAATTATGGGTGTAGAGTTATGGGCACTTAAAACACCTGCAAGACAATTCCTAAAAATACAATTCTCAATGGTAGCATATCCCACTCTAAATGAAACACCACCAAAATATTGCTCACTATTTGGATAATAGGAATTAGTGTATTCAATAACGCAATGCTTTAACTTGCTCATGCTTGTAGCTGAATTTCTAAAATTGATCACCCCCCAATAACCATCCGATCCATCCCGTGTAAACGTGATGGGGTTCGTTGCTGTTCCTTCGGCTAAAAGTGTTCCAGAGCCATAAATATAAAACATACCGATATTAAAAAACTCTGAATCATAGAAATTTACATTCCCTGTTCTGAATTGCACCACCACACCAGGCTCAATAATTAAAGTGTCATTGCTTGACACCCGAGCCGATCCAATAACACAGAATGGAGATTCAGCCAGAGTCCAGATTCCAGCTACATTTTCTTCATGATAAATTATATTCTTCTTAATATGAAATTGCTCTTCCATTTCATGGCTGATACCACTACCATTGTCGATTATTCTGAACAAGCAGTTGTCAGCATCCAGGGTCGGGGCAATCCAGGAATCATATTCGCCCGTGTTGGGAGTCGCATTTTCAACTACCTCCCAGGTGTTGCCATTAAAAAATTCAATTTTCACTGTGGATGTACTGTCACTCCGTGCCCAGGTTATTGGGTAGGTGGTTCCTGTTTCAAAATATTCATCACCAGTAGGCGAAGTAAGCCAAAGCCACTCACCGGTTTCCTGGTATTCATAAGCACCAATATCAATCCTGCCTTTGCTAACCCTGGGATTGCTCATTAAATCAGTTTCCTGCACCAGGTTTGAGTTTACGTATCCTTCATTAATGGCTGGAGAAGCAGGTGAGAGTTGATAGGGGTGATCACCGGAATTTAAAAATTGAGGATCAGCATTAAGAATATTGCCACCCAGGTCAGCAACAAAATAAGGTAATTCATCATCATCCAGCAAGCAGTTTTGCATTCCAAAATAAAAAGAATTTTCTGAAAAGGTGTTCGTATTTTGATGGAATATGCAATTTTCGAAAGAAACTTCACTCTGAGTATAGTTAACAATTACAGCAGTAGAAACGTTACTAAATGTACAATTTTCTATTATCGCATCGCTGGCATCACAACGAATGCCATAAGAAGCTATATCTTCGATAATGTTATTCTCCAAATGTGCATTGGAAAATTCACGCAACCAAATCCCATAACCGCCAGATCGAATATGGTTATTATAATATTTTAATGATGAACTGGTCGAACGAATAGAACCATTTATTTCATTATTCACAACATCCGCCCAGCTACCATTAGTTGCTTCAATAGCATAACCATATGGCGCACCCTGCATAGTAATTTTATTTCCAGAGATTTCAGAAATTGAAGCATCGTTAAGATATATGTATCCAGTTATCTCATTTTCAATCACATTAAATGCGCCATCATCATGTATTAATAAACCTCCAAGTATTTTGCAATGTGATATTGAAGGATGAGTTGAGTTAAAACGAGTATGTATTGCACGACTTGCATTATTTACAAAGAAGGTGTTGCTAACTGAAGCAGATGATAATCTAAACGAAACAGCCCCATACGCCCATTCCCCAGAATAATAACACTCATCAGCATATTGGATATTACAAAAGGATAAATTGCTATTCGAACTACCCGAACCATGGAAATAGATATTCTTCCAATTCCCCTCATCACCAAGGCGCGTGAAGTAAATTGAGTCATTTTCAGTTCCCTGGGCTAAAAGAGTTCCGTGTATCCTTAACCATCCCTGGGTTTCAAATACATCAGTTAGTAATTTCACTTCTACCCCAGGATCTATTGTCAAAATTGAGTTCAACGGCAAAATGGCTTCGCCCATAATGATTACAGGAGAATTATAAATTGACCAGTTTCCTGAAATAGTGTCTCCATCATGGAATACAGTTTTGTAGATTGAAAAATGCACATCATTCACATCAAAAACCTCACTATCCATACTTTTTGATAGCCTGACAAAAGCATTTTCTGTTTGAACTTGCGGTACAGTCCACAAGTATTCAGGTGTATTAAAAACCGAATCAACTACAGTTTGCCATTGGATGCTGTCGGCTGAAAATTCAATTTTAACCGAATCAATATTACTAATCCAAGTGATTGGTATCTTATCTCCAAACTTATAGATCTTGTAATCTTCATTTCCAAATTCACAATAAATAAAATCAGTTGTTAGCTGAAATTCATAAGCACCAATGTCCACAAAAACTTGTGAAATCCTTGGGTTCATTACAATATCTGTTTCTGGTAATTCGTCCTGTAAAATACCTGCATTAATACAAGGTGAGGTTTCCTGTAAAGAATAATAATTATTTTGGGAATCATAAAACAAGGGATCGTAATCGATGCAGCAATTTGAAAAACTAGTGTTTGAATTTAGATCCATTTGGTTTATTCCGTTATCCCAAATTATGCTGTTTACTACCTCAACCCTTGCAGTATATTGAGTTTTAAAAGCAGCATGAGTTTCATCGCTAAAGTTGCTGGTTATCGTCGAATTAAGAACCAAAATATCACTATAATTGCCTGAATTTGGACAATGTAAATATGCTGCACTTCCATGATAGCCCGCATAATTATTTGTAATCAGGCAATTTGTAATGTAAACATCAGAATACTTGTAAGCACTGCAAAAAATTCCACCTCCATTTTGATCGCAATGATTATTGCAAATGCATAGGCTAATAAACTTAGGGTTTGAACTGGTATTGTCAATAAATATACCACCGCCTCTATTAGTAGCCACGTTACTTGAAATTTTTACAAATTCAATCTGTGGTGAAGCATTTGAAATATAAACACCACCTCCTGAAGAGGCTAATCCATTTTGGACAGTTAAACCTATTAACCGAGCATTAGCATCTTCATTGTTTTCAATAATCACCGCACTCCCATTCTGCCCTCCATCAATCACCGTCTGTGAAATGTAAGCTGTATCCTGTGTAAGCAAAAACAGGGAAGCTACCGTGATGTTCTTCCCGTTGAAATTGATGTTTTCGAAATAAGTACCGGGCTGCACCAACACTGTATCACCATGACTTGTACCATTGATGGCTGCCTGTATGGTGGTGCTGTCGGCTGGCACGTTGATGATTGTGGCTTGGGTTTGCTGTGCAGTAGCAAATAAAATCAAAATTGCTGTAAAGCGTAAAATTGTCTTTTTCATATCTATTCATTTAAATATATAAAATGTGCCAATTTATTGATCGAAGCCAGAGTTGTAGCGGTTTTTGGGGGATAACCTGCGGGAATGTACATTTACCTCAGCATACAGGATTATTTTAAGTTGTAAATATCTGCAAAAAAATAATATGAAAATGGGGGAAGTAGTGCTCTTTTAAGAAACATTAAGAAAGGCGGGGTTGATATTCTTGTAAATTTTATTTTTGCCAAGCGCATCGCCACTGCGGGAATAATGGGAATGGAATTATAAAATGAATACAATTCGTATCCGGATTTTTAAAGATACTTCAAATAAAATATTTAATAATGATTCCGGCAGCTTGCAATCTCAATGGTATCCTCGCTTGTTATTCTGTAAACCAGTCTGTCTTTATCATTAATTCTTCTCGACCAAAACCCTGAAAGCTGATGTTTCAATGGTTCGGGTTTACCAATGCCTTTGTAAGGTGTACGGCTAATGCTTTTAATTAATTGATCAATACGCACAAAAGTTTTCTTATCTGTTTGTCCCCAGGCTAAAAAATCTTCATACGAATTATTTGTAAACTTGATGTTCCTCATTCCTTTACCAGTTTATCAACCAGGGCCTCGTATTCACTTCCGCTAAATGAAACCAGGTTTTCTTTTGAATCTAAATCCTGAATTGAATTTGTAAGAAAATTTTTATTCGTTTCATTTTTCAACAAAAATTCAGTTTCATCCGAAAATGTTCTAACCGATATTTCGATCGCCTTATCCTGAAAAAGCGTTTTCAAAGCACTGATAAACCGCTTATTAATATCCGCTACACTATTAAATCTAAATATTGTTTCCATGATTTGAGTTTTGGGCAAAGTTAAATGAATTATCCAAAGCACCGGACTACGGAAATAGTTACCCCGTGAATGAACTCCGGCAGTAACGCAAATCGTAAAAATTATGCTTTGTGCCTAAGCAGGATTCACGGGGTGACTATCCATAAACCATCGTAGTTTTTCAAATCCACACCCAAAAATCTGTCTGCTAATCCTGTAAGAATTTGTTCGCGGCCATATTTCCTGCTTTTCGCTTTGCGCTTGATTCTATTTTATTAATATCGTGATATTTACATTGTTTTATGTTATAAAAATAACACTGTTATAAAATTCACATAAAAGTTTGTCCATGAATTTCTTTCAGCATACTTTTGCCATTCATTATTAGTGCAGAAGTATTTATTGTAAATCATTTGTTTTCAAATAGATAATCATTTTTTTTATTTAATAAAAAAATAGTAGAAACGAGCATGGCAAAAATTAAAACATTGGCCGACCTGCGGAAGATGAAACAGGAAATGCAGGGTAAGATTACCCTCCGCGAACGGAGCATCGATCCTGAAAAGTATGTTCAGATTAAAGTAGGCATGGCTACCAGCGGCATTGCTTCGGGTGCTAAAGAAGTAATGGACTTCCTGATGGAAGAACTCGACAAACGCGGCATCGATGCTGTGATTACCCAAACCGGCGACATGGGCTATTCGTACGCCGAGCCTACCATCGAGGTAAAACGCCCGGGTGAAGAAGCCATCGTGTTTGGCTATGTGAATACCGAAAAAGCCGATGAAATCATCGAGAAGTACATCAAAAACGGTGAGCTGGTCGAGGGCATTATCCCGGTTAACTATGAATCAATTGACGACTAATAGCAAAAAGATACTATGGCACAACAGATAAAAATGCACTTGATGGTTTGTGGCGGCACCGGCTGCCGAGCCTCTGAAAGCGAATCGATTGGGATTGAGCTGGAAAAGGAACTAAAAGCCCACGGACTGGAAAATGAAGCCAAGGTGGTAACCACCGGGTGTTTTGGTTTTTGCGAAAAGGGGCCGATCGTTAAGATACACCCCGACAACACCTTTTACACAGAGGTAAAACCCGGGGATGCTAAAGAAATCGTGGCCGAACACGTGCTTAAAGGACGTAAAGTATCGCGCCTGCTTTATACCGACCCGGAGGTAAAAAAGCATGTTACAGATAGCAAGCACATGGGTTTCTACCGCAAACAAATCAGGATTGCCCTGCGCAACTGCGGATTGATAGATCCCGAAAACATTGATGAGTATCTGGCTCGCAATGGCTACGAAGCCTTAGGCAACGTACTCGAAAGCATGAGTCCCGAACAAACCTGCGAAGTAGTGAAAATTTCGGGACTGCGCGGACGCGGCGGCGGCGGTTTCCCGACCGGACTTAAATGGGACATCACCCGCAAAAGCCCGGGCGACCAAAAATACGTGGTCTGTAATGCCGACGAGGGCGACCCCGGCGCATTTATGGATCGCTCGATTCTGGAAGGCGACCCCCACGCAGTGCTCGAAGCCATGGCCATTTGTGGCTGGGCTATCGGTGCTACCAAAGGATTGGTCTATATCCGCGCCGAATATCCACTGGCGATTAAACGTTTGAAAATTGCCATCGACCAGGCCATGGAATATGGCCTTTTGGGCAAAGATATCTTCGGTAGCGGCTTCGATTTCGAAATCGAATTGCGCTATGGCGCAGGTGCCTTTGTTTGTGGCGAAGAAACCGCGCTGATTCACTCGATGGAAGGAAGCCGCGGTGAGCCTACCTTTAAGCCTCCCTTCCCCTCGGTAGAAGGTTACCTGGGAAAACCCACCAACGTGAACAACGTGGAGACCTTCGCCAACATCCCTGTAATTTTCAACAAGGGAGCCGAATGGTTTGCAAGCATTGGTACCGAAAAATCGAAAGGCACCAAAGTATTTGCTTTGGCAGGAAAAATTAATAATGTAGGCCTTATCGAAGTTCCGATGGGAACCACCCTGCGTGAGGTGATCTTCGAAATTGGTGGCGGTATCAAAGACGGCAAAAAATTTAAAGCCGTACAAACCGGCGGTCCCTCGGGCGGCTGCCTTACCGAGAAACACCTGGACACGCCCATTACCTACGAAACGCTGGTAGCAGCCGGTTCGATGATGGGTTCGGGCGGTATGATTGTAATGGACGAGGACAACTGCATGGTTTCAGTGGCCAAGTTTTACCTCGATTTTACGGTTGAAGAATCCTGCGGAAAATGCAGTCCCTGCCGCATTGGCAATAAGCGTTTGCACGAAATGCTCGAAACCATCACTAAGGGTGAGGGCACGATGGAAACGCTCGAAAAGCTCAAAAACCTAAGTAATGTAATTAAAGATACTTCGCTGTGTGGACTGGGGCAAACCGCTCCCAACCCGGTACTCTCGACCATGGATAACTTCTGGGACGAGTATGTGGAGCACGTCGAAGAAAAGAAATGCCGTTCGGGCGTTTGTAAATCGCTGATGCGCTATGTGGTTATCCCCGAAAACTGTGTGGGTTGTACCGCATGTGCCCGCAATTGCCCGGTCAACTGTATTTCGGGCGAGCGTAAGCAGGTTCACGAAATCGATCAGTCCGCATGTATCAAATGCGGCACCTGCCTGGAGAAATGTAAGTTTAACGCCATCGAAATTGTTTAATCAAACATCAAAGTAATCATGGAAATGATCAAATTAATAATAGATAAAAAGCCTGTGGAAGTGGAACAAGGAACCACCATTTTGCAGGCCGCCAAAAATATTGGGATCCATATCCCCACCTTGTGTTACATGAACCTGGGCGACCTGGACATCGAAAACAAACCCGGTGGTTGCCGTGTATGCGTGGTTGAAGTAGAAGGCCGCCGCAATCTGGCTCCGGCCTGTGCTACCGATTGTACCGAAGGCATGGTGGTGCAAACCCACTCTATCAGGGTGCTTAATGCCCGCAAAACGGTGGTGCAACTTATTCTTTCTGACCATCCCTTCGACTGTTTGGTGTGTGCAAAATCAGGCAACTGCGAGTTGCAGGATCTGGCACACAAACTGGGCATTCGCGAAATTCCTTACCAGGGCGAGCAAAGCCACTACCGCGAGGATACCTCACCCGCCATTATTCGCGATGTTGACAAATGTATTATGTGCCGCCGCTGCGAAGTGATGTGCAACGAAGTACAAACCGTGGGCGTGCTCTCGGCCATCAACCGCGGCTTCGAGTCGGTGGTAGCTCCTGCGTTCGAGATGAACCTCGATCACAGCACGTGTACTTATTGTGGCCAATGCGTGAACGTGTGCCCCACCGGTGCGCTTACCGAAGTTGACCACACCAACCAGTTGATCAACGACCTGGCTGATCCTGAAAAAACGGTGATAGTGCAAACGGCTCCTGCTGTGCGTGCTGCTCTGGGCGAAGAGTTTGGCCTGGAACCGGGAACGCTGGTTACCGGAAAAATGGCCTCGGCACTCCGCGAACTGGGTTTCGACTATGTGTTTGACACCGATTTTGCTGCCGACCTCACCATCATGGAAGAAGGTACCGAATTGCTCGACCGCCTGAGCCGCCACCTAAACGGCGAAAAAGAGGTGGCCTTGCCAATTCTTACTTCGTGCTGTCCGGCATGGGTTAAGTTTTTCGAGCATCAGTTTCCTGAGATGAAAGACATCCCTTCGACCGCTCGCTCGCCACAGCAAATGTTTGGCGCAATAGCCAAGACCTATTTTGCAGATAAAATTAAAGTGGATCGCAAAAAGCTGGTGGTGGTTTCCATAATGCCCTGCGTAGCTAAAAAGTACGAATGCTCACGCGATGAGTTCAAGGTGGATGGCAATCCTGATGTGGATTATTCTGTTTCAACCCGCGAATTTGCGCACTTAATCAAGCGCGCTAACATCGATTTTAACGGTCTTGAAGAAAGTGACTTTGATAATCCTATGGGTGAATCAACCGGAGCGGGTGTGATTTTTGGAACCACGGGTGGCGTTATCGAAGCTGCCGTTCGTACGGCCTACGAAGTACACACCGGAAAAGAACTTCCAAAACTTGATTTCGATGAATTGCGCGGCATGGAAGGCATTCGTTCGGCCACGATCGATTTTGATGGTCTGCCCATCAATATCGGTATTGCGCATGGCTTAGGCAATGCACGCAAGTTGCTCGAAGATATCAAAGCCGGCAAGAGCCAGTATCACGCCATCGAAATTATGGCCTGCCCCGGCGGCTGCATCGGTGGCGGTGGCCAGCCTTATATTCATGGCGACACCAGCATTCTAAAAGCCCGTCAAAAGGCCATTTATCAGGAAGATGCCGGCAAGAAGATTCGCAAGTCGCATGAGAATAAATATGTGCAAAAGCTCTATGATGAATTCCTGGGTAAACCCCTGGGCGAAAAATCGCATCACTTGCTGCACACACATTATTTCGACCGGAAAAAAGAAGTGTTTATCGAGGAGTAGTTCATTGTCCCGAAAAATAGAAAATTTTCAATTTTCGTAATTTTTCGAGGATGCTCGTGCAAAGCTCGGCATTAATAGTTCATTGTCCCGAAAAATAGAAAATTTTCAATTTATGTAATTTTTCGAGGATGCTCGAGCAAAGCTCGGCATTAATGGTTCATTGTTAATAGTTCATTGTTAATGGTAAATAAAATGAATAATCTTTATGTCAATATCGCACTATTTCTTGTTTCAGCAGTTTGTTTGAATAACATAGGCATAGCCCAAATAACCCGTGGTGCCACGCCCGGCGAAATCTATATTTCTACCGACTGGTACATGGATGAATACGGACAAGTGCATTACGCCATTTTGCACAGTACCGACAATGGCGAAACCGTATCGCTAAAATACGAAAACACCGAAAATACACCCCCCGGCGAAATGCGTGTAGGCACTGTGCTGGGCGATGCTACCCCTGGTGCACTATATAATAAAGGTAATAATGAACTCTGGGTAAGTTTTGATTATGGGAAAAGTTGGGAATATAGGGATGGGCCTTTTTCTATGCTATATTATTTCTCAGGTTTTGCAAATGGAGAAATATTTAAGACTTGGACAAATGAAGCATTATGGCAAGTAGAATTATATAGAAGCGAAAACCATGGATTATCTTTCGAATTAATAAATGAGTCTATTGAGGTTGGCTTATTGGATGTTGGTCATTTTGAAGGTGAAGTTTTTGGATTATCTGGTAGTGCAGGAATTGGATATGAATTAAATTTTAGTATTGATTATGGTGAATATTTTACTGAAACTCCAATTGATAGCACGGTTGCCTTTTGGTCGATAAGTGGTCATTACCCACAAATTAGCAGGGGAACAGAACCAGGAGAACTTTATCTTACTTCTTGGTGGCCTGGAGATTACTATAAAATATTTCATAGTATCGATACCGGCTATACCTGGACAGAGCAATTTGAATCGGAAACCATAAATGTTTATTTCTGGAGAGTTAAATATACTGCCGGCAGGGAACCGGGGTCTTTTTATGTGATGCGAAGCAGGATAAACCCTGCCGGAGACCATACGTGGCTTTATATTGATTATAGCAACGATTATGGGAAAACATTTACAACGTATTTTCACGACCTGGATTCAACCATCACCGGGATTCGTGATTTTGAATTAGACAGTATTAAACTGTCAAACTATCCCAATCCTTTTTCCGGGCATACTACTTTTTCATTTAATATTCCGGCAAAAAGCAAAAATCCAAAGCTGAATATTTATGATATGTATGGTATCTTAATCAGGCAATTAAGCATTTACCGCAAAAAAACACAAGTATAGGATGGCACGGATAATTCAGGTAAGAGGCTTAAAGAAGGATTGTACCTCTACAACATTAGCTATGATAATTTTAGTTCTCAATTCAATAAATTATTAATCATTAATTAAATTTGCTATGAAAAACACAATACTATTTATCCTTCTCTGTCTTGGCTCCTTGCTCTTGAATTTTGATACTTATGCCCAAATAACCCGAGGCGCACAACCCGGCGAAATTTACATCTCTACCGAATGGTACATGGATAATTTTGGGCAAATCCACTACGCCATATTACACTCCACCGACAACGGCGAAACTTTCTCGCTTAAATACGAAAACACCGAAAATACGCCACCTGGCGAAATGCAGGTTGGCCGTGTACTTGCTGATGCCACACCGGGGGCTCTATACAATTATGGCAACAATGAACTGTGGGTGAGTTTTGAATATGGGGAAAACTGGGAATATATGGAGGATTACCCAGGATATACAAGTTTTTACAGTGGTGTTAACCAAGGATTAATTTTTAAAGGAAATAATCAAGGTTTTTTCAAAAGCACAGATTATGCTGCAACTTTCGAACTTTTGCCAATATCAGTGACTTGCCCTTTTACCGAAGTTGGGTTTGCGGAATCAGAATTTTATGGCATATATGGTGAGGCGGGAATGTATTATAATTTTGTGCATACAATTGACTATGGGCAAACATATTCAGAAACCCCAATAGATAGCGCAGTAGCCTTCTGGCAGATAGGCGGTTATTTTCCTCAAATAAGCAGAGGAACAGAACCTGGTAAGCTCTACCTTGTTTCGTGGTGGCCCGATTACCATTACAAAATTTTCCATAGCGTTGATACTGGTTATAGCTGGATAGAGAAATACGAATCGGATTTCATCAACCAATATTTTTGGGAAGTTTATTACACAGCCGGGCGGCAACCGGGTTCGTTTTATGTGATGCGTTCTACCTTAGACCCTACCTTTAACCATAGAATGCTTTACATTGATTATAGTAATGATTATGGTGAAACTTTTACCACCTACTTTCACGACCTGGATTCAACGATAACTTCATTAAATCCAATCAAAAAACCTGAACTTAATGTAACCAGTTATCCCAATCCATTCAAAGATAAAGCAACCATCAGTTTTCAACTACCGGGTAACTGTAATAATGCTGTTTTAAATATTTACAATAATTATGGTATTCTGATAAGACAATTTGATGTCTGTGGAAAAGAGGAGCAGCAATGGGATGGTTCCAATTCATCAGGAATTACCGTTAAAAGTGGACTGTATTTTTACAAAATATCAAGCAACGAATTTTCTACATCATTAAATAAGCTATTAATACTTAACTAAAATCTTAATGCAATGAAATCAATTAAAATCTTAGTGCAATGAAATCAATTTTACTATTAGTTTTTTGTTGCGTTTTTGGCAGCATGGTATTGGCTCAGGATTGGGTAACTTTTACAAAAACAGAACCACAAGCTCCAATTATTGGACTCACCACTTCCAATAACCAGTCGGTAAATTTTACTGTGGAGGTCTGCGGTATGTACACGCAGGAAATTACCGAAGGAAGCGAAACTTTCCAGCGGATTTCAGTACCCGCATCCGCCGCACTTGCGGTATGTGGCGAACCTGAACTGCCGGTAATACGGCAACTCATCGCCATTCCCGAATGTAGCGATGTAACACTGAGCGTTAACATTAGCGGACAAACCACCTTTAGCAACCATAACATTTATCCTGTCCCGGCTTTGCAGGAAGTGCAGAATGCTGACGGAACAGTGTTTATGGAGGAGGTGTTTACCAAAGATGCTGCTGCCTACGCCCAAAACTTCTATTTACCGGGGATGAATGCCGAAGTTGTTTCGACCGGTTACCTGCGCAACCAGAAATACGCCGAAGTTTTTATTTATCCTGTCCAGTTTAACCCTGTAAGCGGCCAACTTAATGTTTACACTAATTACCAGTTAACCTTGTCGTTTACCAATCCTACTACCGCAGTAAATGTGAATACAGGAATTTTTAATAATGCAGCTACCAAAACCATGCTCAATTATGTTTCGAGCGGCATTACAGCCAGCATTAACGACAATATGCAAGGCAACGGCAATGTGCAATGGATTACACTAACGGATCCAATGCAGGCTGATAATATTGTGGCCGATTACCTGATAATTTGTGCAGAAGAATTTTTTGAAACCAACAATCCAAATTCTGAAGTGCTGCGTATTGCCATGCACCGTGCAAGCTATAATGGTTTTGATGTTGCAATTTTGAATGCTGCAACAATAATTTCAGATAATTTAGGATTCTTTTATGAAGGTCAAAGTAATATTCCACCAAATTTGACATATAAGAAAGAACAACGCATTCGCACCTGCATCCGCCGCATTTATGAGGGAGCCAATGCCCAACACACCTACGATGGCAAGCTGGGCTATGTGTTGCTTATTGGTGATGTGGATGCTGGAAATTTAGGAATGCCTTCATCCTATGAATATGATTCTTTTGCCAGCGGCCCATCTGATTACTATTTTAGCTGCCTTACAAAACAGGGTAATGTTTATGACCCTATAGGTGATTTATTTATTGGAAGATTTTGCGTGGATAACAATGATAGTACAGGTTTTACTGAATTGCATAATATTGTTGAAAAAACAATTTTCTTTGAATCGGAATATAGTTTTGGAGATTGGAGAAACAATGTAGCCCATACCAATGGTAGTAGTTATGTGCAGGAATACTTTCCTGCATATTATGAATTTATTGAAGACCTTTTATTTGAAGAGGATTTAACGATAGTAAACTGGTTTGAATTAAATTTCCAGATCAATCAACCTACAATAGATATGCTTAATGAAGGTGCGCCGGTTATGATGTATGAGGGGCATGGCTATATTGATGGCTGGCAAGATGATTTGAATATTGAGGCACTCGAAATCAATTTATCCAATAAAGGTAAGTTTCCTTACGTAACAAGCCGGGCATGCCAGACAGGCTGGTTTGATTATGAATTTGATTGCCTCGGAGAAGCGTTAACAACTTATGCTGACGATAGAGGTTTTGTGGGTTTTCTTGGTGCAGCAAGAGTTGAACCTATGGCACCCAATCCACCTCCAATAACATTTCCACCTATTCGCCTCCAAGAGAGAATACCTTATTCTATATGGTACGATTTATCATTTATTACCGGTGAATTTATTTTAGAAACAATGATTGGAATAGAGTCGCCAGGTACGGCCTTTTTGTATAATTATTTTGGAGACCCGGCATTAAATGTGATGGCGCATGGATTTGAGGTTAGCCATGATCTTACGCTTTCTGAAACAACAACTATTGCAAGTGAAATTACCGTTAAACAAGGCGCAACAATTACTATACCTGCAAGCGGACAATTATTTTTTGAAAATGAAGGAAGCCTGATAATTGAAGAAGGGGCAAGTTTGCACTTAATGCCTAATGCAAGAATTACAGGGAATTCACCTGATCAAATAATTGTAATTGAAGGAGGTTTAACTATAGATCCTTATGCTATATTTAACGCAATGGCTGGTACAGCGTGGGGTGGCATAAAACTGAATAACATGGCAGATGACTTCTCCCTGAATAATATCACATTTGAAAACTGCCATTTGTCAGGTGAAAGCAAAAAACTTACCCTTACTAATTGTTCGTTTAATAATGCCGGTTTAAAATACACCAAAGGAGATTTGATAGTGCAAAACTCAAACTTTGATAATTCGAGAATTGAAGCAAACAACGGGGGTTCCAAATCAAGTTTTGTGGAAATTAAATTGGGATGCACCATACAAAATTGCGATCAGGAACCTGCCATTTTTATTGATGGATATTATAATTATACGATAGATGATTGTACTGTTTCAAGCAATTCTAGCGATGGCATTAGAATTTTTAATTCAGGAAGTGCGAAAAGTACAAAACAAATAAGCAACAATAGTATCACAAATAATGGCTGGGGTAATTTAGGCTCGGGCATAAAAATTTATCGGAGCTATGTGCAGATTTACGGAGACCAGCAAATCGAGGGTAATAAATATGGCATCACCTGTTTAAACAACAGCAATGTTTCCATTAGAGGCAACAGCCTTGCAAATGGCGTTGCCGAAACGCAAATAATAAGAAACAACTATAAGTCGCAGGTGTATGCTACACAAAACAGTTTCCCCTACGATTTTCACTGGAACGCTGTGATAGATGAAGACAATCAGTATCCGCTTGTTTATTACTCGGTACCTGCCGGATATCAGTTTGAGGAATTGGATGTGAGGAATAATTATTGGGGTACAAACTTTACACCCTCCGAAGACCTTTATCCCCTCAATAACTTTGTTTATATCCCCGTTTGGGATTTTAATATTGGTGATGATAACGATGCAGCCAAAGCACTGTACATAGTTGCGCAGGGCAAAATTGAGCAAGAGGATTATTCAGGGGCAAAGTCAGCGTTTCAACAAATCATCGCTGATTATTCGTCATCAAAATTTGCCCAGGCAGCACTTCGCGAAATATTTTCGATAGAAGAATATGCCACAGATGATTATGCAAGTTTAAAAACATTTTATAACACAGAAACTACTATTCAAAGTAATCCGACCCTGGCTAAGCTTGCAGATTATTTAACAAATTTCTGCGAAATAAAGATTGAAAATTACCCATCTGCAATTTCCTGGTTCGAAAATGTTATCCAAAATCCTGAAACGAATGAGGATTCAATATTTGCTATCATTGATTTAGGCTATACCTATTTCCTGATGGAAAATGGCGATTTAAAATCTGCATACTCGGGATATTTGACAGAACACATACCTGAATCTAAGCATCAATTCGAAGGTAAAAGAGATTACTTGCTATCCTTGATTTATAAAGATTCACAGACCAATGAGCATGTTGCCAATGAACTGACAAAACTACCTGAAGGTGAATTAATACAAAATTCCCCAAATCCATTTTCAGGTACAACAAAAATTTGGTACAATCTCGCTAGTGAATCAACAGTTCAATTGAATGTGTACAACTACACAGGACAGTTGATAAACTCTATTAACGAGGGGTCAAAACCAAAAGGAAACCATTTCATAGACTTTGACGCAAGCGGACTGAAAAATGGAATTTATTTCTATTCGATCAACATTAATGGACACACAACAGATTTAAGGAAAATGATTGTATTCAAATAAAGAAAATTTGTAGTTAAAACAAAATAAATTGCTTCGCTCCCACACTATGAATAGTACTGCACAGTTACGGATAAAAGATTTTAAATAAAATAAAGCATATGTCAAGCATAAAAATTAAGTTAAAAGAAAAAGACATCGCCACTATCGAGGCCATTTGCAAGTCGTTCGACAATAAGCCGGGCGATCTGATCAATGTTTTGCACAAGGTACAAGGCGAGTTTGGCTACCTGCCTGCCGAGGTGCAGGAAGTTGTGGCCGACAATCTCAACGTTTCGCTGGCCAAGGTATATGGCGTGGTTAGCTTCTATTCGTTCTTTACGATGATACCCAAGGGCAAGCACCCGATTTCGATTTGCACCGGTACAGCTTGCTATGTGCGCGGTGCCGAAAAGGTGCTCGATGAGTTTAAGAAATCTTTGGGTATTAAGGTAGGCGAATCCACTGCCGATGGCAAATTTTCGATTACTTGTTTACGCTGTGTGGGTGCCTGCGGGCTTGCACCGGTAGTGCAGGTTGGCGAAAAAACCTACGGCCGTATTGCTCCCGATGATGTGAAAGGCATCCTGGCCGAATACGCCGACTAAAAGAATAAAAACTCCATTTTTGATTGATTAACTGAAAATCCCTGCACCTCCCCGGTGTGGGGTATTTTTTTGGAGATGCTCATAAGGCTTTGCCATAAAAATGATTTCTCCCGCACTTTTGAAATCCATCTTCAAATAAAGTTTCTTTGCTTTAGGATTATCTTTATCCACAAGCAAACCAAGGGTTTTTTGCTGCTTATCCACATATTCATCAATCAGAAATTGCAAAAGCTGTGTCCCAATACCTTTGCCCCGATGGCCTAAACTCACGCCTATCGAATCGATGTAATATTCGCCACTGCCGGTTTCATCTTCAATCTCAATATCTTTGTTAAAATTTTTACGGATATAATCAATTACAGGCAGCCGTAATGTTCCCAAACTGGCTCCATCATAAATATTAACGGCAGCTACTACTTCGCCTGCAATTTCGGCAAGCCAACAGTTTTGATACGAATATTGATTATTTTCGGTTCCTACGAAATGCTGAAGAAAGTGCTTTGCTTTTTCATGATCTTTTGTACCAATCATTTTAAATACGATATCCTCCATTGCCATAAGCAAAAAAGTAGCAAGACGTTCAGCATCGTTGGGATTTGCTTTTCTGATAATCATCATTGAATTCGATTTTTCCTCAAACGTAAGGTTGTTAAAATAATTTTTCAAAAACCGCAATTGAAAGCCAGGGTTTCACTTTAAGTGAAGCCCTGGCTAAATTCACGATGAGATATTATAGGAGAAATTGAAAGCCTGTCGGACTGGCTGGATATTTCAGTGATACTGACCCCCCAAATCGGTCATATTGACCCCCCTTGGGTTTTGGTTTCAAAGAACGTAATGGGATGACAAAATTACAGTGTTTTTCTTAAACTCTCTCCTTTTAATTCT
>Ga0307929_1000153_pt1 | contig 69811 bp, 73 predicted proteins | sample AceLakmetage1330_FD_203160 | JGI IMG/M metagenome (GOLD analysis project Ga0307929, IMG submission 203160) | Saline water microbial communities from Ace Lake, Antarctica - #1330 | ecosystem: Environmental > Aquatic > Non-marine Saline and Alkaline > Saline | place: Antarctica: Ace Lake... | reverse complement strand
GGAAGGGACAAATAACAAGATCAAAACTATGAAACGCCAAGCATATGGATTCAGAGATTATGAATTTTTCAAGCTGAAAATAATGGCCCTTCATGAAACGAAGTACGCTTTAGTCGGATGAACCATTTTAATGCTCTTTTTACAACTGTCCATGAGGGTGATGAGATTATACTTGACTACACTCCGGAACAGGGGACTACGGTTTCCATTGCAGGAGACCTCAAGGGTACCCTTTCAGGAGCCGATTTCAACCGAGCCCTACTCTCCATCTGGCTTGGTAAAAATCCTGTGGGTGACGATCTGCGGGATGCTCTGCTTGGTATTCAATAAACCTGTTACTCAACAAACAGACCTGTGATATGACATATAAAGCTGTTTTCCACCTGGATCAAAATGAAAAGCCAGTAATAAACTTGGCATTAAACAATGTTATTAACCTGTTAAGGGCTATTCCTGAAAAGAACCACGATCTTGTGGTCCTTTTCAACGGTCCGGCCGCCCACCTTGTGGCAAAGGCGACTGTTGGGGAATTTCACGATCGAGTCAAAAGTCTTACACTACAGGGTGTTCGTTTTCAGGTGTGTAGAAATGCCATGGAGCGTTTCCATATTACAGAAGAACAGATTATTGCAGAGTGCGATATTATTCCGGCCGGAATCGTGACGCTTATAGACTTACAAAACGATGCCTTTGCTTATATCAAACCATAGCAAATTCAGCTATTTCTTCTCCACAGCAAGCAGGGTCATATCGTCATCACCATCGATATGACCGCCAAACTCCTTCAACTCCCCGACAATATTCTGCGTCGCTTCCTTGAGAGAGAGTTTGCAACCATCCGCCATCGAGTTATAAAACCGCTCTGGACCGTACAACTCCCCTTCTTCATTGCGATACTCTGTCAGACCATCCGTATAGAAGAAAAGCCTGTCACCGTTGTTTAAGTGTCCCTCACCTTCATTCCAGACACCATCCATTCCAGCAGGAGGTCCACCCACATTTAGAGTGGTCATCTCACCCGCCTCTGTCATATGAACGATTGGCGGATGTCCAGCACAGCAGTATCGAAATGTATTATCTTGAGTATTAAAAAGAAGATACACAATGGTCAAATAGCGATTAAAGCGAGCAATGGGAAACTCCCTGTTCAGCCCTCGTATAACATCGCCAGGCGAAGTAACACTTTCCACTTCACCATCCAATCCCTGTTTTTTGGTGATCGCAACAAATCCGCTCAGTGCCTGAGTAGCCAATGCCGCCATCATTGCAGCGGGAAAACCATGTCCCGAGACATCAAGAATATAAATCGCCAGGTGCTCACTGTCTATTCGCTGAATATTATAAATATCCCCACCCACCTCCTGACAGGGGTTGAAGTAGGAAGCAAACCGCAATTTTTTGCAATCGGGAACATGCTTAGGTAGTAGGTTTTTTTGGAGATCGGCTGCAGCATGAAGCCCCTGAAGCAACTCCTGCTGCTGAGCAATTAACTCAGCATTGGCATTTTGAAGCGACCGAGTCAGTCGGCTAATCGTCAGATGGGTATTAATTCTGGCCAGCAACTCATCCTTTCCAACGGGTTTTACAAGATAATCAACAGCTCCGAGTTCAAACACCCGCATCTTTGATTCAACATCTCCACGGGCAGAGAGCATAATAACAGGTATCGATTGTAACCGTGGATCTCCTTGCAATCTGGCGCATAATGAGAAGCCATCCATCTCAGGCATTGCAATATCAAGCAGAGCCAAATCTATGGATTCTTGCTTACAAACTTCAAGGCCTTCCTTGCCATTACAAGCCTCAAGAACCCGATACCCACCTTCACGAAGATAGGCATTCACCAGAATCCGAATGGCCTCACTATCATCAACAATAAGGATTGTTATTTCTTTTTCATTCATATCTATATTGTTCAGGTCAGGAAAAATACTTAACAAGTCTCAAGATATTCTTATCCCCGGATCTCCGATAGCTGACCTCATCCATTACTTCGCAGATAATAGCAATTCCCCTGCTGTTCGGGGGGAGCACTTTTGTATCCATAGCAATTTCACCCTGGGCATTGTTTTTCAGAAAATTCTCAAATTTTCCCTCATCCACAAATGTACAGATCACCTTATCATCGGTGGTACTGAATTTCATATTCATATACATATCTTCTTGAAACTGACAGGAATGCTTGACGATATTATTTGCAGACTCTGTTACTGCAAGTTCAAGCTGATAAGTATCTATATCGTTAAAACCGAGATTTAAAAAAAGAGAATGAACAGAAAAACCAAGAAGGCGGACATCGGCTAGACGTGCCGGCACCCGGAAGATAATAGTTGACCCCGAAGGAATTTCACTAGTCACTGATGACATCAGAATAGTACAGAATTATGGTATTTTTATAGAAATATTGCAGCTATTCAGTAGATAAGCGTAGACTCCGCGTGCCTCATATTCGTCCAGTCAGTCGGAGTCTCATTCTTCGCTTACCCTCACATTCGAAGCATACTATTGCTATCTGAAATAAGTCAAAATGGGGTGCAGTTGAATAGTTACAAAATATTAATTATTCATTTGTCCTTTAGTCATTACCACTGAACCAGTGAGTTGATGTAAAAAGGATGTGGTTTTGCGAGATGGTTTAATAAACTCAAAGCCATATTTATTATCTCTACAGTTCCGTATTACAGTATGTTCTCTAAACTTAAAATTTCTGCCAATACGTCCTTCCATAATGAATTCATCACCAACTAAAAGCTTGGAAGGTGAAACCAGAAGAAGACCACCAGGAGAGATATCCAAAACAACAGCAGTAGAACGCTTACCGGTACTACTGTTTATACAATGAACTATGATATCTTCATTCATTATCTGTCTATTGACAATCCGGCGATACTTTCTCTTTTCATCGTTGTTAATCTCCTCTACGGGTTCGCTATCTTCCATCCGTAATGAAGCAAGCAGGGCTTCATCAAAACCCATTGCCTTAGGCTTAACCACAACTTCCTGTTCAACAATTTCTCCCCTGGGAATACGTCTCTTTTGTTGTTCCTTGCCAAGTCTCTTAAATGCTTCGTTTCGGTCCTCTGCCTGAATAAAGATACCATCAAGATGGGTCATTTTGAGCAGACTGAGAACCATCTCATTAACCCCGCAAAGCACTAGCAGGCCACGACCATCAATCTCTTTCAGGGAACGAACAATAGCCCCGAGTCCAGTGGAATCGACAAACTCAACACTTGAAAGATCAAGCACAATATCCATATGCCCTTTCTGAATAAAGCTCTGCATGGAGTCGAAAAAATCCTGAGCAAAAGAAGCATCAAGTCGTGACCCTTCGCAGGTAACAACAAATATTTTTTCCAAAACTTCCGTATTTATCTTCATCACAGACAACCAATTAAAAGGAACCGTATATATCAATAATAGTTAACATCATCATAATAGCAGAAAAATAAATACAGTACAAGCGAGTTGAAAAACAGAACAAAAGACAAAAACACTACTCAACTCAGCCACTTAAGGGATCAACAAGACGAAAGCCTGCCAGGAAATCTTCAATGGACATAGCTAAAGAGCAGCAAGAGTTACTTTCCAGTTTTGTAGGGATACCCCTTTCGCGCCCAGTCATACACCCCATAACGAAGATTATAAATACGTTTAAAGCCCCGATCAGCCAGGATTCGTGAGGCAACTGTTGATCTGTTTCCAGTCGCACAATAGATAAAGACATCCTCATGTTTTTTTGATTCCAGCTCACCGATTCTTGCCTGCAGCTGCTGAATGGGAATCAGTGTTGTTCCTTCAATATGAAGCTGCTGATACTCACCAGGGGTTCGTACATCCAGAATAAAAGGATGCAGATTTTGTAACAGTTGGGCAGCTTCCGCGGCTGTGACCTCCGTATAATTCGGGCGAACAAGTTCAACAACTGTGATAGCACCTCCAGCATCACCCAGAATAAAAGGATAGTTACCAACCATTTTCATTTTGAAAAAGGGTGAATTATCAGGATTTGGGAAGAGTGTATCCTTATATTTTAGCTCCTCTATACTAAAGGGCTGAGAAGCAAATTTCTGTGGGTATCTGAATTTAATATAATCGCCGCGATATACGGTAAAGCTGTTATCCTTAGCGTCAGGATCAAGCTCCAGCACCCGATATCCGGTAATAATTTTTCCAGAGATACCTTCACTGAACCCCGCCTGACAAAACAGCGCAGAAAGCACCAAAACAATAAATACAATCAGAGTATTCTTTTTATACATTTCCCTATCCTTTCAATTGCATTGCAGACAACAGATATCTCTCAATCCATCGCCTGCTTATATTTTTACACATCCTACTGGTCTATATCGACGACTTCTTCACTTCAGTCTATCCCATGGCCGGATTAAGATACCGACTGTAAGAAAACTGGTTTTTACTATATACATAATTTTTTTCCTCGCTCATAAAAAACTTATCTTAAATAGGTAGTGCGTTGCACTGCGTTTCTTTAGGAAGCTGGATTTAAGAGAATGTATTCCACTTCTTGTATTTTTTAAGAAATAAAAAGATTTTACGACACAGCAACTCATACCGTCCGTCACACTCCATGAATGTTTCCATTACATATTAAATCAACACTCTATCGGAGGAACACATGTCACCAGCAAATACAACAATAGGATTTTTCACTCTCTGCCTGATCGCCCTGGGAACCGGACTCAGTCATACCGCATCAATTGTGGACGATGAGGAAAAAGAAAAAATTGACGATTGGGAGTATGTATTTGAAGCAAAAAAAGAGCGAATGAACTCTTACAAGAAAGTAAAACCCCTCTCCTCACCTGCCCCACAAATGCAGATTAGGATGGCTGAATCCATGAAAATGACCAGGGCTGCAAGCCCTATTGCAGACAGTATTGGCTTTGCGGTGGGAGGTGCAAAAGATGCAAACAATTTCTTCCAAAACCTTGAGGAAGGGTACCTGCCACGCTATTCAGCGCTCACCTACGAAGGCTTGTTTTATGACTACACCTTTGACACAGCGCAGGAAAAACAGTGTGAGACCCTTTTCTGCCCATCCTATGCACGTGGGGTAAACAAAGATCTTTTTACCGGTGAAACGGATTACTATCTTTCCGTGGGCTTAAATTCCGGACTCACCGAAGCAAGTTTTCAACGCAAAAAACTGAATCTTGTCGTTGTCCTTGATATTTCAGGTTCCATGTCCTCCCCTTTCAATTCCTACTATTACGACCAGCCAGCTAATAGCGAAGAATCACCAAAGAGTAAAATGGAAACTGCCAATCAGGCAATTGTTAGCATGCTTACCCATCTCAACCCTGCAGATCAGTTTGCCATGGTCCTGTTTGATGATCAGGGATACAGAGCCAAGCCGCTGCGAGAGGTTGGCTTAACCGACATGCAAGCCATTTCCAGACACATTCTTGACCTGCAACCTCGTGGAGGTACCAATATGGAGGCAGGTCTCCAAAAAGGCATTGAGCAGTTCCTGTCCATTGAAAATTCGCTTAAAGATCCCAGCATTTACGAAAACCGGATCGTTTTTCTCACCGATGCCATGCCTAATCGTGGGAACCTCAACAAAAATGAGCTTTTCAGGATGGTTCAAGATGCATCCATGAAAAATATTTTCACCAGTTTTATCGGCATAGGAGTTGATTTCAATCCAGACCTTATTGAACATATCAGCAAAACAAAAGGAGCCAATTATTACGCAGTACACTCCAATGAAGATTTCAAGAAACGTCTGGATGATGAGTTTGATTTTATGGTCACCCCGCTCGTCTTTAATCTCAGCCTTCAACTCTCAAGTAATGACTATGAAATTGCAGGTGTTTTCGGATCTCCCGAGGCAGATCTTGCCACTGGACAGATGCTGAGAATCAACACTCTTTTTCCAAGCAGTACAGAAGAGGAAGAAGTCCGTGGTGGCGTAGTTCTTGTGAAATTACGAAAAACAGGCCATTCAAATGGGCCAGTTCAATTGACGGTATCCTATGATGATCGCAGTGGAAAGAGCTATAGCAGTAGTGAATCTGTTCAATTTAAATCAGATGCAGCTCATTGGGACAGCAAAGGAGTGCAAAAAGCGGTTCTGCTCAGTGAGTATGTTTCACTCCTAAAGAACTGGCTGCTTGATAGCAGGAAAGGTTGTAATGACAAGGTAACACAGCCATCGCCATGTTTTCCATATTTTACAAAAGGCTTGATTAATCCTGATTTTCGCCCGGAACGAGCAGAAATACAGACCTGGGAACGACGCTCCTGCCCACTTGAAGTTTCGGAAGGACACCAAAAGCTATTCAGTATTTTCTCATCCCATTTTGCAACAGAGGTGGCCATACTGGATGATCCAACATTACAAAAAGAAACGGATGTTTTAAATCTATTAAAAGGAAAAACCAGCAAGAAGCAGATGGACGACTGGAAAGTTCAATAATTATCGAGACAGTTCCCTCTTTCTCAAAAAGAAACCAGTAAGTGGTCACAGGTGCCGCATTTCATTTGTTTTCTTCTGTCCGCAATAGTTTTTTCTATGCGGAGAGGAGAAAAACAAATGAAAGGTGGTGCCTGCGGCCGCTTACATTCTAACTTCTTATCATGTCTGCTATTTGGAATGCTACCTCGAGACTCTGTTCGGCGTTTAGGCGTGGATCACAGGTAGTAAGATAGTTATTGGCAAGTTCCTCATCAACAATATTTCTTGCACCACCCGTACACTCGGTAACATCATTTCCTGTCATCTCCAGATGAATACCGCCAGGGATCGTTCCTTCAGCCCAGTGGGTCTCGAAGAAACAAGTGATTTCAGAGAGTATATCATTGAAATTTCTCGTCTTATGACCGCTTTTCGCCGTATAGGTATTGGCATGCATGGGATCACAGTTCCAGACAATATTATAGCCCTCTCGCTTGGCTTCACGAAGAAGCGGAGGCAGAACTTTTTCGATATTTTTCATACCAAGTCTGGTGATAAGAGTCAGACGCCCAGCTTCATTCTCAGGATTTAAGGCATCGATCAGCTGTTTCACATTATCGAGATCATAATCGGGACCAATCTTCACCCCAATTGGGTTATTCACACCACGCAGAAACTCCACATGAGCACCATCCACTTGCCGGGTTCGCTCACCTATCCAGAGCATATGGGCAGAACAATTATACCAGCCTCCGGCGATGGAATCCTCACGGGTAAGGGCTGTCTCATATCCGAGCAATAATGCCTCGTGAGAGGTGAAAAATTGTGCCTGCTGCATCTGAGGGCTATTGGGATCTATCCCGATGGTCTCCATAAACTGCAGTGCCTGCTGTATCTGCTTACCAAGTCGTTCATAACTACGTCCCATGGGAGACTGTTTCACAAACTCCTGATTCCAGGCCGAGACCCTGTCAAGTGCTGCAAAACCACCGCGGGTAAAAGCACGAAGCAGGTTCAGGGTTGACGCTGCCATATTATAGCCTTCCATCATCCGGTTAGGATCAGGAATACGTGCTGCTTCAATGGGTTCCGAGCTATTTACCATATCGCCCCGATAGGACATAAGCTCAAGGCCATCTACCATTTCAGTATCTGCAGAACGGGGTTTAGCAAACTGGCCGGCTATACGACCAAGTTTGATAACCGGTTTACCACCGGCGTAGGTCAATACAACGGCCATCTGCAGTAAAACTTTCAGTTTTTCACGAATATTGGGTGCTGTTACCTGGGAAAAGTCCTCTGAACAATCGCCACCCTGGAGAAGAAAGGCATCTCCAGTAACGGCTTTTGCCAGCAAAGCCTTCAGATCTCTTATTTCACCAGCAAAAACCAGAGGCGGCAGAGCAGAAAGTCTTTCAAGCACTGCATCATGTACACCCATATCAGGCCATTTTGGCTGCTGAAGAGCGGTGAAGTTCTGCCAGCTTGTTTTCGTCCATTTATTCTGTTCTATTCCCATGATCGTTCTCTCAATTAATATATTAGTATCGCTGCTCTTTAGCGGCAACAGATCTGCACATCAAAGGCATTCAAAATCCGCATTTCACCTTCTCTCTTCTTTCCTTGGGCCGGTGCCCGAAATTCACATCCAACAAGCATCTCCTGTGCCCTAATCCGAGTTGGAATTGCATCCATTCCAGTGGCCAATACTTCACCTGTTGCCGTATCAAGCAACTCGGCATCACGCCCATTTGTCACAACAGCATAGGGAATCTGATACTCTTTTTCAAGAACCCTTGCGGCTGCAATAGCTGCTCGCTCTCGGCTCACCAGTGACCCAGCACCATACCGGATAATAAGGAACTTCTTCCCCATTTCTTTCAAGCTAACCGCAAGCTCAATATTAGAGCGAACAAACTGAGTACTGAAAAGGGTTTCAATAAAACAGCGCGGTTCCAAATCTTCCTTGGTGTACCCCAGTTTTTCAACCATCATCCTGGCTAAATCCTGACGAGTCCGTTCATCATCGGTGTCAGTAAGTTCTTCACCGGTGACATAATCAGCAAGAGTGCCATACACCAAGTGATGTGTTGGAACATCATTCATACCCATTCCTTTCAAACAAAAATGCCCTTCCTAAAACAGCAAGGAAGGGCATCGAGACTACTTCCTACCAGGTATTACAGCTCAAGCCAGGACTCAGAGAATACCGTTTGTCCGGAAAGTGCTTTATAGGTCTTGTAATGCTCAAGAGCAACTCCAGAAAGAGCAGAAGTGCCTGGATCATCGCCGTCCATCATTGCATGAACCATATCCACATGCTCTTGACGCTCACCTTTACAGATAGCCATCAGCTCCGTATCGTAAGCGTTTACGATTGCGGTGGAAATACCATGCTTCATCAGCATAATAAGATAGGTACGATCAAGGTACTTACGAAGATTGTCCGCAACACCATTTGAAACGTTGGAAAGACCAACGGTGGAACCGGAACCGGGTGCGATATCCTGAAGCATTTCCATAAACTCAAGACCCGAGGCTATCTGGTCAACACCAAGGGTAATGGGAGTTCCAATTGGATCAAAGAGGATCTTCTCATTGGGAATTCCACCATCATTCAGTGCCATCATCAGATCAACGGACATGGCCGCACGCTCAGCTGAATCACGGGGCATTCCATCGGCACCCCAAAGAAGGGCAATTACATCACATTTCATCTCAGCAGCTACGGGAATCATCTGTTCCATACGTTCCGGCTGAGCGGAAATGGAGTTCATCAGGGCCTGTTCTTTATTCTTTACAGTTTTAAAACCGGCTGCCATAGCATCCATATTGGTGGTATCGAGACAGAGAGGAACGTCGGTAACTGCTTCAACAGTCTCAACAACCCATGGGAGAAGCTCAGTACCATCCTTACGAGCAGGTCCGATATTCAGATCAAGGTAAGATGCACCGGCATCAGCCTCTTCCTTGGCCATTTCCTGGACAGGGCCCTGAACACGATCCTTCATGGCACCGCCACTACGATTACCCATGATATTGATACTTTCTGCGATTGCTTTAACAGTTTGCCCCATTGTATTCTCCTTAAGTCTCTAATTATTGTTTTTCAGTTCGTCTTAATTTCTACACACAAAGACGCTAATTTAATTGATTTTTTACTTTTTGTCAATTCTGAGCACTACGTAGTATTTTTTACTGCCAGGCGACCCTGTACTCACTTACTTTTAGCCGATGGAAATAAGCTCATATCAGTATGCGGCAGGAAGAGCGCTGCCATATAATGATTCATAAAATCGGGATTCTCTGAAAGTTCCATATTCGTCATAAGAGTACGCACTGCGACTCTTTCACGAAAACGCTTATGGTCGGTCAGGCTTATCTGACAACCAAGCATGGAGGCATTGCCAATATAAAAGAATCTGTCCCGATCTATATCAGGCAGTAGCCCGATAGTAATGGCACGTTCCAGATCAATATAAGAACCAAAGTTTCCGGCAAGAATTACCCTGTCAAGATCGGCAAAGGTCAGCCCCACGGATTCAAGCAGTGTCTGATACCCAGCATACATGGCACCTTTAGCCCGAATCAGATTATCAAGGTCAACTTCGGTAATAACAATATCCTCGCCTATCATGGAATCTCTACTCCAGGCCAGAACATACTCCCAGCGATCCTCACCCTCACGAATCCGGGGATGATCCAGGGTCTGTTTAAACTTACCCTGCGGATCAAGAACCCCTGCGTCGAGTAATTCAGAGACAATGGAAATCAAACCGGAGCCACAGATACCTCTCGGTTTCGTCTGACCAATGGTCACAATCATCGGGTCATAGGTTTCCGGGTGAATCTGGAAATTCTCAATGGCTCCCGGGCTGGCCCGCATTCCAAACTTTATACCGCCACCTTCAAAAGCAGGGCCAGCAGAACAGGCCGCGCAAACCATCCAGTCCTGGTTTCCAACCACAATCTCACCGTTGGTACCAATATCGATAAACAATGAGATTTCTTCACTTTTCTGCATCTGACAGGCGTGAACACCCGCCACGATATCCCCACCAACATAGGAAGAAATACAGGGATAGAGAAACATTCTGACCGAAGGGTGAGCCATGATCCCAAGACCAGCAGCCTTGGTAAGCGGAAATTGACTGACACTGGGAACATAGGGTGCTTCCCGCAAAAACTTTGGATTAATAGCCAGCATCAGATGGGCCATTACAGTGTTGCCTGCAGTCATGATATAGCTGATATCACTGGGACTGATAATAACTTTCCGGCACACCTCTTCAATAATATTATTGATGGTGTAGATAACCTTTTCCTGCAAACCTTTTAGACCACCAGGACGCTGGGAATAGATCATCCGGGAAATAACATCTTCACCATAGCCGATCTGCGCATTGTAACCGGAGCCTTCTGCAATAATTTTACCAGTATTGAGATCAATCAAAACTCCACCACAGGTGGTGGTACCAATATCTACCGCCAGACCATAGAGTTTATCTGTGGTATCTCCGGGTTCCACGGCAATAATACGATCCGGCTCACTCTTTCCCTTTCCATGGAGCAGAATAACAGTTACTTCCCAGTCTGCTTCACGGAGCACCACTGACAACTCATGGATAAGTTCGGGATGATCATAACTGGGCTCAAGACTCTCCGGATTTGCATTTTTCAGAGTACGCATCAAACGTTGCATGTCTGAAATATTATCTGACAGGGTTGGAGGCGGAACTTTTAAAAATACTTTACCAACCGGTGGGTTCACATCCCATGTGCCGATAAGCGCATCAAGGGATCGTGCTGAAATAGATCTGGTAGTCTTGGGTGCTCGTTTTAGGGCCTTACCGTCCGCTTTCACCATATCAGGAATACGTACAGTGATATCAGACACAACTTTAGCCTTACAGGCTAGACGCACCCCTTTATCGTACTCCCCTTGCTTGAGAGAGGCGGCGCTGTCAGACTCAACATCCCCTTCTTCCAGGGTTACTTTACACTTTCCACAAACACCGTCACCACCACAATAAGCATGGATATACACTCCTGCTGATGCTGCAGCAGTGAGAAGATTCTCTCCATCTTCGACAGTGACATGGACGTCATCGGGTAAAAAATGTATGCTATGGGTCATAGAGGTATCTCGCTGGTCAAAATTCAAGTGCTTTTAGGTCAGAATAAAAATAACAGGATGTCGCACCTTGTCAAGAAGTATTACTTATAGAACACATAACCAAAATTGATGGAGCGTGGAGAAACCCTCTCCATATCGTAATACCAATGAAACAGAATAGTGATCATAGTTTTTGGCTGCATGCCCATATTGAGATCAATCCCGTCCTTGAAGACGCCACCATCGACTACCTGGTTGGCGTGATGGAAGCAAGCGTTGAACAATCCGTCGATATCGATGGCCCTGCCCTTCATCTCAATGCATATCTGAAAGAAGAAAATCCCAATACGGAAGTACAACAGATGCTGCAAGACCACCTTGAAGCCCACCTGACGGAACTGTCAGCAATTTTTCAGGTGGAAAAACCAAACATTTCCTGGAAGCGTATTGAAGATCAGGACTGGTCAAATAACTGGAAGGTCCATTTCAAACCTTTTGCAATCACCGAAGGATTGACAATAACACCCACCTGGGAAGAATACAGCGCTGCAGAAAACGAACTGGTAATTGTTATGGACCCGGGAATGGCCTTTGGCACCGGACATCATGCAACCACAAGTCTCAGTCTGGACTTTATTAGGGAGATACTTACCACAACCACAGAACAGCAAGTCCTTGATGTTGGCACCGGTACCGGTATTCTTGGAATGGGGGCAGCTCTCTTTGGTGCCACCTCAGTACTTGGAATTGACAATGACCCGGAAGCCGTACGTGTTGCAACTGAAAACGTCGGTTTAAACAATCTGAACTCAGTAGTTACGATCTCACTTGAGCCGCTCCAGCAGATTGACAACTCCTTCAACCTGATTGTTGCCAATATTATTCACGATGCACTGGTCACCATGGCCGATCCTTTCAGCCGCCTTCTCGTTCACAATGGAAATCTTATCCTTTCCGGGATTCTCCACGGCGAACAGGAAAAAAACATTATTAATCTCTATACAGACTCCGGTTTTTCTCTTATTGGAAGAAAGCAGGAGGAGGAGTGGGCTGCCCTCCACTTCACCAGAAAAACGTAATCACTGAACGGTTACAGTTCAGTGATTTGCCAATCACCAGGTACCCGCTAAATGGCTACTCATTGTCTGAATTTTCAGAATTTTCCATGGGACTAATCTGGTAATTTTCATCAAACATTATCCCCATGCCATCTTCTTCACACCTTGCCACAATACCGGATGCACTTACCCAGACCCGCTTTCCCTTCCACGCCTTCAGGGTTTCTAAAGAGAGAATAAATTTCAAGGTTTGTAAATCTTCCAGAGACAGCAGAAATTCAAGTCGTACCTTGCTTACCAATGGCAAGGGGTGATCGGTTTCAATAAAAGCACCGCTAGCACTAATATTAGCTGTCAGGTATTCCATCATCGGTGTTTTTCCAGACAAGGTCTCAGCGGTCATTTTTGTCTGGATCCGCATGGAAAATCGTTCGTGTACTCTACGTTCGTCGCCTGACATTTCCCCTCCTATTGTCGACATCAGCTCTCATTTTCATTAAAAAACTGCACTTTTCTAAAAGAGTACTCTCACTTTTGGAAAAGCCCCTGTACCACCAGGATCAAACCACCTGGTGCGGGTGATAGTGACCGTGGTAGAAGCATCCACAAAAGGAAAACTGTCACTCTTTCCATAAACTCGACCCTCTACTTTGGATGCTATCGTTTCCGTAATTAGAAGGCAACTTTTTCCTGCATCATCGGTTGCTTTTCTTTTGCGATTGCAGAGCTTTTGTGCAAAGATATGCAAAATAAGACTTTCATTTATAAAATCATTGATCCTTTTAAGAGCTGCCCCTTCATGCGTCGATTCTTTATACAACCTGATACTGAAATCAATTCCGAAATAGTACTCCCCGAACAGGAGTCCCATCATATCAGTAAAGTCCTTCGACTTTCCGCGGGAACACCTCTGCAACTCCTTGACGGTAGAGGAAATATCCATACCTCCGAAATCATCTCTTCCGGCAGGCAGATACGCCTTCGTATTCTATCTTCGATACATGTTGAGCGTGATAAGGTGCCGTTGCGAGTCTGTCAGAGTCTGCTCAAGGGACAAAAAATGGAGCTTCTGGTACAGAAGTGTACGGAGCTCGGTGTTGCTGAATTCACCCCTTTTTACAGTGAACGCTGTCAGTTGAAGAAAACGGAACTCTCAAAAATATCAAAAAAATATGATCGATGGCAACGTATAATTGAAGAGGCATGTAAACAGTGTAACAATCCAATTATGATGCAGTTAAAACCTTTGCTTTCGTTTGATGAGATACTTTTACAACAAAATAGTGATGTACAGAAAGTTCTGTTTTGGGAGGAAGAGCCAGCGGAAAACTCACTGCACTCTTGTTCTTTACAAAAAGATGCAGCAGGGCTGCAGATTGTCTTTGGCCCTGAAGGTGGTTTCCCTGTTACAGAAATCGAAGCAGCGAGAAAAAACAACTTTCAGATATTAAGCCTTGGACCCAGGATTTTAAAAGCAGAAACTGCAAATATTGCCGCAGTTTCAATTATTCAGCATTTACTTGGGAATATGTAGGCAGTTTATTCCCCTAAAAAACATATTTCTTCTTTTAAAAAGAAGTCCTTTTCCAAAAAAGCACGCTAACCATTATACTTATTGAGAAAATAAAAAATATATGCTACATAGACTTGTTCAAATATGGATGTACTAAAAAAATAGCCTAAACTGCCAAATGCAACTGTTCAGATATGGTTCATATTCGTTCATTTGGGACTTCGAAGCGTATTTATACTACTCGGGATATCCAAAATGAAAAAAGATGAAGTGCAGCTGAATAGATGCATGTATACAAGAAAAAGACCCTTATAAAAAGAGTGCTAAAAGCAGTCTCAACTTTCCTTAAAGGAGCCTTCAGTGCAGGAACAAGAAAAAAAGAGTACACCAAACAAACCAGAAAGTCCTAACAGACGTAAAGCAATCAAGAAAATAGCAGCTGGTGTTGGTGTACTGACAGGATGTGCCGTTTTACCCGAAAAATGGACCAGACCAATCGTTGGACAGATTATCCTTCCGGCACATGCTGAAACCAGTGGACCTGCGGTAACCGCTTCAGATACCGTCGTCGCTGTTGAACCAGAAACACAGACATCCTCGGGTGATTACAACACAACTGAAACATATACTCTCAGTAGTTTTGCCGGAAACAACAAACGCTTCACCTGGCTTAATGCAACGGGAGCCACATACGGCGGTCCGGTTAAATTTGTTTTCAGTAATGGTTGTGGAGAGTTGAATGTGCCCAATGCCAGCGTTACTTACGGAGCCGATGGCACTACTTCAAACCACGATCAGGCCTTCTACTTTTGCGGAACAGACTTTCCCGCAGGAAGTAAGGAGAATAATGCAAACAGGGCTTCAGTTTTTGCTCCTCCAAACTGCCCTGCCGCAACGGTAACCATGTACTACAACAAATAAAAACACTGATTTTTTAGCATCCGGCAAAAATACCTGCCGGATGCTTTTTTCTTCAGCCCCCTACTCCGCAGCAGATTCCGTTCTTCCTTTCAAAGTTCTTGTTCCGTAAATTTTCACCCAACGAAAAATATGTATTGGATGTCGGACAGTTCGACACCAGAATGTTGAGAATACGCCTCCAGCCGTACTGTAATAAAGCATCAGCCACCAGATATTGGGAAAAAAAGTAGCAGACAAAATCGCCAGCAGACCTTGGTCTTTGCGCTGCGAAAGTTTTACTCGCGGCCAGCCTTTAAAAGGTTTTCCCACTCCGGAGGGTATTTTTGGATATAACTCCGGAATTTTTCTTAGTACACTCCCGGACCAAGGAGTCAAATAATGAAAGAGCGGCAATGCCCGATAGAGCTCAGGATAAACCAGTCTGATCTTTTCCCAATCGAGCGTATCGACCCGAGCCTCCACCAGACTCACCATATCGACAACCGATATTGATTTATACGGTTCGTAGGTTAAAGGTGCGTGAAAACCATGCTGATACAGATGCCAGAGCATATCTTCATCAGCAAGAGTATATGCCTGCTCCCCGGATACCTCGAACGGTAAAGCCAGCTTATACAATTCTAAAAAAGACATGCTTTGATAATAGGGAGGGTCTTTTGGGAAAAGTCCGGTGTGCAGCTCTATACAGACCTGCATATCATCAACGGACAGCAGAAGAGGCGAAAGGTGATAGTAGTGTTCCGGAAGAACTTCCGGAGACACCCGAAAACCATGCTTTTGCAACAGGAGATGGGCGCGATTGGCATCTGCCTCGGACAGAAGCAGATCGATATCACGCATGGGGCGCAGACCAATCTCAGGGTACAGGGTCTGACACAGTGCGCCCCCCTTTAAAACCAGACTTTGGATACCTTCGGCTGCAAAGATAGATAGTATCTGCTGCAAACTATCCATCAGGATCGCATTGGCCCGTTGATGACGAAGACATAGAAACCTGAGCCCACGAAGAAAAGTATCGGGAACCGTTGCCCCGGAGGAGGCAAGGTGCAGAGAGAGCAGCGGCCCCATTCCCTGCAGTTCTACCTGAAGCAGTAAGTCATCCCATTGCTGGAAGGTTTCACAGTAGGTTCGCAACTGATGTTGCTGAGAAGAATCTGTCTCTATCCGGGCACAACAGTTAAGAATGGAAGTTATCATTTTCCGATTTATCAAAAAAGCGTTGGAAAGGTGTCTTGAAGCTGCTCATAGAGCCCGTCAAAGCTACTATAGACCAGCTTGTACATTGGAGTATTTCTTGAAAATTCAGCTAACTGACTAATGCCAAGGCCCTGAATATTTCTTGCATTCACATAGCATTCCATCAGCTGTGCACATCCAAATGCGGATGATAGCCTGCTAAGCTCAGTTGGTGCACCGGATCGATACTCGGGAAAAAGTATAAGTGCCAGAGCAGGAGTAAGGGGAGAAAATTCAGGATTCACCAGTCGATGGGGCAGCATAAACCCACCCTTCCCTGAAATGATATCTTCCAGGCCATAGTGTAGAAATGATGACATAATCGCAGAGGAGCCAATTTTCATGGAAAATGGCCTGGTAAAAGGAAAGAGCTGCTTATTCTTTCCTGAGAGGAGCACAAGTTCATCCGTTAAATAATTACAGCCTTTGGAAACAAGCCACGCAGTCAGGGTACTTTTTCCAAAACCACTTTTCCCAGGCAGCAGAACAGCTCCGTTTTCAGAGCCGATGGCTGCGGCATGAATTGCATGTCCTGCACCATTGTCCACGATGCATTGATAGATGATCTCATTGATCAGGCTATAGGCAAATTCATACCTGCATTCCCCGAAATAATGATACTGGTCGCCATGCCACAAGGACAACATGGAATTTCTGCCGCGCACCATAACATCATAACTTACCCGAGCTTCAGTCTCGGGGCCAACCTGAAGATCACAGCAGAGAAAATCAACCAGGCTTTCCAGTTCTTCACCATAGGAATTAATCGTGACGTACTGATCACAAAAGCCGACGGTACGAGACCCTGTTCTATTCATCACTGCTGACAATCAATGCTCCATATTCAACAAGGGATGTGATTGCAGCGCTAACATCTTCACGAATGGTTTCTTTTTGAAGCGGGTAAGTATCCTCAAGAAGAGTAATAATCTCCTCGACAGTCTGCTCCTGGGCACACATTTCCCAGACCAGGTAGGCCGTTTCATTCAGATAGATTCCACTGGTATTTGAAACTGCATATAGTAAAATCTCATTATCAAATTTTTCGACCTTAAATTCAGGATTCAAAAGAAATTTTTGCGAATATTCCATGGTTCTCAATAAGTAGTAGATGATAAAAATAAAAGACAATACATTCCCAATCTGACCTTTATACCAGAAATCAAATAGAAGGTCATCTCATCTTGCATGTTCCCATTCAGTGCTTGATAACATTGATTTATTTTTCATTTTGCTAATCTGAAAAATCATGTATACCACTTCTTAGTAAAACTAAGGTCATCCAATATGTAACGGAATCAAATTGTTCCTAACCCTTAAAGCAGACGAGGTACTCCATGTCTAAATGGTATGTAGCAGTAGATGGTAAATCCGTTGGCCCCATGTCCACCGGCCAGCTTTCAACAGCCCTTTCAACCGGGCAATACCCTGCTTCAAGTATGGTCTGGTGTGACGGCCTTGCCGATTGGCAGCCGGCAACGGAAATCTCTGAACTCAGCAATCCAGCTCCCGCCACTGCTCCACCGCCTGTTACTGGCAATCAGGCCCATGAAATCGATTATGAGATTTTTGGCCATGAAATGCAATTTGTGGAAATTGAACTTGACCCCCAGGAAAGCGTGGTTTCCGAAGCGGGAGCCATGATGTATATGACCAATGATATAACCATGGATACCATCTTCGGTGACGGTTCCAAAGAATCCCAATCCGGTGGCTTTTTTGATAAAATGCTCGGTGCTGGAAAACGACTCATTTCCGGGGAAGGCCTGTTTATTACCATGTTTACCCATAGTGGTCAGGGCAAGGGAAAAGTTGCCTTTGCATCCCCATATCCGGGTAAAATTATCCCCCTTGATTTAACACAATATGGTGGAAGGATAATCTGTCAGAAAGATGCTTTTCTCTGTGCCGCAAAGGGTGTTTCCATCGGTATTGCCTTTCAAAAGAAAATCGGAACAGCACTCTTTGGTGGGGAAGGCTTTATCATGCAGCAACTTGATGGAGACGGCCTGACTTTTGTCCACGCAGGAGGAACCATTGTAGAAAAAGAACTTGCGGCAGGAGAAACCCTGCGGGTGGATACCGGTTGCCTGGTAGCTCTAACCCAGACGGTCAACTACGATATCGAATATGTTGGCAACGTAAAATCAGCAATTTTTGGTGGTGAAAGCTTCTTCTTTGCCACTTTGCAGGGCCCAGGCCACGTCTGGCTGCAATCGCTTCCATTCTCACGCCTTGCAGGACGCATCCATCAGGCCGCGCCGCAAACTGGTGGGCAGAGTGTGGGAGAAGGCTCCGTACTCGGGGGGCTGGCTTCAATGTTTGAAAAGTAATACTGAGCCGGGAGAGGAGAGATTCTCTCACCTCTCCTGCTCAATTAATTCTGTTCTTCAATAAAGCTTCGAACCTCGGAGGAGATATGCAACTGCCGCCCCAGTTCATCAAGCCAGTTACGCTCTTCCTCTGTATCCACCTCAATGGTTGCCACCGCCAGCATATACATGGTCTTTCGCATTGAAGGATCTTCAATACCTGCGGTTAACTCGAGAAGAGGTTTGGGCTGATGCAGCTCACCGATTAAAAACATCTTTTCTTCACTCTCCAGTTCCGCCCCGCGCAAACGATCCAGTATGGCTTTTTCCTCGGTTTCATCTAGCGTCCCATCGGCATGGGCCGCAGCAATCATTACCTGAATAAACCGTAAAGCCAGCTCTTCTCCCTGAACTGCCGGAAGCGGAGGAGGCGGTGGGGCATCTGTTTGTCCCGGCAATGGTGGAGGTGCAGTTCCCGCTGCCTGTGAACTCGCTGGAATTGCAGGTGGAGTCGAAGCAGACCCCTGAGGCGCATTTCCTTTCTTTTCTTTTAAAATTTCAAAAGCCCCGACCCCAAGTCCAATAACCGTCATCAAACCAGCTCCTGAAGTAACAGAATCAAACAGACCTCCGCCCCGTTTACTTCCAGAGCCACCGCCAAGTGTTTCTTTAACGATTTTTCCCAATAATTTTTCGGCACTAAACATTAACTTTCCTCATTTTAGCCTTTCTTTATACCCGGTATCTTCCCTCAGGTTATCCCCTCGTGCACTTTGCACGGCCAATCGATCACAACGTTCATTTAATGGATGTCCGGCATGCCCCTTTACCCAGTGAAAACTGATTATAAGCCCCTCGATAAGATCAAGGAGCTTGGCCCATAGGTCAGCATTTACAGCAGGTTTCCCATCGGATTTCAACCATCCCCGTTTGCGCCACCCTCTGGCCCAGCCCTTACTGATTCCATTCACCACATATTTGGAATCGGAAAAAAGAGCCACCGTCTCCGTACGCGTCGGAAGAGCCCCAATGCCTTTAATGCAGGCCATAAGCTCCATTCGATTATTGGTGGTATGCTGGTAGCCGCCCGTTAATTCACGTGATTCACCCTCTACAAGTAGTACGGCACCATATCCGCCGGGCCCTGGATTGTTAATAGCCCCACCATCGGTGTAAATTTCAATACCTGCCGTAGAAACAGGTAGCTCACAAACATTTTTAGCTTTGATTGGGGGCTTTGTTTTCCGGGTCCACTGCGGATCATCCATCCAGGCTTCTGCTTCAGCATGGGTAACAAATCCTTTATATTTGGCTCCACCATATCCCTTTACCTGAGCCTCAGCTTCGGGCCATGACCTGTAAATTCCCGGTTTGTTCCCACTCGCTACTGCATAAAATTTCTTTTTGGCCATGCCTTGTCATTCCCTGAAAACGAAAAAACCGTCAGAAGTTCTACCTCTGACGGTTTAGTAATACCCTGCTTTTTTAATCGGTATTTCGATACCAACAGTACTAATACTACTGTCTAATTGATCATAGCAATCACAAAAAATCCTATAATAACAAAAACAAAAAAGACTCCAACTTTAACGCAAACCGAATGGTCCTCTTCCGGTTTCTCGTGTCCATCTCCATGTCCGCTCATTCCCATTCCTCCTACTGAATTTAAAATACAACCATTAGAATACGGGTATATGAACAATTTTAAGACAATTTGTCGATCTCTTTATGTAATTTTTTTTATATAATCTCTTCTTTCCCTGCCCATTCCTCCACTCCTGCATGTTTATGCAGAAGCCGAGAAATGAACAATTCAGCCAGTACAGTTTTCTATTTTGGCGCACAAGAAACCGTTGCCGAATCCTTTTTGAGGGCTGTCATAACGGTGGAAAGCTCAATCAAAACGCCGAGACCTTCCTGAACTTCAGGACGCTTCATTGCGGCCATCATTCCAAAAACTCCGCGTATGGGCTTAACCTGTTGAAAATCAACCTCTTTCATCTTTGTACCCACCCGTTCTGTAACATCGAGTACCTGATCAAATGCTTCAAAAACGCCACGCTGCTTAAGACACTCCAGACGTTCAACGGCATCGTTAAAGGCCAATTTAGAGAGTCCATCCGCATCTTTTTTCATTTCCATAAGGGAACCAAGCATTTTTAATCCATCTGCCATATTCCCCATATTGGCTATAAACTGTTTCAGTAGTTCCTGCAGGTTTTCAGGTTCAAAGCCCTGTAGCGTGCTCTGTAACTGTTCAACCAGTTCCTTAAAAATATCTTTGGAAAGTGGCTCAAAATCTTTCTTAAACTCCATAAATTTATTGAGTGAATTCATGGCTTCTGAAATATTTTTACTGGCAATAAGCGTTTGCCCAACCATTTCTCCAACATCTTCCAACTCAAACCTACGGTCCAAGCCACTCATCTTACCGATAACACTAACCACCATATCGTTGATCAGCGGCTCCATCTCCTTTTTCAGCTCAACATAGGGTCGTATGGCCTGTTTAGCCTCTCGAACCTCTAATGTGAGTTCATCGAGCCGGGCAAGGATCTTTTCTTCATTGGTCATAAAATCCCTCCCTAGTCCTGTACTTTTCCTGCAAGTGACATTTGCGCCTCAAGAGGCATCTCTTCACCGCTCACCAGCTTATTCCAGTAGACCCACTTAAACATCATCTTTCCCCAATGGTTTGCCTTGGACTCACCAAGCAGAGAAAATGGCCCTAAACCTGGAAGTGGAAACTTACCCGGAAGGGGCTCATAGTCGTAGTTAAAGTCAATAAGAGCAGCTTTATCAAAACCCGTCTCAATAAAACAGTTTGCATGACCGTCAAAATCTTCCTTTAAAGCTTCACCATTAATTTCCCGCATAAAATTTTCAACCATAACCTCGGCAGAGAAATGGGCCACTGATCCAGCCTTGGACGTTGGCAAAGTGGTGGTGTCCCCGAGTACAAACATATTCTCATGGTTATCAGCTTTTAAGGTGTGATTATTTGTTTTCACATAGCCGACTTCATCCATGGCTACACCGGATTTCACAAGAACCCGGGCACCTACATTTGGTGGGACAGATACCAGCAGATCAAATTCGATTTCATCCCCTGCAGCTGAGATAATCTTCTTATTTGTACAATCCACCTCGGCAAGATCATAACTTGCTGTAATATGAATATTTTTCTGCTCTATCAGTTGAGAGAAAAATGCGCTGGCCTTCGGTTTGGTAAAGGCACCGGGAAGAGGGGTGACCAGTCTGATTTCAATATCATCACGACAGCCGCGTTCAGTAAAATACGCGTCGGCCAGATAGACAAATTCAAGGGGAGCAACTGGACACTTAAAGGGAAATTCGGCAATATTCAAAACCAGCTTACCGGATTTAAAATCACGAAGTGCCTTGCAGAGGTTTACAGCACCATCAAGGGTATAAAAATCAAAGGCAGTTTTCTGCCAGCCTTCCATCAAACCAGGAATTTCTTCAGGGGCCAGGGAAACACCTGTGCAGACTACAATTTTATCATACTCGTAACTTCCTGCTGTGGTTTCAACCACCTGTTTTTCAGTATCAATTCCAACAATTTCGTCAATAACAAAATTAATATCACGAGCTATAAATTCACTGCGGCTACGAACGACATCTTCAGCTTTATAAATACCAAAGGGAATAAAGAGCAATCCTGGCTGATACACATGCTTATCATCCTTATCGATAATCGTAATCGACCACTCTGTCCTATCAAGTTTCTTTCGCAGCTTATTTGCCACCATGGTTCCTGCACAACCTGCACCTAGAATTACCAACTTTTTCATACACCAGCTCCCGTATAAGAAGTTCTTCTCAATAGCCTTTTCATCAGAAAAAACTGTTTTATGGTACTTCCACATTCAAAAGAGACGTCTTACTCCATACGATTATTCTTTTTTTGATGGAGAATTACTTGTAATAGTAGTTATTAGTAACTGACACCATGCTATACCACAGGGTGGTGCATGGTCAAGCGAAATCACCAATTTATGGTTGTTTTAGCTTGTAGCATAATACTTACACAGAAGGAAGAATCCTATGCCTCATGCCTTTTCAGTAGAAATACATAACTATCTCAGTGATAAAATTCTAATGATGGAAGAGACAAAAAAGAAATCTATGGAGGAAAAGAACAGGAGTTGCGAGCGCTACTGTGAAGGGCAGCTTCTTGAGCTGAAAACCATGCGAAAATACCTTACAGAAAACTTCGATCTCAAAACTCAAATATACTACTGAGAGTAATCCAATGTCACACACATACCTTCTTGAGTTGTATACTCTGATCAATCAGCGTCTGGAAAATATTGAACAGGAAAAAGCAGTTGAACCTGAAGCGGAACACCTCAGGGGGCGATCTGAGAGCCTTGAAGCCTTCAAGAAATTTCTCAACTCCCAGTATGACAACAAGTTGCCACTACGTCTCAGGGGCAAATATTCAGGGTAGGCAGGACAAAAAAAAGGCAGAACCAAAATGGCTCTGCCTTCTATACAAACGGAATGGATATCTATTTAACTGTTCTTTCTTCTGAGTCGTAAAGCAGCTATTCCAACTAAACCCGTACCAAAAAGAAGCATGGTTGCAGGTTCCGGAATAGGAGCTGACCCTTCTTCGGTCCAGAGACTGAAATGAGATAAACCATTTGCGGTCCAGTCAGTAATATCCCAGGCAATTTCATAACGTCTTTCTTCAAGCTTTGTAAGCCCGGTTTCATAGAGTCCAAAGCCGTTACTCGCCTTAATGCTGTACCATATACGGCCAGTCCATTCAAACCCGGTGGGTATTGTAATGATTCCAGTGCCACTGGTTGCATTCAGAATAGTACCTTCCCAGGTAAACCAGCTTGGTTGAAAATAACTACTAAATTCCACTGGTTCAAGCACTCCGCTAACCTCTTCAAACTTTCCAATTCTCAAGGTTTCAATATCGGGCTCATAATACTCATCCAGCAACCAGTTCACTATCTCAGGAGAATCAAGTATTGTCTTATAGTATTTTCCATCAATGAGTTGTGTTGAAGGATCTGCACCATCTCCCCTGGCAATCAAAAGTGTGGTCGGGTCTGTATCAAGAATAAGAGCAGCTTGAGCAGCTCCTGTAAAAAGAGATATACATACAAAGATAATTGTACAGTAACTAATGATCATTATTCTATTTTTTTGCACGCTTCCTCCTTTTTTGACCAGAAATATTGAGTTAAAAAAACTTATACTATTACTATATCGCACTACTTTCAAAAAAACATCGGTATAATTACCCATTCTCAAAAGGAATAAGTAATCATACCACTTGCAATTGACGGAACAGCACTTCTATCCCTTCATATAAGAATAACAATTCTCAACAATTTTAGATATAGGCATAATGACTAATCTAAGATACGAGTGATTATTACTTCAGAAGTGAATCAAGAGTGTTTAACCAATGGAGAGAAAGTGGAGTTCCGGTTCCAGGTTTTGAACCCGGTTTTCCCAGAGAGGACATTGCTTCCGTATACATTCCTTGTTTCTTTTATACTGCGAACAGTGGATTTCTTTATTTGCCACCATAGGCACAGAGAGCATTTCAGCCGATAACCGTGCTGTTTCAGAAAGGGCCAGCCATGTTTCCCGCTGACAGCAGCGACCTCCACGGTACTCAGCAATACGTTTTAAAATTTTTGCGCTGAAAGCCTGAGCCGTCTGTCGAGGAGACGGAGTAAGAGGTGTGGCTGCAAGTAATGTTGAAACTGCAATTCCTGCACCAATAGCTGCACCGCATGCACCCCAGAAACCGCACACTCCCCCCGGAATATCAGCACCACGGATGATTCCTGTAAGAATGGCTTCTTCTTTAATATCCCCGCCGGAGTTTCGGTAGCAGGCCAGGATAATCCCTGGGATCATGGCATGGTGCTCGGGCCCGTGCATTGGAATTGCCGGATGACTGCGGATGAGTTCGAGCAAAGCGATCAGATCCCGCTCTTTGGTACCGCAGCAGATAGTTTTGATTACTTCAACTCCATTTTCCTGGTGACAACTGTCGCAGACAAAATGTTCCAGGTCACAACACCCATTGGCCGAAAACATCTGTCCACAATAGCTGCAGGACATCTCCCGGCTCTCGGTAAAATAGTGCAGTTCACTGCCGCAAACCATACAGCCTTCAGCCCTTCGCTCCACTGCATCAATATCACTTTCTTCATCCGTACCACAACAGTCTGTACTATCAGGACCACAACAACTGCTCTCCATACCACCGATTTCCGTTTGAGGAGTACAGCATGAATTTTCCATCACGATATTAGTCACAGCTCCCTCCTGATCGAGGACAAAGACCGAATCATCGAGCAGGGCCACTTCCTGACGCGAAATGGCTGTGCGCCGTCCCTTCACCAGAAGAGTACCGAACTCACTGTACACGGCGCCATATGGACCGCTATAAATAACATCAACCTGCTCATCCGCCACAGGAACCGGACGGATCGCTTCGTAGGTGAGAGAGAAAAAGTCCATATTCTCCACCTGGCGATAGGGAAAGCGTTTTATAAAGCGGATTGCAGAAAATCCAGCTGCTTCCATCATGGCAACAAGCTCTTCCTGCTGCATGGCCCCACCAAGACATTCACCACGATAGCGTACATTATTCTTCAAAGTGGTCGGAATCGCCGTATCGGTAACAATATCAGAGACCACCAGCCTCCCACCCGGTTTCAGGATACGAAAAATTTCCTGATAGGTCATACGCTTATCCGGGCTCAGATTTATCACGCAGTTGGAGATCACCACATCGGCAATCTCACTATCCAGTGGAATCTGTTCAAGATATCCTTTTCTGAATTCCACATTGCTGTATCCCAGCCGCCCGGCTACCTCTGCCTGTGAATCACAGGCCAGTTTCAACATTTCATCGGTCATATCAATGCCGTAAACCAAACCACTCTTGCCAACAGAAGCAGAGGCCATAAAACACTCAATCCCGGAACCAGAACCAAGATCAACCAGCGTTTCCCCTTCCTTAGGAGCACCATCGGTCACCGGACTGCCGCAGCCATAGGAATGCTTTTTGGTCTTATCAGAAATAAAGTCCGCCTCCGCCTGAGCAGGTGCCAGAGGATTGGCAATATCTTCCTTGGCAACAAGTGCCGCATCTCCATAAAACTCGCGCACGGAACTATGCCCCGTATCGGAGGCAAGGGAAATTAGGCAGTTGCAGTGGGTAAGAGCAACCTCAGTGCCCTCTTCATCGCCATCGGGACAGTCGTGACGAACATCTCCCATACGTAACAAAACGCCATTCTTCCCAGCGCGATCATAGAGCCGAACCTGATCTTCAATCAACCGCAGGGCAATACTGTTATAGAGAGGAACATAGGGGTCATGCCCCACCCACTCGTTTCCCGACATAAAGCTATGGTCAATATCTCCGCCACCCACCAGAAATTTGAGAGGATTGGCAGAATACACCGGCGATTGAATCAAACTGGCCTGACGTAATTCCTTAAGCACCGAACTTGTTTTCCAAACCTCTTCCAATCCTTGATCCAGATGTCCACAGGCGGTGCCCTCCATCCCTACTAAGGCAGGGGAAGGATAGATAATACCGTCAGGCCCCACGGCGACAGACTCCCAGGCGGTGTTGGAGAGATCATATCTGGTGCCGGGTGTTGAGAAGATCTGACTGCGTAAAGTCTCCACATTATCAAGATCAAGCCCTAACTCCATGGCCCGCTGCCAGGCGGCCAGAAGACGTGGAAAAATCGTATCCGGAGTGATAAACTGTTCCGGGCTCCCCTTCCCTCTGATAAAATGATAGAGAAGGTGAACGGACGCAGCCCCAAGCTTTGCAGCAAGCTCTACAAGATCCAGCAAATCTTCAATATTTTCTCTACTTATTGCCACTGAAAGGGTGAAAGGTATCTCCGCAGCCTTCAGGGCAGCAAGGTTCTTCAATAGTTTTTGATAGCTGCCCTTTCCCCGGATTCTGTCATGGCTGTTCTCAAGGCCATCAAGACTGACCTGAATATGAAGCCTGTCCAGACTCCCGAGTTCTGCCACACACTCATCCAACAACATGCCATTGGTCAGCACCGCTGCATGTACATCTTGATTCTCCATCAACAGTTTACGAAGAAAGGGCAGAAAATCAGGATAGAGAAAGGGCTCTCCACCGGTAAAGGAAAAAAGATGACAACCAAGCTTCAGAGCCTGGCTTACTGCACCTTGTAGAAGCTCCGGTGCAAGTGTCCGTGTTTTAGCAGGAGATGCTCCAAAGAGGCAATGACGACAACTGAGATTGCAGGTATCTGTAATATGAAACCAGCACTCCTTCAGCTGTCCAAGAGTGAGAGCCTTAGCCCTACCCGTGTAGGGCTGTAGAGGCTCCACCCCAAAGGCATGTTCGAGCAGGTTCGTATCATACAAATGTGCCCCATTCAGCGTTTCAGAACTAAGCAGTTGATCCGCTTCACTTGAAACAACTATCCAGTCAGGAATATCCGGCTGCACGTAGAGAACATTCTCTTCCAGTGGAAGACGGTGCCATCCCTCAATTGCTCTACTCTTTGTAGTATACATTTTTTTGTAGGGGATCAGGCTTCACTGCCAGGAAGCGGTGGCGGTTCTTGTTCTATAGTAATCTTTCCACCCTGCAACCGTTCCTCATACACTGCAAGCATCAAAAAGGTGGCAAGGGGTTGAGCAAAAAGTATTGCCAGAGGAATGGAGCCACCAATTGACATAATCACCAGATACAGAACCATCAAAACAACCTGGTCTCCCAATGGTTTGCTGACTGCCATATTCCATGATTCCTTTATGGCCTCAAAGAGACCCATTTCTTTATCCGTCATCAGAGGCATCATATAGATGGTGGCGAAAATCAGGAAGGCAATAACAAGAAGACCGGGAAGGATAAGAAGCAGGAAACCGAAAAACGTTGCGAGGGCCGCCAGGATACCAAAGGCAAGCAGTGGAAAAAAGAGCCGCATATGGGAAAAAAGATCGCCTATTTTTGGTTCACGACCATCTCGGAGTGCCAAAAGTAACGAGTGAATAAACCCCGCCGTGGTGACAGGTGCCAGAATACCAAGGCTGAGAGTTACCACTATCATCTGTACAAGGGTCAGTAAAATAACCGGTACAATAAACTGCAGGGTTGTTTCCCAGGCTGTTTTCAGGTGCTCTTTAAAATCCATTTTAAAATCCTTTTATGTATTGTTTACGAAACTTTTCATCGACTCTATCCTATATCCTAAACTCATTCACTCTATCTTTAATACAATGCTTCCAGAGCTTCAACCAAACTCGCCACCGCCACAATTTCAAGTCCCTCCACTGGCTGCTGCGGCGCATTGGCCTTAGGGATTACAGCCCGTCGAAAGCCATGCTTAGCGGCCTCCTTAAGCCTTGCTTCTCCATTGGCCACCGGACGTATCTCGCCAGAAAGCCCAATCTCACCAAAAAAGAGGGCATCCTGAGGGATAACTCTATCCTGCAAACTGGAAACTATGCCCACCATGGCAGCCAGATCAGAACTTGTCTCATAGACCCGGATTCCACCCACCACATTCACGTAGACCTCATCACTGGCCGTGGCCAATCCACCATGTTTGGCAAGAACAGCAAGTAACATGGCAATCCTGTTTTGATCCATCCCAACGGCCAGACGTCTCGGGTTTCCAGACTGGCTCTCGGTAACCAGCGCCTGGATCTCGACAAGCAGCGGACGGGTTCCTTCCCAAACCACGGTAACAGCACTCCCGGATGACGGCGTCCCGGATCTTGACAGAAACATGGCCGATGGATTCTTCACCTCTTTTAAGCCCCGATCAGTCATGGCAAAGAACCCGAGCTCCCCCACACTACCAAAACGATTCTTATCGGCCCGTAAAATACGATATCTGGCATCATCGGTGGAGGAAAGAACCACCTGAGCATCTACAATATGACTAAGAGTCATCGGCCCGGCAAGGGAATGATCCTTGGTTACATGCCCAACCATAAAAATAGCAGTATTAGTCTCTTTTGCGTAACGGGTAAGGATTGCAGCTGATTCACGAACCTGGGAAATAGAGCCTGGAGCCGAATCGGAAGACTTTGAATGGACAACCTGAATGGAGTCAATAACCACCACCTGCGGTTCTTCTGAATCCATAACCCTGCAGATCTCTTCAACGGAGGTTTCAGCCAGCATCTTGATATTATCGGCAGGAAGGTCGAGGCGATCGGCACGCTCTGCGATCTGTTGGGGCGATTCTTCACCGGAGACATACAGTACCGGAATCCCGGACACGGCACTCTTTGCCAGGACCTGAAGAAGAAGAGTAGATTTCCCTGCCCCCGGCGCACCGCCAATAAGCACCACCGAGCCACTCACTATCCCCTGCCCAAGCACCCGGTCAAACTCAGTAATTCCAGTTGAAATCCGCTCCGCCCGACTTCGATCCACCTCTGAAAGCAGCTGCACGGTGGACTTCTTGCCACTGTATCCCGTGGCCCGCTTGCCCACGGGGCTCTTTCCCAGACGTACCTCTTTTACGGTATTCCACTCTTTACAAACACTACACTGACCCAACCAGCGGCTAAAATCTGCGCCGCAATCGGTGCAGACATATGCTGTTTCCTGTTTTTTTGCCATTCGCTTCTCTCTGTCCCTGAACAAGATATTATTATACTCTTGGGACTTTAGCATAGTCAATCCATATAGAAAAGAACAGATCCCCCCTTTACTCATGCTGCTATAAGCCCTATTATTTGTCTCATGAAAAATACAACAGCAGCAACCAAATGGATTCCCCTCTCCTATTCCTTTACCTTCCTTCTGCGTTCCAAACGGTTAATGGGATGGAGTGCAATTCTTATTCTTGTTACCATAGCACTAACTTGGGCCGGGTATCTTTTTACCGTCGATTTTGTGGATAATCTCACTGGAAGTTTTTTTCTCAGCCAACCGGAAGCCTTTGGCATATGGGGATGGACAAAATATCTGGGCTGGGAAGTTATGCATTGGGGCTTTCTTATCGTCAGCCGGATCGTGGCCTTTTATCTGGCATTTCTGATAGCCTACAGCCTTTCAGCACCGGGATATGTTTTTCTCGCCACTGCAACGGAGAAAAAACACGCAGGAGAACATTTTGAACCGGACGCGGCCCTCAATATCAAAGGGATTCTGATCGACCTCTTTGAAGGGTTGAAAATTGGGATGTTCGGGATTGTGGTGACTATTGCGGCACTGATGGCCAACTTTATCCCGGGAATAGGACAGGTGATTGTAGTACTGCTGTATACCTACTATTCAGCACTGATGTTTGTAGACTACCCAAGTTCCCGGAGACGCTGGAGTCTTGGACAAAAAATTTCATGGCTCAAAAGCCACAACAATCAGGCACTTCGGTTGGGTATATTTCCAGCACTTCTCAGCTTAATACCACTTCTAAACATTTTTTTTATAGCCATGATCTTTCCTCTGATGACAGTACATACGACTCTCAACTTTGTGGCTATTGAAAAGGACAGCAAGGATAAAAAAATCAGCAGACAGCCTGGGCCACTGACATAACAGGAACGGCGGCAGCCCTGGGCTTTACAACTCTGACTGTTCTATTTCCCTGGGCAATTAACGTATAACAGGCAAGCGGTTCCAAACGATTTTTCATCTTTAACTCCTGCCGGGCAGTACGAGGCAGTTTTTTCGGAAGATGGAGACAGGTTCGTTCACCAATGACTATCTCCCGTCCCAATGCGTGAGTCTCCAGTCGCGCTGCAGTATTCACAGTATCCCCAATAACCGTATAATCCTGCCTGTTTTCAGCTCCAACACTGGCAAGAATTGCACTTCCGGTATTGATTCCAATACCAACCTTAAACGTTTGCTGCCCCTTTTTGGCACGCTCTTTCATCAAAACTGCCGTGGCTTTCTGCATCTCAAGCGCTGCCCGTACAGCTGACCGTGCGCCATTTCTTTCATTGGAAATATGACCAAATACTGCCATAATCTGATCCCCAACAAACTTATCGAGCATCCCATTATGTTTAAACAGGATATCAGTCATAACTGAGAAATACTCATTGAGCATGGCGACAACTTCTTCAGGTTCCATATGCTCAGACAGCGCAGTGAAAGAACGAATGTCAGCAAACATAACTGTTACATCCTTCCGTTCATTCTTTAACAACTGGCCATCCCGGGATACCATCAATTTTTCAACAAGATCCTTGCCCACATAACGACAGAGCTGGTTACGCAGCCGATTCTCTCGTTCCAGGTGTTCGTAGGATTCAGATAAATCACTGGCAAATTCCTGGAGCTGAAAACTTCGACTCTGTATATCACGATTCGCACGATTCAGCTGCTCAACAACCGTATTAAAATTAGTGGCGATATCGTGTAATTCTCCTTCAACCTGGATGTCGAAAGGCTGGGGAAGTTCACCCGATTCAGGTATTGCAGTCTTTCTAGCCAACCTCTGCACCTGATCCGAAGATTTGCGCAACATGGTAAAGCCCACCAGCATACTCACTAAGATAAGTGCCGAACTCAGAAACACTATTGTGGAAGGAAGCGCTGTCTCACGCGCAAAAAGGTAGACAGCCAGAAGAAAGGGGAGAATACCTATCAGGGCAAGGCTGACTTTAATTTTTCTATAAAAACTAATGTGTTTATTTTGTAATATCTTCATCTCTACAAGTAACGGATACTTTTTAATATGAATCCAAACGTTTTCCAGTAACAACAAAACAGACTCCTATCAATAGTAAGGTCATGATGGAATGACAAGTTAAAAATTATTCTCTCCAATACTCTCTGTCGACACCTTAACCTTTATCATTAAATCAATTCCTCCAGACATTTTCTGGCGAATATGATAATCACAAAAACCTGTTTCGCGGGAAGGATAATCAAAAAGGAAATCTGGGCTTGTTTGCAGAAGCCCTTGACTGTTCCTTCCTGCCTTCCATCACCTTATTCAGCTGGGCCAGTTCGGCTTTTGCCTGACGCAGCTGATCTTTTAGTTTTTCCTGCCCAGCCGCCTCGGTTGTTTCCTGCAGTTGCTTCTCAATTCCCTCAACTTCCTTCTGACTTTTATACAAATCCCTGGCTAATGCTGGTAAATACATTGTAAGTCCTTATTTCAATTTAGAAAATCCCTTGCACTTTTATTAAACATATGTTCATTTGACTTTGCAACAGTTTTATATTCTTTCCATAATTGTATCCTCAGGAGGACAACACCATGGCTGATTATCTTTTTATTTTGCACACCGATGACAATGAAAAAGCGACCCGCTGCTTCCAGTTTTCCAAAATTGCCCATGAAAAAGGACATACCGTTAACATTTTTCTAGTGGACGATGGAGTTGAATGGGCTGTTGCAACAAAGGATGGAACGCCTAAGACTACCACGGGTGACTGTGCGGCAGACTATCTCCCCTATCTCGAAGAAAAAGGAGTAACCACCGGTGTCTGTACTCCATGTGCCAAGGGGCGAAATATTGACGAAGGAACATTCTTGAGCAATATGAAAATGGATACCGGCGGCCACCTGATCGATATGGCAGCAACTGCAAGTGTCTTTAATTTCTAAAGGTATTGCTATATTCTGCTAACTTCCAAAAGAGCGATGATTCCACTCCTTCTGCACTACAGGCTGGAGAGAAATCATTGCTCTTTTCGTGACTCAATCAGCTCTGGAGTCCAGAAAATTATTTCACGTTCATCAACTTCCTTCCAGAACCCGGGACCATCCCACTCTTTGACCTGATCATTGTAGCCTTGATACATAATTCTCAGGGTAATTTTCTCTGCGTCCTCCAGCTTGCCTTCATCAAACTGACGCGCCCCCTGAACCGGAGTATTTCCAAGATAGACCCATTTCCCCTGGCACGGAATCCCCTCACCAATCACCTGGTAAAGGACATGTGCTCCCTTGGGAACGGAATTGATCTTAAAGTTGACTGTTTTTTTATTTGAGCAGCCCGATAAAAAAACAAAGGAAAGACATATGGCTGCCAGATAAAACAGCCTGAAAGAATTCCTCTTTTTTTCCTGCATTGCTTACTTCCTCTTTTTCAGTTCAACGGTTACCGGCTGTGGTTCTTCGGTCGCAGCGGCCTTTGTTTTATGGCGCAACTGAACCCAAAAGGATGTTATTTCCTCAACATAGCCAAGCTTGCGCAACTCTACAGTTGCATTTCTAGCGTCCTCATCCTCGCTCTGCCAGGTAACCAGCAGGGGAGTCATACCAAGGTGAGTATCATCCTTGAGATTAATCACTTCAGCCCCTGAGGGAATGGATTCAATCTTAACAACTCCATACCTTGTCTGGCTACAGGCTGTCAGTGAACCCAGTGCCAGAAACAAGCCCAGATTCAAAAAATATTTTCGAATGGAATGGGTATAAACCATATTATTTCTCACTTCTCTTATCAATTATGAAAGGTCCTCTTCCCAAGCACTGGAAAAAGGTAGCTGTTTTTATTGTCCTATTCTTACCTTTTCAGATGGTAAAGGGTCAAGGCAAATCGGCCCTATACCATTAAACATATATGGAGATTTCCAGTTCAGACAGCCCCGGAAAACACGTCAGACACCAACCATACAAAACAAAAACAATCGAATTTTCATTTACATACGATATGTTTTAGTGTACATAACGAATATGGGACGAAAAGGAAAAAAACAAAAAGGAGCAGCTCCTGGCTGGCATGGCCGTATCTGGCTCGAAGGAAAAGAAGGGACATTTATAGGTTTTGGCCGGGCAGTTCTTCTTCAAAAAATCCAGACAGAGGGCTCAATCAGCAAGGCTGCCAAAGAGATGAAAATGTCCTACAAACATGCCTGGAAACTGGTGGAATCCATGAACCGTCAGGCTGGAACACCGGTGGTTATTACCAGCCGTGGTGGCAGTTATGGCGGGGGGACGGTTCTCACAGATACCGGTATTGAACTTCTTGCCCTGTTCTGGAGGGTACAGAAAAAACTTGAGCACTTTCTTGAAGAAGAAAGCCGCAACTGGACGCAAAACCACTTATGAGACCGCTCTTCCTGTCCATAGCACTGCTTGCGTCCCTGAATATTCTACCTCACACATCTGTATCTGCAGGTGAAAACCTCTTTATTGCATCCGCTTCTAATTTTATTCTTCCACTGGAAGAACTGACCAAAGCCTACAATCAAACTCATGATCTTTCTTTTACTCTAAGCTATGGGTCGTCCGGGAAACTCTATGCCCAATTACTCCATGGCGCTCCATATGATATATTTCTATCGGCCGATAAAGAACGTCCGGCTCTTCTCTATAAGCTGGGCCTCTGCGAAGCTCCTTTTAAATATGCGACGGGACGTGTTGTACTCTGGAGTGCCGGGCGGGAAGAAAGAACGGGAACTCCCTGGCAAAGAGTGCTTATTCAAAGCCGTGGAAAGATTGCCATCTCCAATACCGAAACGGCCCCCTATGGAGAAATCCCCTATCGCACTTTACAACAGCATGACCTGCTGGACACGCTGCAATCACGGCTTATTTTTGGGCAAACCGTGGGCCAAACATTTCTCTTCACCAAATCCGGTGCAGCACCTTACGGGTTTATAGCCCTCTCACAGGCCCTGTCCCCGGAGGGTTTAAAGGGACACTACTGGCCAATGCCAGAGAGTGACCCCATAGAACAATGGGGCTGTGTTCCGGTGTCTGCAAAAAACATTAAGGAGAGCAACAGACTGCAGGATTTCTTAATGGGACAGAGTGCTCAAGCTATTATCCACAACCATGGATACCGGTAAAATGGACTACACACCGCTTTTTCTCTCCCTGCAGCTTGCCGGGGTTACCACTTTTTTTCTTCTCCTCTTTGCCGCACCTCTGGCCTATATTCTGGTTTTTCATCCCATGCGCGGTATAACATTTATCGAATCACTCGTGGGACTCCCCCTTGTTCTTCCTCCCACGGTTTTCGGGTTTTTTCTGCTGATCCTGATGGGACCTGACGGTGTAGTGGGACGCCTGCATCAGACAGCCCTTGGAACACCGCTGATATTCACATTTGGCGGCATCGTTATAGCGGCCATGCTTCATGGAATCCCCTATGCGGTACAACCGCTTAAAACAACCTTTTCAAAACTCGACCGCAGGCTCCTTGAATCCGCTGCCGTTCTTGGCTGTTCAAGAACATCCTCTTTTTTCAGGGTTGTCCTGCCCAATTCCCTGCCCGGTATCGCAAGTGCTGCAATACTTTGTTTTGCCCATACCATGGGTGAGTTCGGAGTGATCCTTATGGTGGGTGGTTCCATCCCGGGAGAAACCCGGGTAGCCTCCATCGCTGTCTATGAATACGTAGAGGCCATGCGCTACAGTGAGGCATGGCAGCTTTCAATTGCTCTGCTTGTTGTAAGCTATCTTATTCTTCTTGCAGTCAATCTTCTGGAGCGGAAAAATAATGCTGCTTGAAGCAAATATCCACAAGACTCTGGCACATTTTACACTCAATATTCAGTTTTCATGCCCCGCAGGAAACCTTCTCTGCCTGACAGGGCCCTCCGGATCCGGTAAAACAACTCTTATTCGTATCCTGGCAGGCTTGGATTCTCCAGATTCAGGGAGCATACGCCTTGGGCAGAAGCTCCTCTACGACAGCAATAAATCAATCTGCCTTGAACCCCGCAAACGAAAACTTGGCTATGTCTTTCAGGAAGCGAGCCTCTTTCCTCATCTGCGAGTTCGCGAAAATGTGGCCTTTGCCTGCAACAATTCCACGCGTATAGATGGACTGCTCGATCTGCTTGGGATCTCCCATCTCGGTGATAAAAAACCGGCTCATATTTCAGGAGGAGAACGACAACGGGTAGCATTTGCCCAGGCCCTTGCTGCCAATCCTGAACTGCTGCTCCTCGATGAACCCTTTTCAGCACTTGATATTCAAACCAGGCACTCCCTGCAACAACGGTTTCTCGATATTAAAAAAGAACTGCAGATTCCGATTGTCCTTATCACCCACGACCTGCGGGAGGCAACACTTCTCAGTGACCAGGTAATAGCAATAGAAGATGGACTGATAAATACTGGTTGGCTTCACAATTGTCGGGAATTTGTTCCTCCTGAAAGACTCACCGAACCTCGGTATATATCTTCCAAAATCCATGAAACTGCTGATTGTCTACGATGATCCAGGCATTGCTACAATGCTTAATGCCTTTTTTAATCCCATAAAATAAACACCCACATTACAGTGATGGTAAAGAGGCACTTAAACCGGTTCCAACGTTTACCCCCGACAAAATTTTCTCTATATTATACCTTATATCGACGGCCTGTCTGTACAGGATACACTCCAGAGTAACAGCATACCGATTCCCATTATTCTTCCCACCGATACAAGCAGTGTTGAAGAAAAATGCAAAAGTTTACCAGTATCCATAGAAACATAAGTATGCAAAGAGGCTCCACTTCTATGTAATTTCAAAGTCTCTTCCATAAATAGGAGGATAGCTACGGAAAAAACCTCAAACTCCACCACACAACACTGGTAAACTTTTACAACTTTACAATTATTGTTTTCCCCCCCCTGTTTCCCCTCGAAACCGTATCACCTTCTCTACTACCTATTACTCTCAAAACAGGCAATTCAGCTTTCTTTACATCCCAAAGGGGTGCTCAGGAACGTTGATCCACCTTACTGCCAATAACAAAAGCAGCACCAATAAGAAAAAGATTTTTCACTATATACTGCCCTTCAAGACTGAGCCCAAATGGGATGGAATGAAAACAAACTTCCGGAAGAACGATCAGAGGTAAAAATGTTCCTGGAAGTTCTATAAGTAAAAGAAGCAAAGCAACCCGAAGTAATGGCCTGTACAAAAGACCAATCCCTATTGTTACCTCCCAACAACCAAGAACAAACAGAACAATTTCCGGAGGAAAAAAATAGACGGTGTTTTTAATAAGTTCCTCTTCCGGGCTCATCCCCAAAGGCTTTAACAGGCCAAACCAGATAAAGATAAGAGCAAGAGATGTTCGCATTAAAACCTGACAGTACTGTTCCATCCAGGAGGAAATTTTTTTATCCATTGTAGCTATATACGGCTTCAAAGTACTCATCATTTTTCCTAAATATTAAAATAGAGATTATCCATAATTGCTGTGGAGTGACGCAGGGCATAGGTAAGTTTGCACTCATAGTGCCGAAAATCTTTCTCTTGCCGCTTACCGAGGATCGATAAAAACTCCTCATCACTAAATATTGAATCCTCTTGCTTAACCAGATACACCAGGCAATCAACACAAATATGAAAAGAACTGGCATTATCATCTTTAACCACCTGCCAACAGGCTTTTTCTGCAACTCCTGGCAACAAACAGTTATCCTTTCGGTTGCATTGAATAATTTCCCAACATGGCAATTCAGATTGTTTTGACAGCATTTCCTCACCCTATCTTTTTCATCAGGTCACAAACTCAAATAATCCCTTTCATTTTGACTCAAAACAAAACGTAATGAACTTCATTGGATTAGTAAAATTTATAATAATTATATTTAAAATTAATTCAATTAATGCTAGAGAAAGTAAAGAATAGATCCCCTTATCATTTCAATACCTTCCAGACGGAGAAACGTGATGGCCGCAACAATACGACAACTTGAGATTTTCAATGCAGTTGTGGAAAATGGGCAGGTTACAAAAGCTGCTAAAAAACTTTTTCTTACTCAATCCGCTGTGAGTCTTGCCCTGAATGAAATGGAGAACCAGCTTGGAGGGCCACTGTTTGATCGTTCCGGAAGATGCCTTGAACTCAATGACCGTGGCCGTTACTTTCTTCCCCTCAGTCGTGAAATTCTCGATAAACTCGAAGACTTAAACACTCTGATGAATGAAGCAGATGGTAAATTTGCTGGCTCCCTGAACCTTGTCGCCAGCTCCACCATTGGGAATTATGTTTTACCCTATCTAATCACGGCTTTTAAAAGTATGCACCCCGACGTTCATATCAATATGCTGGTGTACAATACCAAAAAAGCTGAACAATTAATTCTTGATCGTGCAGTTGATCTTGGATTTGTTGAGGGAGAAGTCAATAATGAGCAAATCGTTGTGCAGAAATGGTTTCATGATGAGCTGGTTCTTATCAGCCGTCCCATAAAAGAAGCGAAAATTGCTACTGTCTGTGACGTAACAACCGATTTAAAAAAGTTTAAATGGGTTATGCGTGAACCCGGATCTGGAACTGCTCAAATATTTAAAAGCAAATTAGGAAAATACGTGACGCATCTCGATGTAGTGATGGAGCTGGGCGATACGGAAGCTATAAAAAAAGCTGTTGAGGCCGGTGCCGGTATCGGTTGCCTTTCAAAATTAACAGTATGTCGGGCGATTAATCGCGGCTGGTTACAGGAAATCCCACTTTTTGGAGTCAACACAGAACGCCAGCTCTATATTATTCATCATAAAAACAAGGCAAAAACCCGTTTAATTCACGAATTTCTTGATTTTTGCTTTCTACTCACCCAATGCAGTGAAGGTCAGTCCTGTCTCTCTTCTCCCGAGGATTTTCAGAAACTGGTCCTTGAATTCACCGGCAAGGAAAAGCCGGAGTAAAGGCGAGCGGGATAGTGCTCCCAGCTCCGTTGCTTAAACCAGTTCAGCCATTACCAGATTAGCAAAAGCTCTCCCTCTTGAGGTCAGGAGCAGAAAGTCCTCTTTCTGCTCAAGTAGGTTATTTGCTATCAGTTTTTGAAGTGTATTCCCGTAATAATTCGTGGGATCAATCCCATACCGCTGAATAAGTGCAGGTACCAACACGCCCCGGTTCATGCGGAGCCCCATAATGACTGTTTCTCGAAATGATGATTCAGCGTCCAGAGTTTCTTCCTCGATAACAACCGTTTTCCCCGCCTCAATACATTCACAATACCCTGCCGGGTTTGCCACATTACGTCGTCTGCACCTCTGTTGGTAAGAGACAGCCCCTGCTCCAAAACCAAAATATTCTCTATTTTCCCAGTATGCTGTATTATGACGACAGCAATACCCGGATTTAGCATAGTTTGATATTTCGTACTGCCCAAACCCACCAGCAACAATAAGCTGTTTTGTTATTTCATCCATTGCTGCCAGTACGTCCTCATCCGGCAACACGATCTTCCCCTTTGCAATCATCCGTTGCATTGGTGTTTTTTCTTCCACTGTTAACTGATAAAGTGAAAGATGTTTCACTCCCAGTGACACTGCTGTCTCAAGGCTGTGCTTCCAACTCGATGCAGTCTGGCCCGGCAAACCATACATAAGATCAAGGCTTACATTGTCATATCCTGCCTTTCCAGCCAACTTCACAGCCGCCATCGCCTCCCCTGAAGAATGAATGCGCCCTATCCGCCCAAGCTCAGAATCAGTAAAGGATTGCACTCCAAAGGAAATCCGATTTAGACCAGCTTCTCGTAAGCTTTCCAGTTTTTCCATATCCACGGTTCCAGGATTCATCTCCATAGATATTTCAACATTTTGGACTATGGAAAAAAGATCAACTGTGCGACTCACGATCTTCTCTAATAACCGAACTGACAAAACAGACGGGGTTCCGCCCCCCATAAACACCGTTTTTAAGGGCCCTACGGACTTACCAGAGGCCACATTGTTCATCTCCGCAAGCAATGCCTCAACATAACGTCCCTGCATCGCATCCAGCCCCGCATAAGAGTTAAAGGAGCAGTAACTGCACTTTGCTGTACAAAAAGGGATATGAATATAGAGGGAGGAGGTCATACAACCGGTGAGTGCAATTCTTCCATGGTTTCTCGACAGCGGTTGCTTATTTCTGTCATCAGTCCATTATCTGCAAAAGAAAAACTCCCATCCCCGATAATAATATGGTCAAGAAGCTGGATTTGCATCATGCTCCCAAGCAGAGAAAGTGTTCTGGTGAGTTGCATATCCTGCGCCGAAGGATCGAGTGATCCCGATGGGTGGTTATGGGCAATAATCATCGCCGCAGCATTCTGCTGCAAAGCTTTTTTGACAAGTTCCCGCGGATAAACCGTATTTACATTGATTGTACCCTCTGCCACGGTTTCCGTATCGAGAATAGCATGGGAGGAATCAAGATAAATAACTGTAAGAACTTCTTTTTTAAGGCCACGCAGCGCATGAAGTAGATAGTCGCGAACATCCGTTGAGGAGTGAAGATAGCGTTTTCCCTGAAGCCTGTCTTTCAGATAACGCCTGGCTACGGCCTGAATAAAATGAACGGCAAAACCGTTTTTGGGCCCAATCCCCTTTATTTCCTGTAACCCGGAGAGGGGTGTCTCAAGTACTGCAGCAAATGAGCCAAACTCTTCTAAGGCCGCTCGGGCAGATGCCTTGCAGTCACTTCTTGGAGTGCCAAAGGAGAGCAGGAGTTCCAGGATTTCAGCATCGGTGAATCCATCCAGGCCGCGCTCTAAGAAACGATCCCGAAGGCGCTGCCTGTGCCCTGCCCCTTTTTTTTGCCAACCTTCCTTTTCCATTGGCCCTCGACTACATCCCTATCAGGAAAGTTCTTTTGAGAATAATTCGTTTGCAACCTTGGGGTTTGCCTTGCCCTTGGTCTTCTGCATCAACTGGCCGACAAAATAGCCCATCAGTTTTTTCTTTCCACCTTTAAAATCCGCCGCCTGTTCCGGGTTCGCTGCTATAATCTCCTGGACCATAGTTCGTAGTTCTCCGGTATCCGAAACCTGAATGAGATTCTTTTCCTTTACCACAACTTCTGGATCCTTACCGGTTTCCATCATCTCAAGAAAAACTGTTTTGGCAATCTTTCCAGAGATGGTTCCATCATCAACCATCTTCAGCAGTGCTCCGAGCTGTTGTGCCTTCACTCTGCATTCTGTGACATCTGCGCCCTTAAGCTCCCGCAGCAACTCTGTCATAATCCAGTTTGATACCTTCTTTGCTTTGGCTCCACCTTTGACCGCTTCCTCAAAGTAATTAGCCATCTCACGTGAAGCTGTTAAAATTGCGGCATCATACTCTGGAAGTTCATACTCACTGACAAAACGTAGTTTTCTTGCATCGGGAAGTTCTGGAAGTGTCGCTCTGATTGCCTCAATCCAACTCTCTTCAATTACAATTGGGATCAGATCCGGGCATGGAAAATACCTGTAATCATGGGCTTCTTCCTTACTCCGCAAGGATAGAGTTCGATTCGCATCGGGATCCCACTGCAGAGTTTCCTGAGCTACATCCTCTCCATCAAGCAGGACATCACGCTGCCTCCGAACCTCATATTCAAGCGCTGCCTGCACATTTCTAAAGGAGTTCATATTCTTCAACTCCGTACGGGTTCCCAACTCTTCCTGCCCCACTGGCCGCAAAGAGATATTTGCGTCACAGCGAAAACTGCCCTCTTGCATGTTGCCATCACAGATATCGAGATAGCGAAGAATAGCATGGACTTTCTTCAAGTAGGCATATGCCTCTTCTGGAGAACGCATATCCGGCTCTGAAACGATCTCGAGAAGAGGAGTACCTGTTCGATTCAGATCCACATAGGAGACCGGATCATGATCATCATGCACTAACTTGCCAGCATCCTCCTCCATATGCATACGCGTTATACCAATCACCTTCTTCTTTCCATCCACCTCAATTTCAATTTGACCAAACTCAACGATGGGCAGGTCAAACTGGGAGGTCTGATAGCCCTTAGGAAGATCCGGATAAAAATAATTTTTTCTCGCAAACTGATTAAAGGTATTGATGGTGGAATCCGTGGCTAATCCCATTTTGATGGAATATTCCACAACTTTTTTGTTCAAAACTGGCAACACACCTGGCATTCCAAGACAGACAGGACAAGTGTGACTGTTTGGGGTAGCCCCGAACTTTGTGGAACAGCCGCAAAATATCTTTGATTTTGTTTTCAGCTGAGCATGAATTTCCAACCCGATTACTGTTTCAAATTCCATAATTCACTCTTCTTTGCAGGTACAATATTTTTTTTAGATGTAAATAAACTAAGAGCTTGTCTGAGAATAGGCATTTCGTTCAAAATCGAAGGATTTTCTAAAAAGAAGCACAGCCATATGTATGATATTGCGAGCATTATTTTTTGAAAATTCTGAAGAGTTTGGGCGAAAGGGCATTCTCGGGCAGGTTCCTGGCGCTTCGGGTCTCTTGTACAATAAATGACATCCCTTTAAGCTCTTTCGGCTTTATGGACCCATTCTCTTACTTTCAGCAATTCTTCCCGCCATTCATTACTGACCCGGATTTCCAAGAAGACCCGGTAGAGGCCCAAAACAATACGAATAAGTTCTTCAAACAGAAAAATCCGTTCCAGTACCATTCCCTCACGTTCTTCAGGATTATTATCGTTCCCTGACTCTGCACCCGTTTTTGGCAATTTTACATTCCTAAACTCCATTAACGCTGCAGCCAGAGTAAAATTCCACTCATAATCATTAAATGCCAACCCTATTCTTGCCTGTTCCAGCTTTTTGCCCATTACAAGGCCAGTCCGTGCCTCCTGGAGCTCCGTTTGCAAACCTCTGCATATAAGGCTTTCATTTGAATCTCCCTCACCATATTCGAGGAGCATATGCTTTTCAAAAACCACAACGATATCACCCTCTCCGGGCAAGGCCACAACTCCGCCACGCTCTTCACTTTTCCACCAGAGCCAGGTCAGAAACTCCTGCCCCAGAAACCGCTTTTCCGCTATAAGATCAACTAAATCCATTTTATTTTACCTTAAAGTCTTAAACAAATACATCGGGAGTTACACGAGCCAATCTCTCAACATCTTCCTCATCCAAGATATGCTCACCGCAGATATAGGGAATCTGCTGAATCAAGGAAAGCCCAAAGCTCTCCTTAAAGAAATCCTCGAGTAAAGCCTGTGCTTTTTTATTTGTTGAGAAAAATAGAAGCGTTGCATTTTCCAGGTTCCAACAGAGGTCAAATACCGATGGCATCGGCAATGCCTTTCGCATCAATTCATTCTGAATCCGCTCTTTAATTTCAATACGCATACTTCTCGAAATTTTGGGAATCTTTTTTTCTTTTTTGATGCGCTCCTCTTCTTTCTGCACAAATTTCTTCACAATTGCTGCCGACACCTTTCTTTCATCAAGACGCATGGAAAGAGTGACAAAGTTGCCAGCTGCATAGGAGGCGTAATCAAAATCCGTATCAAACATATTTGTGACCGACACCCACCCGAGAGAATCCTCTTCATAGGTCTCGTCGATATCCTTGAACGCAAAAGTTACCACACGATCGGCTATAAAATCCCATATATTTTCAGGTAGTTCACCTTCGACACCGAAGCGGACATAACTTGCTGTTCCTTTAATAAATCCCATTCATTTCACCGTTAATAAGTACATTAATTTTATCCCGACTACCATACTCTATTCCATAAGCAGGGTCACATCAAATTTAGCTTTATCCGCGCTCCCTCTGCTCATCAAAGAGCAAAATAATACCTTTTGACATAATTATTATGACCACACTCTCATTTATATCTCTTTTTTTCTTGACACAAGAAAAACAAATTTGTATAAAAGCTTGCTCCATGGGTCGTTAACTCAGTCGGTAGAGTATCTGCCTTTTAAGCAGAGAGTCGTGCGTTCGAGTCGCACACGACCCACCAGAATCAAATAGTATTTTGTCCCCATCGTCTAGTCAGGTCCAGGACACTGGGTTTTCATCCCAGCAACGCCGGTTCAAATCCGACTGGGGACGCCATACAGAAAAAAGGTCACTTGAGATATTCTCTAGTGACCTTTTTTTTTGCATTCTTTTTTTCTAATTTTTAAAACTATGGATTGGTGCAGGGATTCTCCCTCCCCATGCGATAAAGCGTCCTGATTTATTCACATTCCGTACTTCCATTATCGGACTCTTCCCAAACAGACCACCAAAACTCACGATCTCCCCCGCCATCTTTCCCGGAACCGGAATAAGCCTTGCTGCCGTCGTTTTATTATTCACCATACCAATAGCCATTTCATCAGCGATTATTGCAGAAATAGTCGCTGCATCCACGTCTCCTGGAATAGGTACCATATCAAGTCCCACGGAACAGACACAGGTCATTGCCTCAAGTTTTTCTATCGTCAGTGCTCCCTTTTCTACAGCATCGGCTAGAACCGAATCTTCCATCACAGGAATAAAGGCTCCACTCAAACCACCAACCGCCTTTGAAGCAAAAATACCTCCCTTCTTCACCGCGTCATTTAACATGGCAACAATTGCAGTGGATCCTGGTGCACCAACATCGTCTACCCCTAAAATCTGAAGTATCTCCCCAACCGAATCCCCAATCTTTGGAGTTGGAGCAAGCGATAGATCCACCACTCCAAATTCAATTCCCAGTTCTTTTGACACCTGACGTCCTATTAACTCTCCACAACGCGTTACTCTGAATGTTATCTGTTTAATTTCTTCTGCTATATCATCCAGCTTTAGGTTTTCCCTTCCGACATTGTTGATCATTTTTTCAAGAGAACGCGCAATCACACCAGGTCCAGATACCCCCACATTAAGTACAACATCAGCCTCTTCTACCCCGTGAATAGCTCCTGCCATAAATGGATTATCCCCGGGCTGATTACAAAAGACAACGAATTTTGCCGCCCCGAACCCTCCGCTTTCTGCTGTTTGTTCAGCAAGCTCCTTCACGGTGTGACCAACCATGGCTACAGCATCCATATTGATCCCTTTATGACTCGAACCAACATTAATTGACGCACACAACCTCTTGGTAACAGCAAGTGCCTCAGGCACCGATGCCATAAACTCCCTGTCACTTGCCGTCATCCCTTTTTCTACATGGGCTGTAAAACCACCAAGTATATCAACGCCAACATTTTCAGCTGCGTTGTCCAGGCTTTTTGCCAGTAAAATAAATTCATCCTTTGTAAACCCTGCTCCAACCAATGCTGCGGGAGTTACTGAGATTCTCTTATTAATTACCGGGATTCCATATTTAACAGCTACTTCCTCACAGGTTTCGACGAACGTTCCTGCATATCGTGCAATTTTTTCTTCCACCCTCTTGCAGGTATCTTCCACCGTATTCTGACGACAGTCTAGAAGGTTTATTCCCATGGTTACAGTTCGAACATCCAGATTTTCCTTCTGAACCATTTCCACCGTCGCCATTATTTGATCTGAACGAAGCATTTTTTCCCTCATTTATTTCTTCTGGTTAAAACCATAAGCTGTTCCAACTTCATTGGTTGCCATATATATGTCATTATGTTGCAAAACGACTTCGAGATTTTCATTTTTTGCTAAATCAGCAAGCTCATCCCGTAACTCTCTCATTGAAACAATTGGCGTTAAATCTACCTGAAAGATCATGGTATATATTTCATCACGCTTAACTGTTACCAGATCCAAAACGTTAATCCGATTCCCATAAAAGAAATCACCCAGTACCTTAACAAGCCCCTTACGGTTCTTTCCCTGTGCTGTCACAACATAGGTTTCTCCGGGCAGTGCTTTATCTGCATCTTCAAAATCAACTACAGCTTCTTTTATGATTGCCTCCAAAACAGTATCTGATTCTATTTTTGCAAACGCTTCTTTTAATATCTCTTCGGTTACGGTTTGTTCAAATTCCGCAATTAACATCATGGTAAAATAACCACCAAGTACAGATTGATTTAAATCTGCCAAATCACCGTTATTATGATATATTACTGTAGCGATATCTGCAATAATTCCCGGCCTGTCTTTAGACATCACCGATATAACAAACTGCTTGCTATTCATTTATCCATTCCTCCCTGAATTCAATATCCCAACCTTTTCCTTCTCTTTTTTTCCTAAAAATAGTTCGTTGTGGAGATTTCGATTTTTCCGGGTAATCTATTATAAAATGAAGACCACGTGATTCTTTTCTATGTATTGCTGATTGAATTATTAACAATGATATTAGTGATATATTTCGTAATTCTATCATACTTGGTGTAACAAAAAACTCCCTATAATGCTCTTCTATTTCATTATAGATAAACTCCATTCTTTTTTTTGCCAAACCCAGTCTTTTACTTGAGCGAACAATACCAACATAATTCCACATTGCCCTTCGTATCGAATCCCAATTGTGATTGATCAATATTTCCTCATTCAAACTTCGAGCATCTCCACATTTCCACGAATCAACCTTCTTTGTCGTAAGTTTTTTGATGTTTCCCCATTCCTTCTCACATAAAAGTGCTGCTCGGTTTGCATACACAACTGCCTCCAACAAACTATTACTAGCAAGCCTGTTCCCCCCATGTAACCCAGTACATGCACTCTCTCCCAATGCCATCAAACCAGAAACAGACGTCCTACCACTTGTATCTGTTTTTATGCCTCCACACATATAATGGGCCGCCGGTACGACTGGAATGGGTTGCTTTGACATATCGATCCCCCTTGAAAGGCATCTATTATATATCGTAGGAAACCTGCCCTGTAGAAACTCCTTACTGCGATGACTAATATCTAAAAAAACACAATCCTCACCTGTCTCTTTTAATTCTTTGTCAATTGCCCTTGCAACCATATCCCTTGTTGCCAGATCTTTTCTGGAATCATATTTCTCCATAAACGGCACGCCATCCGCCCCAACCAACACACCACCTTCACCCCTAACTGCCTCAGATATAAGAAAATTCTTTTCATCCGGGTGATACAAACATGTTGGATGAAATTGCACAAACTCCATCCCCTCAATCTCAGCTCCTGCTCGAAATGCCATCGCCACACCATCTCCGGTGGCGATATCCGGGTTCGTTGTATAGAGATAGACCTTTCCCACTCCCCCACTACAAATAACGGTAATCTTCGCACAATATGCTTCCACCACATCATCTACCATCACATAGGCACCAACACACCTCCGTCCCACCGAACCACCCCAACAACCAACATCCCCAGGTGTCATCAACAAATCAACAACCATATGTTCTTCTAATAGCCTTATATTTTCATGCTCCCTTACTTTACTCAAAAGGGCCCTCTCTATCTCCCTCCCAGTCAGATCGTTTGCATGAGCCACCCGGCGACAACTATGCCCGCCCTCTCGTCCCAACGAATACCCGGAACTACTTTTCTCATCATGCACAAAACCAACCCCCATGGCAACAAGATCCGCCACCCTTTCAGGGCCATCTTCCACCACCATCCTCACAACATCCACATCACACAATCCCGCCCCAGCATCAATTGTGTCATCGACATGACTCGAAAAACTATCCTCCCGTTCAAGGACTGCAGCTATCCCTCCCTGTGCCAAATTTGTAGCCGTATCCATATCACGCTTTTTGGTCACGACAACTACGGAGCCCAACTCCCCACACCTAAGCGCATAGGACAAACCCGCAATACCACTTCCAATCACCAAAAAATCACATTCCATAACAAAACCCCATTCAATGTTTCACGTGAAACATCGCAAACAGAAAAGTAAATCAACCACCAATAACTTATCCCTATGAATACAGAAAGGCAAGAAAAGGCTTCACGTAGATACTAAAAAGTAAATAATAGTAGATTATGGCTGCTGTTTTAGTAAAAAGATTGAATTGTTGGCAATTGTAGGCTACAAAAGGAATGTATTTTCCCTTTTGCGTTTATATTTTACCATGGAGAAACCGTATGAGTTCAGGAAAAATTATTGCTGTTGCTAATCAAAAGGGTGGTGTTGGTAAAACAACTTCAGCTGTTAGTCTTTCGGCTGCACTTGCCAGAAAGAAAAAGAAGGTTCTTTTGGTGGATTCTGACCCTCAGGGAAACGCCACCACTGGAGTTGGAGTACACCAGGCGAATTGTGAGTTTCAGTTGTACCACTGTTACGTTCAGGATACTCCCGTTAGGGATGTTGTTGTTGTTCCTGATGAGAAGAAAGGATTAGCCGTATTACCTTCTGGAATTGATCTGGCTGCGGCAGAAATGGAGCTTTTCCCGATTAAAAATCGCGAGTATGTTTTAAAGGAAATGTTAGATCCATTGAGAGAGAACTATGACTATCTAATAATAGACTGCCCTCCATCCCTTGGTCTACTGACAATTAATAGCTTAACAGCAGCGGATTCTGTCCTTATTCCTATGCAATGTGAATATTTTGCCCTGGAAGGATTGTCACAACTTATTAGCACCATACGGTCAGTCAAGAAATCCCTCAATAAACGATTGTATATTGAGGGTCTCCTTTTAACAATGTTTGACAAACGAAATAGATTAACGTTCCAGGTTGAAGACGAGATTAAAAAGCACTTTAAGAAACAAGTTTTTAAAACAGTAATCCCAAGAAATGTACGATTGAGTGAATGTCCGAGTCACGGACAGTCTATTATCGAGTATGATGTCAAATCGACAGGTGCCAAGGCATACATCAAGTTGGCAAATGAATTCCTGAGAAGACAGAATTGAGGAAGATATTATGGTAAAAATGAAAGGTTTAGGAAGGGGAGTTGACCTCCTCTTCAATCACGAAGAAGATGAAGAAAAATATTTTTCCTGTGATATAAAAAATATAATTCCAAATCAGTTTCAACCAAGAACTCACTTTGACAAAGAGAAGCTTGCAGAGCTGGGAAATTCCATTAAAGAAAACGGAATTATTCAGCCATTGGTGGTTACGACCAACAGCGATGGAACGTATGGACTGATCGCTGGGGAACGACGACTCCGAGCTTCGAAACTTATCGGATTGGAAGAAGTACCAGTAGTGGTAAGAGAAATCACAAATGATGATGAATTGCTCGAACTGGCACTTATAGAAAATGTGCAGCGCCAGGACCTTAATCCTATTGAAGAGGCGGAAGCATACGAAAAATTAATTAAGATTTTTTCATATACGCAGGAACAGGCTGCTGAAAAAGTCGGGAAGAAGCGATCAACCGTCACTAACAGGCTAAGATTACTACAATTACCTGACTTTATTCAGCAAGATATTGCAAATAAAAAATTAACAGAAGGGCATGCCAGAGCAATATTACGACTTTCAGATGATGCTGCGGCGATGAAAAATGCAAGAGATCAGATAGTATCAAAGGCACTATCTGTAAGACAGGCTGAGAAGCTGACCTCACGTATGAAACAGGAAAGACTTACCACTGGTAATAGAACTCCAAAGGAAACAACACTCATCCCTACTGAATTCTCACATTCTTTACTAAACAGAGTAACTAATAAGTTACAGGCAAAGGTGAAACTTCTCCAAAATGGGAGCAGGGGAAAGTTGGAAATTGAGTATTACTCACTGGATGATTTGGAACGCTTGATTGATTTAATAGAAGGGGATGAGGATTGATTTTCTCATATTATTCATAATACTTAGCAAATAGGATTTCAACTAATGGCTATACTTCAACTAACAATGATTCCAATGGGTGAGGGTGTATCCGTTGGAAACCATGTCGCCGAGATTCAGAAAAATCTTAAAAAGGAACAGGCCAATTTTCAATTAAACGATATGGGAACGTTAATTGAGGGAGATATTAAAGAGCTTCTCAGGTTGGTTGAAAAAATTTATGAGGTTCCTTTTAATAATGGGGCAGTACGAGTGGTCACAAACATAACTATTGATGATCGACGAGATAAAGATATCCATATCGGTGATAAAATAACCTCAGTCAACCGAAAAACAAAAGAGATCATTGATGAAAAATAAGAGCCCTAAGCTAAAAATCAGCAAACGCACACTTTTTTCAATTATTCTTTTTCTGTCACTATTTCTTTTTGGAATCAATGCAAATGAGCCTGGACGTGTTCTCGAACAGGCAAAAAATATTTGTCTTGATTGTATCGGTATTGGTTAAAAACATTTCTTTCTAAATATCACACCGATTATTACTCAAATTTTAAAGGATTTTCATGGAATCTTTGCGTAGGATTGTACAGGTTATCGCAGCCTTTGTAAGTAATGGATATTACTTGTTCCCACAAACTAAAAATATCTATGTAGGACCCTTAAAAATTATCTGTTCACCTGGGTTAAATTGCTATTCCTGCCCGGCATCTACTACTTACTGCCCAATAGGGGCTATCCAACAACTCCTTCTTGGCATTCGTTTTTCTCTTGATACAGGGGCGTACCTTTTTGGATCCTATGTTGTTGGAACAATGGGATTAATCGCAACAACTACCGGTAGAATAACCTGTGGTTGGCTCTGTCCCTTTGGTTTAATCCAGGAATTACTTCATAAAATTCCTAGTGGGAGAAAGAGAGAAGTTTATGAGTTTCTTCGCTATGTAAAATATTTTATGCTGATTGCATTTGTCTTTGTTTTTCCACTGCTCCTAACGAATGATTGGGGAATGGGTAAACCGTGGTTTTGCAAATATGTATGCCCTGCTGGGACCTTTGAAGCTGGACTGCCAATGCTTATTTTACAACCAGACCTGCGAGCAACTCTGGGATATCTTTTCTACAATAAACTCTTTTGGATGATAGTTTTTCTTGTATGGAGTGTTTTTACCTCAAGACCTTTTTGTAAAACAACATGCCCACTAGGTGCCTTCTATGGACTTTTTAACAAATTTTCACTGATCAAGTTAGATCTGATAGAGTCTCGATGTACAGACTGCGGTAAATGCGCACCTGTATGCCCAATGGGTATACAATTTAATAAAGCGGTGGGAAGTAGTGAATGCATTATGTGTATGCGTTGTATGCAGGAAGGATGCGAATTTGGTGCTATCCACCTGACATTGGGTAATCTGTCTTTAACTTCAAGTCAAAGATTACAGAAAAAAATAAAAGTACCTTTAGTCTAAAATTCTAATTTTGTGGAAGTGAGAAACAATGTAGGCTACATTCAATATCATATGATTATTAACCATTACTTCTTTACGGATAGATACAATGAACATCGGACATCTTAGATTCAAAACCATTCTCCCACTCTTAATCCTTATTTTTGTTTGTTCGACTGTTTCTTACGCAAAAATGAAAAGTATCAATGGAGAGAGAGTTCAGCTCCGCTCGGGCCCAGGTACTAAGTATGCAGCAAAGTGGGAATATGGAAATGGACTTCCTGTTAAGATTTTAACCCAGAAGGGAAGCTGGATAAAAGTGAAAGATTTTGAAAATGATACAGGTTGGGTTTTTAATAAATACCTGAATAAAACTCCGCATATGGTTGTTAAGGTCAATAAAGGGAAAAAGAAAAAAATTAATATTAGAAGTGGACCGGGAACAAAATATAAGACCATAGGAAAGGCCTATTATGGTGTTGTTTTTAAAACACTTGAACAAAAGAATGGATGGGCAAAGGTAAAACACGAATCAGGATTAATAGGTTGGGTGAAGAGGAGTCTTCTCTGGGGATATTAAGAAAAACCTGAAGTACTTACAAACAAAAAGCCCGATTTGCTAAATTAGCAAATCGGGCTTTTTATTTGGCGGAGAGGGAGAGATTCGAACTCTCGGTGGAGTATGACCCCCACACTCGCTTAGCAGGCGAGCACCATCGGCCTCTCGGTCACCTCTCCAAATCTGGCGGAGGAAGTAGGATTTGAACCCACGGTACTTTCGTACAACGGTTTTCAAGACCGCCGCCTTAAGCCACTCGGCCATTCCTCCAGATGAAGTCTTTTACCATTTGAAAAAGATTGTGTCAATATTTTGCGTGTCAAGGAAAATGAGAAAACTAAAGAGAGTCATAAACTGGAACTAAAATATGTTTATTACAGAAAAGTAAACAAGAATCTCTTTCCATGTGACATTAATGTAAAATGCGAGTTAATAGATAATAAAGATTCGGTGTTGAAAAAAACTGTAAGTGGAATTTGAAAACAGAAAAAAAACAAATGAGTAAAGAGAAAGACATAACATCACAATTAATAGATCTCAGTTCTCTCTATGAGATCACAAAAAGTCTGGCATCTTCAACCGATCTTAAAGTCTGTTTGGGTGACACCATGCATACCCTGGATTCAATGAAAGGTATGGAAAATGGGACTGTTACCATTATAAACCCAATAACAGGGAATCTTGAAATAGAGGTAGCCCACGGTATTAAAGCAGAAGCTAGAAAACGTGGCAAATACCAGATAGGAGAAGGGATCACGGGAAAAGTGGTGGCTTCGGGCGAATCGATAATTGTACCCCATATTTCAGAAGAGCCGCTGTTTTTGAATAAAACCAGAGCAAGGGGTAATCTGACAAATAAAAAAAGATCTTTTATCTGTGTGCCTATCAGAGACGGTAAACAGGTTATAGGTGCTCTTTCGGTAGATCGTATATATGAGGAAGGTATAACAAAGCAAGCAGATGATGACCTTCGTTTTTTAACTATTTTAAGTTCACTTATAGCCCAGACAGCACGAAGGATTCAAAAAGTTAACCAGGAGCAGAACGATTTAATAGTTGAAAACTTAAAACTCAAACATGAGTTATCTCAAAAGCACAAGATCAACGATATTCAAGGAAAATCCAGTAGAATGCAGGAAGTATATGAGATGATACATAGAGTTGTGGATTCAACTGCTACTGTTCTCTTACGTGGAGAATCTGGGACCGGAAAAACGCTGGTCGCAAAAGCCCTTCATTATAATTCCAAACGAAATGCAAAACCATTTATTGTTGTAAATTGTTCAGCATTACCGGAAACGCTACTTGAAAGTGAACTTTTTGGTCATGAAAAAGGTGCATTTACAGGGGCTAATGAAAGAAAAAAGGGTCGTTTTGAACAGGCTCAGGGCGGTACACTTTTTCTTGATGAAATAGGTGAAATAAGCCATGCAGTTCAGGTTAAACTACTCAACGTTGTGCAGGAGAAAACATTTCAGCGTCTTGGATCTGGAGAATCAATTAAGTGTGATGTACGACTTGTTGCAGCAACAAACAGAGATTTGGAAGTAGCTGTTCGGGAAAAAAGCTTTAGAGAAGATCTGTACTATCGTCTTAATGTATTCCCGGTTTATATGCCGTCTCTCAGAGAACGAAGAACAGATATTCTCCTTTTGGCTGAATTTTTCCTCGATAAATTCTCCAAGGAAAACAATAAACATATTAACCGTATATCAACACCAGCCATAGATATGCTGATTCAATATCATTGGCCTGGTAATGTGCGAGAATTACAGAATTGCATGGAACGTTCTGTCCTAATCTGTGACGGAAATACGATTAAAGGGAACCATCTTCCACCGACCTTGCAAACTTCTGAATCAATGAATTCTGGTAAAAATCCATTATCACTCTCGGCTTCAGTGGAAAATTTTGAAAAAGATATTATTATTGAAGGACTAAAGAAAAACCGTGGTAACCAGACAAAAACTGCAGAATACCTGGATACTAGTCTTCGAATTATTAATTATAAAATTCATCAATACAACATTGATCCTAAAAAATTTAAAATAATAAGCAAATGAAACTACTTCTTCACGTCTGTTGCGCTCCATGTTCTACCTTTACCCTAGGCAGGCTTCGTGAAAACAATATCGATGTTTCCGGATATTTTTACAATCCAAACATTCACCCATACAGGGAATTTCGTAAACGAATGGCCACCCTTCGGGATTTTGCAAAAGAAAAAAATTTTCAAATAAAAATGGAAACGGAATATGGGTTAACGGAATATCTCAGAAAAGTTGTCTTCCATGAAAAAGAACGATGTCCAATTTGTTATGATATGCGCTTGGAGAGAGCAGCCATTCAAGCTGCCGAATCGGGTGCTGACGCGTTTTCATCAACACTCCTGTACTCACGGTACCAAAACCATGAAGTTATCAAAAGCATCGGGCAAAAAATGGCCGCGAAGCATGGGGTTGAATTCTATTACGATGATTTCAGAGAAGGCTGGCAGGATGGAATAGATGAGGCAATTGCATTGGACCTGTACAGGCAACCCTATTGTGGTTGTATATACAGTGAACAGGAACGTTACGATAAAAAGTTACAGAAGAAAATGCGTAGAGAGAGAAAGCTTGAACAGGAACTTTCCAAACCTTCGTAATTTTTCTATTTTTTAGTTTTAAATAAAGAGGATTATCCTATGCTCAATATTATTGTATTGGCAACCACCAACAAAAATAAAATCAAAGAATTTAAGGAAATGGTCAAAGACCTTCCTGTTGAGATCAAATCCGTTGGAGATTTTGGTACAATTCCCGAATGCATCGAAGATGGCGAAACATTTGAGGACAATGCCTACAAAAAGGCTCTCCATACAGCGAAAATCCTAGGATTGCCGGCAATTGCGGATGATTCAGGTCTTGAAGTTGATGCATTAGATGGTGCACCGGGTGTTTATTCTGCAAGATACGCGGGAGAAAATGCCACGGATATGGAAAATTGCGAGAAGTTATTAAAAGAAATGGACGGACAGGAAAACCGTAAAGCAAGGTTTCAATGTGTGCTCTCTATTGCAGTACCATCTGGGCCGGCATTAACCTATGAAGGAACCTGTGAGGGAACCATCCTTACCGAAAAACAGGGTGATTCAGGTTTTGGCTATGACCCTCTCTTCTACTACGAACCATTTGGAAAGAGTTTTGCCAAGTGTGGTATGGAGGAGAAAAACAAAGTGAGTCACAGGGGAAAAGCACTGGCTGAGCTGAAAAGTGAATTTGATAAGGTAGTTATTTGGTTAAATCAGCGCCTTGCTGAGGAAAAACCACCTAAACCTGATCACAGTGAGTTTGAAGAAGATGACTGGTCTCAAAAATAAAAAATCTTTTTGAGATTAATTTTTTAAGATCTTCTTTCCAGCTTTTACAGCTCCAAAGAAGATCTTAGAATCTTTTTTTAAGTAAAAATAAGGAACAGTTACTCTTCAGGAAACCCGGTATGTGTAACCTGTGAACTATAGAGATTTGCAGCAGCCAGACTCAAAGCTATAACAGATGGTCCGATAATTAGACCCCAAAATCCAAAACAAGCGATACCTGCAAGAATGGAGAGAAGTATAAGAATTTCATTCATAGTGTATTCAAACCCGAAAATTCGTTTCAAATAACTAATAAAGATAATACGTAAAATATTATCTATAAAAAATCCCATTACTCCCCAGACAACTATCAGAATTACCACTACATGCATAAAGTTCCCGGAAAAAAGTTCAAGTGCAATAACGGGAATATAAACAAGTGCAGCACCAATAATTGGAATTACTGAACAGAACCCTGCAAGTACTCCAAGATAAAAGGCATTATAGCCACCTATAAACGCCATCAGAATACCAAATGTTATTCCCTGGGCCAGCATATTAAAAAGAGTTCCATAAAAAACCACGGCTACGGTACCGGTACATTCCTTATATAAATACTTTTCATGCTCAAAACTGGTAGGCATTACCCGAGCTGTAAAGGCAAGTATCTGTTTTCCATAAAGATTAAAAAGAAAGTAAAAGATTAAAATCCACCCTATCTGAACTACCAGACCTCCAGCGCCCGATGCAACACCATTTACCGTTTTATACAGAGCTTCCATTGAAGCACCCTTTAAAGCAGAAAATCCTTCGATTTTAAGTGAATCAAGAAAGTTATGAACAATGGGTATGGAATCTGTGAAGGAGACAACCTTATCAACCATCTGCATGGTAACCTCCTTTACATGTTCGATATCTACTCCTGACATTTGGGTGTAGGTTTCAGAAACAAAATAAACAAGAGGAGCAAAAATCATACAGAGAAAAAAGAGGGTAAGAAGGGTGGTAGCGATAATATTTGATCGTTTATGGATTATTCGCGGCAAAGATGGATGTTTAAATAACTGAACCAAAGCACTGAGTGCATGACTGGTGCAAAGAGCAAGTACTGCAGCAACTAGTATGTAATGCAGGTAGGATGCAAAAATATAGAGGGAAGCAATAAGTAAAAAAAGAGTTAGATAACCAAGAAACCGAATACTATCATCACCTTGTTTTTGCATATACAATATAGTTGATCTAAATTTTGTATTTACTCTACTTTCAGTTCTCTTGTCAGCAGGTCTGTTACTGCGGAAGAGCACTCTTTGTTCTTATAAAGAATCTGATACACCTGATCAAGAATTGGCATTTCCACATTCATTCGCAATACCAGGTCATGAACAGACTGAGTGGTTTTTACTCCCTCAGCAACCATTTCCATCTCACTGAGAATCTGAGAGAGTTTTTTTCCTTCGCCAAGTTTTAAGCCAACCGTTCGATTTCGACTAAGATCTCCGGTACTGGTAAGAACCAGATCACCAAGACCAGAGAGACCGGAAAAAGTAGCAGGCTCAGCACCCATTTCGATACCCATTCTGGTAATTTCTGCTAATCCCCGGGTAATCAGAGCAGCCCTGCTATTTAAACCGAATCCTAGACCATCACTGATTCCAGCAGCTATAGCCACTATATTTTTAAGAGCACCACTCACCTCAAGACCAATCATATCTTGAGCGGCATAGACACGAAAACGTTCACTCACAAAAACATTTTGAAGAAACAACGCTTTTTCCAGCTCATCACAACCAATAGTAACAAGAGTCGGTAAGCCAAGAGCTACCTCTTTTGCAAAAGATGGCCCTGAAAGCACTGAGAGGGTTAAATTTTTAGCAGTTAATGCGCTACCAAGACAATCCTTCATGACCTGGGTCATTGTCATTAAGGAGTTATTTTCAATGCCCTTAACAGCTGAAACAACACTGGCCCCTGTTTTCAGATATGGAATAAGTTTTTCAAAAACTTTACGATATCCATGGGAGGGAACAACCATACAGACAACATCTGCACCGGTTGCCGCCTCTTTCAAATCACTTTCGATTGACAGTGATTCTGAAAAAACGAAACCGGGAAGATATTTTTTATTTTCCCTATCTGCAATAAGAGTAGTTACATGGTCCTCATTATGTCCCCAGAGAACAGTGTTCAACCCCTTAGCAGAAAGTACTCCTGCAATTGCGGTTCCCCAGGATCCGGCACCAATAACGGCTACTTTATTTAGTTTCGGATTACTCATCTTTATTCTGTTCGATTTCTTGTCCTTCTTCAGTTTCATCGTCAGAATCTACTTCGGGTGCTACAAGATCCATAGCCACAACTTTTTCCTTAGCGGCAAGATTAATAAGACCAACTCCTTGGGTAGTACGTCCTATTACCCGGACATTCCCCATTGGCATACGAATCATTTTTCCAGAATCTGCAATCAGCATAACTTCTGATTCATCATCAACTTGAATTGAACCAATAACACTGCCATTTCGTTCACTGGCTTTAATAGCCATAATTCCAAGACCACCACGTCTTTGAATACGATAATCAGCCACGGGACTTCTCTTTCCATAACCATTTTCGGTAACGGTAAGAATGGATGAATCTGAATCAATAACCATGGACCCAACAACAAAATCATTCTCTTTCAGGCGTATACCACGAACACCAGCTGCGGTTCTTCCCATAGTCCGAACATCATCTTCATGGAAATGAATAGATGCACCATTTTTGGACAGAAGGAAAATGGTATCATCACCTGTTAAAATATGTGCTGAAATGATCTCATCATCTTCATTAATTGTCAGGGCTTTTTTACCGCGTTTCAATGGTTTAACAAATTCCTGAAGACTGGTTTTTTTAACTCGTCCAAGACGGGTTACCATAAGAATGGTTTTATTGCTCTTCTCGTTCTGAAGATCAGCAACGGGCAAAATTGCTGCAACTTTCTCATCTTCTGCAAGATTAAGAAGATTTACAACGGCTTTACCCCGGGCAGTTCGTCCAGCAAGAGGCAATTGATACACTTTGCGCCAAAATATTTTGCCATGATTCGTAAAAAAGAGGAAGGTATCATGGGTCGATGCCACGTAGAGATTTGATACAAAATCCTCTTCAACATTTTTAACACCAAAAACACCCTTACCACCCCGTTTCTGTGATCTGTAAATACTTACAGGGTTTCGTTTAATATAACCGGTATGTGTCACTGTGACCGCCATATCCTCCTGGGTAATCATATCTTCAGGCAGAATCTCATCAACAGCATCTATTATTTCAGTGCGCCTTTCATCACCGTATGTATCTCTTATTTCGATGAATTCATTACGAATAATCGTCATAACCAGAGCTTCATCGGCAAGAATTTTCCGGAGACGGTCAATTTCTGCCATTATCTCTTCATAATCGCGGATAATCTTTTCGCGCTCAAGACCTGTCAAACGTTGCAACCGCATATCAAGGATAGATTGAGCCTGAATTTCTGAAAGTTCAAAACGACTTATCAATTCGGCTTTTGCAGCAGCAGGGTTAACCGAGGATTTAATTAATTCAACAACTTCATCCAAGTTAGTTATCGCTATTTTCAGACCTTCAAGAAGATGTGCTTTTTCCTCGGCTTTCCGTAATTCGAAAGCAGTGCGACGATAGACAACCACCTTACGATGAAGGATAAAATATTCAAGAATCTGTTTTAAATTAAGAACTTCAGGCTTGTTATTTACAATTGCAAGAAAGATAATACCAAAAGATCGCTGCAATGGCGTCATCTTATAGAGCTGATTAATAACTACTTCAGCTATCTCATCTTTTTTCAGTTCTATAACAATACGTTCACCATGTCTATCCGACTCATCACGGACTTCAGATATTGCACTTATCCGCTTTTCTTTGACAAGAAGAGCAATTTTTGTAACCAGAGTTGCCTTGTTTTGCTGAAAAGGAATTTCAGTTACGATGATCGCTTCCCGTTTACTCCCTTTTATGGTTTCAACATGGGTACGCGATCGCATAAGAACACTGCCACGTCCAGTTTCATACGCTTCCCGTATTCCTGCACGGCCACAAATAAAAGCACCTTTAGGGAAATCGGGACCGGTGATGATATTGATTAACTCATGAACAGTAACATTTGAATTATCAACCATGGCAATTAAGCCATTCATTACCTCGGTGAGATTATGGGGAGGAATATTGGTTGCCATTCCTACTGCAATACCCGATGAACCATTAACCAGCAGATTAGGAATCTTGCTGGGCATAACCAATGGCTCTGTCATCGAGTTATCGTAGTTCGGACCAAAATCAACGGTATCTTTTTCAAGATCTCCGACGATATCTCTGTCAATTTTGGTCATCCTGGCTTCAGTATAACGCATGGCAGCTGGTGAATCGCCATCCATTGAACCAAAGTTACCCTGCCCATCAACTAAAGGATAACGCATGGAAAAATTCTGAGCCATACGAACAATAGTATCATAGGCTGCAGTATCACCATGGGGGTGATACTTACCAATAACATCACCGACAATACGTGCTGATTTCACATAGGGTCTGTTATAAAAAACAGATAATTCCCGCATTGCAAAGAGAGCTCTGCGATGCACAGGTTTTAACCCATCACGAACATCTGGCAGGGCTCTGCCAATAATAACGCTCATCGCATAATCGAGATAGGATTTTTTCATCTCCTGTTCAATAGAAATTACAGGATGTTGTTCTTGTTCTTCAGTCGTCATATAAATACCAATTTTTTACAACATTATGCTGCATCGCTGTAGCAATGCGCTTTATCATATCTTAGATATCCAGATCAGAAACTTCCAGGGCATGATTTTGAATAAATTCTCTACGTGGTTCCACCTTGTCTCCCATAAGGGTGGTGAAAATATCATCGGCCTGTTCCACATCTCCAATGGTTACCTTAACAAGACTCCTGTTCTGTGGATTCATAGTGGTATCCCAAAGCTGTTCAGGGTTCATCTCACCCAAACCTTTATAACGCTGCAGATGACTTCCTTTAAAGGTTTCATTGCGAACAGTTTTTATCATTTCATTCCAGTTTTCAGCAGGAATTTCCTTATCATCAGAACCCTGCGTTCCCCTTAAAATAACAAAGGGACAACGAAGCAGTGATTGAATATCACCAAACATGCCAAGGGCCGTTCGAAATTCATTAATAAGAGGAATTTGTGGTCCAAGGGTCATCATTATCTGTGCCTGACCTTTTATTGCAATATCCACTTCATAACAACTTGGCCGCCAGCGACAGGGCCGAATATTACCAATTATATGTTTTTCAGGAGACAAGCCATTAATGAGTTTCTGAACAAACTCTTCATCATTGAACTGGTCGGCAGAGTGAACATTCTGCTCAAGAAGATAATAGAGCAAATCTTCCCAGATATTCATTCTTCCAAGATAGGCTACAACCTGGCTGTATACTGAAAGCTTTTTGAGAACTTTAATCAGTGATTCCTGCTCAATAATTTCATTTTCAGAATTTTCAGCTCTTATTTTTAAAATTTGGCTAGCTTCATTGAATAGATGAGTATTGAGGTCTTCATCTTCAAGGAAATATTTTTCCTTTTTGCCTCTTCCCAAACGATACAGCGGAGGCTGACCAATATAAATATATCCACCTTCAACGAGCGGTAACATCTGTCTGTAAAAGAAGGTGAGTAGTAGAGTACGGATATGCGCACCATCCACATCAGCATCTGTCATGATAATGATTTTATGATATCGAAGTTTTTCCTTATCAAACTCATCCCGGCCAATTCCGCAACCGAGTGCTCCAATAAGCTGTTTTATTTCTTCAGAACCAAGAATTTTTTCAAACCGTGCCTTCTCCACGTTCATAATTTTACCGCGAAGAGGAAGAATGGCTTGAATAGATCTATCACGACCCTGTTTTGCTGAACCACCCGCAGAATCTCCCTCCACAATGAAAATCTCACGTTTTGCAGGATCTTTTTCCTGACACTCTGCAAGTTTTCCAGCCATAAAAAGAGAGGTTGATCCTTTTTTTCGGGAAAGTTCTCTTGCTCGTTTTGCTGCTTCTCTTGCTCGTGCAGCCTCAACGGCTTTAGTGAGAATTTTCTTAGCTTCCTGGGGATTTTGTTCGAGAAAAAGAGTGAGTTTTTCTGTACAGATCGAATCAACTATGGAGGTTACTTCCGAGTTTCCAAGTTTGGTTTTAGTTTGTCCTTCAAACTGGGGATCAGGCACCCGAACGGATATAACACAGGTCAAACCTTCACGAACATCATCACCACCCATTTTTTCTTTCATATTCTTGGGGATAATATCATCACTTGCATAGCGATTGATACACTTAGTGAGCGATCGTTTAAAACCGGATACGTGGGTTCCACCTTCTCTTGTATTGATATTATTAACAAAAGAAAAAAGTCTTTCAGAGTACCCATCGAAATACTGAAAGGCAATTTCAACCTCTACATCATCTTTTTCACCATAAACAAAGATGGGTACAGCATTGATAGGTGTCCGTTTTCTATTCAAATATTCAACGTATTGACTGATTCCACCCTCTGCATGAAATTTATCTTCAGCCCCTGTACGTTCATCTTTCAGATAAATACGAACGTTTTTATTTAAATAAGCAAGTTCTCGAAGACGGGTATTTACTGTTTTATAATCAAAAACGGTGGTTTCGGTAAAAATACCAGGATCAGGATAAAAAGATATGGAAGTTCCTGTTTTGTCTGTTGTTCCTACAACTTCAAGATCTCCAACACGATCACCATACCTGTATTCCTGACGATGTATCTGGCCATTTCTTTTAATTTTGGCCACTGCCTTTACGGAAAGAGCATTTACAACGGAAACACCAACACCGTGTAATCCACCGGATACTTTATAGGTCGAATGGTCAAATTTACCACCGGCATGGAGGGTCGTCATAACCAGTTCCAATGCTGACATTTTTTCAGTCGGATGAACATCAACTGGAATTCCGCGACCGTCATCCTCAACAGTTACACCATTATCAGCATGGATGGTGACGTAAATACGCTCACAATGACCAGCGAGAGCCTCATCAATGCTATTATCTACAACTTCCCACACTAAATGGTGAAGACCTGATTCAGCGGTATTACCGATGTACATTGCAGGTCTTTTTCGAACAGCCTCCAGACCATCAAGAACTTTAATCTGTTCAGCACCGTAATCTTGATTTTCTTCAGTCACTCTTTTTTCCTTTTTTGAAGAAATAAAAAACACCTATTCTGAATAATCAGGATAGATAATATAAGTATATAAATGATATTACTTTTTTAACTATTCAGTGAAACCAACTGATAGTTGAAAAACACCGAACGGTTACTTAATTTCTATAATTGCATGGGCATTATAATACTTAAAAAGCCCTCATCCCTGTCTGATTTCATTAAACAGGGACTGTTATTGGAGTTGATATACGCATCCACGCTATCGCATTCCATAACCTGAAGTGCATCTATAAAATAGCGACAATTAAAACCAAGCAGTAATGACTCACCACCATATTGAACATCTTGAATATCTTTAGCATTTCCAAGATCAATATTTTGTGAACTTAAAATCATCTTGCCATTATCAATTTCAAGCTGAATAGTATGGAAAACATCTTCGGTGAAAAGATTGATTCGCTTTAAAGAGTCAAGAAAAGGAATACGTTCTATTTGAATTTTATTTTCAAGCTGAACAGCATTCACGATCGCACCATACTGTGGAAATTCGCCTTTTTTCAGTCGAATAACCATTATGGATTCATTTTCTTTTGCTATAAGTTGTTCTTTTTCAAAAGATATCTCTATATTGTCTCGATTATCGCAGAACTTTTTTAACTCCTGAACACCCTTTTTCGGAATTAAGGTTCCTGATTCAATATTCAAAAGATCTATGTCCGTGGCAACATCCTTTTCCATGATAGAAAGTCTATGACCATCCGAAGAAATCATTCGGATATAGGATCGTTCTTCTCGTTTTTCTGTTTCAAAAAGAACATTGGTTAGGGAATAGGCATTTTCTTCTTCATTGGCTACAGAAAAGATAACCTTATCTATAAGATCTGTGAAAATACCAGCTTCAAAAGGAACAAAATTATCTTCATTAAATTCTGGAAATTCAGGAAATTCGTCGCTTGCCATACCTGCAAGATTGTAGGTGCTTAATCCTGCAGATATAACCACCCAGCTATTTTCTGTTTCCTTAATGGTAATAGTGTCTGACCCTGATTCTCGGACAATTTCGAAAATCTTTTTGCTTGGTAAGGTTAATGTTCCCTGATCGTGGACTTCAGCTGGTACTTTGATCCGTAATCCTACCTCAAGATCAGTTCCAGTAAGAATAAGTCCGTCATCGGCTGTTTCTATAAGAATATTCGAAAGAATAGCCAGGGTGACCCGTTTGTTTGTAATGTTCTGAAGGCTATTTAAACCTTCCAAAAAATCGGATCTTGATATTGTACAATTGAGTGTCATAGGAGTATCCCTTTATTAAATAATCTTTTTATTATTGTTATTAAGGGGGTTAATATGTTAAAAAAACGTATAACATATTAAAATAATGGTTTATTTTATAAACAGTAAAGTGTGTAAAAATAAAGAAAATTTGTTAATTTGTCGTTTTTAACAGCTTATTGACAAAGTTATGAATAAACTCTTAACAAAGGGTGTTGAAAGATTGTTGAAAACGTAAAAAACAATTAAATTTTTAGATGGAAAAACAACACGATAATTAACAACTTTGCTTTGCGTGATTGTAGTGCAAAGCGGGTAAAAAAACAAGATTTTTTACTATAATATTCTTTTCTGTAAACGTACCGAATCAAGGAATTTTCAAATGGATAAAAAAAGGATGACAGAGATAGATAAATTATTTGTAACATCCTTAAATAACAACATTTTCCAATGTGGTGCTATTGCTTTTTCAAAATGGGATAAAGATGGGTACCAACGCTTTGAAAAATACTATGGACTTGTCCAGGAAAAACCGTCTCAGATAAAGCTTACAAAGGATTCTTTTTTTGATCTTGCATCTCTGACTAAACCTTTTGTAACAGTTTTGGTTCTTCTTGCGCTTTTTGAAAAAAACATAATTAATTCGGAAACTGAATTGGCAGCAATATATCCAGATTGTCCTGCCGATAAAAAAAGAATAACTATTCAAGAATTGATGTCTCACATGGCAGGGTTTGTGCCACACAGAGAATATTTTAATGAGCTTATAACTCTTCCTGAAAAAATCAGAAAAGAAGTCCTGTTACAAAGAATATTAGATGAAAAACTGCAACTTTCAGATGCAAATAATACCTGCTATAGCGATTTGGGATTTATGCTTTTGGGGCTCCTTATTGAAAAACTGACGAACAAAAAGTTAGGTGAGTTGGCAGAAGTGATGATTTATAAGCCTTTAAAGCTTCAAAACGACCTTTTTTTTCCAGAATCAAATACAGGCAATGGTCATACCTATGTGAGTACTGAAAACTGTTTATGGGACAAAGAAAAGCTTTCAGGTAGGGTGCATGATGATAATTGCAGAGCGATAGGCGGACAGGCGGGGCATGCCGGGTTATTTGGAACCCTCCAGGGAGTTATGGGGCTTTGTGAAAATCTGCTTGATATATGGAAGGATAGAGGACAGCACTCATCATTTTCTAACGAACTATTACAACACGCTCTGACAAGAGTTGGGGATTCCAGCTGGACCATGGGTTTTGATATGGTTTCTGAGAAGGGATCAAGCAGTGGTAGCAATTTTTCAAAGGAGAGTGTTGGACATCTGGGTTTTACTGGAACATCTTTTTGGATAGATCCAGAGAAAGAGTGTATTGCAGTGTTATTAACTAATCGGGTTTACTATGGACGGGATAACCTGAAAATAAGGAAATTCAGGCCTGTTCTGCATGATCTGCTGATGAGGCAATAGTTTTTTTTTCTATACCAGAACAAAAAAAGCCTCTCACTTAAAATTTAAGTAAGAGGCTTTTTTAACTACAGAACTACTACTTGTAAATCTACCACCAGCAAATGGTCTGATCTGCTTCGAATACTTTATCAACTAAAGCTTCGTAATCAGGAGCATCTACATTGAGATCAAAATCTTCTGCATCACGATCTCTTGATACAATTGCCACAAGTTTTTTAGTGGTATCATCTGGGGCTGAACGATAAACATTAAGAATTTTCATAATAAATTACTCCTAAGCTTTAATAATGCCGTAAGGGATGATATGGGTCATATCACGAAGTTTCTCACCAAGTTCTTCGATGGTGAGAGGTTCCAGGTCGTTGAGTTCGCAATTAGCAGCCTGTGTTGCGAAAACATCACCTTCCATATCACGGAGCATTTCAAGAGACTCAGCCTGGAGTTCGTTGAATTTTTCCATCTTAGGTTCATCCATTACGCAGCCATAGGCGTACATATTTTCAACTGCCAGCCCAAGAGCTGAACGGATACCATCAACAGTACAAGACTGGTTGCGGTACATCAAACATACTTTATTGTATTCCATGGGAAGCTCCTATAAACTTAAGTAACAGTCGTAATCTTCAATGATAATTCCGTGCTGAGCCTGAGTAGCCATTTTGTTGGCTTCAAGACCTTCCGGAACGTCATCAATATCATATCCCATGTTTTTGTAACTATCGACACAGATAGATACATCATCAGCTATTTTACAAAGCTCAGGAAAACCGGCTTCTTTTTTAGCGTTGTGAGTGGCATCCCAACTGAAAAATACTTTAACGTTGGAGCCTTTAGCTTTAGCAGCTTTTGTTATTCCCATGACATGTTTGAACTGGTCAGGGTTGGTCACAAATATTCCGAGACTTTTGGACATACTATCCTCCAGGAAATTACTAATTAAATGGTAAATGTAAGAAACTAAAAAACAGTAAATTTAACCTTTTTTAACAAAAAAGCTAATATAACCAGATTGCTCTTTCTCACCAAGGTACTCATGTCCTGCGCGGCTACACCAGCCAGGAAGGTCATTTCTGGAACCTGGATCGGTACCATCTATCTGGAGAACATCGCCAGAGGAAATCTTACCAATTTCTTTTTTTGTACGAAGAAGAGGCATGGGGCAACTTAATCCCTTTGCATCAAGTGTGGCAGCTACTGCGATTCCGTCTTCGGCAACTTTAAGGTCACTCATGGGGTTTTCCTCCTGGAAATATTGTTTCGATAGACTGATAAACGTAATTGTTTTCTTAGTCTTAATTAATTTCGCTCAGTGCTCAACACAATACACTGAAAAAGTAATAGTCAGACGTATACTTTAGGTACGAGATTATGTCAAGGGCAAAATGAATGGCTATTCAAGTATTCACTTGATAGTTAATTTGTTGTTTTAATGGAATAAAACAAAGATAATTACCCGTGAAATTGAGCTTGTTTCTTCCATAGAAGCTTGACAAAAGTTGTGGTCAAGGGTAAGAAAACTCTAATTTAGACAACAAACCGTTACCAATACTAAGATTTAACGGAAGGAGGAGAAGGATGAGTGAGGAAAGTGTGATGGGAAATAAGGTGAAAGATCTTTACAAAACCTGTTGTAAATCAGAATGGAATCCAACGGTAGCAGGGGTTATTGTTGCGTTTCTGTCAATTTTAATTATGGCCTGGTGGCGTCCATGGGGAGCTGTTGGAGCAATTCGAAACTGGGGTGACTGGATTATTTATGGCCTTAATCTCATTATTGGTGCAGAAGAAGGGTTGCTGGGTTTTTATGACGAAGCACCCAAGGGAATTTTTTCAGGAACTGGTTCTGTAATTGGTATCGGTTTTATTGCCGGTGCATTTATTTCAGCCTGTCTTGGAAAAGATTTTGCCCTTCGGATTCCGCCATACCGTGAGATGGTTAAGGCAGTAATTGCAGGTATCCTGATGGGAATCGGTGCAACACTTGCCGGTGGTTGTAATGTTGGTGGTATGTACAATGCTATCGGAAACCTTGCAGCAAACGGATTCACCATGTGGATTGGTCTTGTTGTTGGTGTTCTGCTTGGATTGAAACTTCTATATCTGGAAATGGAATATATTACCTGGGGTGATGGTGGATCTGGAACGATTAATGTTTCAGGTGTACTGCAAAATATTTTTGCAGTAGGCGCTTTAGGCCTTCTTATCTGGGGTGCCTATACCTATGCAGGAAATGAAGACAGCGATTATATGGCTTCTTTAAGTGGCATCATAATGATTGCAGCCGGTCTTGGTTACACCATGCAACGTGGTCGCTGGTGTATGGTTCAGGGGTTTCGTGAGCCTCATATGACCGGTGACTGTACTCTTGCTAAATCTGTAGCTTTGTCAATTCTGTTGCTTGCTATTGGTGGTGTAGTGTTGAAATATTCTGTTCCCGCAGCCCATGGTGGAGAAGCAGTTTTAAATCCAGTTAACTACGTTCGTGGAACCTTCGGTTGGGGCTCCATTGTTGGTGGTTTTATTTTTGGTCTTGGTGCAATGCTTGCCGGTGGTTGTGGTTCCGGCACCCTGTGGCGTGTTGGTGAGGGTCAGGTAAAACTGATTATGGTTGTTCCTTTCTTTGCCGTAGCCAATTCATTGATGACAAAATGGTTTCAGAACTATGGACCAGATGAAATTAGTCTTGAAAAAACAGGTGCTCTTGGTTCCTACGTGTATCTTCCTGATGTCATGGGATATGGCGGAACACTTGCCTTTATCGCCTTTATTATGATGGTATGGTATCTGGTTGTGACCTGGAATGAAGACACCAACAAACTGATTGTACCCATGTGATCTTCGACTTTTTGGAAATCAGTTTTTCTGCAGAGTTTGTAGAGAGCCGGTGATGTGAAAATCGTAGTTTCTCCACAGGAGAGACTGCGATTTTTTTTTCTTTTCTTCATTATAATTTTTTGCAATTCGACATTCTGAGTTTTGTCCGATAAACTATAACAATGGATTCATCGCAATTACGAAAAGATACCCTGGCACTGCGTAATCTGCTCCCAAGAGATGAGCAATTGCAAAGCAGCAAAATAATATTGAAAAGGCTCCTTGATCTGGGCCAGTTTCAGTCAGCAAAGACAGTTTTTACCTACGTTGATTTTCGTTCCGAGGTTGTTACCCATCCGCTTATAGACCATATGCTGCGGTGTGGTAAAAAAGTGGGGGTTCCAGTGACTCTTCTCCATGAAAAAGACTTACTAACCGTTGCTATTTCTGATCCGGACAGGGAGCTTGCTCCCGGGTACTGTTCTATTCCAGAACCCATTGTTGCAATTCGTGAAAAACAGGCGCTTTCGCCAGATACAATAGATCTTATTGTTCTTCCAGGTTCTGTTTTTGATGAACGTGGCGGGAGAATGGGGTATGGAGGCGGCTATTATGATAGGTTTGTCTCACAAAGGGCACCCCAGGCGTTGAGGATCGGGCTTGCCTATGAGATGCAAATGGTGAAACGGGCTCCCCTGCAAGCCCATGATGAGCTTCTTGATTATGTTATCACTGAAAAACGAATTATTACTGGAAGCCGATAATAAACTGTTGGAGAAACCATGCGTAAAACAGCAATATTTAGAGATTCTCTTTTTTTAGACCATGATCCCGGTTTTGATCACCCTGAATCCCCTCAGCGGTTAAAGGTGATCAATGAGGTACTTGATAAAAAAGAGGTAAAGGATTGTTTTGTTTATCCAGAGTTTGATTCAGCAACGCATAAACTTATCAGCCTTATTCATGATAAAGACCTTATTAACCGTGTTGCTGAAACCGCCGGAAAGATTTTTGATGCGCTGGATCCCGATACCAAAACCTCACCCGATTCCTACGCAGCAGCAATTCTTGCTGTCGGAGCAATTGTTAAAGGTGTAGACCTTCTTCTTGCAGGGGACATTGATAATGGTTTTGCTTTTCTAAGGCCTCCTGGACATCACGCTGAAAAAGACAGATCCATGGGGTTTTGTCTGTTTAATAATGTTGCAATAGCGGCTCAGTATGCAATTTCTCATTGTGGTTTGAAACGGGTTATGATTGTTGATTGGGATCTTCATCATGGTAATGGTACTCAGCATTCTTTTGATGAGAGTGATAAGGTTCTTTACGTTTCAACTCATCAGTTTCCATTTTACCCAGGTACCGGAGCGCTGACTGAAACTGGCAAGGGAAAAGGGGACGGATATACGGTGAATATCCCGCTTCCCGGATACCAGGGAGATGTGGATTATGCAACAATTTTTGATGATATCATTGTGCCTGTTGGCAGGGAATATAAACCGGAATTGATTTTAGTATCCTGTGGTTTTGATATCTACAAAGATGACCCGCTGGGTGCTATGGAAGTTACTGCAGCCGGTTTTGCTTACCTTACAAGAAGTATGATACAACTAGCTGAAGAGGTGTGTGGAGGAAAGTTGCTGGTGACCCTTGAGGGTGGCTATAATCTGGACGGCCAGCGTGATGGTGCTCTGGCGGTATTGTCGGAACTTCTGGGTAAACCACTTGATACCGGGTATGCGACAAATCTGGATAAAGACCTTGCGGCCAGTCTTTGTGAAAAAAAATCAGTGCATCCCGCGATTGATCAGGCAAGGGATGTTGCAAAAAGGTTTTGGAAATTGTAAAATTATTTTTTATTACGTTGTTTGGTTTTGTATCTATCACTAATTGACTGCTTTTAGAGTAATTATTTAGGGTTTTATGAGGATCAAAGAAGTGGAAACAGTACAGACAAAAATTCTGGTTGCCGATGATGACAAGATGGTACGTACCACCATTTCGAAAATTCTTGAAATGTTTGGTCACGAAGTTACGGCGGTCAATGATGGCAAGTACGTTACTGAACTTGTAGATGACACCTATGATGTTATTCTTCTTGATATTAATATGCCGGGTATGGATGGTTTTGAAACTATAAATGCCTTAAATAAGCTCGAATATGATATCCCCGTTATTTTTCTTACCGGGGCTGGTTCCATGGATTATGCGGTCAAGGCCATTAATCTTGGAGCGTATGATTTTCTGACTAAACCTATTGAAGATCTTGATATCTTTAATGTAAAGATTCGTCGTGCTATTGAAAAGCGGATGTTTATCCGCCGGGAAATACACTATAAGCGAGAGCTTGAGGACGACGTACGGAAAAAAGCTGCCGAATTGGAAACGACCAATAAGCTTTTGCTCCAATACAGCCATAGTCTTGAAAATGCTACTGTCCAGTTAATGACCAGTCTCCAGAATGCCATGGAGGAGAAGGATTTTTATACCGCAGGCCATACCATGAGGGTTACCGAATATGCAGTTCTCCTTGGTCTTGCCATGAAGCTTTCTGAAAATGATCTTGTTATTTTACGACGTGCGGCACAGTTTCATGACATTGGGAAGCTGGTAATTGATCTTTCCTGTATTCAGAAACCCGGAAAATTGAACGACGAGGAATGGGCACTTATTCGAAAGCATCCCGCGGTTGGAGCAAATATGGTTCATCCGACTGAAGCGTACTTTTGAAATAAGTTTTGCAAAAAAAGTGGACATGCGATTTCCTTAATTAGAAGAACCACCAACTAATTCAGGAGGGAAAGCATGTCCACTAGTCTACTGTAT
>Ga0307929_1000152_pt1 | contig 69885 bp, 76 predicted proteins | sample AceLakmetage1330_FD_203160 | JGI IMG/M metagenome (GOLD analysis project Ga0307929, IMG submission 203160) | Saline water microbial communities from Ace Lake, Antarctica - #1330 | ecosystem: Environmental > Aquatic > Non-marine Saline and Alkaline > Saline | place: Antarctica: Ace Lake... | reverse complement strand
ATATCTGGGCAAATTAGAGTGCCTTTAGAGGTTAAAAAATGAAAGATTTAGAATCATTAAAAAGTATATTCAAAGATAGAATCTTTAAGATCCCAGATTATCAAAGAGGATATGCATGGACAGAGGATCAACTAAAAGATTTCTGGGAAGACCTTCTAAGTTTACAAAGTGGCAAATATCATTATACAGGTGTTCTTTCAATAAAAGAAGTCAAACCTTCTATTTGGAAGAATTGGAATGATGAAAGATGGTTATTAGAAGAGAGAGGATATAAATCGTTCCATGTTGTTGATGGTCAACAAAGGTTAACTACATTTGTCATATTCATTCAGTCTCTTTATGATTTATTAAAGAATTTACCTGAAAATAAGGATAAAAATGATGAAGAAATATATTTGGGGTCATTTAATTTAAAACAAATAAAAGAAGAATATTTAGTTATTCAAAAACCACCTCAATTCATAATCAATAGTTATAAATTTAGTTATGAGGTTGATAATCCTAGTTTTAATTATCTAAGATATAAAATTTTCAATGAATCGTCTAGTGGTCAAATAATAGAAACGTTTTACACATTAAATCTAAGTAATGCAAAAAAATTCTTTGATGAAAATTTAAAAAATACTCATCATAAAGGAGGACTCACAGAAATTGAATTAATATTTAAAAAATTAACACAGAATTTGATGTTTAATTTATATGAGATTAGTGATAAATTTGATGTCTATGTGGCATTTGAAACGATGAACAATAGAGGTAAAAAATTGTCAAATTTAGAATTATTAAAGAATAGACTAATTTATCTAACTACTTTATATGATGAAGAAGAACTTAAAAAAGATGATAAAAAAGCATTAAGAGATAAAATTAATGATGCTTGGAAAGAAGTTTATTACCAATTAGGACGAAACAAAAAGCTTATTTTACCTGATGATGATTTTTTACAAGCTCACTGGATAATGTATTTCCCCTACAAACGAGTTAAAGGGAATGAATATATCAGATTTCTTTTAAACAAAAAATTTATTCCTAGAAATGTTTTGAAAAAAATTGAGGTAGATATTAAATCATTAGAACATTTTGAAGAAGTAAAAGAGCAATCTGAGGATGATTCAGAAGGAGAAAATAATAATAATAACAATGAAACAATATTGAGATCTGAACTCTCACCAAAAGAGATAGAAGAATATGTTCTTAGTTTAAAATCATCAGCAGTACATTGGTACAATACATGGAATCCCTTAAACAATCAAGATTTAACTACAGATGAAAGTTTTTATATGGATAGATTAAATCGATTGGGAATGGTTTATTTTCGTCCATTAATCACTTCTTCTTTTTTATCTAAAAAAACTACCTCTGAAGAAAGAATATTATTATTCAAACAAATTGAAAGATTTATATTTATAACATTTAGATTAACTCGAGCATTTGCTAGCTATAGAAATAGCGAGTTTTACGGTTATGCAAGACAATTAAGAAATGATAAAATATCTATTAAAAAAATAATTGATGAAATCCATGATAATATGGATGAATGGATTTTTGATAATCCAGAAAATAACAAACAGTTGAATGAACAACCCTTTAAGACTTATCTTGAAAGATTGTTTAAAAATGGTAAAGGATTTTATGCTTGGAACGGTCTTAGATATTTCTTATACGAATATGAAATGGAAAAAGTTAAAGAAAGAGGGAGTCAAAAAATAGATTGGAAGTTGTTTATAAAAAATGAAAAAGACAAAGTATCAATAGAGCATATTTTTCCACAAACACCAGAACTAGATAATTGGAGTGCTTTTCAAAATTTTTCTGAAGGAGAATTAAAAAATTATCAGGGAAGTTTAGGAAATTTACTTCCACTCTCTCAAAGTATAAATTCTAGCTTACAAAACGATAGTTTTGAGAATAAAAAACAACCAAAATTAGATGACAATGGGAGAAAGATAAGGGAAGGGTATAATAATGGATCACATTCTGAAATTGAAGTGTCTCAATACCCAGATTGGACACCTAAAATAATCCATGAAAGAGGAATCAAATTATTAAATTTTATGGAAAAAAGATGGGATTTTAAGTTTAAAGGTGAAGAAATTAAAAATGAGATTTTATTTTTAAAATTAACAGATAATGGGGGGTCACAAAATGGCACTACTAACTGAACAAGATATAGAAAATGCAACTCTTGAGATGCTTGAAGAATTAGGTTATCAAGTAGTTCATGGTTCGGACATTGCTCCAGATTCAGAAAACCCCAAGAGAAATAAATGGGATGAAGTCATTCTTACAGATGATTTAAAAGAAGCAATAGAAAGAATAAATTCAAACATTCCTATTGAAGCAGTAGATGAAGTAATTAAAAAAGTAAAGCGATTAAATTCTAAAAATCAGATAAAAAATAATGAACAATTCCACACATTTTTAATTGAAGGCGTTCCTTTAGAATATAGAGCAAAAAACGGAAAAATTACATCAGACTACATAAAATTAATTGACTTTAATAATCTAAAAAATAATGATTTTAAGGCAATAAATCAATTTGCAATTATAGAAAACAATAAACATAGAAGACCCGACATCATTATATTCATAAATGGTTTACCTTTAATTGTTGCAGAATTAAAAAATGCATCAACTGAATCAGCAGATTTAACAAGTGCTTTTAAACAAATACAAACTTATAAACAAGAAATCCCCTCAATCTTTAATTATAATGAATTAATAATTCTTTCAGATGGCACTTATGCTGAAATTGGAACGCTTACTGCAGATAAAGAATGGTTTTTACCATGGAAAACTATTGATGGTGAAAAGAAAGCACCAAAAACACTTCCTCAAATTCAAGTAATGATTGAAGGCATGTTTAAGAAAAGTATTTTATTAGATATTATAAAAAATTTCATAACTTTTTCAAAAAATAAAAAACAAACAATAAAGATTCTTGCAGGATATCATCAATATCATGCTGCAAATAAAGCAATAAAAACAACTATAAACGCAGTGAATAAAACGAAAAAAGCAGGAATCATTTGGCATACTCAAGGTTCTGGAAAATCATTAACTTTAGCATTTTATGCAGGGAAAATACAAGTAGAAGAAGCATTGAACAATCCAACTTTAGTTATTCTTACTGATAGAAATGATTTAGATGACCAACTATTCCAAACATTTTCAAACATAGGATGTTTAAGAGAAAAACCCAAACAAGCAAACAATAAAGAAGAATTGAAAACATTACTAAAAAGATCTTCTGGCGGAATTATTTTCACAACAATTCAGAAATTTGCAGAAGCCCAAGAACCATTATCTACAAGGTCAAATATCATTATTGCAGCAGATGAAGCACATAGAACACAATACGGATTTAAAGCAAAAACAAATAAAGACACAGGAGAAACAAAATATGGATTTGCTAAATATCTAAGAGATGCTTTACCTAACGCTTCATTTATTGGTTTCACAGGAACACCTATAGATTTTGAAGATAAATCAACAAGAGCGGTATTTGGAAATTATATTGATGTATATGATATCGAACAAGCTGTTGAGGATAAAAGAACAGTTAGAATATATTATGAATCAAGACTTGCAGAATTAAAATTAAATCAAGAATCAATAAATCATCTTGACAAAGACTTCGAAGAAATAACTGAAGATGAGGAAGATAAACAAAAACTAAAAACCGAATGGACTCAAATAGAAAAAATAGTTGGGTCTGAGACCAGAATAAAACAAATCGCAAAAGACATTATAACTCATTTTGAAAAAAGATTGGACACTATTGAAGGAAAAGCAATGATTGTTTGTATGTCTAGACGAATTTGTATTGATCTGCATAATGAAATTAAAAAATTTAAACCTGAATGGTATAATAAAGAAGATCATAAAGGTTTTATGAAAGTTATTATGACTGGTTCAGCAAGTGATGGACCAGATTGGCAAGAACACATAAGAGATAAAAGAAGAAGGAAAGAAATCGGAGAAATTTTCAAAGATTCTGATTCTGAATTTAAACTTGCAATAGTTAGAGACATGTGGTTGACAGGATTTGATGTACCTTCACTTCACACATTATACGTAGATAAGCCTATGAAAGGTCATGGTTTAATGCAAGCAATTGCTAGGGTAAATAGAGTTTATAAAGATAAACAAGGTGGTCTAATTGTTGATTATTTAGGACTTGCTTTAGAACTAAAAAAAGCTTTATCTAATTATACTCGATCAGGTGGTTCTGGAAAACCAACATTTGACCAATCAGATGCAATTGCAGTAATGATTGAAAAGCATGAAATAGTAGCACAAATGTTTCATAAATATGATTATAAAAAATTCTTTACAGCAAAACCTAGAGGAAAAATGCAAATTATTTCTGAGTCTATGGAGCATATTTTAAGTATTCCTGATGGGAAAAAACGATATTTAAGAGAAGTTACGGCTCTAACAAAAGCATTTTCTCTATCAGTACCAAGCAAGGAATCTGAAAACCTTAGAGATGAAATAGGCTTTTTTCAGGCAATAAAAGCCTCAATATTCAAAAATACTGAAAGCACACCATCTAGAAAAACACAAGCGGACATGGACTCAGCAATAAAACAAATTGTATCAAAAGCAGTTTCAAGTGATGGGGTCATAGATGTTTTTGAAGTTGCCGGAATAGAAAAACCTGAAATTTCAATTCTCTCAGACAAATTTTTAGAAGATGTTCAAGGAATGAAACATAAGAACTTAGCATTTGAAGCTCTTAAAAAGTTGTTAGCAGACCAAATACGAATAAGATTCAAACAAAATAAAATAAAAAATAGAAAATTTTCTGAAATGCTAGAAGAAGTAATAAGAAGATACCAAAATAGAAGCATTGATTCTGCACAAGTAATACAAGAATTGATAGAAATTGCAAAACAAGTAAGAGAAGATAAAGAAAGGGGAGAAGAATTAGGTTTGTCTCCTGAAGAAGAAGCATTTTATGATGCTTTAGCAGATAACAAATCTGCAATAAAGGCATTAGGAGATATTGTTTTAAAACAAATTGCAATTGAATTAACAGATTTAGTAAGAAAAAATACATCTATAGATTGGACTATGAGAAGTGCAGTTCAGGCAAAGCTAAAAGTTATGATAAAAAGACTGTTGAGGAAGTATGGATATCCTCCAGATCAAGAAAAGATTGCTACAGATCTAGTTTTAGAGCAAGCAAAATTATTTGCAGAAGACTGGGCAGAAATCGTTAATGAAGAACCAAAAATAAATGAGTATATTGTTGAAAAAAATGGAATAATGGCTCTTGCAGATAAAAAAAGTAAATATGTTCCTAAAAAAGATGACACTTCTAACTAAATCAAAATACCTGAATGGCTTGCAATGCCCTCGTCTTTTATGGTTCACTGATAGAAAACAGCTTCCTGAACTCACTCTTTCTGATGAACACAAGTTTAGTCAAGGTCATAAATTTGAAGAATATGTTAAGAAATTATATCCAGATGGTGTTGATCTTAATGTGTCAGAATTTAAGGATAATTTAGATAAAACTAAACAAGCAATAGAAGAAAAGAAAACTATCTTTGAAGCAGGGTTTATGATTGATAATCTGTTTGTAAGATCTGATTTATTGATTCCCACTGATAATGGTTGGGATTTGTATGAAATTAAATCTACGACTCAAGTTAAACCCCAACATATGCCTGATTTAGCATTTCAAAAATATGTTCTTAAAAAATCAGGATTAAAAATTAATCGAAGTTTTGTAATATTTCTAAATAAAGAATACATTAAGAATGGAAAAATTAATCCAAAAGAATTAATTTCACAAGAAGAAGTTACTGAAAAGGTTAATTTGATTGATGATATTGAAGCAAACATTAAGATATTTCAGGAAGTAATCAATATGGATTTGCCTCCAGATGTATGCATTAGTATGCAATGCAATAAGCCTTATGATTGTCCTTTAAAAAAAGAATGTTGGGAAACATTACCTAAAAACAATGTTCTTCATCTAACGAATTGGAGGGTTTATTGGAAATTATTAGAAGAGGGAATTGAGGACATTAAAGATATTCCTCCTGGAACTAAATTGACTGCAAAAGATGAGATAATTATTGAATCAATTAAGACTAATAAGCCATATATTTCAAAAGAACATATTAAGCATTTTCTTTCATCTTTAAATTATCCTTTATTCAACTTTGATTTTGAAACGTTTGATACAGCAGTTCCTTTATTTGATAATTCAAGACCTTATCAGAAAATTCCGTTTCAATATTCCTTACATATTGAACAAAAAGATGGTTCAATAGAACATAATGAATATTTGGCAGAAGGTAATAATGATCCGAGACTTGCATTACTTGAGCAGATGAAAGTTGATTTAGAAGGAACTGGAGACATTATTGTATTTAATAAATCATTTGAAATTAGTGTTATGAAAAAACTTGCTGAGAACTTTCCTGAACATGATGGATGGTTACAAAAGGCTATTAGTAGAATTGTTGATCTTACTGATGTATTTAGACCATTTTATTATTATAATTCATCTCAGAAAGGGTCTTATTCAATTAAGAAAGTTTTACCTGCAGTCACAGGAAAGAGCTATTCTGATCTTGATATAGGAAATGGTGCAAACGCTAGTATGTTATATTTTTATAGCCATATTAAACCAAAACTAGAAAATAAAGAAGAAATTAGAGAAAATCTCTTAAAGTATTGTTGTTTAGATACTGAAGGGATGGTTTGGATTATTGATGCACTTAGAAAAATATAGCACTGGACATTTACACCACAAACATTTAAATTAGTGATTGTTTTACTATTATAAAATGAAATCAGCATATGGAGGCATTGTTATAAACGAACGGGAAACTGAGCCCTTAAGTGAGTATGTAATCGACTTTCTTTTTGGTTTAAAGAAAGAATGTGCTTATCTTGATTATAAATGGTATTTAGACTTGGGTAAAAATTCTGAAGAGTTCATAAAAACATTGAAACACCTTTTTGCTTTTGCTAATTATGGTGGTGGTTGGATTCTTCTGGGTTGGAAAGAAAATGATAAAAAAGTTGCCGAACCAGTAGGATTACCAGAAGATTATAATGCTGATCAAAGTGTTATTCAGGAAAAAATTAATAGTTATTTGGATTCTCCTTTGGAAATACATTTCAAGTTATTCAATAAAAATATTGATGGAAAAATAAAGAAATTTGGTATATTTTTTATTCCCCCGTCATCTAAAAGAATTGTTCCGAATAAGGATGGCATCATTAATTATACTGAAGATAAGAAAAAGATAGTTTTCAAAAAAGGGGATTTGTTTTTTCGTAGAGGTACAAGTAGTATACATCCTTCACCCTATGAAGAAAAAATAATTGATGAGAGAATTAAAGACGAAAACTATAGACTTTCAGTTCTAAGTGGCGACGCAGACAATATTAAAGAAACATTATATAGTAATTTATTTTCGGTAACTAAATTTCCTGAATGGATATATTTAGGTCAGAAAAAAAGTTATGATAATGTTAGCATTAAAGTTCTTTTAAAACAAAAAGGAGTTTTCCCTGAATGGATTTTCAAATTTAGAGATTATCAAAAACAAATGGTCATTTTTGAGAATTTAGAAGACCCAGACAACACTTATACCTCATTAGTAGATCAGGAGAGCATTAAGAAAGAAAAAGTTAGCGATTGGCTAAAAGATAAAGATAAAAAAAGAATTATAATAAGTTTACTTAATAAAGAGATGATTCATTTTTGTTTCTCAAAAAAACTATTTTATTTCTCAGATAAAAATAAGTTCTTCTTTCCTTGTATTGGTTCAGATGAAAGAAATGAAAATTGGATATCAAGAAATAGTAGGCAATCAACAAGACAGGTCGCAAAAAAATCTTATGCATCACAACTGAAATCCTCAGTTTATCATCATCATTGTTTTTCAGGAAATTTCTTAGAATTAGATGAAAGCATATTCTGCTATAAAATTGTGCCATCTTTTTTATTAACTCACGATGGAAAAAATCCACTTTCAAGTTTTAAAGCAGGTACTTTTATAACAAGACTTGCATACAATCAGTTTAATGATAAATACTTAAATAATATTTTATTTTGGATGTATAAAATTTCTGATGGAAAATCTATCAAGATTAATGATTATTTAGAAATTAGTTCTAATCCATTATCTGTTGAATTAAACAAAGGAATTATTTCTGACTTACCTTCAAGTATTTTAGGGAGTGATATTTAATGAATATTTCTGTTGAATACTTTGATGAACCAGATTTAATATTTGGTGGTCATAATGAAGAAAAAGATCCCCGTCTTGGTTTAGATTATCATGGTCCATTTACTTATGACGATGAAAAGACACCGCTTTCTGCAATTAGGATTGGTTTGATTGGAGATTCAAGTAGCATAGCTAAATGTAAAGCAATATTAAACTTAATTGGATCAAAGATTTCTTCGGAAAGCTCTAACAAATGGTTATATCCTTCATATCCTGGCATATCAAAAGAAAGTAATTTTAAATCAGAAATTCAATTATCTAAACAATGGGAAGAAGTTATATTAGATAGTGAGATTGATAAGCTAAAAAAAATTAATAATGTTAATGAGAGAATTGGAGAATCCACAGAATTATTTAAAAAAAAAACAAATTCTATTTCTCAGGAAGATTCTTGTCCTCATGTAATAATTTGTTGCCTTCCAGAATGGATTGAGCAATATTGTGGAATTTCAGAAAATACAAGAGGTGCAAAGAAATCTAAATTTACTGATATTGAGAAACAGATTATGAGATTTAAAAAAGAAAATCAAAAGTTTTTAGGTGATTTTGGGATAGATGTTTCTGTAAAAAAAGAACCTCAAAAAGCATATGATTTCAGGAATAGTCTCAAAGGTAAAATTATGCAAATTAAACGGGCAGTTCCAATTCAAATATTAAAAGAATCGACCATGAACGCCATTCTAAATTATGATGTTAATGGAATTAATACGAGTCAAGACCCTGCAACATTTTCATGGAACTTTGGCACAGCTTTATATTACAAAGCTAATGGGAAACCATGGCGTTTAGCAAAATTAAGACAAGATACTTGTTACATAGGGATTTCTTTTTATCAAGATAAAAATAGTTTAAACAAAGATATGCAAACATCTATGGCACAAGTCTTTACTCATAACGGAGAAGGCTTAGTACTTCGAGGGGAAGAAGTATATGTAGATGAATATACAAAAGAAGCACATCTTTCAAAAGATCAAATAATTAAACTTGTATCCAATGCATTAGAACAATACAAAACTAAATCAAAAAGATCTCCAGTTAGGGTTGTTATTCACAAGGAAACTCTTTTTAGTAAAACTGAAAATGAGGGTTGTAAAGAAGCAATAGGGGAAATAAGCACAGATTTAGTCACAATAAATAAAAGAAAGAGTATTAAATTTCTTAGAAATGGATGTTACCCTGTTCTAAGAGGCACCGCTATACACTTAAATAGACATGAACACTTACTTTACACTTCAGGTTACACCCCCAGAATTAGAACTTATCCAGGATTTAGTATTCCTCAGCCATTATTTATTACTCATTACGGAGATTCTAACATACAAGATATTTGTAAGGAAATATTGGGTTTAACTAAGTTGAATTGGAACACTACGTCATTTGCAACATCATTCCCAATAACTTTAGAATTTTCCAGAAAAGTTGGAAGAATTCTTTCTGAATTACCTAAGGGAAATATAGCTCAAAATCATTACAAGTTTTATATGTGACATTTAATTAGTCTTTCATTTGCATATTTGATATATTTCTTATTTAGTTCACACCCAATAAAACTCCTTCCCAACTCTTTACAAGCAACCGCTGTTGATCCAACCCCCATAAAAGGATCAAGAACAATATCCCCTTCATTGCTTGATATTTCTATTAACCTCTTTAATATAAATAAGGGCTTTTGTGTTGGATGTATTGCTTTTCTATTTGCATGTTTCAATCTCTCTTTTCCCTGAAGCGATGATGTAATAATGGTATTATGCATTTCTGTTTGAGTCTTAAAATTAAATGTGACCTCAGTCATCTTACGTTTTTCATTTATTGCATATATGATATATTCATTAGCAAAGAGAAAGTTTGTTTTTGATAATCTTGGTGGTGGATTTGTTTTCTTCCAAACAATAAGGTTTCTGAAGTAACTGTTTTCTTCAAAGAAGTTGATATATATTGGAATTTGTTTTGTTGAGCAGAATACATAGATTTGTCCTGTTGGTTTCAACACTCTTTTTAATTCTTTAAGTACTGGTATTGGATCAAAGCCATAATCCCAACTGCCAAAGTTCTTAGTGATGTTCAACTCTTTATAATGGATATTTGATTTTTGAGAAACATTGTAAGGGGGATCAGTTACAACCAAATCAACTGAGTTATCTGGCAGTTGTTTCATATACTCGAGACAGTCCATACATTTTATCTTATTTAGTTCCATGTAAGCTTAAAGCTTACAATTCTTCATAGCCTAAGCTCGGAAAATCAGCTCCTTTAAGGTGCCATACTCCTTTTTCTACTCTTTCAAATTTAGGATTTAGTGTTAATTTTGATGTTATACTTTTTCTTGGAAAAGGTATCCTTAAACATAATTCTTCAAGGGTAATATTTCCATAACTTAGTAATTCTTCTAAGTATTCCCAGATCATTTTACGTTTTGGCTTGATAATTTTAGTTGATTCTTTTGCTATTCTGTATTTTTCAATAAGCCACTCGTCTCGATTTTTTCTTCCTATAACTCCCCTTGCAACTCGAATAAATAAGTCTGGTCTCATGTTTACTGTTGCTCTTAAGGAGACTGATTTTTCTTCAGGTATTAATTCATACAAGTCAGAGATTCTTTTTTCTCCAGAAACTAGAAGATTTACCATCTTCTTGTAAAGTCTCATACGAGCACCTGCTCTTCCCAGCCTCTGTACTTGTACTTAATCGCCAATAGAGCCCGAACGTTGCGTTTTTTTGCAACAGTAGTCATCTTATCCAATTGTTCTCGAATGATGGCACGTAAGTAAAGTTTAGGCTCTTTTGTCGCCTTAACTTCAACTAAATAAACCTCATCATCCTTAAACAATATACAATCGCATACTGCGTTTTGTCCACTACCTGACCCAGCAACCCTCTCACAATGATACCCTTTGTCAATCATTCGTTTAACATATTCGTTTTCATATCTTTTATTATTACATATTGACATATTGTTCAGCCTCCATTTTCATAAAGCCTGCATTCATTTGAAGTTTTGCAAGCTCTAACTGTTTTTCTATAATATCTTTTTGAAGAATTAATGTTTCCTTATCCATTGTAACTTCTACCCTTGGCATTTTCTGCATTCCTAAGTTAGATTTAGGATAAGCATATGCTACATGGCTTACTTCTCTTAAATCATCTTTAGTAAGTTCTGTGTAAATTTGTGTCGTGTCTATATCTTCATGTCCTAAGAAATCTCTAATGTCATCAATTCTCATGCCAGCACGTCTTAGATTTGTTCCGCATACATGTCTGAAACTGTGGGTATGAAATTTATATCTTGGTGAGCCGTTCTTTTGGTAAAAATCAACTTCAAGCATTTCAGATTTCTTTAGTGCATCCCAAAGTTTCTGTTGAAACCTTCTGATTAATGTTTTATTGGGTGCTCTTATTCCATGCCAGCTTTTGTCAGGAAGTACATAATCATCTGTTGGGTTTAGTGCCCTCCATGCTTTCCAGATATTCATAAACATATCATTTATGGGAACAATTCTATCCTTGCCATACCCTGACTTATATCTTCGTGTGTTTTTTCCATCGAGAACTCTTAACTCTCCGTTTACTAAATCAATATTGCACCATTGAAGATTTACTATCTCCCCTATTCTTAATCCTTGAAAGCATCCGACAAAAATACTAAAGCCTAACCTGACATCATCAACGTATGCCATGAGTTTTAGAAGTTCTTCTTTTGTTGGAACATAGGGTAGTTTCTTTTTTCCAGATGTAAGTTTTGTTTCAGTTTGTTTTAGATGTGATGGGTTCATTGCCATTTTTTATCACCTTATTATATAGTGTCGCATCGCCTGCTTGAGGTGATACATAAACTCGGCTTCAATTTCTGTAATGTGTTTGAAGGGTCTATTGCACTTCATTGCTTTTTTTAGGCTAACAGTTCCTTTCTTCATTCTTTCCTGGACATCCTTGTTTGTTTTCATTGCAAGAAACCATTTGTAAACGGTAGAAGGATTGTACTTATTGTTTAGCATCCATTCGTAAATCATGGCTTGATCTTTTGTCAAGGTTTGACCTTTCCATCGCTTCTTAGGGTAATGCCAGTTTGACAAGGTGGATGTTATCTTAAAGAAATCCTCTTTTGTAATCTGCGGATGATCCTTTTTCAAATGGTTGTGTATTCTGACATATTTGTCATATACGGTTTCATTCATTTTCTTTTTCCTCCTTGATTCTTTAAGTCTTAGTGTCCCTAAATATAAATCTCGGACAACCGGAGACTATTCGGAATCAATCAAGAAAGAGCTAATATTACCGTCGAGTAACCCCGTTTTGCGGGTGTTAAACTCTTTTCCCATACGTAGTGTGGGAAAATTTCGTCCGAAAAGTTTTTGTCCCGCCGTATTTTTTGTTGCGAGTGTAGTTTTTGATTTAGGTTCTTTGAAATATTATAGAATTCCGAGCTGAAAGCGAGACTAAATATTAAGAATGTGTGGGGTGTTAATAAAAAAATTCTATTACTTTTTTAGATTTGGTAAGAAAATAAGTCAGTATAGAGATGACTATGATTACTCCAATTCTGATAAATAGTTGTGTTGTATATTGATTAGTGAATGGAGGTATGAGATTTTGAAAATAGGGCATCCAAACAAACAATGCAAATATGAACAATGAAACAATGCCATAAAATTTGAATATACCACTTACTTTTTTATGATAACTCTTAGTTGATTTGAAGTAAATCAAGAAAGATAAAAATACAGTGAAAATAATTATCCCTAGGCTTGTAAAATTGTTTAAAATTGAATCTTTCTTTAATTCATAAAAAAGATATTCCACTGTTGTGCCATAAGTAACCCATAATTTTTCATCTACATTTTCCCAAGTCAAAATCATCTGATTGTCTTTTTCTGTAATAATGGATGTTTCTGATTTGTCCCAGATCTTGCTATTTTCAGGTAACATTATTATTACTTTTCCACCATCAGAATTGCCAAGGTTAATACTATTCCTAAATACTTTTATTGTTTCTGTTTGGTATGGCAAGTCATACTCCAAATTCAATATAATGGACGGGTGTTTTTGTAATTCATCTGGAAAGTTCAATAATAGCGTATTAAAGATTTCATCTGGCAACATAGCCATTTTTGAAGAATAATCAGTATTACAGTTAGCTATAGCAGAGAGTAATAAATTTTGCTCTTCTTCACAAAAAACATCATATGATATATCCAGATTGAGGTTATTTGTCAGATTTATATTTTGAGCTTCTTTTGGAATTTTGATATAATCAATATAAGAGCCAATTTTAACAGGTAATTCTTTATGGCTTACTGTTTGAATATGTGTCAAATGGTTTAAGTCAAAGATGGTTTCATCAATTTGTGCATTAACTATATTTACAACTAATAGAGATAACAAAAGTAGCAGTAATATTCTTTGAATTTTCATTGAGCATAATCTTAAAAATATTCTCTATATTTTTTCAATAGCCAAAATTGGTTCTGTCTTCCAACTTTCTTATATTTTAATTTGCCCTCATTAACCAGCTTTAATAGAGCAACTTGAGCAGTATTCCAACTAATACCTATGTCTACGGCTATATCTTCAGTAGTAGATGGCCAATCGCATTTAGCCAGATATTCCATGATTTTTTCATTAATAGTTTTTTCTGCCATGTTATTATGATGTATCATAGGATAAACCGCAACATTTATATAAATGTTTCTTTTTTCTTGTTATAGGTGATACTCATGGAACTAAAAAAAATCATAATCGCGTTAAGTGTTTTATCTATGTTAGTCTTGGTTGGGTGTGCTCAACAACAAACAAAATATGTATGTCCAGATGGTACAACTGTTTCTGATGCTTCTTATTGTCCAAAACAATGTAAAAATGTGCAAGTGCCATATGAAAGTGAAGAATGTGATATGTATTTTGACTATGATATTCAATCTGGAAGTTATCAAAACTATTGGAAATATAAAGGAGATTCAAAAGAAGGGTTTTCATTTATCTTAATAAATAACGAAAATGAGGGTGGCAATTTTAGAATAGAGCACAAATTTTACGATGCAGAAACAGGACAAAGATATCCAGTTATTGTTCAAAAGTATATTGAGGGGAACTCTCAAAAAAGAATAGAAGTATTATGTAATAATTGCGATTGGCAAAGTGGAAATCTTGTTCATCCAGGATCAAGTCCGAATAGAATTACTCCTCCACCTGCGCCATGCAAAACGGTAACAAAATATAGAACAGAAGAACAATGCAATTAGGATGGTTAAAAAACATTCTTTTTCTTTATTTTCTTTAAAAATTATAATTATTATTCTTTTAATCTTATTTGTAAGTGGTTGTGAAAAATCTTTTTGTGGTAATGGAGACTGTGAAAAAGATGAAAGTTCTGCTAATTGTTGTATAGATTGTGGTTGTCCTAAAGATTATACTTGCGATAATAATGCTTGTAAGAAGTTAGAAAAGTGTGGTAACGGAATTTGTGGTGAAGGTGAAACAAGTTTAAACTGTTGCCAAGATTGTGGTTGTGATGCTGGTTTTAATTGCATAAGTGGGCAATGTAAATCAACCTGTGGTGATGGAATCAAGGCTTCAGATGAAACAAGTGAGAATTGCTGTAGAGATGCAGGATGTCCAACTGGTGAAACTTGCCAGAATAATGTTTGTATTGTTCTTAAACCCGAGTTAAGTGCAACATTTTCACAAACAACGGAATCTTATTCTGTAACTTTTTTGAAAGCCAGAGGTAGTGGAATAGGACAAATTGCTTTATCTAATAGCGGAAATGATGATGCAACTAATTCAAAGGTAGTTCTTTCTTCTCCAAATAATTATTTTTCTGATAAAACTATCAGTTTTGGAACAATAAGAAAAGGAAGTTCAAGTACTGAGAATGTTGATTTAAACTTCTTAGATAAAGCTTTGGATGTTACAACAGATGAAGATATTACAATTAAAGCAGATGTAACTTTTTACAATAGTGCTAACAAAAAATATTCTTCAAAAGAAAGTTTTAAAATGCATATTGCTGGAAGAAATTATATGACTTGGAGACAGCCACAAATGATTGCTTCATGGGTTACTCCAACTCAACCAACCATAAGGGAATTTGCATCAAAAGCAACTTCTGGTCTTGCTGCAGGGATGGATAGTAGTAATCCAACTGTTCAGAAGATGGCTGCAAGATGGTTATTTGAATCAATGCGATCGTATGGTATTAATTATGTTAATGATGCACATTCGTCCGCTGATTATATACAATTTCCAATAGAGACTTTAAGAAATAAAGCTGGAGATTGCGATGATAATGCAGTAATCTATTCATCGCTTCTTGAATCAATAGGCTTAAAATCATTTTTAGTTTTAGTGCCTGGGCATATCTTTTCAGGATATATTGACAGTACTGGAAAGGCAGTTCCTATTGAAACTACTGCATCCAATTTTGAGTCTGCTTTATCTTCTGGTGAATATCAATATAATAAATATAAAGATTCTAAAGAAATTATTTATCCCACAAAAGAGTGGAGAAATTATCCTCAGGTAAATTTGCCAGAAAAAACATCGCTGAATATGCCTTCTATAACTAAGCAAGTTGAAGAATGTCAACTTAAACTTACTCTGAGCCAGGGTTGGATTGCAAAAATGCCAGTTGTATTTACTAATTCTGGAAATGCTCCTGGTGCTGGTTGTGCGGCTATGGAAGTTTATAATAATGATAGACAAAAAATAGATGATGATTTAAGTTGTTGGACTATAGTTCCTGGAGAGACCAAACAATTTGATTACACAGTCGATATATCTTTTGGTGATGTACTTAGTGGTTACTATTGTTATGGTTATTAATTATCACACCCCACACATTCTTTTTTTATTTCAAAGAACCTTTCTTATCAAAAATTTGGGAGAGGAGCTACTGCACCGCAACCGTTTAACGCTTGTTAGGCAAAGTTTTAATTTTGACGATTCTCTTTTTTAGTGGCGTTAAGCGAAACGAGTAACATTAAAAAATTCGGTTTACCTGCGACTTTCTCGTCGGAGGCGGGACAAAAATTGAGTTTAACATCGGGATTTAGAGAAGTTTCGAACGTAGTGAGAAATTTGGATGGAGCCTGCAAGGCGGAATCTCTAAATCCTTGTTATACGTTTTTTCTGCAAGAAAAAATTGCGAAGTGAAACGAAGCAACAGTATGACGCAGGCCGATTTGCGATTATTCACAAACACTCTGACATTCATCTAATGTCCTAAAAGGTGTTTCAAATGAACAACCACTCACTCCTTTCATTACACATTTGCCAGCAGTATTATCAAATTCATATCCTTCAAAATAAGCTTCACACATACCATTACCTTTAACCTTTTGCTTACAAGGATCTGATGGATTTTGAACAATAATAATGGTGACAATTGATATTACAATAATAATTATTACTGCAATTAAAATGATTAATTTTTTGTTCATAATTATTTATTGGAGTGAATGGTTAATAAATTTATCGATAACTTTAAACCAAATTGGCCGAGTAATATTGCGTATAACATCGTGATTTAACGAAGTCGCCAAAGGCGATTTGGGTGGAAAAATCTGCAATATTTTGGAACCGTTAAATCCTTGTTATGTCTCCCGAAGGGCTAAAAATTAGTGCAACGTTCCGAAGGAAATTTTTAGAGTTTTACATTTAAGAACCTATATCAAATATCGACCGAAGGGAGTCTATATTTTAAGAAAGCCCCCTTTTATTTTAGTTTTTTTATTCCAATTAATTCGGTCAAATATTTATACGTTTCATCATAGAATTCCTTATTTCTTGTTTTATCTTCTAAGTCTCCATCTGGGATGTATATTATAAATCCTTGTCTTGCTCTGGTAAGTAAGACTCTATAAGTATTCAATAAATATTTTCGTTTTATTTCTTGATTCATATTTTGCCATTTAGTACCTTTGAAAGATTGATAATTCCACTCGTTATTTTTGTAATATAAATCTGCACCCCAACAAACAATTGTCCAATCAAGTTCTAATCCTTGAATTTCAAATTCTGTCGCAATATCTTCCATAAAATATGATGAACGAACGTCATTTTTACCATCTAAAAACCAATTTGAAACATTAATTTCGTTTTTTACATTTATTCCAATTGCTTTTAACCTTCTTGCATTAGATGAAGCTATAGTTCCAAAGCGCTCCGAACCTCTTGCTTTATTTTTAATCCATTTTTTAGCAAGCTTATAATCTCTTGTTACATAAATCGGATAATCAGTCTCCAATAAAGTATAAATATCTTTTGCAGTGGCAGTATTTTGATCTAATAATTCATGGATGAAAGACGAAAGTTTTTCAGACCTAAATGAACGAACAGAAACTGCAAGATGTAATTCTTCTTTTGATTTTCCATTTTCAATTAACCAATTTTTAAGTTCAGAATTATCTAAATAATTATTATCTTCAATTATTAGTTTTGAAAAATAAATATCCCATTCTGGAAAATGATTTTTTAAGGAATTAATCCATTCTTCTAATCCTGCTTCTCCTGTATTAATTTCTTGACCTCCGCCAATAAGACAAATGATTGAACACCAATCATTATGCCGATTCATAACTTCAATTAAAAAATGAGGTTCAGAATATGAAAAGTCCGCAACTCCTTTTTTTCTAATCATAAATGAACTTGCTTGTTTTTCAGTCCATGCTCTTTGAGCTTCATCAAACACAACCACTTTTTCAGTTGGTGCTTTGCTTGAAATTAAACCTTCATCTCTAAAGTGATGAATATTTTGTATAAATGCATTAGATTTTATTGCAGCTTCTTTTTTAGTAAGTCTTTCTCCGTTCTCTTTTGAAGTGGTAACTTCATCTCTTGTTAAAGCCTCTCTTAAGACTTCAACTAGTGGTCCATTTCCAGATAAGAAAACTGCATTTTCATCTTCAGCTATTTTCATTCTAGAATTCGCAATATTTAAACCTGCAAGTGTTTTTCCTGCGCCAGGAACTCCGGTAACAAAACAAATAGATTTTTTAGAATTTTGTTTTGAATAATCAATAATTGAATTTAGGGAATTTGCAGTCTTGGTTAAATTAATTGCTCCAGAATCAGAACGAGAAATTTCTTGAACATTATGTCCTTTGTATAATGCTTGAGCAGCTTCAATTATCGTTGGTGTTGGTTTATAGATGGATTCTTCCCATTTAATTGGCTCAATATTTGTAATGCCTTTTTCAGTGAAACAAAGTGATAAAACATCCTATAAATTATCTTTGTTTGCAAAAATTGGTTGGTATAATAGATCTTGATATTTTTGAATAATATTTTCTTTTTCTTGCGCATGTGTTGAAACAAAGACAGGAATTAATTTTGCATTATGACTTCCTTGATGAAAATTTTTTAAATCAAGACTATAATCTAAAAATTGATCAACTGCAGATTTTTCGTATTTTGTATCCCCTACTTTAAACTCTACAACAAAAATTAAATCTCCAATAATAATTATGTTGTCAACTCTTTTACCCATACGAGGAATAGAAAATTCAAAAAAAATATATCCTTCTGTATTATTCTCAAATATTCTTTTTAAGAGAGTTATTTGTATTTTCCAAGCATTTGTTTGTTGAATTTCAAGATGTCTATGACTACTTGCGCTAGTTAATTTACCAAGTATTGAATTGCTATCTTCTTCTAAGAAATTCTTTATTGTATTTGAATAATATGACCTCATAGTAATTGATGAAACTTATTTGTATATAAATGTTTTTAGGGGGCTTTCTTTTTTGTTCTTAAATGTGAAATTAGACATAACATGGGAGTTTAAAGAAGTTTTGTGAACGTAGTGAGCAAAATTTGGATGGAGCCTGCAAGGCGGAATCTTTAAATTTTTGTTAAGTTTAGTCAAATTTGAGTTTTTTGTTTCGACCAAAGGGAGGTAGATGTGCGTAGCACTGGGGAGTTCAGTTTGTAGGTTTAAATTATTTTTGCAGGAATTATTTTCAAAGGAAAGTTTTTTATACTGCTTATCTTACTAATTTCTAGAGTCAAATGAACATGAAAAATATACTAATTGTTTTTGTAGTAGGGTTCTTTTTACTATCAGGATGCTCACACACAATTGTAGAAGATTTAAATTTACAAGAGAAAGAACAAGCAAAAGATTTTTCACTCAAAATTGTCAAGACTTATTTTGATAAGGATTGTAATACTTATGTCAAATACCTAGCAGAGACATTGTATGATCTCAGCGATAAGCGAGATCCGATGTCTAAAAGCACTATTACTAAGAATAAAAAAGATTTCTGTGATGAATTTGAAAGGGAAATTGTTAGGGGAGAATACAGTATTGAGGATTATCTTGAATCGTATAATATAAGACTATTAGATAAATCAATGTATGAAGCTGAGTTTCCACATTTAAGTAATCTAACTGAATTTAAACCAACTGCAAATGATTACCTATTTCTAGGGAACGAAGCAAAAAGGAATTCAGAACATTTTATGTGGGATGATTTTTTAATTTTTATGGTAAGTAATACGGATGAAGGATGGAAAATTTCTGCATATTGGGACGACTAGGTTATATATTTTGATAAGTTTTACTAATTTAAATCCTAGAAGTAATCCCCACTCAACTCCCCATTTTTTTTCTAACTCAAATTTTATTGAACTTAACATCGCGATTAAACAACCCGTAGGGCTCGAGGTGGAGAAATTTTTCCCTCGACGAAGTCAGAGCTGGAAAAATTGCGTAACACTCGAGAGTTTTTTCCGTAGGAAAAAGTTTGGGAAAATCCTGCAAGGATTTTCTGTTTAATCTGCTGTTCATTTTCCCGAGCGAAGCGAGAGCCTGCAAGGCGTGGCAAGAAATTATGAAATAATTTCGCAGAGTTTCCAATCTCCGAAAATTCTTTGATATCGTAGTTGCTGAAAATTGTCTTTAAAATTGTTGGTGGTGGTGGAAAGAGCGCGCTTTTTTGCCTTCTTTTTTTCTAAAAAAGAAGTTTGGCACTTTTGTAAAGATTAAGATTACTGCTTGAATAAAGAAACAAATAATCCAATTAATTCCAATACACCTACTATCACTAGAAGATTTCCCCATAATCTAAAATTACCTTTCATGTCATTTGTGATTTTATCTACTTCTGGACTATCTGAAACATCTGCTAAAGAATCCATTATTTGTTCTCCTGCATAAAGAGTGGCAGAATTTTCATCAGAAGGGAGTCCTTGCCCAGAGAGATAAACTCCTAAAATAAAAAAGGCTAATGCTTGGACAAATAATATTAATTTTGTATTTGACATAATAATGAAGAAGGAATTTGTTTTATATATTTTGTTAAATGTCAAATCCAAATAAATCTCTTAATTCTTGTTTCATTTTTTTATTAGAGTTCTCCAATTCTTTATTGAATTTAGCACCTTCTTTTTCTTTTTTTAAATTTAGCTTTGTTTTCTTTTTTTCTTTAATTTTTTCTGAAAAAATAGACTTAACATCTTCTTCTATTGTTCTTCCAAAAATCTTAAGAGATTTTTCTTTATCCTTTTTCTCAAGCTTTAATCTTTCAATCAAAGGATATCTCATAGATAAAAAACCTACTGATTGGGCGACAATCCAATCTTCTTTTTTTGGCTCAGCCCCATCCATTCGAGTATAGGTAATATTGATTGTTTCTCCGAATTCTTTTGATGCTTTCTTATTGTCTCCCTCATGTAAAAGGTCCCTATAAATAGAATAAGATAATCCTACAATTTTATCTTTAATCTCCAAATAATCCTCGGGGGTTATTGCTCCTTTTTCTTTTGGGACTAAAGATACATTAACTCTCTTAACTTTATCTATATCTGTAAAAATATTGTTTCCAGATTCAATTTCCCATTCCAACTCTTCGGCAAAAGGTTTCAATCCTTCTTTAATTTTAATTAATTCAGTATAAGGAGTCATTACAGTTATCTCTACATTTATCCATCTCTTGCTGTCTTCATATTCTTCTGCATAATCTTCATCAAAAAATGCCCTTACTTTTTCAAAAAATCCCATCTTAAAAAAGTAAAAGAACTGGCATTTAATAATTTATCGGAAAGTGCCCAATAAATAAATTTCTTGCGAAGCAAGACTATCTGTTTTCGCAGAAAACTCGTGCGCTCTTTCTTGGGGGGTCAGGTAGACAATTTTAGTTTTCTATTTTCAGCAATTTCGTTTAATCAGCGATGTTATGCGACAATTTTAATTTCGCATTGGAGCGTTAAACGAAGATATCAAAATCAGAATTTTTGGTTTACCGACGCTAGGAGGAGATTGGAAATTGAAATGAACATGTATTAGGTCTTGTTTATATAAGACTTAATACAAAGATGTTATGTGTCTCGGAATTATTCCGTTTTTTATGTGATAGAATTTATTAAGAATTAAATCAATATTTTTATTATGACTTGTGGTGTGGATTGTTTAATTAAATTGAAAGAAGAGTGTATTTTGAAGGGTTATAGTCCAAGAACTATTGAGAGTTATTCTTATTGTGTTGGAAAGTTTTTGAAGTTTATTGAACGAGAAGGTCTTAATCTTGACGTTGAAGGTGTTAGGTACTATTTGTTATGTTTAGGTTTGAGTGTTAATTCAAGTAGATTAAATTATGCTGCATTATCTTTTTTATTTAAGAACATTTTGAAAAAACCTTTTAGTGTTTATCAAGTTCCAATAAAAAAGAAAGAAAAATCATTGCCAAAAGTTTTAGCAAAAGAAACAATAAAGAAATTAATTAATTCAACAAATAATCTTAAACATAAACTTATCATTAAATTATTTTATTCTACTGGAATTCGTTTACAAGAGTTAGTGGATTTAAAAAGAAAAGATTTTGATTTTGAAAGGAATTTGGTTTACATTAGAAAAGGGAAAGGAAGTAAAGATAGAATTACTATTATTTCAAAAAGCATACAATTAGATTTGTTAAAGTATTATAATATTGGGAATTTTAATACTGAATATCTATTTGAAGGTAGAACTGGAAAGTATTCAAAAAAATCAGTTCAATGTGTATTAGAAAAAATGGGTAAAAAGCTAAACATTAAACTGCACCCTCATATGTTAAGACATTCATTTGCGACACATTTACTTGATTCTGGTGTAGATATAAGGCATATTCAAAAATTACTTGGGCACTCTGATGTCTCAACTACTCAAATTTATACTCATGTATCTAAAAGAGATTTAGAAAAGATAGTTAATCCTCTGGATTTATAGCTAATTCTTTGTCATACTCCAGTAGTTACAAAACCGAAACCTTTATAAATAAATTGTTGTTTCATTATAAAATAAGATAGACACGGCGAGAAAGCACTTGCTCATTACTGACTTTTTGCTTTTTCTAAACTAGTGCTATTATGAGGTAAATATAAAATGAATATATTTGATAAATTAGATAGTGATTTAAAAATAGCTATAAAAAAAATGGGTATTACAACCCCAACTGAAATTCAAGAACAATCAATTCCTGCCGTAATGGAAGGAAAAGACGTTATTGGAGAGTCTGCAACTGGATCTGGTAAAACACTAGCATTTGGATGTGGAGTTATGAACAAAGTTGTAAAAGGAGAAGGCTTACAAGCTTTAATTATGACACCAACTAGAGAGTTGGCTGAACAAGTTAAACAATCTATTGCAAAGCTTTCAAATGGAAAATATAATATTCTTTCAATTTATGGAGGAGTTTCTATTAATCCACAGATTGACGAACTTCCAAGAACAGATATTGTTGTTGGAACACCTGGTAGATTGTTAGATCATATTGAAAGAAGAACAATTGACTTATCAAAAGTTAAAATTGTTGTTTTAGATGAAGCTGACAGAATGCTTGACATGGGATTTATTGACGATGTTGAAGATATTCTTAAAAACTGTCCAAAAGAAAGACAGAATTTATTCTTTTCTGCTACAATGACTGCAGGAGTAAAAGAATTAGGTATTAAGTTTACTAACGATTCTGTTAAAGTTAAAGTTAATAATCAAGTAGATCCTAGTAAATTAAAACAGATCTACTATAATATTGATAAACAAACTAAACTTTCTTTATTAGTTCACTTAGTTAAGAATGAAGATTCTGGATTAATTATGGTTTTTTGTAACAGTAGAAAAACTGTTGACTTTGTTACTAAAAGTCTTAAGAAAAACAATATTAATTCAATTTCAATTCACGGTGGATTAACACAGAACAAAAGAACAAAAACTATTGAGTTATTTAATGGTGCAAAAGTTGGTGTTTTAGTATGTACTGATGTTGCAGCTAGAGGTTTACATATTGATAATGTAAGTCATATTTATAATTATGACATACCTCGAGATTCTAAAGACTATGTCCATAGAATCGGAAGAACTGCAAGAGCTGGTGAAAAAGGAAAAGTAATTAACTTGCTTTGCGAATATGACTATGACAACTTTGGAAGAATTCAGCATGACTATAGTGATTTTGTTATAGCAAGAACTGAAGCTCCAAAAGTTCAAAAAGTTATTGTTGCTAAATCTGAATCTCGTAGAGGTAATTTTACTCAGCGAAATAGGATGAGAGCAAGAAGTTATTAATTTTCAGATAACTTTTTTATATTTTTTTTACATTCTTTTTTTTTAATATCAATAATAAATTCTGATAGTGATGAACATATTGAATTTGAAAAAGCTATTCGGTAATGAACTTGAAGCTGCAAAAAATTCTGGGAAACGGAGTTATGTAGGGACAAGTGATGCTAATATTTTCAATTTAAAATTTAGTTGTACTAAGAATTTATTTAAGGGATTTGGATTTTTTTTTAGAAAATACAAATTATAATACTTATTGTTTGAATTATCATGAAAATCAGGAATTATATTGTAATTTCAGGTAAAAATTATAAACATAACAATCTTTATATACTTCTTTCTCTTTGTAAAATTAATGGCAAAAGTAAAACTTAATATCAATCTACCCTTTATCAAATTAGATTTGGAAGGAGACGAAAAGCAACTTATTGAAGTTAGAAAATTAGTTTGCGAACTGGGTAAAATGTCTATTACTGAATTAGAACAAGAAGCATTAGATGAACTTGTACCTTCTTTATCGTTACCAACATGGAAATTGTCAAGGGAATTACAAAAAAAAGATCATGTTATTGATAATTTAATTCAGATGTCTCAAGTAGAGGAAGGTGTAGTTGTTAAAAAAGCTTCAATAAATAATATTAATGAAATAACTGATAAAGGAACATTATCTAGAATTAATTTAACTGAAATTAAAGAGGGAATTAGTAAGTTGTTAGATGATATTGATTCTAGTAAAGTAAATTTTGCTTTGATTCATGCAATGGGTAATTTACCTGAAGATAACTTTTCAATAATTTTTGATCAGATTAAAATGAATTTACCTCATTGTAAAGTTGATTCTGTAAAAACTAAAAAAGAAGTAATGGGTAAAACTATTTTAGAATGTGTTTTGTTTGGTAGTTTTCCTGAAGAATAATTTTAAGAAAAAAATAAAATAATTAAGCAATCCCCTTCTTCATTGCTTTGTTTAAGAACTTATTTTTAAGACCTAACTTTTCGCTAAATTCTTTGTATCTATTCCGGATAGTTACTTCAGTTACATTTGAAACCATAGCAACTTTTTCTTGAGTTCTTTTTTCGCCGTTCATTATTGCTGCGAGATAAATTGCTCCTGCAGCTATTGCTTTTGGGCTTTTTCCAGAATTTAATCCGTTTTTCTTAATTGAGTCAATTAATTTTAGAGCTTTTGTTTGAGTTACTGGGCTTAATTCTAATCTTGAAGCAAATCTGTGAACATAATTCACCGGGTCTGCTGGCATTAGTTTAATGTCTAATTTTCTCATAACAAATCTATAATTTTTACCTAAATTCTTTTTATCAATTCCTGCGGCTCTACAAACATCGTCCATTGTTAATGATGAATCATTAATTCTTGAAGCGATATATACAGCTCCTGCAACAATTTGTTCTAATCCTCTACCTTTAACTAAACCTTTTTGAACAGCCATAGTGTAAATTCTTGCAGATTCTTCTTCAACTGCATGACTTAAGCTTAAAACTGAACTTATTCTTTTTAATTCAGATAAGGCAAGTTGTAGATTTCTTTCAATAGCAGTTGAAACTCTTCTTTGCCATTTTCTTAATCTAAAGAATTTGTCTTTATTATTTAATTTATATAAGTCTGATGTTGAACCAATTTCGGTTCCTAATCCTTGATCGTGCTGAGTATATGTTAAAGGAGCACCAGCTCTTCTTTTAGTTTGATCATTAGTGTCATGTTCGGTCCATTCAGGAGAAAAATCTACTAACTTATCTTCAATAACAAGTCCGCAACTATTGCATACAATTTCACCTTTGTCTTTATGGTGAATTAATCTTTCGTTTCCACATTCAGGGCATTTTTTCATTTTTAGATTCCTCCGGATAATATAATTGTTCCCCGATTTCACCCCCTAATAAGAGTAAAAAGTCTGATTCGTTTAAAAAGGTTTCGTTTTTATGCCTTTTTTTTAAAAAGATTTCGGAATATCTTTATATATTAAAATTGCAAAAATAATTTCAAGATATTCTAAAACGGTTTTAATTCTTTTATTATATGTGGAATTTTTAATATAAATTGTATGTTTAAGTATTTTATTTCAATTAAATAATTAAATCAGATGTGTTTTAAAATTTACTTTTTGCAGTTTAAACTTCTTTATAATCAAAATTCTTTACAATATTACTTACTGCTTTATCCTCTAAGTCCATTAAACTAAAACAATTTTGTGAAGAGATAATTGTTTTATCATCTAGGTCTATGAAAATAAACTCTTTACTTTTTCCTTTAAAGAAATAAATGTTTTTATTCATTATTTTCATTACAGTTTTCCAATGCATATAGCTATGCAATACCTTGCTTTTTTTGACATAAACATTGATGAAAGTCATAATTGTTTATTGTTTTAATTCTTTATATGCGTATGGGTGAAGAATTCCGGTTTATTTGGAATATTTACAAAAAGAATATAAATTTAAGACATTTATTGTTGTTATGGATTTCAAATTAAGACCGTGTGTACAAGATGATTATGACTGGTGTTATCAAATTTCTAAGCAAAACATGGAGCTTTATACTCAAAAGCATTGGAATGAATGGAATCCTAATTTTTTTACTAAAAATTTTAAGGTTCAAAGAAGTACTATTGTTGAAATTGAAGGAAAACGAGTAGGATTTTATGAAATTGAGTGTAAAAAAGGTTTAGGTTTAGTTCATAGTATTCAAATTCAGGATGGTTTTAAAGGTAAAGGAATAGGTACAAAATTAATGCAAATTATTGAAGGAAATTTTAAAGAAAATAAAGTTAATAAGTCCAAATTAAAAGTTTTTATTGATAATCCTGCTTTAAATTTGTATGAAAGATTAGGTTACAAAGTTATTGAGGGTTCAAAAGATTATGGAAGTCAAGGTGCTGTAATTATGGAAAAAGTTTATTTAAGCTAAGACATAATCAATCTTTTTTTTCTATTTTTAAAGCTTTACCATTAACAATTGCATCAGCCACTTTATTTCTTGCAGAAAGTAATAATCTATGAAATGTTGGTTGAGATATTTCCATTTTTTGTGCACATTCTTTTTGTTCTAGTTTCATGTTATCTTTTAATCTTATAGCTTCAAATTCTTCAATAGTTAACACAGATTCTTCTAATTCTATCTTTCTTATTCCTGCAGGTTTAAAATACAAAGAGTTAGGCATGCCTCTAACTCTTCTTCTTTTACATGGTCTTGGCATTTTATTGTTTTGTTTGATTTCTTCTAAAACTTTTTCCTCTGCCTAATCCTCTTCCACAAGGCCCTTGACCTTTAACATTTACTGGACTTGCATCTTTGCAATTTCCCATTTGTCTTCCTGTTTTAGGTCCTTTTCCTTCTGGTCCTGTTCCGTCTTTATTTGCCATCTTATTTTCCTCCATTCTTTCGAATAATGAATATATATTCATTAACTTATATGAAGGTTTTGTTTAAATGTTGTAAAAATTATAAAAATAGTTATAAATTATACTAACTTACTTTAATTAAAATGGAGTCAATTCAAGAGATTATTGGACAAAATGTTGTTTTATTTCCTGATGATAGTGAATTAGAAAAAGAATTAATTAAAATGAAAAAAAGGGGTTATGATGGACAAGGAAATCTCATTGATTTTTATTTTGCTATGCCAAAAGGAAATGCAATAGATCTTTTTTCCTATCGGGGACAAAATGTTTTAATAAATTTAGAAAAGTTGTATCGGTATGCTAAAACTAAATTTGTATTTAATACTGTTATTGATCTTTCTCAAATGGCTTTATGGGTTCCTAAACCTGATTATAGTAAATGTGATAGTAAAGAACATCGTTATGAAATAAAAAATAATCATGTATTACAAAATGTTTTAGCTCAAGAATTAACTGCTTTTGAAGCAATAAAATTTAATGGTGAAACTTTAGAAGACTACGCTTTAAGATGTGATACACATGATTTTTTAGAAGGAAATGGTAAAACTTTAATTAAAATTGGAGAAAGATTTAATTATAATTTATCTAATTATGATTTGGTGGGTCGTAAAAATGCTGAACGAATTGGACCTGGAGGTTCTCTTTTAATAAGTGTTGGAATGGCAATGAGAGTTGTTAAACATCTTCCTTTAAATCCTGAAGAATTAGGTTCAAAAGATTTGGTAAAAAGTTATGTTGATAAATTAAAAAGAGCTTCAAAAAAATCTTATATTGCTGAGCCAATGCGACAATTATTTACAAAAACTTTAGAGTCTCTTAGTCATTATAAAAATTTAATGGCAATAGATGGGAAGCTTCGTCAATGTTATGCTGAACGTCATTTTAAATCTTAATTTTTTTCATTATTGTTATTAAATTTTGAGATTTCATTTAATTAATATCATGATAATATATACTAAAACTTAATAAGGTTAATTTCTTTACTATATTACAATGAAAATAATTGCTTTAATTATATTAATTTTATTTTTATTTAGTGGATGTGTTTCTAAACCTGATGAAATTTCACAAGACCAAATACAAATATTAAACCCTGAACTTGAGCAGGTTAAACAATTATCTTCTGATCAACATCGTGTAGCGACTTTAGAACCTAAACAAACCAATGAAAAAGTAAGTATTAATGAAATTTCTCACCCACCTAAATTTCCGGAGGATCAACAATGAAAAGAATTTTATATATAATAATGTTGTTTATATTTTCTAATGTTGTTTATATTTTCTAATGTTGTTTATGCAAGTTCATTAATGATCGAAAATGACATTGCTCATTTATCTTATAAGTCAGATGTTGGGATTGATCCGTCTGAATTTAGTAACATTGCTTTTTATATTGCTGATGAAAATACTTATTTTGCAGTTTATGATGATGAAGGAATTATTAATCTCAATGATTTTAATTCCAATACATTTGAACTAACTAAAAAACAAATTTTGAATTACGAAGTGTTGTCAGTAATTGAAGCTAATTATTTTTTTTGGACTCATGATGGTAACACTGTTTTTTTAGGACAATATTTTGATGATCAAAATTTTTTACCTGATTTAAATGATGATATCTTATTAGTTGTTGAAGAATATGTTCAAAACTTTCCTCCTGAGCCATTACTTAATTCAGATGTTCGTAAAATTAAAACACAAAAATTTGAATTGCCTGTTTATGAAGGGTGGAACTTATTAATCGGATTTGCAAATCTTGATAATATATTATGGTATGAAGATAGCGACATTAGAGAAGAAGATATAGTTGAAGTCCATTATTATTCTACTTTAGATAAAAAATATGTTAATGTTTTTAATCGTGTAGATAGTTTAACTGATGATTATGAGATGTTAAAACATTCATCAAGACCTTCTATGCCTTATCAAGCATCAGGGGCATATTTTGATAAAACGGGGATTTTGAAATATTCTCTAAATGTGGGTTTAGAGTCAGAAAGTTTGTCATTATCTGAAGGTTGGAACTTAATTGGTTTTCAACATGAAATGCATAATAAAAAGTTTCAGAGTATGCGTGGCAGTTGCGAAATTCAAAAAGTATTCTATTGGCTTCCGGAAAAGATGTCTTGGGATGAAATAATTTTTGATGTTATAACAAATCCTTTATATGGTAGAGGTGTAGCAATTAAAGTAAAAGAAGATTGTAGTTTAAGTATGTCGGGTAACTTAAATTATGTTTCTAAATAAGTCCCTTCAATTTCTTATTAATTTTTTTCATTATTGTTATACAATTTCAAAAAGTATTTAAAACAATATTTCTGTAACTTAATAATGGACGATTTTATTAGCTTTTTAAAATTAGGTAAAGACTTAGGCAAAAATATTGAATTAGAGCCTTATGCACGAGTAATTATTGCTGGAATGGGCGGAAGTGGTTCTGCAGCAGACTTATCAACCATTTTTGTTAAAAATGTTCCAATTACTGTAGTACACGATTATAACTTGCCTTCTTATGCAAATGTTAAGACTCTAGTAATTTTAATATCATATTCAGGTAATACTGAAGAAATGATCTCGTTATACAAGGAAGCTAAAAGAAAAAGCTGTCAAATTGTGGCAATAACTTCTGGTGGAAAATTAAAAGATAAATGTTTAATTGATAAAATTCCTTATGTTAAAGTACCTTCTGGTTACACTCCAAGGGGAGCTTTACCATACTTGTTAATGCCTGCTTTAAATTTATTAAAGTATAATGATTTTGATTTTAATCCTTTGTTGGATGCTTTAAAAAATCCAAGATTAAAAGAAAAAGCAGAACATTTAGCTGAAATGTTTGAAAATAAAATTCCTTTAATTTATTCTTCACAAAGAATCTTTTCTGTCGCTAATAGATGGAAAATGATGTTTAATGAAAATGCTCAAGTTCACGCTTTTGCAGCTGCATTTCCTGAATTAAATCATAATGAGCTAGAAGCTTTCATTAATTTAAAAGCAGATTTTTATTTAATTATTATTCGAGACGATCAAGATTCATTAAGAATTAAGCAAAGAATGGAATTAACTAAAGAAATAATTAAAGAAAAAGGTGTTTCAGTAACAGAAATATCAATTACAGGGAAAAATTTATTTAATAGAATTTTAACAGAAGTATATTTGGGAGATATGACTTCCAAAATATTAGCAAAAAAATATGAAGTACAAGATATTAATCTTATAGAAGACTTCAAAAAAAGGTTAAAATAAAATGGATATAGAACAAATAAAAAAATTAAATGAGATGACAAAAACTTTACAACAACACGGTTTAGCAAATACTTCTGAGGAAGGCAGTCAAATTGCAGGCGGAATTACAGAAACAAAAATGCCAACTGATAATTGTAGTAGTGAAATAACTAAAGATTACATTGAATTAATGATGGAACGAACAGCTAGAAAATTAATGCATGAAATTGAAGATCTAAGAAATAAAGTTGGTTCTTTGACAGAACAAATTGAAATTATTAAAAATCAAAAGATTACCCAACGAGTTGTTATTAAAGAAGTTTCTAGCGAACCTCAATCTGAATTAAAAGTTGAAGAAAAGGTAGAAGCACCTTCACAACCTGCAAAAAATTCTAGACAAATAACTAGAGATGATGTTAAAAATGGTTCAGATCCTGATGAAATTGATCCAGAGACTGTTTCAGTAGAAAAGATGTTTTATTATGGGAATAAATAAATTACTAGTAAAGCCTTTTAAATAAAGTATTTTAATATGCTGTACCAGTTATAAACTTATCAGTATTAATTCCTAATTTTTCTTTCATTCTTACAGCATTATTTTCTGCTTTTGTTAAAATTTCATTTAATCTTTTAACCCATTTGGAATTTTTATCAAAACATTGAAATGCAGGAATTTGTTCTGAAACATAAACTGAGTGGCCACGTTTACACAAATACTCTATTGATGCAAGTCCTTTTTTTTCTATGTAAAAAACATTTGTAGGACAGCAATTATTTTCAAGTCCATTATTGATTGGAATGGTAATTTCTCCGTATTTGTCATCTAATTCATTTTTCATTTCATGACTTAAGTAATTTACAATGAAATAATGTTGAATTAATGGTGATACTTCAATTAAACCTTCTCCAAATATTTCAAATTTTCCTGCTTCTAAATCGGAAAAGCGTGTTAACAAATTATTTAAAAAATTCGAGTCTTGTTCTTTAATATCTTTTAAAGAATTAAATAAATCTTTTTTATCATAATCAATTCCACAATAATGTTTCCAAAAATTAAAATTCATTATTTTTTTGAATCTTTTTTTTTGGGTAATGGTTTGTTGTAATGAATCAGTTCTAAAACCTTGTTCTTTAGCATAATCTAATGCTGGTTGAAGTAAAAATCTTTTTTTAAGTAAACTAAATAAATATCTTTGTTGGAAATCAGTTTTTGCCCATTGAAATGCTTTAGAACAATGTGTTCTTACCTTTTCCCAAATGTAATCTTCTTTTTCACCTAAAAAATCCATTAATCTTTCTTCAAGGAGTTTTTTAATGTGTAATTTAGAAGTTTCTTCTGAGCTTTTTTTATAAATATTAACTTCAATATCTCTTGCTCTTTTGAAGCATTTTGCTTTTTTAAACCATGCTAACGCTTGTTTTTTATCTCCACCTTCCCAATACATTCTTGCAACACTATATGTTGTATCTTCTTGAGACGTTTCTTCTTTATACATTCGTGCCAAATAGTAAAACATTTCTTTAAATTCTGCGGCTTTATTTTTTTTTGCCCTTCTTGTAATGCTTCTAAATGATTTTAAAGTATCTATATGATAAAATTGTGCTGATTTTTCATAACCTTTTAAGTCTTCTAAAGCTAAATCGTACCTTCCATTTTTCTCAGCTTGTTCTGCAGCATTTAACCAATCGTGATTAGTTCTAAATCCTTCTCTGGCTTTAAATCTAAATTGTTTTGCAATTTCTCTATTACCTTCATGAACAAATATATTAGCAATAGTTGCAGCATCTTCATCTTGTACTTTTGTAAGTAATTCATCAATTCCTTTATTATTTATTTTCCATCTTAAATGTATTGAACAAGCTTGTTTTCGCATTGTTTCATAAACACCTAGTGCAAAGTCTATTTCTCCTAATTTTTCAGCTAAAAAACCAATTTTCCATCTGGGCCATTTGTATTCACTTTCTTCCATATCTGGTTCAATAACTTTTTTTTCTCTTAAATAATTATTTCTAGCTATATTAAAAGTTTCAACAATCTTTCTTGTTATAGAAAAAGGCGGGTTTAATTCTTTAAGTTCTGCAGGACTTTTATCTCTTCTATTAAAATTAAATTCTGGTTGCCACAACATATAATTAGTAATTGAGCATTATTTATAAGATTATTTAATCACCATAATATATATAAATGGATTTTTCTAATGTTATTTAATGCTCTTAAAAAATTTAAAATTAAATAACATTCGAACTTATACTAATGAAGAAATTGTTTTCCCTGATTCTTCGATTATGCTCAGTGGAGATATAGGAAGTGGAAAATCTTCAATCTTATTGGCAATAGAATTTGCTTTATTTGGAATTTTAAGAGGAGAATTGTCTGGAGATTCATTATTAAGAAAAGGCACTAATGAAGGTAGTGTTGAGTTGAGTTTTTCTATTGATGGCAAGGAAATTATAATTAAAAGATGTTTGAAAAAATCAGTAAGAGGAATTCAACAAACGTCAGGTTATGTTGTTGAGGATGGTATTAAAACTGAAGGAACTGCTGTTGAACTTAAAACTAAAATTTTGAAATATCTTGGTTATCCTGCTTCTTTGTTAACAACATCCAAATCTTTAATTTATAGATATACTGTTTATACTCCTCAAGAAGAAATGAAACGAATTATTCAGGAAAATGAAGAAGTAAGATTGGATATTTTAAGAAAAGTATTTAACATGGATAAGTACAAAAAAATCAAGGAAAATGCTAATATTTATTTGATGTCATTAAAAGATGAAATACTAATTGATCAAACAAAAGTGGAAGTTTTACCTTTAAAAGTTAAAAATAGGGGTGAGTTAAAAGTAGGTAATGATAAGGTTTCTTTAGAACTAAATGAAATATTACCTAAGCAAGAACAGATAAGATTGAAAAAGAAAGATAAAATAATTGAAATTAATTCTGTTGAAGAAAAAATAAAAGAATTAAATAAATTAAAACAAGAATTTAGTTTAAATGAAAATAATCTGAGAAATTCTCTTTCAAAAATCAATTCTAATTTGTTTAAAATAAAAGATTTCAAAATTAAAAAAGAAAAATTACAAGTTGAACTTACTGGAATGAAAGTTGAAGATGAACATGAATTAAGAGCTAAAATTGAAGCATTAACAAAATCAATTGCTAATTTGGAGCAAAAAGAAAGAAATGTGATTGCTAGAACTTTATCACTAAAAGATAAAATAAGAGATTCTGAAAAATTAATAGGTAAAGTTGCAGATATAAAATTTTGTCCAACTTGTTTACAGGAAGTAAATGATTTACATAAAGAAAATGTTTCAAAAGAAGAAGAAAAGAAAATTAAAGAATTTAATGAACAATTATTAGAACTTATAAAAGAAAAACCTAATACTTTAGAAAAAAAAGAGATGCTGGATCAATTTAAACAAACTCTTAGTAAAATTGAATTAATTAAGTATAAACATAAAACTTTATCTGAAACGAATTTGGCAATTCAGGAATTTGAAAAAGAAATTGAAGAACTAAAAAAACAAAATCTTTTGTTGGATGAAAAAAATAAATCTATTCAAGAAAAAATTAAATTATTTGTTGATGTTGAACAGAAATATCAATTGGTTAAAAAAGAATATGAAGTTATTATTGACCAGGAACGTATTGTTCATGGTAAGGTCACTGAGTTAAAAACTAAAAAAGAAAGTTTTTCTGCAAATATGTTAAAGTTAAATGAGGAAATCAAATATTTAGAAACTTTAAATTGTGAATTAAAAAGTAAGAAGTCTTTAAGAAATTGGATTAAAGATCATTTTTTACAATTAGTAGATTTAATGGAAAGGCACGTTATGCTTAAAATTCAACAACAATTTAATTCTCAATTTCAAGAATGGTTCAATTTTATGCTTGAAGATGAAAATATGAGTGCAAGATTGGATGAAAAATTCTCCCCCATTGTTGAACAAAATGGTTATGAAATTGATTTTAACGATTTAAGTGGCGGAGAGAAAACTTCTGTAGCTTTAGCTTATAGGTTATCTTTAAACAAAGTAATTAATGATTTAATTTCTACTGTTAATACTAAAGACATTATTGTATTAGATGAACCAACGGATGGTTTTTCTTCTGGGCAATTAGACAAATTAAAAGATGTTTTAGACCAACTTAGAATGAAACAAGTTGTAATTGTTAGTCATGAATCTAAAGTTGAAAGTTTTGTGGATAATGTTGTTCGTATTGTTAAAAATGATGGTGTCAGTAGAATTGTTTGATGTATTTGAGAATATTTTTTAAAATTTGTAATACTAATTTATAAGTAATTTTTCAGATAATCTATTTAATATAATTGGTTTATTAATAAAAAAAGTTTGTAAATTTTTGGTATTTGGTTCTAGTTTTCTAAATAGGATGTTGCTGTGTTTTAAATAATCATTAAATGAAAAAGATAATTGTATTACTGTTAATGTTTTTTCTCCTGAATATGCAATTATGCATCTTGGCAGGAGTGTGATTTTTTTTATGTTGATATTCTCATCTAGTGAAAAAACGTGATATGAAATCTTTATAGATTTAAATGCTTCACCTGGTTGAGCAACAAAATATAAAAAATAATTATTATTTATTAATCTTTTTTTTCGGTATTTTATTACTGCACATGTTTTGTTTAGTTCGGCTGCTAGTTCAACAATTGTTTTTCTTGCTCCTCCTAAAATCATTTTATGTAATAGTTTTATGTCTGTTTTATCCAGTATTATTTTTTTATTTTTTTTGATGGGTTGTTTTTCAGGTTGAATTTCAGTGTCAAATATTGTCCCTCCTAATTTGTGTGAGTGGGTTAATAGTTGAATTATTATTTTTTTTGGTAATTGTTTTTCAAAAGTTTTAATTTGTTTTTTATTTTTAAAAAAGCAAAATATTTGATGGGTGTATTCTCCGAATATTTCTTGAAGTCCGAAGCAAATGGGCATTTTTATTATTTTTTGGATGTGTTCTTTTGATAAAGATGTGTAGTACATTTTGTAAATTAATGGTAAGGTGTCTGGATTAATTAAACAATCATATCTAGAAATAAATCCTTCTTTTTCTAGTTTTTTAATTCGTGCATGAACTGAAGGCTGTTTCATTTTGACGATTTTGGCTAATTTGTGGGTTGAAATTCTTGCATCATAAAATAGATTTTCAAAGATTATTTTATCTTTTTCTGTAAATTTCATAGTTATATAGAATTACTTTTACTATATAAGTTTATCCTTTTGATAGGCAAAAGCACCGTAACGTTTAAATAATGGATAATCTACTATTATATTAGGAGTATAAAAATAAAATGACAAACAAAAAACAATTCAATGAAAGAAAAATAGGTAGAGCTCTAAATAAACTTAGAGAAAAAAAGATTTCAAAATTGTTCCAATATAAAATCTACGGAGGTATTTAAAATGGGATTAGGTGTAAAAGGGACTTATGAAGACCCACAACAAAGAGACAGAGAAAATATTATTTCAATTGAAATAGGATCAGATTGTAATTTAAAGTGTCCTAAATGTATTACTTCAAATCGTCGTTTATCAAAAGAAAGTGATAAAAGATATTCTTGTGCTGATGATTTGGTTGAATTATTAATTAACTATTTTCCGGGTGATTCTGTTCCAATTTTCATAGGACTAGGAGAACCTACTCATCCTTTAGCGCAAGATGGCATTGTAAAATTTCTATCTCAACGTGATGATATTAAAAAAGCACATATACAAACCAATGGCAGTTTTAAACTAGAACCTGGTTTAGTTGAATTGTTTAAAAATCGGAATTTATCAATGGGATTGTCATATGATAATATGCACCAATTAGGCGGACAAAAGAATTATATGTTGCTTGATGTTCAACCAGAATTTGTGAGTGGGATAGCAATAGCTATTGATGGAAATGAAAAGCCAGTAAGCGGTTTTGATAATCACTTTAAAAATCTAAATAGAATACTAATTCATCCATCAATTAATGGTAATAATGAATTTGCTTCGACATGGGATCAACTAAAACAATCTATAAGTAATTATTCAGAAATATATCCTAATCAGGTTATTTATTCTGATTTATCTGAATTCTTTAAAGAATCAAATCCTGGTTTTTTCGATTTAGCTAAAAAAGAACTGATAAAAACAAATGATGATTGGAAATTTCATAAAGAACTTAACTTTTTCATTTATATGCCTCGCCTTAATACAAATGGTATGAGATTTCTTGTAAATGGGAAATATACTTTAAAGGCCGAAGAAAGTGTTAATAAGGTATGGAGTGATTTAGAAAAAGAAACATTTCCAATAAACACATTACTAAAATATAATTTTTAATTTTTTTTTAATAAATTAGTTGTTTTTAAACTTTGTTAATACAAACTATGTTAGAAAGTAAATAAATGTTTAAAAGGATACTAAATAAAATGAACTTTATGAATAATAAACTTGATATTGAAGTTGTTGATGCATATCTTTTGGGTTGTTTACAAAAACAATCAGATGAATGTTATGAAAAAACAGAAAAGACAGTAAAATTGGGGTTTAATTCTGGAGTTATTGATGCAAAAGGTTTGGGTGATTTAGTTGATGAATTTTCTCCAGCAATGGACGTTGCCATTACTGGTTTACGTTTACAAGATTTAGAATTTGGTCTTACAAAATATTCTAAACTAAAATCTAGTCTTGGTACTGTAAAGGTAAATTATTTACTGGGTTATGCTAAAGGTTTTGTAAGAACTGCTCAAATAATTACAAAACATGATCAAGATACGTTAATTGGTTATATGCATAGGGCAATGATTAGTTTAAATTTGCAAGACAAATAATACCTTAATCTCTAGCAAAAGATTTATAAACCAATTAATTATTTATTTATCATCACAATCACGGGGTGTTAGTTATGAAAAAGATTATAATATTTACATTGCTTACAATATTGATGTCTATGGCTGTTTCTGCATCATTTGATGTTCAAGTTACACCTATTAAAAGTGTAATAGATGTTAATGAAGAAGCTTCTTTTGAGATAAAAGTAGTTAATGATGGTTCATCTGATGAATTTAGATTGTATTACAGTGGTGTGGAGTGGGATGTTAAACCCGTTTCATTTGATTTGGAAACAGGTGATACTGAAGTTTTAATTGTTAATTTACGACCTTTGTATGTTACTGCAGGTCAACACGCAATTACTCTTAATGTTAAATCTGATGATGGAAATCAATTAAAAAGAGCATCGCTTATAGTTAATATTCAAGATAAAGAAATTTCTTCGTATGTTCCAAGTGTTGGTGTAAGTATAAGTATGCCTAAAGAATTTGTACCTAATGAAGTTCTTCCAATTAGTTTAAATGTTCGAAATAAAAATCCATTAAATTTAGAAGATGTTACTTTACATGTTGACAGTGATTATTTTTCTGAATCTAGAGAATTTTCTTTAAATCCTACAAGGTCTGGAAATGTTAGTGAAGAAAATATTGAATTAAACTTTGATTTAGATAGTAGTATTGCTCCACAAGATGTCGCAGTTACTTTTAAATTAATTCAAAATAATAAAACAATATATCTTAATCAAAAAAGTTTTCAAGTAAAAACATATACTGCTGATTTTGTAGTTGAAAAAAATATTAATGTCGCTTTTTTTAAAACTACTGAAGTTTACAAAGTTAAGAATGTTGGTAATATCCAAAAGCAACAACCTTTTAAAATTAAAATTCCTTTATTTCGAGAATTGTTTTCTTCTGAAACTCCAAATTCCGGAATTTTAAAAGAAGAGGGAAATAGATACTTTGTATGGGATTTAGACTTACAACCTGGTGAAGAAATTCAAGTAACAGTTATTAGAAATTATCGATCTTTCTTATTATTTTTATTAATTATTATAATTGGAGTATTTATTTACTTTTTAGTTAGAAGTCCATTAACTATTTCCAAATCTGCTGAAGTAATTAAGGTAGAAGAAGGTGGAATATCTATGCTTAAAGTTATGATAAAGTTAAAAAACATATCTGAAAAAGAAGTAAATGATGCTAAGATTTATGATTCAATACCTAACTTAGCCGATTATGTTAAAGAAGAACATATGGGTAGTTTATCACCTGTAAAAGTATTAAGGCATGAAAATAAGGGTACATTGTTAAAATGGGAAATACCAATCTTAGAAGGATTTGAAGAAAGAATAATTACTTACAAAATTAAAACTCAATTAAATATCTTGGGTGGTTTAAAACTTCCTACTGCTTCAGGAAAATTTAAGTTTGGTAAAGGTAAACAGCGTTTTTCAAAATCGAATGTTTTTAATTTGATTTTTAAGAATAAACAATAATATTTATAAAACAATTCTTTTTCTTTTTAATTATAAATATCCCCGCCTGGCTTAACGGTTAGAGCAATCGGCTGTAGAAGTTGTATGGAGTTGTCTTTTAAAGACTGAGATGATATGCAACCAGCTGTTACCGATGGATTCCTGGTTCAAATCCGGGGGCGGGGACGCTTTTTTAATTTTAAATTCTAAATGCATAACCTTTTTAAATCATTTAAGTCATTAAGTATAGTATGATAAAAGACATTCATGAAGTAAAAAAATGCCCTGAGTGCTATGCAGAACAAGATGATTTGATCTATAAAGATCAAGATGATCAAGTAGTTTGTAAAAAATGTGGGAATATTTTTGAACCATTGACACCTAAAGAAGAAGAAGTATACGAAAAAAGTCATCATATTAATTCTGATTGATTTTTAGGGTGGAAATTATATTTTTTTAAAGCAGAATTTTCTTTTTAATTTTTTTAGTTTTTAAGCAGAAATTACTTGTTTATTTCATTTCCAAGTAACTTCTATATCATCAGTTCTTTCGTAAGGTCTTATTTTAGAATTTTTAACATCTGTAACATTGCCTGATTTATATTCGACCATTCCTTGAAATGCAATCATTGCACCATTATCTACTAAAAATTGATTTTCGACAACAAAAAATTTACAATCTCTGGCTTCACACATTATTTTGCACATTTCTTGAAGTCTTTTATTACATGCAACTCCTCCTCCGAGAATTAGTTCTTTTTTACCAGTATGAGCTAAAGCTCTTTCTGCAACTTCTACCATCATTGCAAAAACAGTTTCTTGAACTGAGTAACATAAATCTTCTTTTTTAAAACCCTTATTAATTTTATCTTTTAAATTAGTTAATAAACCTCCAAAACTAACGTCCATTCCTTTAACAGTATAGGGAAGTTCAATATAATTTTCACTTTTTAATGAAAGTTCATAGACTTTTGGTCCTCCTGGAAATCCTAAACCTATTTCTCTTGCAAAAGTATCTAAGAAATTTCCAATTCCATTGTCTAATGTCTCTCCAAATATTCTATACTTTCCGCCTTCGTAAGCAATTACTTGGGTATTGGCTCCAGAAACATATAGTAATACTGAATCTGTTGCATCTGATAATTCTTCGCCTATTGTTAAGTGTGCAATGCAATGATTAATTCCAATTAAAGGAATTTTATTTACAAGGCTTAGAGTTCTTGCAACTGTGGCTCCAATTCTTAATGAATGGCCCATTCCAGGACCTTGAGAAAATGAAATTAAATCTACATCTTTTATTGTAATTTTGGATTCGTTTAAAGCTTTTTTTATTAATTCTGCACATACTTTAACATGATGTTCTTGAACTTGAAATGGTATCATTCCTCCTTCATCTGTAGTGTATGAATCTTTAACATTGGATAGTACTTCTTTATCTTTAATTATTCCTATTCCAAATGTGTGAGCAGTTGATTCAATTCCTAATACTATCATGTTCTTTTCCAATTCATTTTTTTAAATTTAAATAATATTTTGAATAGTTGTAATATGCTAATTGGTTTTGATTTTATTTCAACTTTTCCTTTTTTAATTGCTTCAATTACTGAATTAACATCTTTTTTAGAATCAATTAAAGTGTAATTTCTTCCAAAGAGTTCTAAAAAGTGACAATCTGAATTAGCAATTAAGGTTTTGTTATGTTTTTTTGCAACTTTTATTGCTTTTTTATTAAAATTAATTAAACGATTGTAAAAAAAAGAAAATTCAATTCCATCAAATAGGTCAATATATTTTATTAAGTTCTTTCCAAGACAAGATTTCTTTTTAAAATATGGATGTGCTGCAATAATTAATTTATTATTTCTGTTTAATTTGTATATGTCTTCAAAATGTTTTAAATTATTTAATTCTTCTTCTAAAAAGTTGTACATTAAGACATGTTTTCCTTCGATTGCAGCTTCTGTTCCGGGTATTAATAAAATTCCTTTTTCTTTTGCATAATTATTAATTTCATCAAAAAATCTTTCACCATCGAGATGGCGAATGTGAAATGTTAAACTTAAAACATCAAAACCTTTTTCTGCAGCTTTATCTATTAATTCTTTAGCTGTATATTCTATCCTGTCTCCTCTGTCTTCTTTTGCATGCAAATGCAAATCTGCTTTAAGCATTTTATATATAAAACTCAAGGATTATTTAAAAATCTAATGGATTATATGTTCCGCCCATTACATTTTGATAGAAAACGGTTTTATTATCGATTGTAACTGATTCTAATCCTGTAAATGTTTCAACATCTCCAATTAAATTAAAAGAGTAAGTTTTATTGTCTTCTTGGTATTTTTTAGGTCCTCTAAAAGGCATATCATCTGAAAAATTCATTAAAGCTCTTCTTAAAAATGGAAAAATCTCTTTTCCTTTTCCTAAAGTCCTGCCTTGATAATTCATTCTCCACACTGGAATGTCTTTAAATGAAATTATTTCCTGTCCTGGTGCCCAAAGACTATCTCCGTAAGAATCCCAATATTCCCAATCTTCTTCATCGAAACAAAATTCTTTGTGTCCTGGGATCCTGGGTTTTTTACATTTATATAGTTCTCTAATTTCATCAGGAGCGGCAAATGTATTTCTGTGAGCTTTAGCAATAAAAGCTAGTAAATCTTCTCGATTCATATAATCTGTTAATTAATTAATACTTAAAAAGATGCTGTATAAAAACAACAAACTATATAAAATACTCAATTTTTATTATTAATATGATTATCGGTGTGGTGGGAAAACCATCTGTTGGAAAAAGTACATTCTTTAAAGCAGCAACTTTAGCTGAAGTGGATATAGCTTCATATCCGTTTACGACTATTAAACCAAATTCTGGAGTGGGTTTTGTAAAAGTGGAAGATGCAGCCTCACATTTTGGTAAAGTTTCAAATCCTAGGGAAGGTTATGTTTTAGGAAAAAATCGTTTTGTTCCTGTTGAAATGATAGATGTTGCAGGACTTGTGCCTGGTGCTCATAAAGGTGAAGGTATGGGTAATCAATTTTTAGATGACTTAAGACAAGCTGATGTTTTAATTCATGTAATTGATGTTTCAGGTTCAACAAATGAAAAAGGTGAGCAAGTCAAAGCAGGTAGTTATGATCCCGCAAACGACATTAAGTTTTTAGAAGAAGAATTAGACTTTTGGTACTTAGGAATTTTAAAAAAAGGTTGGGAAAGATTTGCAAGGCAAATTCAACAAGAACACTTAGATATTAAGAAAGCTTTAGCTAAACAATTATCTGGATTAAAAGTTAATTTACCAATGGTAGAAGATACTGTTAAGAAATTGGGCCTTAATGTTGAACAACCGTTATCTTGGAGCGAAAGTAATCTTTTAGATTTAACAAAAGAATTAAGAAAATTAACTAAACCTATGATTATTGCTTGTAATAAAATTGATGTTTCAACCGGTAAAGATAATTACAACAAATTAAAAGAAGACTTTCCAAATTTAATGTTGATTCCTTGTTCTGCAGAATCCGAACTAGCATTAAGGGAAGCTGCTAAGCATGAATTAATTCAATATGTTCCTGGAGAAAAGGATTTTACAATAAAGGGTGACTTATCCGAAAAACAAGAAAAAGCTCTACAATATATTAAAAAGACTGTTTTAGATGTCTATGAATTTGGTACTGGTGTTCAACCTGTATTGAATTCTGCAGTTTTTAGTTTATTAAAATACCTTGCAATGTATCCTGGTGGAGTAAATAAATTGGAAGATAAGAATGGTAATGTTCTTCCTGATTGTTTTTTAATGCCTCCTGGGTCAACTGCATTAGATTTTGCTTTTAGATTGCATACGGATTTTGGAAATAATTTCATTCGAGCAATAGATGTTAAAACAAAAAGAACAGTTGGTAAAGAACATTTGTTGCAAGATGGAGATGTTATGGAAATAATTAGTGGAAAATAATTATATTCTTTGGACTGTTAAATAATTGCCATGAAGACCTAATGATGGATTTCTTGCAGTTTTAAAATCATTATTAAATCCTGAATGTTGCTCTTCAAGAATTTCTTTTAAATATTCAAGATTGTAATCTGTTGATGTAAATATTGCTTCATCAATAAAAGCGATGCCTTTTTGTTTTAATGTTTTAGAAATACTAATTATAGCTTTGGCAATAAGTTTGTTTTCGATTTTTGTGTTATAAGATGAAATGTTGGCAATAACATGAGTTGTATATGCTACATCTATAACTGGTTGTAATGGAATGTAAAATAAATCTGCTTTAATTAATTTGACTCTTTTTGATATTTCTATGCTTTTTTCAAAATAATAATCTATTCCAATACCTTTTAGGTATGGATTTGAACTAGTTATGTCCATTAGAGCTTCTGCTTTTGTTCCACAGCCTGCATCAAGAATTGTGCAATTTTTATTTTGACTTCTTTGCAAAATTTCATCGCCAAGTTTACGAATAAATCTTCTATCTACTTCTAAAAATGATCTATTTGTAAACATTCCATTTAAGTATGTCATGTGGGTAAAAGAATGATTAAAACTTAATAAAGATTACTTAATCTCCTTTAAATTCTACCAAATTAAAAGTTTTTATTCCTGCTTTTTTTAATTTCTCTTTACCTTTTAAATCTGGAAGGTCTATAATGTAGGAAAATTCAATAATGTTTCCGCCTAATTTTTTAACTAAATTGCATGCTGCAATACTAGTTCCTCCCGTTGCAACCAAATCATCAACAATTAAAACATTATCTCCTTGTTTAATTGCATCTGTATGAATTTCAATTTTATCCGTTCCATACTCTAAAGAATATTCTTCACAAACTGTTTCTGCCGGTAATTTGCCTGGTTTTCTTATGGGAACAAAACCAATTCCTAATTTGTTTGCAAGTATTGCTCCTGTAATAAATCCTCTTGATTCAATTCCTGCAACAACATCTATTTTTTCATCTTCATATCTTTTAACAAGAATGTTAATCAAATGCTTAAATCCTTCTTTATCTTTCATTAAAGTCGTAATGTCTCTAAACATTATTCCTTCTTTTGGAAAGTTAGGAATTGTTCTAATTTTTGATTTAATAAATTCGTTAATGAATATGTTTAAGTCATCATTAATAATTGTTGGATTCATTACTTCTATTTCTTCTTTATAAGATAAACTTGCTATGTCATTTAAAATGAATATTTTTTTATTTAAGTAATTTGCAATTCCCATTTCAACCAAAATATTTGGACTTATATAATTAGTAATTCCATTTTTGTCATAATTTAAAACAAGAATTGAATCTGCCCATTCGATATTAGCATTGTTATTATTTTTTCCTTTTGGTTCGGTTTGCATGTATCTTTCTTTAACAATATCTTCTTCATTAAACTCGGGCATTTTCACTTGGAATCCTTTGCCTTCTAGTTCTTGTTTAACTTTTTTCATATTGTCTAAAAAACTAATAGTTCCACATAGAGTTATTTTCATTTTTTGTTCTCCACTTTAGGTATTGTATTAATAAGAAGTTGGGTCACTTTTTCCACGTTAGCTTTGAATATTTCTAAAATTCCTTCCCAACTTACAGATTCTTCATTTTCTTTCCAACAATCATAATCAGTGCTCATAGCAATTGCAGCATAAGGAATGCCTGCTTCATTTGAAAGAGCGCATTCGGGAGCAATAGACATATTAATTACGTCTGCTCCCCAAATTCTAAACATATTTGATTCTGCTTTTGTAGAAAATCTTGGACCTTCAATTGTGATAACTGTTCCTTTTTTATGAAATTTTAAATTTATTTCTTCACATGTTTGAATTAATTTTTTTCTTAATTCTTTATCAAAAGGTTCTGCCATTGGAGTATGTTTTGCATCATTTGGTTTAAAGTATTCATGAAATGTTATTTTTCTATGTCTTGTAAAATCAATAAATTGATCTAAAATAACTAAATCTCCTCTATCAATTTGTTGTCTTAAACTACCGCAAGCAGTTGTTGCTAAAATATGGGTGCAGTTTTGATCTTTTAATGCTTGAATGTTAGCACGAAAATTAACCTGAGTTGGAGGAACAGTATGTTCTCTGCCGTGTCTTGCAATTAGAACTACTTTAATACCTTTAATTTTTCCAATTTTTAAATGAGATGTGGGCTTTCCAAATTTGGTTGTTATATCTAAGTCGGTTGGTTCTGTTAAAATATTTGGGTTGTCTAATCCACTTCCACCAATTATTCCAATTTTAACCATATAGACGATAAATTGAGTTTATTTTAAATACATTTGTATACTAGAATTACTTTAAATGGTTTATAAGTTTTGAATATTTTCATGAATGTAATAATTTCGTTGTACTTTATTATGAACACATCGTTTACACAATGCTCCAAAAAATGTGTTTTATTTTTTGATAGTTTATAAATTTCTATTAATTTTATGAACTCCAAAAAATGTGTTTTATTTTTTGATAGTTTATAAATTTCTATTAATTTTATGAACTCCAAAAAATGTGTTTTATTTTTTGATAAATTCTTTAAATGTTGTTGGTAAATCAATCATATATTTACCTTCAGAAAGTTTGAAAATCAAGGGTTTTTTTTTGAATAAATTAACTAAATCAAGTTCATATTTTCCTGGTTGAAGAATTCTAATACTTTCAAAATCTAAAATTACTGGGTCATCTCCATTCCAATCTTGTCCTACTAAATCAAAAATGTCTTTTTCTAATTCATCTTTTTGTTTTTCAGATAATTTAAGATCTAATTCTTCTTTTCTAATCTTTTCTAGTTTTTCTTTTTTAATGTAGAAAAATAATTTACCACCACAAGAACAACCGGTTAAAATAGACTGGTCACCATCTTCAAGAAATTTATTACATCTTACGCATTGGTGTGGCATATTTTTTACCTCTTTTTTCTTCTCTTTTTGTTATTATTATTTTCTTGTGTTAATAGTTCTATTTTATTAGGATTTTGTTTAATTTCTTTAACTATTGAAGCTGGTCCAATTATTGTAAAACCCATTCGTTCTCCAAGTAAAGTGTTCATAAGACCTAGTCTTATTTTAGTTAATAATGCTGCATCTTTTGCTTCTGGATTAATGACTGCTAATTCAATTCCTTTGAATTTATCATTAATTTCTTCCATTGTTATTTCGATTAAATCTTTTTCTTCTTCTTTTTTTAATCTGCCTTCAAGCAAAACTATTTTATCTTGTTTTACAATATCGATTAGTTTTTTAACTCTTCTAGCTGAACCTAAATCAGAAATTTGGTTGTGTGGTATAAATTGTAGTGTTAGTGCCATTTTTTTATTTTACTTGACTAATTTAAACAGAGCATCATAAAAGTCATCTGTTTTTTTGCCATATTTAGCGCTAATTCCAACAATATCGTACTGTGGAAACGCTGATTCTATTCTTTTTATATTTGACCTTTTTAAATCTATCTTATTAGCCACCAGTAGTACTGGAATTTCTCTTGCTTGTAAATTACCAATAATTGTAATGTTTACTTGAGAATATGGGTCTTCAGTAGAGTCTAAAACAACAATTACTGCGTCCATGTTATCTAACCATTTAATACTATCAATTACTCCTTTTGTTGCTTCTTTTGCTCTTTTTTTAGCTTCTTCTTTTTTCATTCCTCTTTTAACAAAATCTTCGTAATCAATTTTTGTAGCAATTCCTGGTGTATCAACTAAATTAAATGTTAATGATTTACCATTTCTTTCTATTTTAATTTCTTCTTTAATGTGAATTTCTCTTGTTTCGTGAGCCATGGCCGAAGTACTTCCCATTTCTTCTCCTAACCAATCTAAAGAAATTTTATTTGCTAATGTTGTTTTTCCTCCATTTGGAGGTCCATAAAGACCTAATTTAATATCTTTTTTTTTATTAAAGATATTTTTAAGAAATTTTTGTATGAATTTTTGTATGAATTTCATTATTTTCCTCACTTAATTATATCTAAAATTCTGAAAGGATTATTTATATAGTTTTCTATTTTGTAGAATTTGTTTTAAGTTTGTTACTGGTAAGTGGTTAATAAACAAAACATTTATATACTAGTTATACATTCTACTTATTAGAGGTGAATAATATGTCACAAATGGCTACTGATAATACAATGGATATGGATGAAGAAGTTACTTTAGATGAAGGTTTAGATGCTTTAAAATACGTTGCAAGCACCAAGGCAGCTAAAGTAGTTGCTATTGGCCTATTAGGTTTAATGGGCGTTGCTGGATGTAATAAAGTATGTAATGAAGTTTCAGATGCTTTAAGAAAACCTACAACTGTGCAAACTGCAAGTGTTCATAAACATAAAAAGAATATTCACAAACATAATTTAAATAGACAAAAAGGATTGGATGAATTAAGAAATGATTATGTTCATGCAATGGCAGTTCTTAATGCTCAAGAAAGTACTTATTCAAATCAAATGAGAGATGTAAGAGAATTAAAATTTGAATCTGCTGGTCATGGTGTTAAATCTATTTTTGGCGGAATTGCCGATGGAATAAAATATCATGATAGAAATGCAAGATCAAGTAAAAGACACGATCATAGATCAATTGAAAGAATTGGTGGACATCTTGGAGATTTAGTAATTGATGGTAGTGTTTTTAATGATTCCGATAGAGCTATGAAATATTTGAATCAAAGAATTTGCGAAGTTCAAGGAGATAAAGTTGCTATAGAAAATGCTTATGCAAGAGATATAAGTGATGGAAAAGCAGACGATGCTGGATTAATGGCAAGACTTGATGCTATCAATGCAAGTAATTTAAGACTTAAAAGTGGCAGAGGATACAGAGGAAAAAAATCAAGAGGTTTAATCAAGAGAGGTCGAGGTTATAACTAATTTTATTTTTTATCTTCTTTTACGTTTTCTTTAAGAATTTTTGAAAATTCAATGTTTGTTTTTCTAATTTTGTTTTCAATAATTTTAATATATTCTCTTATTTTTCTAAAGTGTTCTACAACACCTTGAATTATGTCTTTTTTTCTTTTAGCATAATCTGCAGCGGAAATTGTAGCACTTACTGAGTTTTCTGGATCTAATTGTTTTAAATCATTTGCAATTAAAGATAATTGTCTTGTAATTATATTGGTGCTTTTTTCATAGTTTCTAAAATATTGTAATTCTTTATACAAATTATTATATTGTATTCTTAAAGCATTTTGATCTTCAGGATGAGTTTTAGAAATTTCCCTAATTGTTGTTAAACCACTTTGAATAATTACTTCTTTTTCTAAAAGTTTTTTTAAATATTTTTCTAGATGTTTATTTATTGTAGTTTGTTGTTTTTCTAGACTTTTAACCATTATTTGATATTCATCAGGATTTAGTCTGTTTTGATCAATATTATCAAGAACTTTATATGTAACATTAATTGCATCATCTAATAATCTATCTTCTTTTTCTTCATTTTTATTACTTTGTTTTAGAAGTTTAATTTCTTTTTTTTCAATTTTTACTGCAATTTTATCTACTTGTTCTTTGGCTTTTTCTGATTTCTCTTCTGCTTTTTTTGCTTCTTTTTCAGTTTTTTCAACTTTTTCTTCTGCTTTCTCTGCTTCTTTTTTATCTTTTGGATCGTTAGTTTGTGTAGCTTTTTGTTCTGCTTCAACTGCTTCTTGTTTAGCTTCTACTGCTTCTTGTTCTTTTTGTTGAGCATCTTGTTCTTCTTTTTGAGCTTTCTTTTGTTTTTTAGCGAGTGATTTGGTTGCTTTTTTTGCAGCTTTAACTGCTGCTTTACCAACGCCAGTATTACTATAAAATTTCATAAAAGTTGTAAGGGATAAAATTACTAATCCTATAATAACTATGACTGAAACAATTCCAAATCCTGCATAAGCAAGAGTAAATAAGAATGCAATCCATTCAATAAATGGTGCTGCAAAAATTGCTGTAAGTGTTAAACCAAATGAAATTCCTTTTTTTGCTTTTGGGTCACTAAAAATTCTATCTAAAGTTTCTGTGCTTCCTAATAAACTAATAAATATCCAATATAGAATTAAACCAACACCAACTGCTAACCAGAGATTTACGCTTTCTGATGAATAGCCTGGGTGAGGTATTTTTACTTCTATATCAAAAATATCATTAAACATGTCAAAGGGTCCTCTTGCAAGAACCGATGTTGTTGAAACAATTAAAATAGAAAATAGTAATAATAATCTTAGAATCTTCATCTGATTTTTATTCATTCTTTATTTTTCCTTGTTTCTACTATTTAAACTTTTCTTTTTTGTACTGGTAAATATAAATAGGTAAGTTTGCTTGAAAATTTATAATTTTTGTTTAATCAAAAAGAGATTTAATTTTTGTTTTACTGTCTTAATTTTTCATCAATGATTTCTTCAATTTCTTGTCTTGTAACAAAATTTAATGGTTGCCATAAATCAAGATATTTTTTAACTGTCTCTATGTCTTCAGTTCTTGCAAAGTTTTTCAAATCAGCTGCAATTTCAACAATTTTTCTTTTTATGTTGGTTATGTCTCTTTCCATTTCTAACATCTTTAAATGAACTGTTTTTATTTCAACATTTTGTCTTTTATTTACACTAAGAATGTTATTTTCAATTAATTCTGCTTTTTTGTCAAGATTAGAGATTCTCTCCTCTAAAATCTTTATTGCTCGCAAGGCTTTTCCACTATTTGGTGGAGGGGTTGTTGGAGCAGGAGGTTGTTTTGGTTTACTTCCAAATAATGTTATAGTTTTTTTATTTTCAGTCATCTTTATCAAAACTTTTAAATATCAATTGATTTAGTAATATATTAATGTTTTGTTAAGACTTAAGATTTGGGCTATACAAACTTGTTAGTATAGACTGTCATAAGCTACAATATGAAAATGTAAAAAGAGGTTTTTAATGCCAGAAGAATCAAATTATAGTTATGAAGTTGTTAGAGAAGGCTCTGATATAATTCTAAAAATAAATTATGAAAGAGTATTAGAACCTCCTTCAATAGAAGACGATCCTGTAGCAATGCAAAGGGTAATTAATATGCTCTTAGAGGTTGGTAGAGTTACTAAGATTATTTTTGAACAAAAAAGAGACTTTGAATATGACTATGAACAAGTTAAGATTGTTCAAGAAGTTGCATCATTATATAATAGATTTGTTAAAAATAGAGATTTAATTTCTTTTTTATTAACTCCTGCACAAGTTCACAAAAAAGAAGCATTACCTAGACAAACAAAAATTCAACAAGTTATATATAGATTGTTAAGAAAAGATCCTTTAGGAAGTTATGTTGAACTTAGAAGAGAAAGAAGGGAACAAGATAGGATATATAACAAAAAAGAGTTTGATCCAGGTGCAAAAGATTTCATTGAGCAATATTTAAAAATCTTGGATTATTTAATTGGTGAATTTGATACAATTTCTTTGATAAAATTAGCACAACCTTATTTAACAGGATATAAAGTAGGGGATAGATCAGTTTATAAAAAAATTTTCAGACCCACAATTAAACCAGATTTTATGTTTACAAAAATAATGTCTTCTTATCCTAAACAAGGAGAAGTTTTAAGTAATTATTCTGTTGGAAATACCGACATTACTATTTTTGAATTGCCTGATAGTGTTAATTATTTGTATCACGTTGTTCCTCCTGAATTTAAATTAACTGAAGAAAAGTATGATCTTTTGGACACTGCTAAATCTATTTTGGCAGAACACAAACCTACTCGTTCAGAATTTGTCAATCCTGAATTGATGAGGGAAGTTTTTTATAATGTTGGTCATGATTTAATTGAAGAATTAGCAAATAAAAATGGTGCAAAATTAAGACTTAAAGAAATTGATGAGTTGGCAGAAATTCTTTTAAGGTATACTGTTGGATTTGGTTTAATTGAAGTTTTGTTAAAAGATAAAAATATACAAGATATTTCAATAAATTCTCCAATGGGTAATACTCCTATGTTTATTGTTCATGGTGAATTTGGAGATTGTACAACTAACATAATTCCAACTACTTCTGATGGAGAAAGTTGGGCAACTAAATTAAGATTGATGTCTGGTAGACCATTAGATGAAGCAAATCCTATTTTAGATACTGAAATCGAATTGCCTAATGTAAGAGCAAGAATTGCTGTTGTTGCACCTCCCCTGGCTTCTGCCGGATTAGCATATTCTTGGAGAAGGCACAGAATTAAACCGTGGACTTTACCTTTATTTATTAAATATAAAATGATTAATTCTTTATCGGCAGGACTTATGTCTTTTTTAGTTGATGGTTCAAGAACAATGCTTGTTGCAGGAACAAGATCAGCCGGTAAAACTTCTTTGTTGGGTAGTTTAATGATAGAAATTATGAGACGGTCTAGAATTATCACAATTGAAGATACTTTAGAATTGCCTGGAAATGCATTAAGAAAATTAGGTTACAATATTCAACAATTAAAAGTTGCAGCAGCTTTATCTAAAGGATCAACTGAAGTTCCAGCCGATGAAGGTATAAGATCAACATTAAGGTTGGGAGATAGTGCTTTATTTATTGGTGAAGTTAGAAGTACTGAAGCAAAAGCATTGTATGAAGCAATGAGGGTAGGAGCACTAGCAAATGTTGTGGCAGGTACTATACATGCTGATTCTCCTTATGGAATTTATGATAGGGTTGTAAATGATTTGGGTGTACCAAAAACTTCATTTAAAGCAACTGACATTGCAATTGTTGCAAATCCAATAAGAAGTCCGGATGGAATTCACAAATGGAGAAGAGTAACACAAATTACTGAAATTAGAAAATTCTGGGAAGACGATCCATTAAAAGAAGGTGGTTTTTCCGATTTAATGAAGTATGATTCAACAACTGATTCATTACAGGAGTCTGACGCTTTAATTAATGGAGATTCTGAAATTATGAAAGCTATTGCGGGTAATGTTAAAGAATGGGCTGGAAATTGGGATGCAGTTTGGGATAATGTTTTGTTAAGAACAAAAATGAAAGATAAATTAGTAAAATTATCTGAAGAAATAAAAGATGATAATATTTTAGAAGCTGATTTTGTTATTTCATGTAATGATCAATTTCATAAAATTTCTGAAAGAGTCAGAGAAGAGGTTGGTGCTCTAGATTCTGAACGAATTTATTTTGAATGGGAATCTTGGTTAAAAACTGCTTTGACAAAGAGGAAGTTTGTTTAAGATGAATGTTAAGGATCTTAAAAATAAATATAAAAGGGAACTTGAATTCAAATTGGATGTTTCTACTTCTGATCTTAAACCAATAAGAACTAGGAACTATACTCAATTTAAGGATGAATTAAAACCTAAAAAGGTTGATTTTTATGAAAAAATGTGTAACTTTTTTGAAAGTTTGGTTAAGTTTTCACCCTCTCCAAAAGCTAGAGAAAAATTATTAGAAGATATCACTATTGCACATTTGAATATAACTCCAGAGGGAGTTTACTCCTTGTCTTATTTACTTCCTTTTGCTTTATTACTTTTTACAATATTCTTTTTTGTTTTAATTCCTACCATATTAGGTGGGGAAATGTCAATGTTTTTTTTAGGCCTAGGTATGATTGTTCCTTTAATATTAATTTTACCTTTGCAAAAATATTCTCATTATCTAGCAACTTCCTGGAGATTGAAAGCGTCCAATCAAATGGTTTTGTGTATTTTTTATCTAGTTACTTATATGCGTCAAAATTCTAATTTAGAAAGAGCAATAGAATTTGCATCAGATCATTTAGATCCTCCTTTGTCTTTAGATCTTAAAAAAATAATTTGGAATGTTGAAAATGGTAAATTTGATTCTATGAATGATGCTTTGGATGAATATCTAAAAACTTGGAAAAAGTTTAGTGATGAATTCATTGATGCAATTCATTTAATTCAAAGTTCATTATTAGAAGGCGATGATGGAAGAAGAGTAGGTTTGTTAGACAAATCTTTAGATGTTATTTTAGATGGAACTTATGAAAAAATGTTACATTATGCTCAAAATCTTAAAAATCCTATTACTACTTTACACATGCTTGGTGTAATTCTTCCTGTATTGGGATTGGTCATTTTACCTTTAGCAGTGAGTTTTATTGAAGGTATTAGTTGGATTCATCTTGCAATTTTTTATAATTTTTTATTACCTTTAATAGTATTCTTTTTGTCAAAAAGTATACTTGCAACACGACCATCTGGATATGGTGATACTGATATTAGTCAGCACACTAAAGGACTAAAAAAACATAAAGGAAAAACAATTAATTTGTTAGGATTAAAAATTCATCTTTCTGCTTTGTCAATAAGTATTACTTTGTTTGTTTTTTTATTTTTTATAGGAATGATTCCAATTCTTGCAGGTTGGTCAGGAGCAAAGGATGTCTGTTGGGATTTTGAATCGGGAGTTTATCCTGAAGATAGTGAAGATATTAGTTCTGCAACATATTGTGCTTGGCGTTATAAATTAAATGAAGGTAAATTTTCTCAAACAATTATAAACCCAAATTCTTATGAAGTTCGTGACAAAATTCGAAAAGGTGCAACAATAACTGGTCCTTTTGGTTTCATTGCTTCTCTATTAAGTGTATTTATTCCATTATCCTTTGGTCTTGCTATTGGTAAATATTATAGTTTACAAAGTAAAAAAATAGTCAAAGTAAGAGAAGAAACTAAAAAATTGGAAAAAGAGTTTTCTACTGCTTTATTTCAATTAGGTAATAGGCTTGGAGATGGATTGCCTGCCGAAGTCGCGATTCCAAAAGTTGCAGAAATAATGAATGGAACAATCTCTGGAAATTTCTTTGCACAAGTTACAGCTAATATGCAAAGGTTAGGAATGGGTTTAGTTCCTGCTATATTTGATAAAAAGAATGGTGCGATAAATTATTTCCCTTCAAAATTAATTGAATCATCAATGAAAGTTTTAGTTGAGTCAATGAAAAAAGGACCCTTAGTTGCTGCTCAAGCAGTTAATAATATTGCACGTTATACTAAAGAGATTCATAGAGTTAATGAAAGATTAAAAGATTTATTGGCAGATATTATTAGTTCAATGAAACAACAAATTAATTTTTTAGCACCAATGATTTCTGGTGTAGTTGTTGGTATTACTTCGTTAATTACTTTTATTTTAGGACGGTTGAAAACTCAAATGGGTGAATTTTCTGCAAGTGATACAGGTGGATTAGTTGATATGTTGGGTGAAGGTATTCCCACTTTTTATTTTCAGGTAGTTGTAGGAATATATGTTGTTGAGATTGTTTATATTTTAACAATAATGGCAAATTCTATAGAAAATGGTGAAGATAAACTTGGAGAAAGATATCAATTAGGTAAGAATATGACTAAGTCAACTTTATTGTATACTGCAATTGCAATGTTGGTTATGTTAGCATTTCAGTTAATGGCAGGTCAAATCTTGAGTAGTAGTGACTTATTATAATTTTTTAATTCTGTATTTTTCTGCTAATGTTTTTAATGAATTTTCTAAATTATAAATTTTAGTCCCTTGAGAAATTAATCTTAAATCTACATAAAACATTTCACGTTCTTTACCAATCGTTGTAGTTTGTAAATGAACTGAAATTCCGTTTGAGTTATAATCCCATGTGTCGTGAGTTTTTTGAGTAAGGTTATTATCTACTTCAATTGCTTAATTATTAAATTGATCAATTAAAGCATCTCTTAGATTTTTTAATTTGTATGTTTTATTTTCAAATCTTATATTAAATTCATAACACAATTTATCATTTTTTTTAGTTGTAATCATAGTTTAAAGAACTTTTAATGTTACTATAAAGATTATTGTGGTTTGTTATACTTTATTTTTATTTAATTCTTTTTTAATTTTTAATTGAGTTTCTTCAATAGCTTTTAGAAGTTTTTCTCTAAGTTTTCTATCTTTGATTTTTCTTACTGATTCTTCCGATTGTTTAAATATTTTTTTTATTTGACTTAACTCTTTTTTAGATTGTATGCTCAATTGATTAGTATTACTGTCTCTTTTAGTAATACTTATGGCAAGATACATGATTCTTTTAAAAAAAGAAACAAGTTCATTTAATGCTTTTTTATTTTTACTTAAAAGTTCTATGTTGTTTTCTGTATTGTTTAATTCTTTTTTAACATCTTGTTTAAGAATATCACACTCAATTATCCATTTTTCAATTTTATTTTCTTTACTTGTAACAAGTAAATTCTCTCTCATTAAAATAATCATCTCATCTAAAGCTGAAATTGATTTTTTAAAAAAAGTTGATGCTTCTCTTAATTTTAAAAGAGCTTTTTCAAAATCGAATTTATTTGAAAACATTGAAGCTTCAGTACATAAATCATTTGCTTTTTTGAATTGTTCTGTTGCTTCATCAAAAATATCATTTTCTTTATATTTTATTAATTGTTTTTCTAATCTTTGTATTTTTCTTTGATTAATGTGGGTAGTTATCTTAAATGTAATTGCATTAGAAAAAACAAGTATAAATGTAGCAATAATATTTTTTAATTTTTTTCTTTTTAAAAATTCAAACATGTTTTTTAAATAATAAATTAATTTATAAATATTTCTATTTATTTATTGAATTCATACAATAGCATAGTAGGCCACATCTCTTCATCATTTTTTGTGGTTTTTAACGTGGTTAAGTTTTCAATATTCCAACCTTCGTCTTTAGCAACATTTAATATTTTTTGCTTACTCCAATGATAATTAGTAAATGGTCCAATTGTATCTCCATTTTCTGTTCCTAATGAAACTTCGAATTTTATTCCTTCGCTAATCCCTTCAGGGTAATTATGAATTTGTGCATGAGTAAAAGATTCTTTTTGAAATTCGGGTGCAACATTTGTAATAAATAATTTACTTTTTTTAGTTGAATTTCGGTACATATTTTCAAAGAAAGATATTAAATCTTGATTGGATGGAATGTTACATATTACCATATTAGAAAAAATATTATCTACTAATGTTGATGAATTGAATTCTTGGGCAGATGAATGATAATAATCTGGTCCTGGATTTATTTTTTTTGCTAAATTAATTTGTTGAATTGATGAATCGATTCCAATCACATTAGCTTTTTTTTCATGAAAGTATCTAGAATAATTACCATTTCCACATCCTACATCTAAAACATTTGTATGAGCAAAAATAGGTCTTAGAATTCTTGTTAAATTTGGCCAAAGTATATGTTTTTGACCTGAAGCATTTAACCCATATTTTAATGCTAATTCATTCCATTGATTCATGTTGCTAAGAATTGAATTATGTTTAAATACTTTATGAAATTAATTTAATAAATATGAAAGAAAATGTGGGGCAACCGAGATTTGAACTCGGGACACCTACGTCTTCAGCGTAGCGCTCTCCCAGGCTGAGCTATTGCCCCATAAAAAGACCTGGGCTTTTTAAAATAATTTATTGAATTTCTTCTTCTTCAACATCTGGTGTTGATTCAGAAGGTGCAGCTTCACTTGATGCATCGCCGCTAACAACTTCTAATTTACCGAATCTGCCAGTAGACAATTGAAGTTCTCCTTGCCACTCACCAACCCATCCGTTTTCAATATGAAGTTTATCGCCAACTTTCACTTTATCAACATCTTCATTCCATAAAGTTAGAGTTGTTGATCCAGTTTCGTCTTTAACTTTTGCGTTACAAACTTTACCAGCTTTTCCGAACTTTTCGAATTCTCTTGGTTCTGATTTTTCCACCACTTCTACTACAATATCAACATTACCTGTTTTTGGTTGTAATTCTTTTATTTGCATTGTATGTTTAGAAATTTAAGAGGTATTTATAAAAGTTTCTGTCTGAGTCATTTTTCTCTCTATTTCAGAATTTATAATTTTTGTAATAAATAACCTTTTAACTCATCAATTGAAACACGTTCTTGCTTAGTGCTATCCCTGTCTCTAACAGTTACTTTGTTATCATCTTCAAAATCAACAGTAATACAGTACGGAATTCCAATTTCATCTGCTCTAGCGTATCTTCTTCCAACACTTCCAGATGTGTCATATTGACATACAAAGTCTTCTTTTAAAGAATCATAGATTTTTCTTGCTTTATCTTTAAGTTTGTTGACTAATGGGAACACTCCTACTTTTATTGGAGCAAGTTTAGAATCAAATTTTAAAACTGTATTTCCTCGTTTTTCATCTTCATTATATGCTTCATACATAAATACTAAAAAAGTTCTGTCTAAACCTAGTGATGGTTCACAAATAACCATTGGAACTACTTTTTCTTTACTTTCTTCATCATATAGACTTAAATCTTTTTTAGAATGCTCCATGTGTTGTTTTAAATCATACTGGCCACGGTCAGCAATACCTTGTAATTCTTTCCAACCAAAAGGAAATTTGTATTCTAGGTCCCAACAATCTGTTGAGTAATGAGCACGTTCAGTACTTATGTGTTGTCTTAATCTAAAATTATTTATGTTACAACTATTTTTTATAAAAAATTGTAATGATTGATCTAACCAATATGCATGCCAGGATTTTATTATAATTCCTTTTTTTAATGCATCTTTAATTTTCATCACTTTCATTTCTTGATTTTCATCTTGCATTTTTGCAGAATAAATATTCACTTCAGTTTCAGAAATATCAAAAGGACATTCGTCTGCTTTTTTAGGATGGATAAAAAATTCAATTTCCAATTGTTCAAATTCTCTACATCTAAACAAAAAGTTTCTTGGACTAATTTCATTTCTAAAAGCTTTTCCCATTTGGGCAATTCCAAAAGGAAGTTTTAATCTTGCATTAGTTACAATATCTTTAAAATCTGCAAACATTACTTGTGCAGTTTCAGGTCTTAAATAAGCAGTAGAAGAATCATCTTTTTTAGGGCCAACATTAGTTGAAAACATTAAGTTAAAATCTTCGGCTTTTTTAAAAAGTCCTTTACATTTAGGACAAACAAAATTATTTTTTTCAATTTCTTCATTAATTTTGTCAGCTTTCCATCCGTCAGCAGCAATATTTAATTTTTCTTCTAAAAAAACATCTGCTCTAACTTTTTCACCACATTTACTACAATCTAACATTATATCTTTAAAATTAGCAACATGACCTGAAGCTTCCCATACTTTTGGATTAGTAATTATACTTCCATCAATTCCAACAATATCTTCTCTTGATTGAACAAAATGTTTCCACCATGAATCTTTAATATTTTTTTTAAGTTCGGAACCATATGGACCATAATCAAAAAATCCAGCCATCCCTCCATAGATTTCACTACTTGGATAAACTAGACCTTTTTTCTTACAAAATGTTGCCATGTCTTCAATTGATAACGTCATAAATATAGAAAATAAAAAAGAATTTATAAACTTTGTTATAAAATATTAGGGTATGTTACTAAAATACCTTTTCTTAGGAATATTTGTAAAATCTGTTGCTAGTTTTGATGATACTATTACTAATATTCCAATAATTGCAAGTGTTGCTAAGACTAGAAAAGCCAAAATCTTTTTCTCTCTTGGTAATTTATTGGCAATAATTCTTGCTATAATTTTAGCAATATTTTTTTCAACTGTTTTACAATTAGTTCCTTATTATAGGTACGTTGCAGTAGGATTAATTTTTGCTTTAGCAATTGCTGTTTATTTGGATTTTTTTGTTCACAAACCTAGAACAATTGCTGAAAAAAAAGTTAAAGGATGTAGTTCTGTAAAACATTGTACAAAAATATTTGGTGTGGGTTTTATTGCTTCTTTTGCAACTGTTTTGGATGATATAATTGTTTTTGCTCCTCTATTAATCGGGTCTAATGCAATTTATGCTGTAATTGGTATTTTGATTGCTACAGTAATTGAAATCATTGCCGTCATTTATTTTTCAGAGAAGATTGCTCATGTACCTTATAAAGAAGAAATTGCAAGTTTTGGTTTAGTAACTTTGGGAATATTAATTCTTGCAGGAATTGTTTAATTATTACTTTTTTAACCAAGTAATTTCATCATTAGATAAATCAAATTCGGGAAATTCTTTACCTTTTTTAATCATGTTTTGAACATATGGTAAGATATCTTGAATTGCTCTTTTTGAAGATGTATGACAACGTAATGCAATTTTATTTGCAATTTCTTTTCTTTTTTGATACTTCATGTTTGCCATCCACAATTTTAATATTTTAGTTGTTGGTTTATATTGTACAAACTTTTTGTACTTTTCTTTTTTTGATAAAGCAACTCCTGAAGAGATCATATTATTTGCATAAACTAAAAAACGCCAATGTTGCCATCTTCTTATTCTGCCTAAATAAACTACTGCCTTTCCTAAACAATCAAAGGCGTTAGTTAAATCTTTTCCTTCATATTCTTTAGGAAGGTTTTCTTCTAACCATAAAATTTGTTTATCCATGTCTTCGTTAACATTTAGAAATGCATCTTTTGCAATTGAGGCATCTGTTGTTTTGAAAATTTTCATTAATGCGTGAAGAATATTTTCAGTTCTATTTCTTTCACCAATAAGGTCTAAATTAGTCAATTTTCCTTCTGAAGTTAACAATTGTAAATCAGTAATTGATGCTCTTAAATCTCCTCCACTCCTTCTTGCTAGGTCTCGTAATAATTCTTCTTGATATTGGATATTTTCTTTATCACAAATTTCTTTTAATTTTTTAAAAATATCTTCATAATTCAATTCATTTAGTTCAATTAAGTTTGATTTCTTTCTTAAGGCTGAAAATTTTTTATCAAAAGGATCGTTAGCAGTTAAAACCATAGGAAAGGTAGAATCTGCAATTAGTTTAATTAATGCTGCAACTCCTCCTCTATCTTTATGTCCTGAAATTCCATCAATTTCATCAATTAAAATAATTTTACCTTTACCAAAAGATAATAGTGATTCCTGTTTAGTTGCACTTCCAACAATACTTTCAATTTGATCTTTGTTTCTTGTGTCAGATGCATTAACTTCAAACACTTCTTTGTTTAATTCGTTTGCAATAGCATAAACTGAACTAGTTTTCCCACATCCAACAGGTCCATATAAAAAAGCCGCTTTACCTTTTTTAAAATTAGTAATAAAATTTTTAAGATTTTTAACTGCTAAATCTTGTCCTACTATTTCAGTACTATTTTTAGGGATGTATTTATCAGTTAGATTCATAATGAAAATTAATTTATACTAGTTTAAAAGTATTTCTAAACATGATGTAAAAAAAGTAAACATTTTATATAAATATAATTTAGGGTTTAAATTATGAAAGAATTCAACATATTAATTTCCGGTAAAGTTCAAGGTGTTTTTTTTAGAGCTTTTGTTAAAGAACATGCAATTAAATTAAGTATAAATGGTTGGGTGATAAATACTAATAATTGTGTAGAAGTTTTTGCTCAAGGAAGTCAAGATTTATTAAATAAACTGATTATAATGTGTAAACAAGGGCCAATTGCTTCTAATGTTTTAGATATTCAAGTTAAAGAATCAGAAATAAAAAAAAAATATAAAGAATTTAAAATTATTCTTTAGGATGCATTTTTCCCATAGTCCAAGTATATACTTGTTTTGGTGCAAGTACGATTCTTCTAATGCCACCACCTACGACTTCTACACTTTTTTTAGATACTTTTACTGTGATTTTTTTAGTTCCTCTAAATCCTCTAGAACCTAATGCTCCAATTCTTTTTAAAAAACTAATTTTTTCTTTTTCTTTAATAACTTGAGGAGTTTCATTCATTTTTTCTTCAAGTGCTTTTTGAGTTAAGTCAACTAAGTTATTAATTTCTCTTTTTTCGTTAAGTGCAACTTCAAATACTGCTGTAGCACATTTAGCTTCTTTAATTGAAGTTTCATCCGTTTTTCCTAAATTTCTATCTAATGTTTTTCCTACTGTATTTGCTGCAGAAATTACTATTTTTTTACTTTCAATAGACATTTTTTCAAGAGAACCAATTATTTGTTCAACATCTTCTTTTTTTATTTGTTTAATATTTTTAAGGACGTTTCCGATATTAGATCTTAATATTTTAAGTCTTTTTAATCTAGAATCTTGTCTATCTATAATAGTTAAGATTTCATTTGCTTGTGGATCATTAACTCCTGCAAGCATTTCAATTGCTGCTGCATCTTTTTTTCTACTTATTTTTTCAATTACTCCAATTCCACCAAGACCTAGAACAGCTACTAAAGTTGCTCCACCTGTGGCTATCATTAATTTTTTCCATTTAGACATTTATCTTCACCTCGAAGTGTTTTTTTATAATATTTGAAGAATTATTATTTAAATCTTTTTATTATGGAAATGTCTATTTTTTTTTAATGACTTCTTTTTTATCAGTAGTCAATTTTTCAATATTTTTACATTTAGGGTATTTATCACAAGCTAAGAATTGTCCGTAAACAGATTTTCGCAATATCATTTTTCCTTTTTTACATTTAGGACATGTTTTTTCTTCAATTTTAACAGTTATTTTTTTAGAAGGACAATCTGGATTAATACATACGTCTTGAGGTTTTTTACCTCTTCTTATCATTGTAATCATTAAGCCATTACAACTTTCGCATAATTTGTCCGTTTTTTTTACCATGCCTGTATTTGGAACTGAATAAGTAGTCTTACAATCAGGATATTTATCGCATGCAATAAATCTGCCAAATTTACCTTTTCTTATTTTTAGCACGCCTTCTTTACATTTAGGACATGGACCCATTGTCTCAGTTTTATCTCGAGTTTCTTTGAAAGTTTTTTCTAATTCTTTTCCAACAGATTTTTCTTTTTTAGCAAAATCTTCAATTACTTCTTTAATTACTTTTTTTGCTTCATTTAAAACTGTGTCAGGTTTTTTCTTATCTTCTCTTATTTTTTCCATGTCTTCTTCGAAACGTCTTGTCATTTCTGCATCTGTTATTTTTGGAACATATTTTTCAAGAATGTTACTTACTTTTAATCCTAATTCCGTTACTTGAATTTGTTTTCCTTCAACATAATTTCTATTAAATAATGTATCAACAATAGAAGCACGAGTAGCTTTAGTACCTAAATTATCTTTTTCTAATTGTTTAATAATGGAGGCTTCAGTATATCTTTTTGGTGGTAAAGTTTCTTTATCTAATTTTTTAATTTTTTTGTTTTTAATTTCTTCGCCAATTTCAGTTTTTGGTAATTCTTCATCTTTTTGTTTTCCAAAAGCTCCATAATATTCTAACCATCCTAGTTTTTTTGTAACTGTTCCTTTAGTTAAAAATTTCTCTTGGTTACAATCAACGGTATAAGTGACGGTTTCTTTAATTGCAGGTTCACCAAATGTTGCCAGAAATCTTCTTACAAGTAATTCATACAACTTTTTTTCTTTATCTTTAATTCCTTTTGGAGTAACTCCTGTAGGATATATTGCTGGATGGGCAGGATCTTTTTTCTTTCCATTGTTTGGCTTTAGTGTTTTTTTTGATAATAATTCTGTACAAGGTTTTTCAAATTCTTTTTGTTTTGATAATTCAGTAAGGATTTTTTTAAATCCTATTGATTCTGGTAATTCTTGGGATGATGTTCTTGGATATGAAATAAATCCCGAAGTATATAATTCTTGAGCCATTGCCAAAGTTTGTTTTGGTGTGGACCTTATTTTCCCATATGCTTCAATTTGTAATGATGTTAAATCAAATGGATTTGGAGGTTGTTGTTTAAATTCTCGACTTTTAATGTCTTTGATGTTTGCTTTTTTACCTTTTACATTTTCTAAAATTTTAAGAACATCTTTTTCATCTTGGAATTTTCCTTTTTCATGTTGAGATATTATTTCTCCATTTTCTAAATTACCTTTTAATTCTAATTCCCAATATGGTTCCGGTTTAAATTTTTGAATTTCTTTTTCTCTTACTGATAAAATCTTTAAAGCTGGACCTTGTACTCTTCCAGTTGATAAAATCTTAAACATTCCTCCGGCTTGGATAGCTTTTGTTAATGCTCTTGAAATATTAATTCCGTAAAACCAATCTAATTTATGTCTTGTTTCACCAGCGTTTGCTTGGCCCCAATCAAGATGTTTTTGCTTTTTTTCGTAACTTTTAATTAACTCATCCTTTGTTAAAGTTGAGAATTTCATACGATTTGCATCTTTCTTTTTTGCAATTTCTCTAATGATATTTAATCCAATAACTTCTCCTTCAATATCAAAATCAGTTGCAATAGTGAATTCGCCACATTGTTTTGCTAATTTTTTTAATGTTTTAACATACTTTTTTGAAAAGTCTGATGATTTGTTAATTTCTGAAGAAGGAACCCATACAATGTCAAAGTTAGGAAATTTTTTGTTATCTTTTGCTTTTAATCCGTATAAATGTCCTACTGCACATCCAATAATTATTTCTTTTCCTTTATGTTTTAGTTTGTAGAATGGTACGCCATTATCTGATTCTTTTACTGGATTACCGTCAGCTAATGCATCTGCAATTCGTTTTGCAGCATTAGGTTTTTCTGAAATAATTAACTCTGGCTTTGGCATATTAATTTTAAGAATGATTAAGTGATATATAAAAAACTATCTATTTGGTAAGATAAAATTTTAAGTGTATGGAGTATATTAAATTATTCAAAAAGGACTATTAAGTAATGAAGTTAAAAAATTATCTTATGATCTTCTTTATAGAAATCTTTCTAAAGCTTTTTTAAATTTATAAAAAGTATTAACAAAATTTTTTTAACCTTTTATAATCATTACAAAAGCAATAATTAATACTACGTGAACTCCTATTGCTGTAGCTTTGAACATGTTATTAATTTTGGTTGTTTTTAAACTGTTTAATCTTTCAATAGTATCATTATATTGAATTACTTTTTTTGAATAGAAATCATCATCATCTTTAAAATCGTGATATACTCCATTTCTTCTTTTATTTTTTTCAATTTCTAATTGTGAAACATATTTGTATACTTGTGCTAATTTTAATTTTTCATCAATTTCACCTAACTTCATATTTTTTTATTAGCTATTAGATATATTAAACTTTTGTTTTTTTCAACACAACATTTATATACTTTAAAATGAAGGTTCTATTATGAAAGATATAATTAAAAAAGCAATGCTTCTTGGAATTGGTGCAGCTTCATTAACTAAGAAAAAATTAGAAAATTTTCTTAATGATTTGTATAAAGAAGGAGTAATTAAGAAAGATGACGTCGACAAATTAGTTAAGGAAATAATTTCTTTAGCCGAAAAAGAAACTAAAAAAACAGTTAAAAAAACTAAAGATGGAGTTAAGAAAACTGTTAAAAAGACTGTTAAAAAAACAAAAAATAAAGTAAAAAAAGTTGCTAAAAAGGCCAAAAAAACAGTTAAATCAAAGAAGAGAAGATAAAAGTTTAAAAATGGTTTTTTCTTTTTTATTTTTATGGATGAAATAATTCGTAATGTTATTGAAAGTTTGGATATTTCAATTAACAAAGAAAGTAAACATGTTCAATATTCTAGTAAGGATTATATTCCTATTAATTTTTCAATAGATAATTTTCAACCAATTAATCCTCAAAAAGGTAAGATTGCTTTTATTGATGGCGGTAATTGTGAAATATTATCTTCGGTTAATTTTTCATTACAATTTTTCAGAATATATTACTGTGTTTTTGATGGAAAAATGGTTGATTCTGGTAAGGAAGAATTTTTCGGGTTAGTTAGTTCTATTGGAAAAGATAAAGATATTTTTTATGAAACTAAACTGTTTGGATCTAGTTTAAAAATTCCTTTGATAAATAGTAAAGAAGATTTCATGTCAAATGGTAATGTTCGAGGTAAAGTATCTAAAGTTGCCGATATAATTAGAAGATTGGCAGAAATTAAAATTAGTGAAAAGATTAACTCCGATTATATTGTTTTGGATGGTAATTTGAAAGCTGATAATGATTTTATTAAAGAAGCAATGTTTGGTAAAAAATTATATGCTTTGTCAAAAACAAATGAATTATTTACTGATTCTGGAAATTCTTTATGCGTTGAATTAAATGTGATGAGTCCAATAAAATCGTGGTATTATTATCCTTTGGTTAAAATAAAATCTTCTTTTCATGATGCAGACGTTGTTATTGCGAAATTTCATTCAAAATCAAAATATGTTTTTAAGTTAGAAACTCCTAAAGATGATGATTTGAAAATAGTTGATGTGATTGCATTCAATTCTAAGGACCCTGTTTTTTTAGGTTATCCTTATGGGTTAATTAAAGCAGATAAATTTGCTCGTGTATCTAATAATGAAAAAGAATATTTTAAGATTAAATTTTTAAGTAATATTAAAGATAAAGAGAAAATAACGCAATATTTAAATACTATTAACGCTCACGATATACTTGATAATATATTATAACTAAGATGGCAAAGAAAAAAACGAGTGTGAAATCTTCTAAGAAAGCTAGTAAAAAGACTAGTAAAAAAGTTAGTGTTAAGAAGAAATCTGATAAAAAAATTATAACTAAATCTGTCGATAAATTAGAATTTGATGTAGGAAAATTAAGTTTTATTTTTGGTATATTCTTGTCTTTATTAGTAGGCATTATTTTAGGTACTGGTAATTTTAAATTAAGTTTAGGTGTTGGTATTGCTTATTCAATCATATTTATTTTAGGTTTAATTGTAGGTTTGTTAAATATTACAGTTAAAGAAATCAATGAATTCTTAATTGCTTCAATTACTTTTTTAGTTGCAGCAGGATTAAATGTATATGTAATTAAATTAACTCTTCCTGTTTTTGGTGGATTAATTGAACAAGTTTTTTTTGCAATGGGTATATTTGTTGCACCTGCAGCTACTATTGTTGCTCTAAAAGCTATGTACGAATTGGCTAAGAAAAGGTAAATTTTATAAAACAATTTAGTTCACTATTAATTCTCTGGTGGCCGTGGTGTAGTCTGGCAGCATAATAGACTGTGGATCTGTTGGCCCGGGTTCAAATCCCGGCGGCCACCCTTTTTTAAAATATAATCTTATTTGGGATAAAAATTGAATAAAAAAATAAATTAATTTAGAAATAAGCTAAAAAACTTCAATTTTCTTCACAACATTTTTATAATTGTAATCTAAAGATTGAACTATGAAATTGTTAGACCCACATTTTAAAAAACTTTCAAAAGATAAAAAAAGATTTCTAGCTTTTATTGGTGCTGGTTATTTAATTGTTGCAGTGTTGACTTATTATTTTAGTGTGACTACTTTATTGGAAAGTTTTTTGATATTTGTAATTGGAATTATTTATACTGATTTGTTAAAGTTGAATTATCGAATTGAGAAATTAGAAAAGAAAAAAAGATAAGCCTTTGTTGGGATTCAAACCTACATTTTCGTATGTAGCTTCCGAAAGGGGTTTCTATCACTTTGTTCAATCAAGCCCCATAAAAATGAAGCCTTCGCTGGGATTTGAACCCAGGGCCTGCTGCTATCACTCTAGTTACAAAATAACTAGTTACGAGGCAGCCGCTATACCGGACTAAGCCACGAAGGCACACTAGTTCTAATATTGTTTTGTTTATAAACTTAATCTTATAAAAGTTTATAAAAAGATTTTTTAATAATAAAATATGGCTTCAATCGGTGAATGGGTAAAACAAGCAAAATTTGATAATGTAGCAAATTTAACTACTCCTGATGTTTATTCTCAAATTAAAAGAATCGGTTTAAAAACAGTTAATTGGAATAGTTTTAGTCCAAGAGAAAATGTAGACCTTGATGATATGTTAACTAGAATGGATGGTTTTATTATGGATTTTTCACCTTGTTTATTTATTTGGGATCCTAAATTTCAGGGAAAAAAAGATTATTTGTTTAATGTTTTAGAAGTTAACAAAGTCTGTGATTGGGTTTCAAGTAACAAACCTTTTGATTATTCTTATTTAATTACAACTTTAATTTCTAGTTGTAGTGGTGGTTATGTTGGAACTATTATGTCGGATGGAAAAGGAAAACTATTTTGTGAAACTTATCATGAACCTGGTGTTTCAAATCATAGAGTTTTAAGTCAAAGTAAAACGGATGAATCTAAATTGTCTTATTTTTGTAGATTCTTTTCTCAAGATTTTGAGCTTGCTTCGTTGAGTGGGCAAGGATTGAATGAATCTGAAATAAATTATTTACTAAAGACTTTTTCATTTGAAAAAGGTTATTTTGAATTTGTTAGGGGGATGCATCTTAATAAGCCCGGAGTTTATGTTACTGGTTTTGAAAGTAATAAGTTGTTTAATGTGCCAAATTCACATGTTGCTTTTTGTGAGTCTGGAAATAGATGGCGGGCAGAAATGATTAGACATTATAAGGTCTTTTGACATTCATTACAAATGTATTCTTTATTTTTTCCTTTAACAATAATTGTTCCAATAACTTTTTTTAAGAAAGTTGTTTTAATTTTATTTCCACATTTTGAGCATTTCATATGATAAGGAGTAATTACCTTATATTTAAAAGTTGTCAATAGAAAAATATATAAGCAAATAAAGTACAATTGTATTATGGATCAAAAAGAAACCCAAGTTAAGATTAAAGTAGTATTCCAAGATCCTTTTAATTTAAAGAATTTATATAAGATTGTTTATAGGTGGTTATTAGACCATGGTTATCTTGTAGATACCAATGAGGCAGATTTAGAAATTTTATATTCTGAACAAGTTCGTCAAGGTGATATGAAAGAATATCATATTTGGTGGAGATGTCAAAAACAACCCCCTAATGAATACTTTCGATATTATTTAAGTATTGATTATTTGGGTTTAGCTGTTAAAAATACTGAAGTGATTAAAGACGATAAAAAGTACAAAATGCAGATTGGTGAAATCACAATTAACATAAAATCCGATTTAGAAGTTGAAGCTAATGATAAAGAAGGAAAATGGGAGTCTCATTGGCTATTAAGTATGTTTAGAAATTGGTATAAAGAAAAATGGTACCGAACAAAAATTGAACAACATGAAAATACTTTATATGAAGAAACTTATAAACTTCAATCAACAATTAAAGAATACTTAGAATTGTATCAATACACTACAACTCCAGATTTATTCTTTAAAAAGAAAGGATTTGAGTAAACCATTACTCATTTCTAATATTTTTTTCTAGAGTATATTATATTGATTAGTGAAATAAGTTCATGTAGAATATATTTAAATTGGATAAAATTAATTTATTATAGTTTAATAAAATGGTTTTTTTTATTGAATTGTTTTCTAGAAAAATAAAGAAGTGGTTAATGTGAGTGCTGTCCACTTAAATTTTAATTATTTTAATAAAAGGTTTAAAAGCCTCCGGTGGGATTTGAACCCACGATCTCCTGATCGCTTGAAAACGTGGTTTTATACAAGTCAGGTACATTAGCCACTATGCTACGGAGGCATACTTACTAGAATTTGGAATCTGTTTATAAAATTTATCATTGTGTGATACAAACCCCTAAAAATGGAAAACAATTTAAATAAAATTCATTTTTAGATATAAATGGAAAAGAAAACAATCATGTCAATCTTTATTGCATTGATAATGGTCTCGAGTGTATTTGGTGTAGTGTTAAATTCTAGTTTTTCAAATACTAAAATAAAATATAATAATCATGTATTTGTAGCACAAGACGGAAAGTATTACACTGAATTAAATGGAAAAGAAATTGATTTTTACAACAATCCTGAAGTGATTGAAAACATTGAGTTGGATGAAAATTTTGTTAATGTTTTAAAAAATACTAAAATGATGTATTTCACTTCAGATTTCAATGATTCATTAGTTGAAGAAATTGCAATTTTGGGTTATGACTTAACAACTAATATGTTTGATACAAATTATGTTTATGTTCAACCTTCTTTGACCACAAATGAGACTGATTTGCCTCAAATAACTTGTCAAGATGCGACTCAAACAGTTCCCGTAATTTATGTTAAATCTTCAAATGAAACTAGTTCTAGTTTTGAAAATGGTTGTTTAATTATCAATTTACAATCTTCATTTGATGTGGCACAATATCGAGATAGAATACTTTATTCTTTTTATGGGGTAATTTAAAAATGGAAGAAGTTTATAAACAAACTCAAGAAACAATGGATGAAATTAAAGAGACAGTAAAAGAAAAAGAACAGAAAAGTCAAAAATTCTTATTATATATAATTGGTTTTATAATTTTAATAATTGCAGCTTTTTTAATAACTCAAAATATTAGTAAAGAATCTGAATTTGTAACTAAAGATGAAATGTTCAACCGAGTAATTAAAGGTGATGTGGATGAAGCTAATGGTTATATGTATAATGGATATGCTTTTGTTTTTGATGACATTTTAAAATCTTGGTTTACAAGAATTCAAATTGATGATGAGCTTATTGAAATTTCATTACATTTCGGTCCTAGAGATTTAGAAAATGTAACTATTTATGGAAGTTTAGATGAAAGATTCAATCAAAAAACGATATATCTTACATTTGATCCAAATTCAACTCAAATGAGTTATATTGCTGTTTCAGCTGCTGAATTAAGTTTAAATTTAGCAAAAGGTCTTAATGCAATTCCAGTTGCAGCTTGTACTTCAAATGAATCTGCTTGTATCGATAGGCCAATTCTTACTTGTGATAATACTGACAAACCAGTTATTTACATTAAGAAAGATAATAGGACTGCAGTAATGTTAGATGGTAATTGTGTAACATTAAAAGGCAATGAATGGGGCATTACTAAAGCAGTTGATAAGTTCTTATTAAATTGGTATAGAATTATGGATTAAATTTCCATTATTTTTTCATTTTCTACTGTTACAAATCTTATGCCTACTCCTAATTTTAATAGTGCTGGTAATAGAGCCATGTGTTCTTTTCCAGAACCTGAAACAATATTCACTGCAACATCATTAAATTTAACTTTTCCTTTTAATTTTTCATAAATTTCATTACTCATTGGTTTAATTTCTTTTTCATTGATTACTATTAATTCTGCTTTTTCATGATTAAATTTTTCTTTTCCAAATTCATTTGTAAGTAAATATACTTTATTCCATTCTTCTGCATTAATAACTTTAAGAACTTCTGCCCATGTTCCTTTTCCTGTTGATAAGCAAGCAATTAAATCTGTCATGTTTTTTATAAGTCTTAGTTTTTTATAAGCTTTTTCATACTTTTGTTGTAATAATTACGGGTTAATATGAAACCCTCCGAATAAATCGAAGGGTTTTTATAGTAGTTTACCGTCGGTAAATTGTCTTCAAAAACAAACTTATCGAGGTGAAACTACTATGGTCTGTATAATAAAAAATAAGTATAA